>Ga0116210_1000049_pt1 | contig 112409 bp, 79 predicted proteins | sample TshhotsprinmetaG_FD_94483 | JGI IMG/M metagenome (GOLD analysis project Ga0116210, IMG submission 94483) | Hot spring microbial communities from South Africa to study Microbial Dark Matter (Phase II) - Tshipise hot spring metaG | ecosystem: Environmental > Aquatic > Thermal springs > Hot... | reverse complement strand
TTTGAGCTGGAATGCCTTCGTCGTCGTATTGATAATAACCTGAGATTGCTTTTCCATTAATTTCAGATACATTAGGATCGAAAATTACATTAATAAAATCAGGTAAAATTTTCTTTCCCAGAGAACTTTTGAAAGTCTGACTGCTGGAAGGATCTTTTTCACGATGCCCCTCCACTCTATGACCAAAAATTTCGTGGAAAAACACACCAGCTGCCTCTCCTGACAAAATTGCAGGTCCTGAATAAGTTTCAGCAAGAGAAGCATTACGTAATTTATCGAGTAAAACAATCATTTCATCAATTTTTTTTGAGATTTCATCTTCGGGAGGTAATCCGTCAGGAGTAAAGGCGAAATACGATTGGTGTAGTGGAAGGCTCATTCCATCGTCTGCTTTAGTTTTCAAATAAACAAAAATTCGAGCGAAACTTTCGCTAGTGGCGACTTCAAATCCGTCGGTATTAAGAATTAATTTATTATTAACTTCAAATGAAAAAGAGACAGTAGCATTGTGTAGCCATTTATGAGAATTAAATTTTTCTGATAAATTACGTAATACACCTGCCCATTTTACTGTATCCAAATAATAATGTTGATTATCGCTCTGAGATAAATTGATATATTTCCAGGCTTGAATATCTCGAACTGGCTTTTCTTTAGAAAAATCGTCTGAAGTATCTTCTTCGGCAACTTTTACTGCCTGGTTTGTAAGTGCTTTTTCGTATCGCTCAATAGCATTTTTATATATTTGGTCGGTAGCATACCATATAATATCTCTAATTGAAGCTTCATCATTATTTAATGGCAGCGATATTTTACTAACACTTGACGAGAAATCAAAAGGATTCCCTCTAATTATATGTGTATTGTCAAACTTATGGCTACCGACTCTGATATCGATATCCATAAATCTTGATAGGTCAAAACTATTTACACTTATCTTCCCGAAAGATGCTTGTATTGTTGATTTTTGAGTTTCTAATACGTAATATGAAATGAAATATGGTGGCAGCTTTTGCAATGATAGTTCTTCCTGACTTCTTAGCATTTCCTTTTTCAAAATATTTAAAAGTTCGATATTGGAAGAAATCAAGTTGGCAGAGAAACAGTAGAATAGCAGTATTACCAAAATTATTTTTTTCATTTTAATTCCTTCAAATCATAAAAAAGCTTTGACGAAAATTAACAAAATTAATTTGTTAACACTATAAAATTACAAAAAAATACTTAAATAATCAGCAAAGCCTCATTATTTAAGCCTTATAAAATTATAGATCAAATCAAAACCATCTGCAAAAACCGATGTGCTTATTTTTTACGTATAATTTTGCGGTACAAATATGGACAATTGAGATTTGTTATTTTTATAGGGTTGTATTTTTATATTTCCATTAATAGATTTTATGATAAAATCAATTAATTTTAGATTAATAGAAATGCTTTGAAAAAAACCAGAATTATTTATCATTTTTGTATTAATAAATTGAAAAATATTAGGCGAAAACTCTCCTAAAATGCTTATTTCATAAAAATCATCTCTAGTTCTGTTCGTTATCGTTATTTGTTCATCAATGGAAATTTTAGAGATAACATCAATCAGATTATTAAGTAGTGAACGAATAATTAACCCATTATGAAGCAATATTTCATCACCTCCTTCATAATTGATTTTAACACTTCGGTAGCTAAGAGGGCTATTCACAATAGACTGTTCGATAGAATGAAGTATTTTAGGTAACACAATTTTATCTTTTTTAAAAGAAAATTCTCTGTCAGAATGGATTTGTTCTATCAGGCTTGCGACTTCCATAGATTTAGTCAACGAATCAATTAATTCGAAAATGTTTTGTAGGTGCTTTTTAGATATTTCGTCTAAATTTTCATCGATTGGTTCTAAATAATTAATATCTATAAGACCGTAATATTTCTTAACTTCCTCTATATATGCTTTACGCAAACTTTTTGATTGTCTTTCTTGTTCACTGAATGAAGCAATTTCTTCTTTTGCTTGCTGAAATTTCTGGGAAGCACTTGATTTAAGAATTTCCAATGTTTCCTTATTAGATTTATTATTAATGCTTTTTTTAATAAGGTTTTCAAGCTGAACATTTATCTCAATCAAACATTTTTCTAATTCAAGCCTTTTTTCTGCATCGCGTAATAGGAAAAGTATTGCCTTATTCATTCCCCAAGGAACTATTGAAGCAGAAACATCAACAAATAGATAACCGCCTTTTGCTTTCGGAAAACTTACAGAGTTATAAATTGAACCATTTATTTTAATTGTTTCAAGGAAGTTATCCTGAAGAAAAAGTTTAGTATTAGAAAAAATCTTTGAATAGTGTTTCCCAATATTGGGTTTTTTCTTATATCCAAGAAGATTATACATTGTATAATTTATATCATAAACAATTCCAGTGTTGCAATCCATAACAAAAGCAGCATCATGAGAAAAATCAAAGTATTTTTGAAAAGCTTGCTTCGACTTTTGCAATGCTTCACAATTACTGTTTTGTTCTAATCCATATTTCAATACTCGTCGTAAAACGCTGGAATTTAAGTTATTTTTCGAGATATAGTCGATTGCACCATTTCGCACTGCCAGAATAGCATAGTCTTCATCCTGATTGCCAGTAAGCACAGCAATTGGAATACCTTTGGCAAGCGATTGCATTTTTAGAAAAGTATTAATTCCGAATGAATCAGGCAAAGCTAAATCGAGTAAAATTAAATCAAAATTATCTTTGTTTAACTCACTTAATCCATCTTCCAATCTGATTTGCCAATTAATATCAACATTCTCATTGGAATACCCTTCAATAAGCGTTTTAACTAAAAAATAATCAGATTTACTATCTTCAATCATTAATATTTTCATTCTTCCCTCTTCGGAAGTGTTACAATTGAAAACCAGAAATTTTCAATTTTTCTAACAATTTCACAGAATTGATTAAAATCCAACGGCTTTGTAACATAGCAATTTGCGTAAAGATTGTATGATTTCAGAATATCTTGTTCATCATTAGAAACAGTCATTACAACAATGGGTATTTTCTTTAATTTTTCATCTTGTTTTACTTCTTGCAAGACTTCGAAACCATTTTTCCTTGGCATATTAAGGTCAAGTATAATAAGGTTAGGTGTAGGAACGTTTTCGAAGCCATTTTGCTTTCGTAAAAAATCCATTGCATAAACACCATCAGAAACAGTATGCAGATTATTAAGCAGTTTGGTGTCTTTGAGTGCTTCTTCGATTAAACGGACATCGCCAATATTATCTTCAACTAATAAAATTTCAGCAAAACGTAAATCATAATTCATAGAAATTATCCTTAATGTTTTTCGAAATAGAAAAAATAAATGTAGTCCCCTTGTTTAATTCGGATTCGAAGGTAATCCAACCATTATGGCGTTGAACGATACGTTGGCAAATAGCGAGTCCAATTCCATTGCCAGGGAATTCATCACGAGTATGTAGTCTTTGGAAAATTTTAAATATTCTATCCTTGAATTGGTTGTCAATTCCAATACCGTTATCCTGTACTTTAAAAATATATTCACTATCGTTTTCATCAGAAGAAATTAAAATTTCGGGTCTTACATCATTTTTTGAGAATTTCAGGGCATTGTTGATTAAATTTAATAAGAGCTGAAAAATTTGCCCTTCGTCGCAAATTATTTCTTCCGGAAGTTCATTGAAATATATACATGCTTTTTTGTCTCTAATAACTAATTTTAAATTATCGATAACCTTGCTGACAAGATTGTTCATATTCACAGGTTCAAATTTCCCGGGACGGGTATTAATCCGCGAATAGGACAACAAATCATTCACCATTTGCTGCATTCGTATAGAACCATCAATTGCAAAATCAACAAATTCAGTAGCTTCTTTGCTGAGTGAACTGAAATATCGCGATTTGAAAAGTTGCAAGAAACTACTAATCATCCGTAAAGGTTCTTGCAAGTCATGAGAAGCAACATAAGCAAATTGCTGCAATTCTTCATTTGAACGTAAGAGTTTGCTCAATAATATTTTTTCCTTCTCTTCGAGTATTCTTCTTTCATGAATATCTTGCAAACTGCCAGCAACCCGTGTTGGCATATCATTTTCTTCTTTTATGATTTTGCCTCTAACCAAATACCACCTATAATTATTACTATTCGATTTCAAACGGAATTCCAAAACAAACGGCAAGAACTGGATGAAATGATTTCGAACAGTCTCAATTACATAATTTATATCGTCAGGGTGAATTAAATTTAATATATAAGAATTATTGAAAAGGCTTTCTTCCGCATCAATTTCAAGCATACTCTTTAACTTAGGGGACAACCAAAATTGTTTTTGCTGGACATCCCAATCCCATAAACCATCATTAGAACCTTCAACAGCGAGCTCGTATCTTTGCTGAGTTTCAATTAGTTGTTTTCTTAATTCTCGAGCTACAGTAATATCTCGAAATATCAACCAATACCCATTAGTATTGCCGAAAAAATCTTTTTTTGTCCAAATTTTAGCATTAAGAATAATCTTACTACCATCTTTTTTATAAATTAATATTTCGTCAATAAAACTATATTCTTTATCAATATCAAGAGTTTGAATTGAGCTAATAATATCTTGTATTAATTTTCCTTTAACTTCAGAATAAGTCATTTCAACCATTTCGCAAAAAGTCTTATTTGCATCAATTATTTTCCACTCATTAGAAACATAAATAATGCCGTCAGAACTAGTATGGAACAAATTTTGATAAAGCTTTATTGATTCGTTCAACTCCCTCGACAAAACATTAATTTTAGTAATATCAATGAAAAATCCAAAAACACCAACTACTTTATTGTTTCTATCTAAATGCTTTGTAAATGAAATATAAAAATCTCGAACATTATTTTCGCTGATTAATATCGAAATATCAATAATAAAAGATAAATCATCTGAGATATAAAAATTAGCAACTTGCTGTTCTAAATGAAGTAAAGAAGTCTGAGAGTTTGACCCAACTTCTGATAATTTTTTATTCAGCAGTATATTCGAATTAGTTTGAAAAATTTTATTAAAAGCACTATTCGAATTTTTTATTATAAGATTATCATTCAAATAGATAACTGGAATAGGAATAGAATCAAAAAAGACATTGAAATAATGTTTGATTTCCTCAATTAGAGAGTTTTTTTCTTCGAATTCCGTAACATCTTGACAAAAAGTAAGATAACCTATTGTTTTACTGCTTTTGTCGCAATATTTAACGTTAATCCATTCACAAACAACAACTGACCCATCCTTTTTGTAATTACGATTTTTACTACGGCAATTGTCTTTCGAAGATAATTCATTAATTACTTTTTGAAATAAACCAAAGTCTTGTTCATAAACAAAGTTAATTTCAAAAACCGACTTACCAATTACTTCATTTTCTTCCCAAAGAAAAATTTCTTGGGCTTTGTTGGACCACTTAACAATACGCCACTTTGTGTCGAACAAAATAATAGGGATAGGACTATAACTAAAAAAAATATCAATAGAATAGATAGTATTATCTAACATTAAATTTGATATTTCATTTATACTGCCAATCATTTCATTCATATCAGTTAAATATCGGAATTACATTCATAAAATTGAATAAGTTCAATAAAGACACTCCAATCCATAGGTTTATTAAGAAAATCAGTAGCTCCAAAATTAAATGCTTCTTTAATTATAGCCTGGTTTGGTGAGCCTGAATATAAGATAAAGACTATATCATCGTTCATTGCTTTTAAGTTCTTGAGTAAATCAATACCGTTAATATTTGGCATAAAGTAATCACAAAGCACAACATCGTATTTGTATGGCATATAGCTATCGAGAGCTTCTCTCGCATCATCAAATGCATCACACTCGTAACCATTAATTTCTAATGCATTTTTTAACATTTCGAGTGTCGAGTTATCATCATCAACAATAAGTATTCTCATAATTACCTCCCAAATAGTAATCATATAGTGTAGTAATCATTATTCATAATACATACAATTAACATACCATTCGAAAAGAAAAGCAAAACATTCGAATAATTAATTGATGTATAAAAAGATACTTGTTTTAGTCGAAACTAAAATATATCTTTCAATTTTGAACAAGTTTTCATTTTCGAATGCGGAATTGAAATCTCATTTAAATTTGAATAATTATATGAAATAAAAATGAATTTTTCATTAATGAATTATTTTATAAAAAATATTAATAAAATTGAAACCAATTTCTGTTAATTACGTAAATTTGAAATGAATACTGAGAGGTGATATGAACATTCTTGAAAGTGTAAAATTAGCAATTGATTCAATTAGAGTTAACAAGCTCAGAACTTTTTTAACTCTATTGAGTATCTCAATTGGAGTATTTGCTATTATTGGAGCCGGGTCGCTCGTCGCATCCATTAATTCAACAGTTGAAGGAGAAATAGAGGCACTTGGGGAAACTACTTTCTATATATTCAAAGAACCTAAAATACAAATGGGCAATTCCTGGAGAAAATATGCAAGAAGAAAGCCTATTACTTACTCACAATATCAACAACTGAAAAATCAGTTGTCGCTTGTGTCGCTTGCTTCTGCTGTTTCAGTTTCTTCGGGACAAACTGTAAAATTTGGTAATAGCGAAACAAATCCAGATGTTAATTTGATTGGCGTCGATGAAGATTATTTTATTCTGGAAAATCGAAATTTTTCAGAAGGAAGAAATATTGTAAAAAGTGATATTATTGCAAATCGGAATGTGGCAGTTATTGGAAATGACGTAAAAGTCAAATTATTTCCCAATATCAACCCCATCGGTAAGATGATTACAATAAAAAATCAGAAATATGAAATAATAGGCGTTCTTGAACCAAAAGGAGCAATGTTCGGGCAAAGCCAGGACAATATGGTCTTAATTCCGATCACTCATTTGCTTAATTACTTTGCTTCGTTTTGGGAATCTTCTGTTCAGATTGTATTAAGAGCACGTTCCAGAGATGTATTTAATCAGGCAATTGACGAAGCAATTGGTGTTATGAGGTTGGTTAGAAATCTAAAACCTTGGGAAGAGAACGATTTCGAAATTGAGACAAATGAATCAATTAAAGAACAGTTTTCTGGGCTTACCCAATATTTGCAATGGTTTGGATTTATCAGTGGAGGGATTGCACTAATTGCAGCTGGGGTAGGGATAATGAATATTATGTTAGTCTCTGTAAAAGAAAGAACGCGTGAAATAGGTGTGCGGAAAGCGGTTGGCGCGAAACGACGCTGGATAATGTATCAGTTTATCATTGAAGCGATAACATTATGCCAGGTTGGTGGAGCAATTGGTATAGTTGTTGGAGTAATCGCAGGTGGCGCATTTGGATTATTGATTGGTGGGACATTTTCAATCCCTGTTGGATGGGTTGTGTTTAGTGTTATTATTTGCACATTGTTAGGAGTTATCTTTGGAGCTTATCCTGCCTGGAAAGCAGCAAAGCTTGACCCTATAGAAGCATTAAGATATGAATAAGTAATTACAATGAAAAAACATCAATACTTTACTGAAAATAATATTGAAGAAGTAGCAACTGACATTAAGAACAGGCTTGAACATTTAGAATTAGGCAAATTCAAAGAGTTTTCAATCGATGAGACTGCTTTGTTAGTGCTTGATATGCAAAATTATTTTCTACTGGAAAAATCTCAAGCGTTTGTTCCAGCAGCAAAATCAATTGTTACAAACATTAATAAATTGATACAAATATTCAATCGCAATAATTTTCCTGTAATATTTACTAAACACTCTAATAATGAACAGAATGCAAAACAAATGGCTGCTCGTTGGAAACATTTAACACCTGAAACTGGTATTTTAAATAAAATTTATGATAAAATTGATAAAAGGAAAGGAATTTTAATCAATAAAAATCAATATGACGCATTTTATTGCACTAATTTATTGAACATTTTACAAGAGTTAAAAATAAAGCAATTAATTATTACGGGTGTGATTGCCAACTTGTGTGTAGAAACTACTGCACGTTCTGCATTTGTAAACGGGTTCTACACGATAGTACCAATTGATGCAACTGCTACTTATAATTTTGATTTGCATTTATCATCATTAGTTAATCTATCATTTTCAATTAATTCCACTCCTACAACAAGCGAATTGATAAACTATTTGGAGAGAAATATTTGAAGGCAATTGTTATTGGTGCAGGTCCAGCAGGATGTGCCGCAGCCATACAATTAAAACGATTTGGATTGGATATCGAATTAATCGAGCGAGATCGAGTTGGCGGATTAGTGCAAAATGCAAATTTAATAGAAAATTATTTGGGTTTTCCAAATGGTATCACTGGAGAGAGGTTTTGCGAATTGATAAAAGAACATATCAATAAACTTGTTATTGATGTGATTTTTGATGAAGTGACAAATATTGATTTTATCGACAATAAATTTATCATTACACTAACAAAGAATACAACAACAAGCGATATATGTATTGTTGCCACTGGAACTAAGCCTGTTAAACTTCCGGATGAAATGATAGCAAAAGAAGCGAACAATTTAATATACTACGAAATCGCTAATTTAAAACAACAAATTTCAGATTGTAAAATAGCTGTTTTAGGAAGTGGAGATGCAGCATTTGATTATGCAGTTTCGTTATCAGATAGAAACACTGTTACAATACTAATGAGAGGAGAAAACTTCAAAGCAATTCGAACATTGGTTAACACTTGTAAAAAAATTAAGAATATTTCATTAGAAAAAAATATTCAGTTAATAAATATTATTAGAATAAATGAAAAATTGTTGTTAAATTGCATAAGGAATAACGAGTTAGTCAATTTTGAAGTTGATTATTTGATTGTAGCAATAGGTAGAGAAAAAAATCTACCAGAGATAACTGAAGAAGCTTTAAAATCAGATAGATTATTTTTAATTGGAGATGTTGCTTCGGGAAAAAACATTAGGCAAGCATCAATAGCAGCAGGCAATGGTATTGAAGTTGCAATGAAAGTGTATTTAGCGAATAAGGATTAACTATGAGAGTAATAGCAGAAACAGAAAAATCAGATATTGCAACAGTGTATATTGCGGAGTTTGGACAAGGTAAATATTTAGAATTCGTTGAATCAACTCAGCCACCTATCCCAAGAGAAAAAAAATGGGTATTAATTGTATCCACCTTATTTGGTTGCCCAATTGAATGTAAGTTTTGCGATTCAGGTTGGCAGTATTTTGGGAAATTATCTAAACACGAAATATTTCAACAAATTGATTATATGGTTGCAAAACGCTTCCCAACACGCGAAATAAACATAGATAAATTTAAAATACAATTCTCAAGAATGGGCGAACCAACATTGAACGAAAATGTTCTCAACGTGTTAGATGAATTTGACCAACATTTTAAAGCTAAGAACTTTATCCCTTCTTTATCAACAGTTGCTCCGATTGGAAGAGATAATTTTTTTGAAAGATTGCTTGAAATCAAAAAAAGAAAATACGATGATACGTTTCAGTTACAATTTTCAATACATTCTACAAGCTACGCTCAGAGAGACAAAATAATACCTGTCAAAAAAATGAATTTCGAAGAAATAGCGAAATATGGTGAAAATTTTTATAGTGGGAATAACAGAAAGATAACACTTAACTTTGCTCTATTTAAAGAGGCTGAAGTTGATGTAAATACTATTAGAAAGTATTTTAGTCCAGATATATTTTTAATTAAATTAACCCCCGTCAATCCAACAGCTGCTTCAAAGAATAACAACATTGTTTCAGAAGTCTTTTCTAATTCCAATGTTTTCAATTTAGTTAGACAATTTGAAGTATCTGGATATAATGTTATATTAAGCATTGGGGAAATGGAAGAAAACAAGATTGGGAGCAATTGCGGACAGTATATTACTAATTTTTTGAAAATGCGCCAAAAATTAGATGACGCATATACATACCAGTTGATTTTCACAAACGAAAGCATATAAATACAAAATTTTATAAATAAAATCGAATGACTGGTTATTCAGTTCATTTGATTTTTTAGATTTTTTAATAACTATAATACAAAATAAATATAACTCAATTAATATCTCATCAAAGCTGTAGCAGCCTCCACAACGTCTTTTACACTCAATAGTATTTCATTTTCATAAGATTTGGCAAAACCAACTGGTGTATTCTTAGAGCCTATTCTTTTTACAGGAGCATCTAAATATTTAAACATTTCATCAGAAATAGTAGAAGCAATTTCACCACCAAATCCACCGAACACTTTATCTTCGTGGATAATAAGTGCTCGACCAGTTTTTTTAACTGATTTGGAAACTGTCTCCTTATCCCATGGAACCAAAGAGCGCAAATCAATAATTTCTGGCAAAATATTATTCTTTTCGAGTTCTTTCAGAGCATTCAGAGATACGTGGGTTGCGTTTCCATAAGTAATAATTGTCAGAGAAGTACCACTTTTAATAGTTCTTGCTTTACCAAAAGGAACGAAATAGTTCTCATTAGGAAAATGAGAATAAGCACCTTTATAGTTATATAAGAACTTCGGTTCAAGAAATAGAGTAACACCTTCTGAGCGTATAGCATTACGAAGCAAACCAGCTGCATCATCGGCAAACGACGGGCAAACAACTCGAATTCCTGGTAAAGTGGTAAAAACGGCTTCTAAATTTTGAGAATGGTACAATCCACCTTGAATATAACCACCACTTGCCAAACGAATTACAATATTTGGCGTAAATTGCCCCTTAGTTCTCCAATAATCGTGTGAACATTCAACTAATTGTTCCATAGCAGGCCAAAAATAGTCTGCAAATTCAGCGCCTTCGACCACTACACGCACATCTTTATCGAAACGACAAAAACCGTTGGCTGTACCTACAATACAATCTTCTGCAATAGGAGCATTAAATACACGTTTTTTCCCAAATTCTTGTGGCATACCTTTTACAACATTAAATACCCCGCCTTTTCCAACATCCTGTCCCCAAAGAAAAGTTTTAGGGTTACGGCGAAATTCTTCTTTAAGTGTTAGATTGATAGCTTCAAGAAAGCTAACTAGAGTGGATGAAGGATCAATAAATTCGCCCACATTTAATTCATTTTTGAAATATGGTTCAGGCAATACAAATTGGTCGTATGATTTACCATTTGCGTTAGGAGCTGCTTCCGCTTTGTCTGCCGCCTCGAAAACTTCTTTTTTGTTTGCTTCCTCAATCTTGATAATTTCGTCTTCTGTTGCAATTCCACTTTCTATAATAAAAGTCCTTAATTGAAGCATAGGATCTCGCTGACGTACAGTTTCAAGTTCTTCGTCTGAACGATAAGCTTCGTGGCGATCAGAGTTTGAATGTGAACCTATTCGATCGCAATCAGCATGAACCATTGCGGGGCCATTGCCCGATTTAGCATACTCAATTGCTTTTTGCATAGCACGGTAAGAATCAAAAGGATCGCGACCATCGCAATTGATAATAAGTAAATCCTTCATTCCTCTATAATTTTCAGAAACAATTTGATTCGCTGTTTGATCCACTAACGGCACTGAAATACCATATTTATTGTTCTGAATAACAAACACAACAGGTAATTTTTCCAAAGTAGCAACGTTGATTGCTTCCCAATAGTAGCCTTCGGAACAAGCGGACTCACCGTTTGAACAAATCGCGACTTCGCTTGAACCAAGCTTCTTAATAGCACGAGCAACACCAGCTGCGTGTAAGGAGTGATTGCCTGTACAAGAAGAAACATTTTGAATTCGAATAGAAGGTTTTGCAAAATGATTGCTCATATGTCTTCCGCCACCAGCCACATCTGTTTCTTTGCTAAGTCCATTTAAAATGATTTCCTCAGGCGTAATACCCGCCGCCAATGAAGTAAGCATATCTCTATAATATGGAAATAAAAAATCTTTGTTTTTACGGAAAGATAATCCAATTGCAAGTTGTATGCCATCGTGTCCCCCAAAAGGTGCGTGGTAGGACCATCCCTTTGCCATTTTCAGATATAAAGCAGCTTTGTCATCTAAACGTCTACCTAAATTAATAATTCTATACCATTCAAGGATTGTGGCTCTATCAAAACCAGAAATATCAAATTTACAGGTGATTTCAACAGTTGTTTCTTTGCCATTGATTATTACTTTCCTCAGCCCTGGATTGATAGGCTTGAAGTTATTGTTTGCAATTATATTTTTTTTCACGTTCTTTGCCATAAATACATCCTTTTTGTGTTTCGCAACATTACACAAATTATATAGAGTATTTTTTTTTAATATTATTTTAGTTTAGATTAATTTTTTTATTTTTTAATATGTTTAGAAACATCAAATCAATTGAAAAACAAAGAACTTAAGATACTGAGTTTCTGGCATTGAAACAAGGATTGGATGATCTGGCGATTGTATACCACGATAAACAAGCCTTAATTTAATATTTGGCTTTGACGCTTCACGTTGAATTATATCAAGAAAATCCTGTTCTTTCAAGTGATGAGAACAAGAAGAAGTAACTAAGAAACCGTTTTGATTGAGTAATTTCAAAGCTAAACGATTAATTTTTGCGTATCCAGCTTTTGCTTTCGGTAAAGTTTTACGATTTTTAGTAAATGCAGGTGGATCAAGAACAATAATGTCCCATTTCTTCCCTTTTGAATTTTCTTTTTCCAGAAAATCAAAAACATCGTCCTTAATAAAATTTACATTATGAAAGTTATTTATTTTTGCGTTATGTTGCGATGCATCAACAGCCGATTGAGAAACATCAATTCCTAATACATAAGCAGCATCAGATCTGGCCGCATTTAGTGCAAATCCACCTTGGTTGCAAAAACAATCGAGTACAGTTTTCCCTTTTGCAATATCTTGAAGAAACTTGCGATTTATTTTCTGGTCTAAGAAATAACCTGTTTTTTGACCTTCTTTGAGAGAAACATCGAAAAATATATTATTTTCACTAAAGCGAGTTTTATCCGCGATATTGCCATAGAGAACAGTCTCGACTTCTGGTAAATTTTCAGACTTTCTATGAGTGGAAATATCCTTTTCGATTATACCTTCAACATTCGGAATAACATCTAAAAGTGCTTTAATGATTGTATCTTTTAATTTATCCACCCCAGCAGAAAGAAATTGGATAGAAAGGTAATTTGAATATTTATCTACAATCAGCCCAGGTAACAAATCAGATTCCCCAAAAACAACTCTATATGAATTTTCATCAGGAAATATAAACTTACGATATTCAAGCGAACGGTGAATTCTTTCACAAATAATAGAATAGTCAAATTTCTCGGTGTATAGCAACCGAGCAGAAACTAAACTATGTGAATTGTAGAATGCTAATCCATAAGATTTCCCGGTTGAAGATAAAATTTCTACGATTTCACCGTCATTACAATTAAGATGTTGAGCCACTTCATTACTAAAAACCCATGGATGACCGTGTTTTATTCTTTCGTCGGCATTTTTCTTTAAGATTAATTTCTCCATTTATACTAAATCCTTGAAATCAATTGTTTTAGGTGTATCAATGGGAAATCCTAAAAATCTTTGAGCTTGCTCGTAAAAAATAGAAGGTATATCGGTAACATAAAATTCAATTTCAGGCTTTTGATTTATTGACGCAGATTGTTTACGCAATAAGTTTTTCTCAGCTAAAATTCTCAACGCTGCAACAGAGGAATGTTCACCACAATCAATTAATGTAGCACCAGGAACAATTTCAGAAATCACACGAGACAGCAGAGGATAGTGAGTGCAACCAAGAACTATTGTATCTACATTTTCGCTTATTAAATTTGATAAATACTCTTGTGCAGCAAGGTATGCAATTTGGTGATTAATTAATCCTTCCTCAACAATTGGGACAAAAAGAGGGCAAGCTTGAGAAATGATTTTCATATTTTCTCCCCCAGGGATTGACTTAATTCCCTCCATGTAAGCATTACTATTAATAGTAGCACGAGTGCCAATAATACCAATTTTATTGTTCAAAGTCGTTCGCAAAGCAGCATAAGATGTATGTTCTATCATACCAATAACTTCAATATCACCTGCAATATTTCTTACAGTATCCAAAGCAACTGAGGAAACAGTATTGCAAGCTACAACAATTAATTTTACATTTTTTGCAATTAAAAAGCGAGTAAATTGCTCGGCATAGGTACGAACAATCGATTGCGATTTATTTCCATAAGGAACACGAGCTGTATCACCAAGATAAATATAGTGTTCATCTGGCATAAAACGAATGAGTTGCCTCAGAACTGTCAACCCGCCAATCCCTGAATCAAAGACACCAATAGAAGAATTAACATCAATCATTTTAAAATTTGCAACATTTAAAAACATTAATTTATAAAAAAAAAGCCTTACTGTAAAACAAGAATAAAAAACGAGCCACATAGAAAGGCGTGGCTCGTTTAATTTAAAAGACTTTTTATTAATAAGTTTTTGCACCTGTTGGCTTTGCTTCTTTCATTTTATGCAAAATTTCAGTAACCTGAGTAGGTTTCACATTGCCAAAGACCTGCTCATTAATCGTTACGACAGGTGCTAATGCACAAACTCCAAGGCAACGAGTTCCTTCAATTGAGAACATTCCATCAGCGGTTGTTTCGCCAACTCCACATCCAAGTTCAGTTTTAAAAGCATCCAAAACTAAATCAGCACCTTTTACAAAGCAAGCAGTTCCAAGGCAGATTGAAATTTTGTATTTACCAGCAGGTTTGAGCTTGAAGAAATGATAAAAAGTAGCAACACCATAAACAATTGAAGTAGGCACTTGCAACAAATGGGCCACTTCGTCCATATGTTTTTCAGAAAGATAACCATAGCGTTCTTGCACTTTATGCAGAACTGCAATAAGATAACTTTCGGGATGTTCTAAATTCAGGCAATTTGCAATGAAATCCTGAATATCCTGATCTAATGTATAAATTGGCTGTTCCATTATTTAATCCCCCTTGGTAATTTTGGTTCATAAGTAGTATGAAGAAGATGATGAGCCTTTTCACTTCCAGGTTCACCTAAAAATTCTTCATACAATTTGATAATGAAAGGATTTTCGTGAGATTTTCTCAATTCTTTGCTTTCGTCAATTCGATAAAGAACCATTTGACGTTTACGAACAGTTTCTGGGTCTAATGGATATACATATTCACCTGCATTTACAAGTGGTTGCCCACCACCAGCAACACAACCACCAGGGCAAGCCATAATTTCAACTAAATGATATTGTTTTTCACCTGACTTGATTTTTTCTAAAATCTTTTTAGCATTATTTAATCCGTTAGAAACCGCTACGTTCAATGATAAATCACCAATTTGAATACTTGCTTCACGCAATCCCTCAATTGCACGGACATTAGTAAATTCAAGTTCTTGAATTTTTTCACCGGTGATTTTTTCGTAAGCCGTGCGAAGGGCAGCTTCCATTACACCACCAGTAGAACCAAAGATGTCTCCTGCACCAGTCGAATAACCTAATGGAGCATCAAAATCACTATCGGGGAGATTGACAAAGTCAATACCATAAGCTTTAATCATCCAGATAAGTTCACGAGTTGTCAGAACAGCATCTGTATATGGAACATTTTCTTTCATATAATGTTCTGGTCTTTTAGCCTCATATTTTTTTGCAACGCAAGGCATAATTGCAACAACGAAAATCTTTTCTGGGTCTATGCCCATTTTTTCTGCGTAGTAAGTTTTAAGAAGCGTTGATTCCATTTGCATAGGAGATTTACAAGAAGATGCATTTGGAATTAGCTCAGGATAAAAATGCTCTAAAAACTTTATCCATCCCGGCGAGCAGGAGGTAATTAAAGGTAAGTTTTCACCTTTTTTAATTCTCTCGATGAGCTCGTGAGATTCTTCCATTATAGTTAGATCAGCAGCGAAATCAGTATCAAATACAGCATCAAAACCAAGGCGACGTAAAGCAGTTACCATTTTACCTGTTACATAAGTTCCTGGTGGTAGATTCCAACCTTCACCAATAGCAGCACGAATGGCGGGTGCAGTCTGAACGACAACGTGCAAATCTGGATTTTCTAATGCCTTCCATACTACTTCAGTTGCATCTTGCTCAATAAAAGCAGCTGTAGGACAAACATTGATACACTGCCCGCATTTGATACAAACGGAATCATCCATAGGTGCTTCAAAAGCAGGAGTAACAACTGTTCGGAAACCACGATGCATTTGACTAAGATTGTGAACACCTTGAATTTCAGAACAAACACGAACACAACGGCGGCAAAGAATGCATTTTTCAGCATCGCGAATAACTGAAACACTTGAATTCTCGATTGGATGACGCTTTCTTTCTCCCGCGTAAAGTCTATCTCTCACCCCAAGCTTATAAGCAAGGTTTTGAAGTTCGCAATTGCCATCCCTAACGCAAGTCAAACAAGCACGTGGGTGATTATCTAATAATAATTCAACCAAATCTCTACGAGTTTGACGAATTTGTGGTGAATTGGTACGAATAACCATTCCTTCCTGAATAGCAGTAGCACAAGCTGGCAAATAATTGCGAGCACCTTCAACCTCAACAACACAAATACGGCAAGCACCTTCTGTAGAAAGGAATGGATGGTAACACAATCGCGGAATATGAGCATTAATTTTATCCGCAGCTTCCATAATAGTTGTACCCTCTACTACAGAAACTGGAATATCATCTATAATTGCATTTACATATTTCATTTATTTTCCTCCTTAAATTTTCTCTATTGCATCAAACTTACAAGCATTGTAGCATTCACCGCACTTAATACAATGCTCTTGCATAATTTCGTGTGGTTTTTTAGCAAATCCACGAATACAAGAAACAGGGCAACGCCTTGCACAAAGAGTACATCCAGTACATTTTTCAGGAATAATTTTGTATGTAATAAGTTTAGAACATCTTTGAGTAGGGCAGCGTTTTTCTTTGATATGAATTTCGAATTCTTCTCTAAAATGCTCTAACGCTGAAAGAACTGGATTTGGAGCAGACATACCTAACCCACAGAGAGAAGATTTTTGAATCACTCGCCCAAGTCTTTCCAATTTATCTAAATCTTCCATTTCACCGTGCCCGGACGTAATTTTTTCAAGGATTTCGAGCATTCTGAAAGTACCTTCACGGCAAGGTAAGCATTTTCCACAGGACTCATCTTTTGTAAATTCAAGGAAGAATTTTGCGGTAGAAACAATACAGTCTGAATCATCAAGGACAATCATACCACCGGAACCCATCATTGAGCCAATACTTTTAAGAGTTTCATAATCAACAGGTGTGTCAATTTTACTCATTGGAATACAGCCACCAGATGGACCACCTGTTTGCACAGCTTTCAATTGACGACCATTTGGAATTCCGCCTCCAATGTCGAAAATAATTTCACGAAGCGTAGTTCCCATAGGAACTTCAATAAGGCCAGTATTTTTAACTTTGCCAGCAAGAGCAAAAACTTTTGTTCCTTTACTTCCTTCTGTACCAATACGGGAGAACCAATCAGCACCATACAACATAATAGCAGGAACATTAGCCCAGGTTTCTACATTATTGATGCAAGTAGGATGTCCCCATAAACCTTTGACTGACGGATAAGGCGGTCTAATTACGGGTTGCCCGCGTTTCCCTTCAATCGATTGCAATAGAGCAGTTTCTTCACCACAGACAAAAGCACCAGCACCTAATCTAATTTCAATATCAAAATCGAATCCAGAACCAAGAATATTTTTGCCAAGCAAATTCATTTTGTGGCATTTCCAGATAGCATTTTCTATACGTTGAATAGCAAGAGGATATTCAGCACGAATATATACATAGCCTTTTGTTGCACCAATAGCATAAGCGCCAATAATCATACCTTCAATAATAGAGAATGGATCGCCTTCGAGAGCACTTCTGTCCATAAATGCACCTGGATCGCCTTCGTCGGCATTGCAAACTACATATTTAATAGGGTCGGGATTCATTGTACGTGTATTACGCCATTTTATACCAGTTGGGAAGCCTCCTCCCCCACGACCTCTTAACCCAGACTTAATAATCTCATTGATTACAAATTCGGGGTCACTTTTATAAAGAACTCTTGCAAGCGCTTCAAAGCCTTGGGCGTGAATATAGTCAGTTAAGCTTTCGGGGTCAATAATCCCACAATTTCTTAAAGTAATTCTTGTTTGCTTATTAAAGAAAGAGACATCACCATAAAATTTGAAATAAACTTCTGTCAAATTATCTGTATGAACCATAAAATCACGGGCACGACCTTTTTCAACTACATGAATATCAATGATTTTGGATAATTCATCTTCGTTATGAAATTTATATATAACGTTTTCAGGAAATACCATCATAACGCCGTGATTAATTTCGCTTGGTTCTTCTGTACACAAGCCAATGCACCCCCCTTGTAGCACTTTTACTTCTGTTGGCGAAAGATTTTTTTCTTTGATAAGTCTGTTAAACACATCGATCCAAGACTTGTCATCAGTATTGCATCGACTCGATGAACAAATGGTAACAACGTGTTTGTAAAGTGTGTCTGTAGTTTTATCGAGCATAAATTTAGCAACAGGTTGCTGCCCAAGAACGTGTGTTTGGAAGATTTCTAGTACCTCTTCAACTTTCACCTGTGAATACTTTACAGGGAACTGTTTGGGAATAAACACACCAACGATTGGTTCTTGCGAACAGCGACCAGTACAACCAGTCTGCTTGACAACAATATCATCTCGACCAGAAGCTTTAATAAGCTTGATGAATTCGTCCCGAATAGCATCAGAGCCAGCAGCTTTTTCGCAAGTTGCTGAACCAACCTGAATAATGATTTTTCCAGTGTTATCAGCGTCGGTTGAAGCAAATTCGAGAGCTTTCTTTAGATTTTCGTAATTCTGAAGAACATTTGCCATATACTACCTTAATAAATTTATATTAAGTAACCTTCTAATCAATACAAAATAAAGAGATATTTAAGAATAAAACAAAGAAAAAATAAATTTAGACAAACCTAAACCTATAATTTATAAGTATTTATCATATTTATGAACTTTAAGTTAAAATAAAATGAATAATATATATATTAAAATGAAAAATATATGACAATAAAATTAATTGATATTTTTTTATCGTTACCAATTTATCCGTAAATTAGTTAATAATAATGCTGTACTTTTACATAAATACATTATTTATTAATGAATTAAATGATTTAACATCCAGAACTTCTCGGTAAATACTTATCAAAACAAATAAAAATCCCCAATATAGACAAATTCAATATTGGGGAAATGTACTATATATTATTGAATATTTTATGAATTATTTACAGATTTATACAAATCTTTAAGTTTTTTTCTTAAATGCAAAACAGCATATCTTTTACGCGCAAGCAATGTGTTGATATTTACACCTGTTTCTTCGGACATTTCTCTGAAAGATATTCCTTCGAATTCATTTTTCACAAAAACATCTTTTTGCTCGTCGGGAAGTTCGTTCAAACCTTCAAGAACTGCTTCCCAAATAGTTTTCCTAATCAAATCGCTTTCCGGGCTTGTAGATAAATCACCTAAAAAGTTTTCAAATGAATCCACACCTTCGTCGGCTTGACCTTGTGTTTGCATATCTGTAAAGGTTTCGGCTCTTTTTTTTCTGTAAGAATCAATAATACGATTACGAACAGCAGTAAACACCCACGAAGCAATATTTTCAATTGGCTTCTGAACGTTTGCTGAAGCTGCCAAAACGTTAGTAAAAACGTCCTGCAAAATATCTTCCGCTTCTTCTTGGCTACGAACTCTTTGGCGAATGAAGCCTAAGAACTTTTTTCTATCAGTTTTAAAAAGTTGTTCGATTTGTTCCGTTAAATTTGAACTTGTGTTTGCAACTTCATTACCATTTTTTACATCCTCCGAATGGCTCCCATTCGCTGTTATTTGTAACGTATCTATTTTCTTTTTTCTTCCCACAACTATTACCTTCAAAGTTACAATAATGAAAGAATAAAATTATTTAGAATTGCACCTCCTTTTATTTCAATATACTAATATAAAACAAATAAGTTACATTTTTTTTATCGTAAATTTTTGAACAAACTTTAATATCATTTTAACATTGGGATTACAATATTATGTTTTTTTGCATTATCAATAGCACGCTCGTAACCGGCGTCAGAATGACGTAGAATACCCATTAATGGGTCGTAAGTAAGCACGCGGGATAGCCTCCCATCTGCTTCTTTGGTACCATCTGCAACCACAACCATTCCAGCGTGAAGCGAAAGTCCCATACCAACACCACCACCGTGATGTAAGGAGACCCAAGAAGCACCACCAATTGCATTTAAAGCAAAGTTTAGATAGACCCAATCAGCAATAGCATCTGAGCCATCTTTCATACTTTCTGTTTCACGATAAGGAGAAGCAACAGAACCGCAATCTAAATGGTCGCGACCAATTACTATTGGTGCGCTTACATCACCATTTTTAACCAGTTCGTTGAAAAGCAATCCAGCTTTCATTCTGTCACCATAGCCAAGCCAGCATATTCTTGCAGGCAAAGCCTGATAGCGAACCCGTTGTTGAGCATTTTTGATCCATCTATGCAAGGCAGTATCATTTGGGAATAAATCCATTATCGCTTCATCTGTTTTCTTAATATCGTTTGGATCTCCAGAAAGAGCAACCCAACGAAAAGGACCCTTGCCATCACAAAAGAGTGGACGAATATAAGCAGGAACAAATCCTGGAAAATCAAATGCATTTTGAACATTCCCATAATCTTTTGCAATACCGCGAATATTATTGCCATAATCAAAAACTATTGAACCGTGTTTTTGGAATTCAAGCATTGTCTGAACGTGAATTGCAATTGATTTATAGGCTTCTTCTAAATACTTTTGCGGATTTGATTTTCTTAATTCATCAGCCTGCTGCTTCGAATATCCAGCAGGATAGTAACCGTTGAGCGGGTCGTGAGCAGCTGTCTGGTCTGTTACAACATCAGGAATAATTCCGCGACGTAATATTTCGGGAAGAATTTCAGCAGTGTTACCAATTAATCCGATTGAAATTGCTTTTTTTTCTTTTTTATATTGCTCAACAAGTTCAAGAGCTTTGTCCAGGTTTTCTACTTTTATGTCACAATAACCATCGTGAATTCTTTTATCGACGCGAGATTCATCAATTTCAACTGTTATTGAAACTGCGCCAGCAAAAGTAGCAGCAAGAGGTTGAGCTCCTCCCATTCCTCCCATTCCACCGGTAAGCAAGAAACGACCGGCTAAATCACCACCAAAGTGCTGACGGGCACATTCTGCAAATGTTTCGTAAGTACCCTGCAAAATACCTTGGGTTCCAATGTATATCCAGCTTCCAGCAGTCATTTGTCCGTACATTATCAAACCAAGCTCATCAAGCCTACGAAATTCGTCCCAATTAGCCCATTTGGGAACAAGATTAGAATTCGCAATAATTACTTTTGGTGCAGATGCGTAAGTTTTAGCAATACCAACTGGTTTCCCTGATTGAACAAGCAAAGTTTCATCTTCATTCAAGTTTTTTAAGCAATCGACTATTGCATCGAAGCACTCCCAGTTGCGAGCAGCCTTGCCGTAACCACCGTAAACAATTAATTCAGATGGTTTTTCAGCATTTTCCGGGTCTAAATTATGATGTATCATTCTATATGCGGCTTCAATTTGCCAGTTTTTACAAGTTAGTTGAGTTCCTTTGGGGACTTTTACTGTTCTCATAACACTCCTTTAATTATTTTTCGATTGATTATTAATTTTTATTATTTTATCAACTTCTTCATCAGTAAGTTTATAATTTTCAAATAAATTACGTAAAAAATCGAATGGATAAATTCCGGTGTCATGCCCATCTTCCCATATTGGATTAATCGCATAGTTGCCAACAACATTTATCTTTTTTATAATGAATTTTCCTGGTTTGAAAGTATTCAAATTAATAAATCCAGTTTGGCTTTTATTTTTCTGGCAATCTGCACAAGGACAATTATTACGTAAAATTTCGAGTTTGGTAACTGACCTAAAACCGTCACTCCAATGAGTTTCAATGAGGTTCTTATAAGGAAATGCTATTTTTTTTAAAAAAATTGCCATTTCAAAACAATTTACGCTTGAACAATTTTCAAAATTAATAAAAAAATTTGAATAGAAAAGTGCAAGAATAGTATTTATAATAATTTTAAATCAGTTCAACATTCATTCAAAAAAAAATTGAATTTGAGTATAATAAAAAAGTGAATATCTCAAAATAGAGAAAATTGTATAATTTTAATGATTGTTCAGGATAATAAATTATCTTGTTTACATTATATATTTTAAGAACGTGCTTTTGCAAAATCCGAGAAAAGAGAGAAGACATTGCTTTTCAGACAGCACTTTAATAATGGTGATTATATGTAAATGGAATTTTTAAAATAAAAACCTTCGAAAGGTTGCGCAACCTTTCGAAGGTTATGAAACAGCAAGTTAAACTTTATTCACAATAATATTGCAAATTCTCACTTCTTTTCTTTTTTCTCTTTCTTTTTATCAGATTTTTTTTCTTCTTTCTTAACTTTTTTCTCAACTTTTTTAGCTAATTCTTCACGAATTGCGGCACGAGCAGCGGCTAAACGAGCGATAGGAACTCTGAACGGTGAACAAGAAACATAATTCAAGCCAATTTCGTGGCAGAATTCCACAGACGCAGGATCTCCACCGTGTTCGCCGCATATACCGAGCTTAATATTTGGTCGAGCTAAGCGTCCTTCTAAAACTGCGTGTCTCATTAAGAAACCAACACCTTCGCGGTCTATTGAAACGAATGGATCAACTGCATAAATCTCACGATTAACATATTCAGGCAAGAATCTTCCAGAATCATCACGGCTCAAACCAAGTGTAGTTTGTGTTAAGTCGTTTGTTCCAAATGAAAAGAATTCTGCAACTTCAGCAATTTGTTTTGCAGTAATTGCACCTCTTGGTACTTCAATCATTGTGCCGACTAAATATTCAAACTGAACGCCTGTTTCTTCCATTACTTTATTTGCAACACTACGAACGATTTCTTCCTGATGTTTCAATTCTTTAACATTTCCAACAAGTGGGATCATCACTTCTGGAAGAACTTTCTTACCGCGCTTCATAACATTGACAGTTGCTTCAAAAATAGCGCGTGCTTGCATTTCAGTAATTTCTGGATAGATCAGACCAAGACGACAGCCTCTAAAGCCAAGCATTGGGTTGAACTCGTGAAGTGCCTCAACTCTTTCTTTTACTTTCTTATAATCAATTCCCATTTCTTTGGCAACTTGTTTTTGTCCAGCTTCGTCGTGTGGCAAGAATTCGTGAAGTGGTGGGTCAATTGTACGAATAGTAACTGGACGACCGTCCATCACTTCAAATATTCCTTCGAAATCTGCTCTTTGGAATGGCAGAAGCTTTGCCAAAGCTTTTTTGCGGTCTTCAACATTATCAGCTAAAATCATTTCTCTCATCGGACCAATTTTACCTTCACCGAAAAACATATGTTCGGTACGACACAAGCCAATACCTTCGGCACCAAATGCAACTGCGTTGGCAGCCTGATCAGGCTGGTCTGCGTTAGTACGCACATTCAGATGACGGTATTCATCAGCCCAATTCATTATTTGTTCGTAAATTTTATAAGTAGGTGCATCTTGTGGATTCAAAGTCTTTTGCAATAAAACTTCAATAACTTCACTTGGTTTTGTTTCAACTTTGCCGGCTATAACTTCACCAGTTGAGCCATCTATAGAAATCCAATCACCTTCTTTCAAAACAACATCAGACCCTTCTACTTTCAAGGTACGTGCTTTATAATCAATTACTAAGCTCCCACAGCCAGCAACACATACTTTGCCCATTTGTCTTGCAACAAGTGCAGCGTGAGAAGTCATACCACCACGAGCAGTGAGAATACCTTCTGCAGCATTCATTCCTGCAATATCTTCTGGTGAAGTTTCAATACGGACTAAAATAACTTTTTCACCTTTTTTTGCTTCTGCAACAGCATCTTCTGCATTAAATACAATTTTACCAGTTGCAGCACCAGGTCCGGCATTAAGTCCTTTTGTTAACAAGCGGTTTTCTTGAAGTGCTTTTTTCTTTTCGTTAAGATCAAATACAGGTCTAAGCAATTGGTTAAGTTGGTCGGGTTCTATTCTCATTAATGCTTCTTTTGGCTTAATGAGTTTTTCATTAACCATATCAACCGCTATTTTCATAGCAGCCATAGCTGTGCGCTTCCCAACGCGACATTGCAACATATAGAGCTTTTTATTCTGAATTGTAAACTCAATATCGAGCATATCGCGGTAGTGCTTCTCTAAAATTTTTCGAATCTTTTCAAGTTGATTATATGAGGCGGGATCAATTTCTTTTAATAATTCAATCTTGTGTGGAGTACGAATACCTGCTACAACGTCTTCACCCTGAGCATTCATTAAAAATTCACCATAGAAATAATTTTCACCAGTTGCAGCATCACGAGTGAATGCAACGCCAGTACCAGAATCTTCACCCATATTACCAAAGACCATTGCCTGAACATTTACAGCAGTTCCCCAAGATTCCGGGATATTATTAAGTTTGCGATAAACAATAGCTCTTGGGTTCATCCAAGAATTGAAAACAGCGCCGATTGCACCCCAAAGTTGTTCTTTTGGGTCCTCTGGGAAATCTTTACCGGTACGTTGCTTAATTGCTTGCTTAAATTCTGAAACTAATTCTTTCAAATCTTCTGCTGTAAGTTCAACATCAAGTTTTACTCCACGAGTGTGTTTTTTTCTTTCCAAAATCACTTCAAATGGGTCTTCTTCATCTTTGCTTTCTGGTTTCATCTCAAGAACAACATCGCCATACATCGCAACAAAACGGCGATATGAATCATAGGCAAAACGAGGATTGCCGGAACGTTCTATTAATCCTTGAACAGTAACATCATTTAAGCCTAAATTGAGAATTGTATCCATCATCCCTGGCATTGATGCACGAGCACCCGAACGAACGGAAACTAATAAAGGATTTTTTGGGTCTGCAAATTTTGCACCCATTTCCTTCTCTAATTTTTCTATGGCTTCTTCAACCTGCTTGTATAATTCTTTAGGATAAGTTTTGTCATTTTGATAGTAATATGTACATACTTCGGTAGTAATAGTAAAACCAGCTGGAACAGGCAACCCCATATTTACCATTTCAGCAAGATTTGCACCTTTACCACCAAGAAGTTCTTTCATATTTGCATCGCCTTCGGCTTTGCCACCACCAAAATAATATACATATTTTGGAGCTTTAGTTTTTGATTTTTTTTCTTTCGACATTCTTATACCTCACATTTATAAAATGAAATAATGAAATTTCTAATGAATACAAAAATAACAAATCGAAAATAATATTTTTTTATTTTATTCAATTTTCAGATAATATTGGTTCAATTACAATTGATAGATTTAAATCATTTGAATAAAAATTATTGAAATAATATTTAATGTATCCACCATTTAACCAAATTTGAACCAAATTGGAATAATTTGGGCTAAGCGGATCGCCACTTACGCCACCTGGTAGTGAAAAATAGATAATATCATCTCCCATATCTGCAATAAAACGCACAGATGAGGCAATTACTGTCTCATAATTACTGCATATTCTATATTCTGTATTATTGATTGTTGTGCTATTCCCACCGATTGGAAATGGCCCAACTGTTACTACTGAACCAACAAAATCAACTTCTGAAAGTTTGTGTTTGAGATTAATTGAATGAAGTTTTCCCCATTTCCAGCTTTTATAATTTGCGCTATTGAATGTTTCTTTAGTTTTTTTTACTGCCTCTTTGAAACTCTTCACAATTTGATAATCACGTCTTTCAACATTTGAAGTATTTACATTATCAAAAAGTTTATTAAAATTGTCAGCGGTTATTTCCATTAGTTTTCTAAGAGGAATACCACTAAGCAAAAGATATTTTCTAAAATATCCTTCACCAAGATCATCAAAAAAAGTATTATATAAGTAACGCTCAATAAAAAGATTATAAATAGTAGATTCGAAACTTTCTGAATTCAAGACGAAATCCCATTTTTTGAAATAGTTAAAAATATTAGATTCATTGGAATCCAACAAATTATTATATTTTTCAAGTACAGGGATAACATACATAAACATTTGTTTTGCATACATCGAATAATAATCAATTTGCATATATTGGGCATCTCTTACAGTGTATTCATCACTAATCAACAATAATTCTTCAATTCTTTCAATTCGTGAAGAAGGTTCCCAAAACGAAGTAATATGATAAGGAATTCCGTCGTCAGTTTTGTTGTTGGCTGATGCAACGAAACGTTTTTGAGGATTATATAGCTTACCGAAAACACCTCCCTTAGCAATTCCCAACCAACCAGTTTTATTTTCAAAAGCGTTATTTGGGAAATTGGGATTGCAATTAACATCACGTATTGGAATAAATCCACTTGGAGCAATACCAATATTACCTTGCTTATCAGCATATGTGAAATTCAGAGCTGGTGTGCTCCATAAATTTAATGCTTCGGTGAATTGTTGCCAATTCTTTGCTTTATTTATATTGTACATATTAATAAAATCATCATTCGCGACATTACCAATCCAACGAAATGTCAAATGAAATTTATTAAGATATTTATTTTGAGATTTATTTTCATCATAAAAAATATGCGAATCAGATATAATTTGACCTCTTTCGGTGTATTTTTTGTAATAAACATAGTTTTCTTTGCCCCGAATATTAATAGTATCCAAAACGTAAGTAATTTCTTTTTTTATAGAATCATTTGCGTAATAGAATTTCCCAGAATCATCTACTTTCTCAACAAAAAAATCTACATCGTCGAGCATTACATTAGTAATTCCCCAAGCAATATTATCGTTACGCCCTATTATCACCAATGGTATTCCAGGTATAGAAAAGCCAAAAACATTCAATTCGTCAGATTTAATATGCATTGGCAGCCATCTTGCAGGCAACCCGATTGGCAGATGAGTGTCGTTTGCTAATATTGCAGGTGTTTTATGATTAAAACTTTTATTTCTTGCCCAGGAATTACTTCCAATGGACATTCCCCACATCCCCAAAAAATCTCTTGTTTCGGAAATAACGTTAAATATCGACATTATCTCTTTACTTTGAGCATTATCATATCTAATATGAGAAGAATAATTTATGTTGGAACTATCACTCTTTGTTGTATCAATAGAAATTTGAGGAATTGAATAGTTCCTTATTTTAACTATTTCATCAAGAACAAATGGACTATTAGAAGGATAGGAGGGAATTAGTTTTTTTGCTTTTTCGTATCCGAATGAATTAGTCATTTCTCCAAATGCGACGTCGTAGTAAAAACCGAGACTTAATTCAAATGCCATCATTTTGCTAATGATTATGCAATCATCAATTGTCCATTTTTCTGGTTCATAAGAAAGGAGCCCGAATTCAAAGCTTAATCTATTTTTATTTTCTTGAATGTAAAAATTTATTCCATTTGAATAAGAAGTGAGTATTTCTAAAGATTTTCGAGTTAGAACATCTTTAGTTTCTCTAATTGTGCTTTCTAAGTTGAGAGAACGAAGAAATACATCATATTTCAATGTTTTTTCACCAAAAATTTCAGACAATTTCCCTTTCCCTGCACGACGCGCTAAATCCATTTGCCATAGCCTTTCTTTTGCGTGAAAATAACCAACCGCAAAGAACAAATCGTTATCGCTGTGAGCCTTTATACATGGAATGCCATAATTATTAGCGTAGATTTTTACAGTATCCATTAATTGAATAGTTTTTGTAAATTGTAGTTTTTGATTAATAGAGATATTTTTAAGATTAACTAAAAAACTAATAAATGAAAAAGCAAGAATTATTAAGCAAAAAGCAATTATAATTATTTTGTAAGTATTCTTCATAACCATTTATTTTGTTTGTACCAATCTATTGTATTTTTCATTCCATCTTCAATTGACATTAGTTGCTTGTAGCCAAAATCACGTTTTGCTTTTGCTGTGGAACAAATCCAGAAATCTTGAATAAAATCAATACCTTTTTCGTAATTGAATACAGGTGGTTTTTCTGAGAATTTTCCTAAAAACTCTGAAATACCTGCAACAGTTAGAACAACCCAATGTGGAAGTCTTAATTTTAAGACAAACTTTTTACCCATCTCTTCAGCAATCAGATTTATTAATTGCTTCCATGTGTAAAATTCATCGCTTGACACAAAATATATTTCATTAGAAGTATTATCGCTTTCTGCTGCTTCGATAATTCCGCGTGAGAGATCTTCGGAGTGGATTAAACTTATATATTTATCGCGAAATCCGACCATTGCACCCAGCCCCATTTTGACAGTGCGAAATACGTCGTATATCGCTGTGTCGCGTGGTCCATAAACAGCAGGAGCACGGACAATAGTAAAAGGTATTTTCCCCGAATAGGAAAAGACAACTTCTTCCGCTGCTTTCTTACTTTTACCATAAGAAGTGATAGGGTGACAATGGGTAGTCTCGTCAACTGGTTCATTCAATGATTTCGCTGGTCCAGTAACTGTTTGACTACTAACCAAAAGAAATCTTTTTATCTTAGGAGCATATTTTTCGGTTACATTGAGTAAATTTGCAGTGGCATCCCTATTACCACGCAAAAATTCTTCATAATTGCGGGCAAAAGTAAGCCCTGCAACATGATAAATATAATCTACACCTTCTACTGCCTTCACTAAGCTATCTTGATTATCTAAGTTTGCTTCAACAATTTCAAAGTTTTTACCTTTCAACCAACGTAAGTTGCTAGATTTGCGAGCTATACAACGGACTTCATATCCTTTTTGAAGAAGCTTATCAGCTACGTGACTACCAATAAAACCAGTAGCACCAGTAACCAATACTTTCATTTTTTTCTCATATTGTATTCATTACCTGCTGCAATTTATCAAAACAATTTGAGATTTTTTATTAATAAATGATTGCCAAATTATTGTTATCCGCAAAAAATTAAAAGAGACAGGTCGTATAACAACCTGTCCCCCCATATTTAGCTTTTAAATTATTTAGCTTTTAAGAAGCATTTCAAGCTCATTCAAATATTTATTCATTTTTTCCAATGTTTTATTTACTGGTTCTGGGGTTGTCATATCGACACCGGCACGTTTCAGCACGTCAATTCCATACATAGAGCTTCCCGAGGATAGGAATTCGAGGTATTTATCTATAGCTGGTTTCCCTTGCTTTTTAATATTTTCAGCAAAAGTTTGGGCTGCTGCAAAGCCGGTAGCATATTGAAAAACATAGAAATTATATTTAGTCAAATGATGTATTCTTGCCCAGGAAATATATTCTTCTTCATCGGTTACCATTGAAGGTCCCCAATATTGCTGATATAAATCACCAAATACTTTTGATAAATCATCAGCAGTCATAATTTCGCCTTTAAGAGCTCTTTCGTGAGTGATTTTTTCAAATTCAGCAAATTGAGTTTGTCTAAAAAATGTTTGTTGAATATTAAGCAAGAACTTTTCTATAAGAGCAGCTTTTTCTTCTTTTGTTTTAGCATTTTCTAAAAGATAATCAAGCAGAAGCGCTTCGTTAGTTGTCGAAGCAACTTCAGCAACAAAAATTGAGTAATTTGCATAATGATACGGTTGTTTAAGCTCTGTAAAGTATGAATGCATATTGTGCCCTAATTCGTGGGCTAATGTGAATACATCATCTAATGTATTATTCCAGTTAAGTAAAATGTAAGGATGGACACCACATCCACAACCATTTGAATATGCACCACTTCTTTTACCTTTTGTTTCGTAAACGTCAATCCAGCGATTATCGAAACTCATTTTAAGCACTTTCTGATACTCTTCGCCTAATGGCGCAAGTGCTTTCAAAATAATTTCCTTCGCTTCATCGAAAGTATATTCTTTTGTCAATGATGGAAATAACGAAGCATAAGTATCATAAGGGTGAAGTTCGTCAATTTTCATAACCTTTTTCTTGATTTCACCCCAGCGGTGCAATAGCTTAATATTATCATGAGTAGCTTTGATTAGATTTTCATAGACAGCAACAGGAACGTTATCGTCGAATAATGCGGCTTCAAGCGGTGAAGAAAAGTTTCTAATCTCAGCGTTAATTTTTCTTGTTTTCAGACGACCATTGTATAATGAAGCAAAAGTGCCAATCAATTGACGATATGGCTCATAATATGCTTTGTAAATACGTTTGCGATAGTCTCTATCGTTGGAATATAAAGCGGAACGAAATCTTCCGTGTGAGATTTGAATATCGTTACCTTTTGAATCTTTCACAGTAGGAAAGGGTAACTCAGCATCATTCAAAATTCCATAAGTTTCATTTGGAATACTCATTATCGGTGAAAGTTTAGCCAATAGTTCTTCTTCTTTTGCAGACAATGTGTGCTTTTTCATTCTCAACATATTGTCGAGAGTTTGGAAGTAAATTTGCAAGCCTTTTTCTTGTTTTATGTATTGTCTGATGGCCTCTTCGTTGGCTTCCATAACTTCTGGCATTAAAAATGACGAAGCAGCAGCAAAATTGCTATACAATTCCTGTGTTTTTTGATACATTGTTTGATATTTACCATTTGTAATATCCAAGTCTCTTGCCATCGAGCTATAAAAATAAAGTTTCGTAAGACGCTTTTCTAATAAATAATAATCATTGAAGGCATCTAATAAGTTCTTTGATGATTTGGTAACTTTTCCTTTGTGCTTAGAAATAATTGCAATGTCCTTCGATAATACTTGAAAATCTTTTTCCCAATCTGCATCGGTTTTGTAAATATGAGTTAAATCCCATTTGTATTTATCTGGGATTTCATCTCGCGTTGGTAATGTTTGAGCAGACATATTAGTTCCCAAAGTTAGTGCAATAATGAAAAAAATAGTATTCTTCATAATTTCTCCATTTTGATGAAAAAATAATAAGTAAATTAATAAAAGTTGGTATTTTTATGAAATGAATTATGGCAGCGGAAGCAATACTGTAAAGATAGACCCCTCGTTTAATTTGCTTTCTACTTGAATTGAACCATTGAATCTTTCAACTAACTTTCTTGTTACAGTAAGCCCCAGACCTAAACCTTCATAAACTCTTTTATGCCCTTCACTAATTTGTCGAAATGGCTCAAAAATAATATCGAATTTACTCGAATCCATTCCGATGCCTGTATCTTGAATTGTAATATTTAAAATTTGTTTGCCATTTTCTTTTCTAATTATGCCACAATCGAGAAAAATTCTACCTTTTTCTGTAAATTTTATAGCGTTATCAATTAAATTCGATAGGATAAGATATAAGCAATTTTCATCGAAAACAATTTTAGATGAATAATTCTTCAAATTTATATCAAAAGTAATATTTTTTTCTTTAACAATTGGTTCAAATGAATTATAAATATTGAAAATCAATTCCATTAGGTCTATGCTCTTAAAATTAATATCCATTTGTCCGCTTTCTATTGCTGCAAGAGTAATAACTGAATTAAGAGACGAATTCAATCTTTGAGATGAATGATATATATAATTTAATATTTCTTTTTCATCCTCATCTTTTGCATTATTTAGCAAGATTTTGATGAAACCCAATATTCCAATTAGCGGAGTGCGAAATTCATGACCAATTAAATCCAAAATAATCGATTTGAATTTTTGGGCTTCTTCATTTTTTTGCTTTTCAATTATCAAGTTTTTTTCAAGAATAATCTTTTCTTCTAAATCGACGCTAATGCCATATACGCTTTTTATCCTTCCAAAGTCGTCTTTTACAACGATGCCACTAATATTTGCGTGTTTGATTGATCCATTTTTGGTTCTATACTCTAAAATTACATTCTTGAAATCGTCAATATACTTGAATTTGTCGAAAAGTTCATATAACTGAGCAACGGATTTTTCTGAAAATTTCTGTTCTAATGAAAGGTTCACATACTCACTCACTGAATATTCAGTAAAATTTTCAATTGAGCTACTAATAAATGTGGTTTGTAAATTTTCGTCTAATATCCAAAATATATCAGTAGAGTTGTTAAAAATAAAGTCCATAAAATCATCAAAACTTATTGTGGAAAGTATTTGATTTTCAACCATTTTGTTCTCCTGATGCAGAATTGTTTGTGCGCAATGGAATAGTAAAGTGGAAAGTAGTGCCAACATTAACAGTGCTTTCAACCCATATTTTGCCACTGTGCTTTTCGACAAACTCGCGACACAAAATCAACCCCAATCCTGTCCCGCTTTCTTGTTTCGTACCAGCAGTTGAAACACTATTTTGCAAACTAAATAATTTATTCAGATTTTCTTCTGGTATGCCAACTCCATTATCAGACACACTAATACGACAGAAATTTTCATCTTCTTTTCGACAAATTATTTTAATAGAACCTCCTTCGTGGGTAAACTTAATTGCGTTTGTACAAAGGTTTCTTATTATTGTATTCAACATATTTGCATCTGTAAACACTTTGTATTCTTGATCCATATCATAATCAATTGAAATGTTCTTATTATTCGCATTCATTTTAAGCAGATTAATATTACTTGTGATAAATTGTTTTAATTCGTAGACTGCTGGTTGATATTGAACAAGACCACGTTCACAACGTGACCACATAAGTAAATTTTCAAGAAGTTCATATAATTGCTTAGCAGAGTTGTTAACATCATCTAAAAATTCTTTTAATTCTTCTTTGGATAACTCGTGAAATGTTTGTGAAAGGAAATTCGATACACCCATAAAAGCACTAACTGGATTTTTCAAATCATGTGCTATGATAGAAAAGAATTTGTCTTTTGTAATATTACTTTCTTTGAGTTCAATATTTTGTTGATGAAGAATTTTTTGTTGCTCGACAATAGTTTCATTTGCATAAGATAGATTATCAACCATTTTGTTAAAGAAATTGGCAAGATCTCCAATTTCATCTTCTGATTCGACTTTTACTTTAATACGATAGTCGCCACTTGCCAGTTTAATAGTTGCGTGTTTTAACCTGACAATAGGATTGGTAATGCTTCTTGAAATCAAAATTGACATAACCAAACTGAAAACTATTGAAACGACAAAAAATGGCACAATAAATGAGTGATAGCTTTCGGCTTCATGCTTCGATTTTTCTACTTGTATGTTTATTATTCTTTTCATTTGATATTCAATTTCGTTCATTTTACTTTCATATTCTTTTATCTCTTTCGAAATTCTAACAAAATCATTAAAAGCAATTATGTAATTATCTATCAGCATCCTCATTTTCGTTTTTTCGTCATCAGAAAGGTTCAAATATTTGAGTTCGCTTTTTATCTTATCAACTGTGAAGTGAACTTTTTTTACGTATTCGTCACGCTTTCTCATAATATAATCTTTTTCTCTTCGGCGTGCTTCCAAAGTAAGTGCAAGTAAATAATAATTATTGATAGATTTTAAAAAACTCTCAATCTGGTGAATTTTACTCCGAAACTCTCCTTCTATACCTGTATTTTCATCCAAACCGAATTCTTCAAGCAACGATGTATATTTTTTAAAATATCTACTATAAATATTCTTTAAACTATCTAATTTAATTTTATCATTATTGTTGGGTATTTTTTGAGAAACTTCATAATATTTGAGTAAATTGTGTAATACTAAATCTTTATTATGTATGAATAAGGATTTGAAATTTGTATCTCTTCTGACCAACAGCTCCAATCTTTTATTACTGGATTCAATAATCAAAGATTCCAGAAGCAAATACCTATAATTTCGTTCATTTAGATAAAGAGCATACATTGAAAAAATAACTATAAGTAACATTATTAATTCAATAAACCCGCTAAGAAGAATCATTTTGCCAAAAAGAGACATTTTGATTTTCATAAATTACGTCAATAAATCCCAACAATTTTCAAAATTACTTTTTCAATGTTAATATTTGATAAATAAACTGTTAGGTTTTATATAGCTAGATAGTTGCCGAATCACTAATTGACAATGTGCCGGCATTTGCATCAATTATGGCATCAATAGAATATGGAATGGTAATTTGTTCGTTAGTATGTCCAAACATTAACCCATAAAAAGACGGTATGGGAAGTGATGAAAAATATTTATCCAATACCTCTCCAAGTTGCAGATCCCAGGTTGATGGTGAAGTTTTAATTGTACAATCACTGCAAAAGCCAAAAATTATGCCTTTTGCTTGCTCAAATTTGCCAGCAAGCCGCAATTGATTTAACATTCTATCAATTCTAAATGGCTCTTCTGCAACATCTTCCAGAAATAATATCTTGTCTTTTGTATCTATTTCAAATTGAGTACCCATTAAAGATGAAATAATTGATAAATTCCCACCAGTTAATTTGCCTTTCGCTGTGCCACTTTTAATGGTTCTAATTGGGAATTGCTCGCGAATACCACTTTTTTGAGCGGGATTTTGTAAAACTCCAATTGGTTCATTATTAAATATTAATTTTTCAAAGGAAGACGCAGTAAAATCAGTAAAAGAAGAGAGTAGAACTGGCGAATGAAAAGTAACTAAACGTGAATATTTTTGTATTGCAATGTGAATTGCAGTAATATCGCTATAACCTGTAAATACTTTTGGATTGTTTCTTATAAGCTCGTAATCAAGTAAATCTAATATTTCAGGAGAACCATATCCGCCGCGAATACAAAAGATACCATTAATATTTTTATCTTCAAAAAACTTATTAAGTTCGTTTGCTCTTTCTTTTCTTGATTTTGTTCTATATCCGGAACCATCAAACAGCAAGTAACTAAAAACAGATTGTAATTTATAATGATTGCATACTTCTTTGGCTTTCCGTATATCATCAGAGTCACAAACATTTGTAGCTGGAGCAACAATAGCAACTTTGTCCCCTCCTTTAAGACACTTAGGCTTAATCAAAGTAGAATCTGATACACTTTGAATATCGCTATTATAATAGTTCTGAGCTAAAGCAAATACTCCAATACTACTAATTGACTTAACAAATTCCCGACGTTCCATATTTTAATCTTAATAGCTTTTATTAAGTTTTTTTGCCCATTCAAACATAGTTTTCGCAGAATCGTAGTGTCCAATCCTTTCAAAGCACTTACCAGCTCCCAGGCAGGCCAGTGAATTTTCTGGATTTAATTTCAATGCAGCAGAGAAATATTGATGTGCACCTTCTAAATCATTTTCTTCAAGTGACATTTCGCCACAAAAAGTTAATATATCATCAAGTTTTTCTCCAAGCGTGCAGTTGAATTTTTCTTTTGTCCATCTATCAAAAATTTGTGTCAACAGTTCAAAAGCTTCATCATTTCTACTTTTTGCTTTTAATATTTTAGCATATAGATAATCGGTGTCTAAATTTGGACGATAGTTTTGTTTGATAGTATTTACTGTTTTCTCGGCTTCTTCAATATTTCCCTTTAACAATTGGTATTGTGCCATCCGATTTAATACATGAGTTTTGCCCAATTCATCAAGAATAGAACTTTCCTCCATTAAGGAAGAGAAAAGTCCAATAGCGTTCTCGTAATTACCTGAAATAAATTCATTCTCTGCAAAACCCAAGATAATGTAATCATCAGCAAAGACAGGCAATTTTTTCTCTGCAATTTGGGCTAAATTTGTTCCTTGCAAGAAGTCAATTCTTGATAGAAGTTTAATGGTAGAATTCCGCCAGGTCCAGAATTTTCTTGCTTTTACAGAAGCAATTAATCCAGCAGAAAAGACTTCTGTCGGATTAGCAAAAATATATTTTAGAGTTGCAGATAGATGGTCGCGGTCTGGTTCGAGGAGATATGCTTCATTTGTAAATAATTTACCATCAAGTGTTTTCCCAATATTTATTTTTTCAGCAGGTAAATACCAGGCACATTTTTCATCGGTAAAGTCATCAGTTGCACCTCCACGAGTAACTACTACTGGCAAACCACACGCCATAGCTTCAAGAGTAGGTAGTGAAAAACCTTCACCACGATATGGACTAACAAATACATCACACGCACGATAAAGAGCAGCTATTTCTTCCTCACTCATTGAATCATCAATGTAGATGATTTCTGGTGCATTTGGATTTTGTTTCGCTCTTAATATCATATCTTTAGCAGTTTGACCACGATAGAAGCTATCGCCTCCCATATCTTTCACTACCAAACATACGTCATCATTAGCAGTAAAAGTTTGCATATATGCTGATAATAAGATATCAAAGCCCTTCCGATAAATTGTCCCTCCAAGATATAGGAATTTGATTCGCTTTGTGGTATTAAGCTGATACTTTTCACCATAAGGTTTAAATAGTACTGGGTCAATACCATTAGGAATAACTTGGACTTTATCAAAATCAATCCCTGAATTAATAAAACTTTGACGAGAAAAATTAGAAGGTGTCCAAATTTCGACAGCCTGTTTGAAAATTTCAACAAAATCAATAAGATGAGCAGTGTATTCCCAAGGTTGCATAATAATCCATTTTGCACCTTTCGGAGGCTCAGCTTTTGGAGGCCATTGATGACGAATCCAGACATATGGTAGCCGAGCAACTTCATCAGGAACATCTTGTTTATATCGAATATCGTTCTCTTTCAATTTTTTATATTTTGGGAATAAATCGGGCGAAAAAGCGTCAGGCTCGTAAGGGACAATTGTAAGGTTTGTAGCTTCTGTTTCGATAATATTTAAGCAGTGTTCTCGATTAATTAAAGCAAGAGAATGATATACAAATTGCGAACCTTCCCAAACTATGTTTAATTGTAGTTTGGTAGTAGCAATTTCTTGGGCATCTTCTATTGGAACATTATGAGTATCAATTTCAGATACTAAAAAATCATTTGATAAATTCATTAAGTCGTCAATATCAAAAAAATCTTCGTTTGTAGTATTCTCTTGCTTTTCTTCCTTAGCAATTACCTCAGGAAGTGGAGTGCTTTCAAACAATTCCTGATCAATTTTCCTCTTAATTGCCCGAACAGTCATATTTAAATTAATAAATCCTCTGTCTTGAGGAGTGTCTTCTTCGTAAAATTCTGTAACAATTAATCCAGATTTATGCAACTTATCTTTTATTGATTGTTCGTCGAAAGCAACACAATGATAATCACCTGGATTAGTTTGTCCTCCAAAAATCATATATGAAGCAACATCTGCGTTCCAAATACCATTGACATAAGCATTTACTTGCAATCTCAAAGACGGACAACGAATAATCAGTTCACCGCCCGGTTTCAAAACTCTTGCCCATTCATTTAAAATGCTCTGCGTTTCACGGTGCGAAAAATGCTCCAAAATATCACTTGCTAATATCAAATCAGCAGAATTATCGGGTAGTTCGAGTTTCCGAACATCACCATAGACAACACGTGGATCGTCGCTGAACAAATCTATATTAATAAAGCCATCTCTTATATCTTTGCCACACCCTAAATTCAAAAATACTCTATCTGGTAATGGATTTGGCATTCTGCCAGTAGCTTTTTTATTTGAAAAACCATAAGGTAAATCATTTTCGAATTGTAACCTATTTAAAGCATTATTCATTTCAACCTCAAATACTTATTAATTATCAACAAGTGCAATAATTATGCCGAAAGTTTTGGTAAAATAATACTTTTATGATTTTTTTACAAACATTATAATAGTATTAATTAAAAAACTGTTATTTTTGTTTTTATAATTAAATGATAATGTTCTATTATTCGTTTTAAGTAAGTTGTTTATTATTGGAATTAAAGAAAATGCTTGGTATACTAAAAAAAATATTTGGAAGTAAAAGCGACAAAGACATTAAAGAAATAATGCCAATTGTCAAAGAAATCAATCGATATTATGATGAATTTAACAGTCTAACTGATGAGCAAATTAAAGCAAAAACGCTTGAATTTCAAGAAATCATTAAATTTGCCATATCTGATTTCGAAAATCAAAAGCTGGAACTCGGAAATCAGCTCAAATCGTCCGAATTAACAGCTGATGAGGTAATTGAAATTAATGACAAGATTAAAAAGCTTGATAGAGAAATTTTTGAAAGAATTGAAGAAAAATTAGATGAATTACTACCGCAAGCTTATGCAGTCGTAAAACAAGCTTGCAAGCGTCTTGCTGACCAGAGATATGCATATACTTACGCCGGGCAACACTATATATGGGATATGGTTCCCTATGATGTGCAGTTAATTGGTGGAATAGTATTGCATCAGGGTAAAATCGCTGAAATGGCAACTGGTGAAGGAAAAACTCTTGTTGCGATAATGCCACTATATTTAAATGCTCTTGCTGGGAAAGGTGCCCACCTTGTTACAGTCAATGATTATCTTGCAAAACGTGACTGTGAATGGATGAAACCTGTATATGAATTTTTGGGACTTACAGTAGATGCAATCCAATCAAATATGGAACCTTCGGAAAGAAAGCGTATTTACAATTGTGATATTACTTATGGCACTAATAATGAATTTGGTTTTGATTATCTGCGCGATAATATGGTGGTCGATCCTGAACATATTGTTCAAAGACCACATTGGTACGCAATTGTTGATGAAGTCGATTCAGTTTTGATTGACGAAGCAAGAACCCCTCTTATTATTTCTGGACCAGTTCCTTCTGCTGACCAAAAATTCGAAGAAATGAACCCAAGAGTTAAAAGACTTGTTGAAGCTCAGAACAAGTTGGTAAACGAAATTGTAGCTGAAGCAGAACGATTACTAACAACTGGGAAAAAAGAGGATCGCGATGCTGCTGGTGTGCTTTTATTTCGTGCTCACCGAGGATTGCCAAAGCACAAGAAATTATTAAAATTGATGCAAGATGCAGAAAATCTAAAATTGCGCCAGGAAACCGAGCTTTTCTTCCTGCGTGATAAAGGCGCTCGAATGCCAGAGATTGATGAAGAACTCTATTACACAATTGATGAAAAAAATCATCAAATTGATATTACGGAAAAAGGGCGACAGCTTCTTTGCCAAAGTCAAGAAGATCCCGATATGTTTGTAATTCCAGATATAGCTGCCGAACTTAGCGCTATCGAAGGAAATGAAACACTTACATCAGAAGAAAAGCAACAAAAAATCGATCAAGTGTATTATCTGTTTGCTGAAAGAAGCGATAGAATTCATACAATTTCTCAGCTTCTTAGAGCTTATTCTCTTTATGAAAAAGACGTTGAATATGTTGTTCAAGATGGAAAAGTTCTAATAGTAGATGAATTCACCGGTAGAATTCTTGAAGGACGCCGATATTCAGATGGTCTTCATCAAGCAATTGAAGCCAAAGAGAGAGTAAAAGTAGAGCGAGATACTCAAACTCTTGCAACTATCACACTTCAAAATTATTTTCGTCTTTACAAAAAATTAGCCGGCATGACAGGAACAGCTGAAACCGAAGCTGCTGAATTTGAAAAAATATATAACCTTGAAGTAGTTGTTATTCCAACAAACAAACCTGTTATTAGAATTGACCATGATGACTTAGTTTATAGGACAAAACGCGAAAAATACAACGCTATATTAGATGAAACAAAAAAAATTCTTCAAGAAGGTCGAGCTGTACTGGTCGGAACAACTTCCGTTGAAGTTTCAGAGATACTTTCCAAAATGTTTACTCGTCAAGGAATTAAGCATAATGTTTTGAATGCAAAACATCACGCTCGCGAAGCAGAAATCGTTGCTTTAGCCGGTAGAAAAGGTGCAGTTACAATTGCAACTAATATGGCAGGCCGTGGAACTGATATTAAGCTTGACCACGATGTAAAGAAAAACGGAGGTTTGGCAATTATTGGTTCAGAACGCCACGATGCTCGACGAATTGACAGGCAGCTACGAGGAAGAGCAGGTCGTCAAGGTGACCCAGGAAGTTCGCAATTCTTTATTTCTCTTGAAGATAATTTGATGAGATTATTCCAGAGCGATAGAATCGCCAGTGTTATGTCAAAAATAAAAATACCCGAAGGCGAACCAATTCAACATCCAATGATTACAAAGGCAGTGGAAAATGCTCAAAAAAAAGTCGAAGAAAACAACTTTGCCATTAGAAAACGATTAATAGAATATGATGATGTAATGAATCATCAAAGAGAGGTGATTTATTCAAGGAGACGTGCTGCACTTAGAGGTGATAGATTAAAAGGTGAAATATTCGAATATGTTGAAGACTACTTAATTGATTTGTATGAAATTCATCATCCGAATAAGGATGTGAAAGGATTACGAAATTCTTTACGCACAACTCTGCTTTGTGATATTCCGATGAGTGAGGAAGACTTTGAAAAAATGAAAATTGATGAGTTTGTTCGACGTGCAAAATCTATTGCTCTGGAATTTTATAGTAAAAAGGAAGAAATGCTTGGCAGTGAATTTATGGCACGTTTGGAACAAGTTGCGATATTGCAAACAATTGACGAAAAATGGCGTGATCATTTAAGGAGTATGGACGATTTAAAAGAAGGAATACATTTGCGTTCTTACGGACAAAAAGATCCATTACTCGAATATAAACAAGAAGCACACGATATGTTTTTGGAATTAGTTAAGGATATTAATAAATCATTTATTCAATTTGCATTTAGATATTTTCCTCAAATTGTGCGTTCTAACGAAGAAGACAGACGCAAATCTGTTCCGACGTACAGAAATACTACTTATTCGCAAAGAAACGTTCAATATGAACATTCATCAACAGTACCATCATTTATTATGGGAGCTCCCCAAGCACAACAATCACCAGAAGCATCTACGACAAAGACTATTCGTAATACTCAAGTAAAAGTAGGTAGAAACGACCCTTGTCCGTGCGGAAGCGGGAAAAAATATAAAAAATGCCACGGTGCTAGTGAATTTATTGACAATTAATAAATAAATTAAGTTAACACTCACTAACAAATAATTTAATATAGAACATAAATTAATAAGAAAGAGGCTGCAATTAGACAGCCTCTTATATTTTTTTGTCTAATTAATCCATGTTTATTTTTCAGTAAATAGTTTCGCGAGTTGTTCAGGTGAAGGTTTTGGAGTTAAGAGACTAACAATAAATAGAGTCCCAACCGAAATAATAATTGAGGGGTAGATACTTGGAATTCCCCAAGGATCACCATCATAGATAACAAATGGAAAGATAGCAGGAATAACAATATCTAAAATAATCACCGAAATAGTTCCTGAAATAATACTTGCAACTCCACCAGCCTTGGTAGCACGTTTCCAGCTTAATGCAGCAATCAATGATGGAGTAATAGCAACACCATATACTGTATAAGCAAAATATGCATATTTTAACACAGACAAATTCATTTTATAATATGTAGGAATAAAAATTATTAAAAATGCAACAAAGCCGATAATGACAATAAATATTTTTTGTAAAGCCACAATTTTTTTATCTTCAGCATTTGGATTTATAAATCTTTGATAAATATCACGGATAATATTAGTGGAAGGGCTTAATAAATAATTCATTCCGGTAGAAATGACAACTACAACTGCTGCCGCAAGTAACAACAAACCAACAGGAGCAGGCGTTAAGAACTTTGCAGCTTGGAGCACTATTGAAGCCGGATCAAAATCGCTTTTCCCCCAAAAATATGAAGAAGCATAGATAGCAATCACAATCACCACTGTTTCAACTACAATGGTCCCAATAATCCATAATGATACTGCTTTTTTTGCATCAGCCGGAGTTTTAGCACTGTAGAACTTTTGATACATACTCTGAACGCCAAGTAATAAGAACATTGTAGCTAAAAAGTATGAGAACCCTTTCAACGCGGGAAAACGACCAAATTCAGAAGAAAAAATTTCAAAATGAGATTGTGGTAATATTTCTGCTGGTGCAGACAAGCCACCCGATGCAGCTACAACAAACGGCACGCTAACAATACAAGCTAAAACGATAATTATTCCATTTGGTAAGTCTGTATGAGCAACAGCAATCATACCACCCAAAGCAGTAAATAAAATAACAAACCCTGCTGCAATAGCCTGACCAGCTTCGACGGATACAGCTCCATCTGTAATGACATTTAAAATGTAACCACCAGCACGAAATTGATATGATACAATAGTAGTAAAAGCTATAATCAATGCAATTGCTCCAAAAAGTCGAGCAAATTTGCCGTATCTTTCTTCTAAAATGTCACCAATGGTATATTGCCCAAATGTTCTAATTTTTGCAGCTAAAAAGTAAATAATAGCTATTCCTGCCCAAGCACCAGCTGGCATCCAAAGCGAACTCCAACCTGCACGATATGCAAATTCAGCTCCTGCTATAAATGTGCCTGAACCAATCCACGTACACACCAGAGTGAAAACCATTTTGGTTACACCTAAACTACGCCCTGCCACCATCATATCGTCTTTGCTTTTGACTTTTTTAGATTGAGAAAAGTTATAAATTGTTAAAGCAACTAAATACAATAAAATAATTACAACATACCAGTTCATAAAAACTCCTAAAAAGTTTATTAATTTTTTACCTCAACTCTTATCCAAAAATGATTTGGGAATTCGAAAAATACATCATCTCGGTTTCTATCTATTTGTAAAAAATTTATTTTGTTAGGGAACAATCTATTCTCATTCATAATCTTTTTTATTTTTTCGCTATTAAAACCATCAAAAAGAATATCGATAGAACTTGCAATTTGATAATTTTGTTTAATCATATTTAATTCATTATCATTAGATTTAATAAATTTATCATAATCATCAGAAAATTTCAATAAATAATAGAAATATATTTTATCATTCTTTCTAATCATAATTGGAGTTTTTGCAGTACTTATTAAAACAGGAATGCTCAAATTTGATAATAATAGCGTGTCAGAATTAATAATAGCATAACAACTAAAGTCGAGTGATTCGTCAAATTTACAATCTTCTATTTGTTCTTTGATGTCTATTTCATTGGTTAATTTGGACGAATTTAATTTAAAAGTTTGAATATCTTTTTTCAAGTTATCTGAAGAAACAATCAATTCACTGTTAATTGGAATATTTTCTATTTCGAATTCTAAGTATAATTTTGAAAATTCAGTCTCTACAGTAGTATTTCGTAAAGTAATTTTCTCTTTGACGTCTATTTTAAAACAATTTTCACAAATACTATTATCCTGAATAAATTGGATTTTATTTTCATTAAACCCAATTTTATTGCAGAAATCATTTAGTATTTTTTGGAAATTTTCATAAGGTATAGCTTTTGAAACATAAATACTCAGAATATCATTTCGATATTTTGAATAAAGAAGAGCAATTTGAAATAAATAACTAATTGGTGAATATTTTGAAAAATTAAATTCAATTTCATTATCAACACAATTTATACTATTATCAAATTTAAAGTAATCATTTGAATAAGTAAGTGGCATAGACAAATCAAGAGAAATATAAGATATAGTTCTTTTAGCTTTTATTTCCAATGGACTATATTTGACAAGTAAAGCAGGATTTTTACTTTCATCTACTTTATTAATTTTGGGTCTTAGCAGATATAAATCTAATTCTCCCACACCGAATGGCCTATTTGATGCAAAAATAGCAAATCCATTTTCGAGCATAATGAAATCGCTCTCATCAAATTCGGTGTTTATCTCGTTAAGTGGAATAGGTTTTTGCCAACTTCCTTCCAAAAATTCACTATAATAAATATCATAACCTCCAATACCGTACAACCCATCGGAAGCAAAAAATAGAAGACTATCGTTATACAGAAAAGGTGTGATTTCATTCCCATCAGAGTTAATTTCTGAAAGTTCTATTGGTTCACTCCATAAAGCATCGTTGTTTTTAAAGGAAATAAAGAGATCTAAATTTGTTTTGTTATTACGATTAGATGAAAAAATAAGCATTCTTCCATCTTTTGATAAAGTAGGATGAGAAACAAAACAATCACATTTTAGTTGTTCTATGAATGTTGGTTCAGAGTAGTTATTTCGATATATTTCAGAAATAGCAAGATTCAGCACTGGGAACTTTGAAGTTTGACGAAATTTTGACAAATAAATAGTCCCATTATCGCTAAAATAGAAATAAGAACGATTTTCTTTAGAATTGTTGAGTTTGCTTTTGTGTAAAACAGGTTTCCCAAAAGCAAAGTTATCTTTTGTTTGCACCCAATAAAGTTGAGAAACACCGCTTATAGTGGAATTGTAAAACAAAGTTAAAGAACGATTATCGAAAAAAGGTGCAAATTCATCTTTACTTGTATTAATTGTAGAAATATTTTCAGGTTTTTCCCAATTAAATAATTGAGAGTATGATTTTTGAAAAATAAGAATAATCAGTAGAATAAATATATATCTATAATATTTCATACTTGTAAGATAATATAAAAAATTTATTTCTGCAAAATTTGAGTTTGTCTAATTAAATACAAATCAGCCAAAACAATAGAAACGCAAGCATCAATTATAGGCGGAACACGTAAGACATAGCAGCTATCGTGGCGTCCCGATGTTTGTATTTCATCTATCGCTTTATTTTCAAAATTGTAAGTTTGTAATTTTTTTCTTATGCTGACTGGTGGATGAAATGCAGTACGAAAAACAATATTATTTCCATTGGTAATTCCACCAATTACTCCACCACAATTATTAGTATTAGTAGTCCCATCAGAATTAATTATCGAATCAGCATACTCTGAACCAAACATTTTTGCGGAATTAAATCCTGCACCGAATTCAATTGCTTTCGCTCCAGGAATAGAAAAAACAATGTGACTAATTAATGACTCAACGCTATCAAAAAAAGGTTCTCCTAATCCGATAGGGACGTCATTAATAACAGTTTCGAGAACTCCTCCCAATGAATCACCTTCTTCAACAGCTTGATTTAATAAATGCTGGTAATCCTGTTGACCACCAATCTCAATAATTTTTGTGTTGACACTACAAGGAAAAACTTTTCTTGCTACAACACCAGCAGCAACAAGAGCAACTGTGAGTCGACCAGAAAAATGGCCACTTCCACGGTAATCTGCAAACCCAAAATACTTATGTAATGATACAAAATCGGTATGTCCCGGTCTTGGTTTATTATATTGTTCGATAGTGTAATTTGCTGAATCTATATTGTTATTTTCAAAAACGATATTCAAAGGTGTCCCGGTAGTTTTATCATTGAATACACCGGAAGTAACAATTGAAATATCGTTTTCAGTTCTTTGAGTTGTAGCAAAAGCCCCACTTTTTCTTCGACTTAACTCAGTTGTGAAATCATTTGGTGCAAGCGAAATACCGGCAGGCACACCATCGATTGTAATTCCGACATAAGAACTATGACTTTCGCCATAAATCGTTACTTTGAATATACGACCAAATGTATTCATTGCAAGGATTAAATGTTGAAAAAAATTTAACAAACATAGTAACATTTTTTTTGATAATCAAAATTAAATTCAGATTTTTGTATATTCGAAAACTCACTATTGAGGTGTGAAATGAAAATCAACGAAGTGCTGTCGAAGAGTTGTATTCAAGTTGGTCTTGAAGCAAAAGACAAGCAAGATTTGCTTGAAAAAATTACAGATTTGGCAATGAATTCAGGAAAAATCACAAATAGAGCTGCTGTGCTGAAAAGCATAATGGAACGTGAAAAAATAATGTCTACGGGTATTGGTAAAAACATTTGCCTGCCACACGCTAAAACTGAATATATCGAAGCACCAGTTGCTGCAATGGCAACACTGAAAGCTCCTATTGATTTTCACTCTCTCGATGGTGAACCCGTAAATATTTGTTTTCTGCTTTTGGGAAAAGAAAATAATATTGGCATGCATTTGAGATTGCTTAGCAAAATTTCGAGATTTCTTAACAACGATGAATTCAGAGAAAAAATTTTGAATAGCAAAACACCCGACGAAATAATTAATCTTTTCGAAAGCGTTGATGAATAATGAATTCTGATAATATTCATTCATTAAAGGAAATTATTAATCAATTAATTGAACTAAACGACTGGGGCGAAGGTATCGCATTTGCTAAAATAAAGGAAGAATGGATAAAAACTGTTGGTGAAAACTTCGCTGAACATATAGCACCACTGAAACTTAAAGATGGTGTACTTCATTTAAAAGCTGATTCGTCCACCTGGCGAACGGAAATGCTTATTCGGAAACAACTGCTTATAGACAAGCTCAATTCCTATTGTGGAAAAAACATTATTAAATCTATTAAAATTCGCTGATTTTTCGTATTTTTGTAAATAAATTATTGTGAATTAGAGAAAATATGGTAAACGATTTCCAAGAACTCGAATTAGAAAACAAGAATTCAAACTCTCAATATACCGAAGAAAGCATCAGAGTTTTAGAAGGATTAGAGGCTGTTCGGCAACGTCCTGCAATGTATATAGGCGATATTAGCGAAAGAGGCTTGCATCATTTAATTAATGAAGTTGTTGACAACTCGATTGACGAAGCGCTTGCAGGATTTTGTAAAAATATATTTGTTACTCTTCGTTCAGATGGATCTTGTTCAGTAGAAGATGATGGACGAGGTATTCCTACAGGTATTCACCCAGAAAAAAACATTTCTACATTAGAACTCGTAATGTGCACTTTGCACGCAGGTGGAAAGTTTGATAATAATACATATAAAGTATCTGGTGGTTTGCACGGTGTCGGTGTGTCTTGTGTAAACGCTTTATCAACTAAATTGATTGCAACAGTAAAAAGAGAAGGAAAAATTTTTCAACAAATCTATGAAAAAGGTATTCCAGTTACAAATGTGGAAATTATTGGCGACACTAATTCAACTGGGACAATAATACAATTTTATCCAGACCCGTCAATATTTCAAACTGTAATCTTTAAATTTGAACGCGTTGCAGATAGGCTTCGTGAACTTGCTTTTCTAAATCCAGAAGTAAAAATTTCAATAATAGATGAAAGAGAAGAAATTAAAGAAGAATACCGATACCAAGGCGGCTTAAAAGATTTTGTTAGTTATATCGATAGCACCAACACTCCAATAACAAAGCAAGTGTACATTTACGGAAAAAACGACAATCCAAATGTTGAGGTAGAAATTTGTTTTCAATATAACACCTCTTATGGTGAAACTCTTTTGAGCTACGTAAATAATATTCATACAATAGAAGGTGGTACGCACGTTAGTGGTTTCCGTTCAGCTCTTACTCGCACGCTGAACGATTATGCAAAGAACAACAAGATGAATAAGTTTGAACTTACGGGAGAAGATTTCCGGGAAGGTTTGACTGCTATTGTATCTGTAAAAGTTTCGAGCCCAATGTTCGAAGGACAAACCAAAACCAAGCTAGGCAACGCAGAAGTTGAAGGTATTGTTAGGTCAATTGTAAATGAGAAATTAGGAGAATATTTAGATTCTAATCCTTCCGAAGCAAAAAAAATTATCGAAAAAGCTAATTCTGCAGCTGAGGCGCGCATTGCGGCACGTAAATCACGTGAACTTGTTCGCAGAAAAAATTCACTCGAAAATTCAACTTTGCCTGGGAAACTTGCAGATTGTTCACTCAATTCTCCCGAAGATACTGAATTATTTATTGTTGAGGGCGATTCTGCTGGTGGTTCTGCAAAACAAGGAAGAGACAGACGTTTCCAGGCTATTCTCCCTCTGAAAGGTAAAATTTTAAATGTAATTAAAGCGACTCCACATAAAATTTTAGAAAATGACGAAATTAAAACTATTATCGCTGCAATTGGAGCTGGTTTTTCTCACAAGCCTAATAGTGAAGAGAATGGCAGTTCAAATGGCAATGGAAATGGTAAAGAAAAAGATTTCGATGTATCAAAAGTTCGATATGGAAAAATAATACTAATGGCGGATGCAGATGTGGATGGTTCTCACATTAGAACATTATTGCTGACTTTCTTTTTTACATATATGCGTGATCTAATAAACAAAGGAATGCTTTACATTGCTCAACCTCCGCTTTACAAAATAAAAAAAGGGAAATTGGAATACTATGCAAATAATGAAGAAGAAAGAGATAGTATTATCCAAAGATTGATGAAAGATAGTCCTAATTCAAAAATACAAACCAATGAGGAACAAGAAGAAATAAACGAGGGGAATGAAGAAGTAAAATTAAAGGGTGGAATTGTTGTTTCGCGTTTTAAAGGGCTTGGAGAAATGAACCCTGAACAGTTGTGGGAAACCACAATGAACCCCGAAAAAAGAACTTTATTACGTGTAAATATTGAAGATGCGGAAAAAGCAGCTATAATATTTCAAACTCTTATGGGCGATAAAGTTGAACCTCGTAGAGAATTTATTGAACGAAATGCACAATATGTTAAAAATTTAGACATATAACCATTTTTCTAATACACTTATTATGTAAATGGGGCTTTCTAATTCGACAGCCCCATTTATATTTCAGCCTTTCCTACTTTTCAAAAAATAAACGTTAAGTGGAACTGATTATTCGATTTCTTCTCCGAGTAAATCTATTCCACGTTTTCCACCAGCAATTTTAATAATCTCATCATCATAATAATCAGAAATTAGAGCAACGGCTTTTAGAGAAGTTTCAAATTCATTTTTGTCCATATTTGTTCCAGCTATTGAATGCTGAAAAGTAATAGTATTGTCGAACAATAGCCCAAAAGCACCAAAATGAATTTCAGCATTTTTATTAAGCAAAAATTTCATCAGTTCAGGAGTAATGTTTGCATTAGTAACCACGTTGGAAACAATTTCAACGCAAGTTTCAGTTTCAGTAAATGGCCTAACAATAATCATAATCTGTGAAGAGCCATAATTCACAGTAAAAGAACCATCACCGAATGAGATATAATCAGGGAAAATATCTTTTAAATAATTTTCGACTTTATTAACTGTGGATTGGATAAGTTCCACGGGAGTTTCTATCATATCAATTTTCTCCTTATTAATTAATATTTCCATATTCCACCTTTTATTGATTTTCTTGGTTTGGTGGCAGCATACCCATTTTGGCTTTTAGAGCGAGTAATTCATCTTCTACATCTTTGGAAGAAGTAAGTTTTTTGAATTCTTCATCTAATGATGTATTTTCGCCTGCAAGTTGCTCAAAAGCAGAAGCTTCTGCTTCAAGTTTCTCGATTTTACCTTCGAATTTATCGAACTTGCTGAAAGCGTCAGTTCCGACACCACTGAAAGATTGAGCAATTTGCTTCTGAGCTTTGGCGGCTTGTGAACGAGCAATGAGCGTACTTTGACGGGTGCGAGCTTCATCAAGTTTGGATTTCAATTGGTCAAGTTGCTGACGAAGTTTGTTGGATGTTTGGCGAGCTTGCTCTAAAATAGGCACTAAGTCATTGATGTTACGTTCGGCAATTGCTTTTTTCTCCAAAGCAGCTTTAGCGAGGTCCTCCCTATTGTTTTGCAAAGCAACCATAGCTTTGTGTTCCCATTCTTCTTTGTCTTTACGAGCTTTCTCTAATTTACGCTCTAAACTTTTTTCGTTAGCAATAGCCTGTGCAACAGCCAAAGTGGCTTTATTGACTGATTGCTCCATCTCGATAACCATTTGCTTGAGCATCTTTTCGGGGTCTTCGGCTTTGTCGAGAACATCATTAACGTTTGCCTTGAAGATGTCAGCGATTCTTTTGAATATGCTCATTTTTACCTCTTGAATAATGTTGTAAAATAAAAACATTAATAAATCATTATTTAATACGTATTAAACTAAAAAATGTTATATTTGAAAAAAAAAATTGGGTGAAGAAATGAAATTTGACTTACAATCGTTGCTTGGACAAGCGCAAAAAATACAGGAAGAAATTCAAAAAATCAAAAATGAGCTTGCTGACAAAACTGTAACAGGCGAAAGTGGCGGTGGAATGGTAAGCGTAACAATGAATGGTGCAAATAAAGTTATATCAGTAAGAATAGCAAAAGAGTTGGTAAATCCTAATGAAGTAGAGATATTAGAAGATTTAATTGTTGCTGCAATAAATATTGCAAGCGAGAAAGCTGCCGAATTAGCAGCAGCAGAAATGAGTAAAGCCACAGGTATGCTTCCAAATATTCCAGGGTTTAATTTGGGCTTATGATATCTACATCTCAAACAATAGAAAAAGCTATTGCTACATTCGCTAAACTCCCTTCTATTGGTAGAAAATCTGCTCAAAGGTTGGTGTATTTTCTTCTGAAACAAAATCCAGAATATATAGATGATTTTATTTATGCATTGAGCAATTTGAAAAGCAATGTAAAACTATGTAAGTATTGCTACAATTATTCTGACGACGAAATTTGTCCAATTTGTGTTTCAAATAGTAAAAACTCAAAGATAATTTGTGTTGTAGAAGACCCTAAAGATGTTTTTGCAATTGAAAAAACCAATGAATTTAGAGGCGTCTATCACGTTCTTCACGGACTAATTAATCCAATTGGTGGCGTCAATGCTTCAGATTTGAAAATCAGGGAGCTAATAGAAAGAGTATCTTCTGCAGAAGAAGTAATTCTTGCACTAAGTCCATCTGTGGAAGGAGAAGTTACATCACAATATATAGCAAAGTTGATAAAACCATTGAATATCAGAGTTACACGAATTGCAAGTGGTTTGCCCGTTGGTTCTTCACTCGAATGGACTGATGAAGCAACATTATCTAGAGCATTAGAGGGACGTATTGCGCTTTGAGAAAATATTTCCTAATATTACTTTGTTTTCTATATTCTTGTGACATTTTTGAAACACGCTCTCCCGAAGAACCTGACCAAAGTCCTGTTGTCTTTCTTCCGGCAACAAGTGTGGAAGTATTAATGCAAAATTTTTTGAATTCTGTTAAATACAAGAGTTTGCAAAATTATTCGGAATGTTTCATCGGTGATGGCAAATTCAATTTTATACCAGCACAAGATGCTTTTGCAACTTATCAATCAATCTTCCAAAATTGGTCTTTTACTGATGAGCAAAGAAGTTTTAAATCAATAATTTCAGCAGTAAGTGGAGAAAATACAATATTTCTTAATTTTGAAAAAAGTCAGTATCAATATATCTCACCTGATTCAATTATTTATACTGCAAACTATGAAATTAATTTGCCAGTTGTTCAGCCTTTAAATTTAGAAAAATATAATGGTAAAATTCTACTGACAATCTCTCAAACTAATGATGGTACATATAAAATTGTTCGTTGGTCTGATTTTCAAACATCAAATGACACTATTTACCCTTCTTGGAGCATTCTCAAAGCTCGATATTACAACTAATATTTTTATTTCTCTTGCCAATATATTATATTGCAAAGTTTAAATAGTAAGTCTAATTATTCAAATAATTAATCTTTATGTTAGTATCATTAAAGAAAATTCGTGAGTTTGTTGATTTTGAATTGACAATTGAAGAGCTCGATAATACTTTGACTATGTTAGGCCTTGAGGTTGAAGGTATAGTCGATTACAATAAAAAATATTCCGGTTTTTTCGTGGCAGAAGTATTGGAATGTGAAAAGCATCCAAATACAGATAAATTGTCTCTTTGTCAAGTTAATTTTGGCAGTGAAACTGTACAAGTCGTGTGCGGAGCACCAAATGTAAGAAAAGGACAGAAAGTAGTATTTGGAACTATTGGTGCTGTTGTTCCTAATGGTAGTTTCAAACTCGAAAAAAGAAAAATTCGAGATGTAGTATCATTCGGAATGATTTGTAGCCAAGTAGAATTAGATTTAGGGGAAGATAGCTCTGGTATATGGGTGCTTCCCGAAGATGCATCAGTAGGAATGGAATTTGCAAAATATTACGGTTTAGATGATGTAGTCTTTGAAATTGGAATTACCCCTAACAAAGCTGATTGTTTAAGCCATCTTGGAATAGCAAGAGAAATTGCCGCAAAATTGAACAAACAGGTTCGTTACCCTGAAATCAACATAGTTTCAAATAATGAAAACGTTGCTGATTATGCAAGTATTACTATTGAAGACACAAACATTTGTCCAAGATATTCTGCTCGCATCATAAAAAATTTAAAGATCAAGCCATCTCCTAATTGGTTGCGAAATGCTCTCACAAAGCTTGGAATACGTCCTATCAATGCAGCGGTTGATGTAACAAACTATGTTTTGTATGAGATGGGTCAACCACTTCACGCTTTCGATTATAACAGAATCGAAGGTAAAAAAATCATTGTTCGTAGAGCAAAAAAAGATGAAACGTTTGTTACTCTCGATGGTAAAACCCGAATTCTTGATGATTATATGATAGTTATTGTTGATGAGAAAAAACCTATTGCATTAGGTGGTGTGATGGGTGGAGCAAATTCAGAAATAGCAGGCGATACAACTGATATTTTATTAGAATCCGCATATTTTAATCCTTCACTTATCCGCAAAACATCAAAGAAATTGGGGTTATCAAGTGATTCATCTTATAGATTTGAACGTGGAGTTGATATTGAAAATGTCATACCTGCTTTAAACAGGGCTGCATCACTAATTGCTGATCTATGCGGTGGAGAAATTGTTGGTTCGGAGATCGACGTTTATCCTGAATCTATAAAATTGAAGGAGATTTCTTTACGTTTTGACCGTGCTCGAAAAATTATTGGTTGCGACATTTCAAATGAGTTTATGTTGCAAGTATTTGAAAATCTTGGTTTTGAAAAAATAGAACAAACGAATGATTACGCTAAATACAGAATACCGCATCGAAGAAATGATATTTTTGAGGAAATTGATCTAATAGAAGAAGTTGCTCGGTTTTATAATTATGACAATATTGAACCTAATTATGTTTCTTCAATCACATTCAGTGAAAATATAGTCGACAAAAAATTACAAATCTTTCCTTTCAAAGACAAAATCCGTAATTATTTAGTTTCGAATGGATTTACAGAAATTCTAACTCAAAATATGATTGATTCTCGTTCAGCTGAACTTTTCACTTCAAACCCTGTTAAAATAGCGAACCCACTTGGAGAAGAACTATCGATTATGCGACCATCAATTGTCCCATCAATTCTGAAAACCATTAATTTAAATATTAGATACGGGAATAATAATCTGAAACTTTTTGAAATTGGTAAAGTTTTCAAACATTCCGACGATAATAATGTGGTGCTTTCTGGCTACGAAGAAAGAGAAATACTTGCTATTAGCCTTGTCGGCAAAACATTTCCCAAGCAATGGAGCGAAAAAGAACGACAATTCGATTTCTACGATTTAAAAGGATTTATTGAGGATTTAGCTGATTTCCTTAACCTACCAATCACTTTCTCAAAAATTGTGGAGAATAGTATATATTCACCAAATTCTGTTAAAATTGAATTAGACAAATCTACCATTGGTTGTTGTGGATATTTGAATAGAGGTATACTCAAAAATTATGATATTGAGGAAGATGTATTGCTTGCTGAAATTGATTTTTCACAAATTACGCATTTCAATACAGTTGAAAGCAAGTATATACCCGTAAGTCCATTCCCTACAGTTGATAGAGATTTGGCTTTTATTGTTGATGAAAATACAGACGCAAAAAAAATATTAGACGAAATTCTTTCAAATGGCGGCAAATTGCTATCAAACGTTGTTATTTTCGATGTATATGCAGGAGGGAATATTCCAGAAGGCAAGAAAAGCCTTGCATTCAGCCTTATTTTTTTATCATCAGAGCGAACTTTAACTGATGAAGAAGTTGATAACACAATTAATCAGATGATCAAAGCAATAGAAAACAAATTCAACGCACAATTACGAAAAATGTAATGAGTGTGATAATTGAAATAAATAACATAACTAAAAGTTACTCAAACAACAAAAAAGAAAAAAATGTTGTGCTGAAAGGCGTTTCCACCTCGATTGAGCGTTCAAAAATCATTGCACTGGTTGGACCTTCTGGAGTTGGGAAAAGTACTTTATTGCATATAATTGGAACAATTGATGAGCCGGATAGCGGCGAAATAATATATAACATTGACAATATACCAAAAAAATTGTCTCAATTTAACCGAAGTGAGTTAGATATTTTTCGTAATAAAACTATTGGATTTGTATTTCAGTTTCATTATTTATTGCCTGAATTTACGGCCCTGGAAAATGTTATGCTTCCAAAACTTATTTCAGGGAGTAAACCAAGTGATACAAAAAAGGAAGCAATAAAATTACTTGAATTAACAGGCGTTGCTGATAAACAAAATAATAAACCGATGGAACTAAGTGGCGGCGAACAGCAACGTATTGCAATTGCACGTGCTCTAATAAACAAGCCAGAAATTGTACTGGCAGATGAACCTACTGGAAATTTAGATGCTAAAAACGCTATGTCGTTTGTAGATTTGATAAAACAAATTCAGTTTGAATTTTCAACCACATTTATAATAGCAACACACAGTTCTGAAATTGCTTCCATATCAGATGTAGTTCTTAAAATGAAAGATGGGAAAATTATATAATTTTATTTGTTTATGTTAAATAATTAGCATATATTTGTTGTTAGGTTTTGATAGAAATCCAATCAAGAGTTAAATTGAAAAATTTAACTATTTTGTTGAGTTTTCTGAGAACTAAGTTTTAACTAATTTTTTTGTTTTTTGGAGTTTTTTTATGATTACGATTTATGTTGGAAACCTCAAGTTTCAAACTACAGAAGAGGAACTTTCAACCTTGTTTTCCCAATATGGCGATGTCCATAATGTAAAATTGATTCGCGACCGTGTAACAGGCAGACCCAAAGGGTTCGGTTTTGTCGAAATGGATGAAGCAGATGGCAATGCAGCTATCGAAGCTTTGAACGGAATCGAATTCGGTGGCAGAACAATTAAAGTTAATGAAGCAAAAGAAAGACGCGAAGATGCTCGTCCAATGGAAAGAAGATTCAATGGAAACCGCCGCTATTAATTTGTAAATTATTATTTTACAATAAATTGCTTCTTTAAGAAAGGCTGTCTCAAAAGGACAGTCTTTTTATTTCAAGTTGAATATTGGCCAATTAAAAAATGGCTGGCTCAATTATTGAAACAGCCATTTCGAGTAATAACAAGAAAATTTAAATTATATCTTTTATAAATATTTTTTCACGATTTCTATAAAACCACCGTTTATTAGTTCGGGAAGTTTGTCAATATCTTTACCGCCAGCAGTTGCAAGATGAGGTTTTCCACCACCGCCGCCACCAAGAATTCGAGCGACATCACCAACAAGCTTGCCTGCGGGAATTTTACCTTTTAAGTCGTCCGTAACAGAGCAAACAAGAGTAATTTTATCATCTTGTTTAGAGATAATTAGAGAAATTCCGTTTTTCCCAAAAGTATCTCTTAGTTTTTCAGCAAAAAGTCGTAGTTCATCAATATTATTCAACTCGCTTTGATGAATTAGTACAGAAATATCATCAATTTTTACAGCGTTATTAATTAATTCTGGTATTGATGAATACAAATATTGTAGTTTATACTGACTAATTTGCTTTTCGAGTTGCAAATTATTTTCTTTAAGCTTTGCAATTTCATCATTTTTTAAAGAAATAGTGTCATTTAACTGACAAATATAACGATACACAGCATCACCTGTAATTGCTTCAATTCGTCGGACACCGGAAGCAATTGAGCTTTCAGAGATAATTTTGAAAATCCCAATTTCCGAAGTATTACGCACGTGAGTTCCACCGCAAAGTTCGAGCGAAAATTTATTATCCATAACGATCAAACGAACAGTATCGCTGTATTTATCACCGAAAAACATTTTAATATTTGGATTTTTCCTTGCCTCTTCAAGTGTAAGAATTTGTTCATCGACTGGTATTTGTTCATAAATTTTATGGTTTACAATTTCTTCAATGTTTTTTATTTGTTCTTCGGAAACTTTTTCGAAATGATGGAAGTCGAAACGCAAATAATCGGGAGAAACAAGTGAACCTGCTTGCTGAACGTGTTCGCCCAACACTTGTCGCAATGCTTCGTGCATCAGATGAGTAGCAGAGTGATTTCGCATTGTTTTAAGACGTCGAGATCGAGAAACACGTGCAAGAGCAGTTTCACCTTCGAGAGGCTCTACTTCCCTATCCGTTATGTGAATGATTGCATTATTTGATTTTTTGACATCAACGACTTGGTAAATTTCACCTGCAAGAATAATTTCACCAATATCGGGGACCTGACCACCGCTTTCAGCATAGAAAGGAGTTTGCTCCAAAACTAAATAATTATCTTTTGCATATAGAACTTTTGACTGCACTTCAAAATTCTTATAACCAACAAATGTAGTTTGAAAATCTAAAGAAGGGAGTTCATTTTCGTAAGTATGAACTTTGCGGGATGCACGACTACGCTCACGCTGTTCGGTCATCTTTTGATTGAATTCATTAGTATCGACAATCAAAGAATTTTCACGAGCCAACAATTCGGTCAAATCCAGTGGAAAACCATAAGTATCATAAAGAAGAAAAGCTTGATCTCCAGGAATAACTTTAGAATTGGCTTGAAAAAGTTCGTTTTTGATTTCTTCAAACTTTTCAAGTCCACGTTCAAGCGTTTGAAGGAAACCTTCTTCTTCTGCACGAAGCACTCTTTCGATTGTATTTTTATGAGTACTAAGTTCTGGGAAAACATCACCCATAATATCAATTAAAGTAGGCAAAAGCTTATAAATAAAAGGTTCTTTAAAACCAAGTTCACGAGCAAAGCGAGCAGCACGACGTAACAAACGACGAAGAACATATCCCCTACCTTCGTTCCCGGGAAATGCACCATCTGCAATAGCAAAAGACAATGCACGCAAATGGTCTGCAATTACGCGCATTGCTATTCCATCTTTATTCGATAATTCTGTTGAATACTTTCTGTGGGACAATTCTTCTATTTTTGAAATAATTGGAGTAAAAACATCAGTATCATAATTAGAATTTTTTCCTTGAAGAACGGCACAAATACGCTCAAACCCCATACCTGTATCAACGTGTTTTTTCAAGAGTGGTTGCAAAGTGCCATCAATTAGACGGTTATATTGAATAAAAACTAAGTTCCAAATTTCAATAACATCTGGCGAACCTGCATTGACAAGATGAGCACCGTTTTTGTCGGAAGTGCGGTCGAAATGGATTTCGCTACAAGGACCGCAGGGACCAGTTTCCCCCATTTCCCAGAAATTGTCTTTTTCGTCGAAACGGTGGATGCGTTCAGTTGGCAGGTATTTTTTCCATATTTCATATGCTTCATCGTCGGTACGAAAAACAGTAGCGTGAAGACGATCTGGCGGAAGTCCCCAGATTTTAACAAGCAATTCCCAAGCCCATTCAATTGCTTCTTCTTTATAATAGTCACCGAAGCTCCAATTACCAAGCATCTCGAAAAAAGTATGATGATAGGTATCTACTCCAACTTCTTCAAGGTCGTTGTGCTTGCCACTGACACGAATACATTTTTGGGTGTCAGCAGCACGAGAGAAATCGCGACTGCTTTGCCCAAGAAAAACGTCTTTAAACTGGTTCATTCCCGCATTAGTAAAAAGCAAGGTTGGATCACCATAAGGAATAACTGGGGCACTTGGAACAATTTTATGTGCTTTGGAAGCAAAAAAATCTAAAAATGATTTGCGTATTTCTTTCGAAGTCATTAAAAATCCTTAAATTGTTAAGAAAATGAACAATTAACGAAATACAAAAATATCTGTTTTTTGTGAAAGCAAAAAGGAAACTTTCAAAAGAAATTTATTTGATATATTTTGTAAGGATTAATCTATTTTTAGGAAAGTCGTCAGAACGTGGAATATATTGAATTTTATCCATAACAAGATTAATTATATGCAGTCCTAGACCACCTCGACGAAAATTAGCAAGATAATCTCTCATATCCAATGAAATTTCAGAACTTGGGTTGAACGAAGCCCCATCGTCAAGAATGAGAACGGAAAATTGATTATTATCGGTTGAAATTTGCAGGCAAATCTCACGAGAACTATCATATTTATAAGAATGTTTGATTAGATTTGTGCAGACTTCATCAACAGCTAAAGCAATTTTGTTAGCAGTAATATCGTCGAAACCAAATTTTTCAGCAAAATTCAGTACAAATTTACGAATTCGTTCGAGTTCAGCACTATCAGCATTAATACAAATGAAATTATTATTTCTAACATTCAAAAGCATTTAGTTTCCTTGAAATTTAGCAATAGCTTCGTTTTCTTCGTTAAGAATATCAAAAAGCAATGGAAAACCAAGCAAATCAAATACAGCAAAGACTTTTTCTTTCATATTTGTCAGCTTTATATCGCCACCATTTTGACGAACATCCTCGATAAAAGCCATAAACACCCCAAGACCCGCGCTTGAAATATAATCCAAATCAGAAAAATTAACTATAATTTTGTAACACTCATCTTTTACTGATTTTTCTAACTCCTGTTCAAGTAAAGGAGCGGTATGAGCATCTAAATAACCAGAAATTGATAGAATAACAAAATCATCGATATTCTTTTTATCAATTTTGAAATTGCTATTATTCATTTATTAACCTCTTTTATTATTGTAACAACCAAATGAAATAGTGAATACAGTTAAATCATCAATTTGAGATGCCCCATCTTTAAACTCATCAATATTATGTAAAAATTGTTTAAGCAATTTTTGAGCCGAAGAATTATGAGAGAGAAGAAAATCAGAGACACGTTGAAAATTGAATTCTTCGCCAGATGAATTACGAATTTCATTTACACCATCAGTTATCAACATTATAATATCACCATCAGAAAGCTTAATATCGACTTCTTCTATATAATTACTGAACAATTCATTCCCAACGAGAGCAATCCCTAATCCTTGTGGCTTGATAGTTTGGAGATTGGAGGATTTTTTCAAGAAAAGAGGTGGATGACCAGCTCGAGCAAAAGTAACGGAATCGTTGTTTTCATCGAGTTTGAGGCAAACAAGAGTAATATAACTTTGTTTATCCATCAAACCAAAAAGGATATTGTTAAGTTTTATCAACAAATCTTTCGGAGAATTAACTTGTGGAGTAATCGAATGAACAGCACCTTTGAGCTGAGCCATATAAAAAGCAGCACTCATTCCTTTGCCAGATACATCTCCAACCAGAACACAAGGTGCTCCATCGGCAAAACGAGCAACATCATAATAATCACCTCCAACTTCCTCGGCAGGAGAAGAATATGCAGCAAGTTGAAATTTAGAAAATTCAGGAAGATTTTGTGGCAGTAGCTCTTTTTGAATGCGTTTAGCAATAAGCATTTCGCTACGGTAACGCTCTTTTTCTATGGATTCTTGTAAAAGTCGTTGATTTTCGAGTGCTAAATTAACATTATCAGCAAAAGCCGAAAGAACAGCAACATCTTCGGGTTCGAATCCATATTCTTCCGAATCAATTGCTACAATAGTTCCAAATCTTTTTGCACCTTGAAATAGTGGAATTGCAATTAAAGTATTTGCAAAAGGAAAGTAATTTAAAAAAGATTTAATTTCATCATTTTCTGGAACAGATTCAACTAAAACAGGTTTTTCGATAGTAGTAAAAATATTCCCAATTCGCTTGTCGGAATGAAAGTCTTTGATTAGCTCTGGGGAAATTTGAGCGGTTGCACCAATATCAATAGTCCCATTATTATAAACTTCGAGCCACACAGCGGTGCTACCGGAAGCATTCAGAGCAAGTTGAGTAACCATCCTAAGAATTTCGTTTGCAGTCTTTGATGTAGTTTCAGCAATAAATTTGTTTAGATATGTAAGCGAAAAAACTTCAGATGTTTTTCGTTCGACAATTGTAGCTGTTGGAAGCGAAACAATCACAGCAAGAAATATTCTCAAAGAAAAAGCATTCAGAGCTAAAACAACAGCACCCAAAAAATTATTGGCACCAGATAGGAAATTTATTGTATTTCTTGATAAAAATCCATCGCTATCAATTACAGAAACAGCTAAAAGTAAAGATAGAATTAAGTTAACAAGGGAGACCAATAGAAGGCGTATTTTGGGTTTGCGATCAAGTTGAGTAATCCAGTTGTTTTTTTTAGTAACTAAAAGTGTCAATACGTAAATTGTTAAAAGAAAGATAGATATTAAATCATTTAAATATATAGAAATTAAATCATTCAAAAATAGAGAGTTAAAAAAAACATAGTTTGCCAATTCAGCAACAAGCAAAAAAGTAATTAAAATTGCAATAATCTTCAAATATAATTTTGTTCTTTTGTGTTTTTTCCGAATGAGCCAAATAAACATAAACCAGGCTAAATAAATTGTCACCAGGGCAAAGAAAATAGTTGAAACATCAGAGATTAAAAATTTAAAATATGGTAGTTCGAAACTATAAAATTTATCATTATTGGGAAGAAAAATAACTAATAAGTATAAGAATAACTGTAAATAAAAAATACGAGTAAAATCATATACAAACTTTTCGTTAGGATACTCAATATTATTTTTTTCAAACTGTTCAGAAAAAAAGTAATAAATGAAAGCAGATAAAATTAGAATAGAAGAAAAGAATGTCCAATAGGAGAAAATAAAACTATCTTGGGACAAAATGTAATAAAAAATTGTATCAACTGAAAAGCGCAAAAATATTAATATAGCAACTAAACTTAGATAAATAGGCTTACTAATATTGCTTAATAAATTCATATTCCATTTTCGATGTTTTGTCTTTATACGTTTATCCGAAATAAAAGTTTCAATTAATTTTTTAGGAACAAAAATCGTTTAACACCCAAATTATTTTCTACAACAAGCAAATAGACACCCGACGGGAAAGAGGAGACATCTAATTGCAAAATAGAGTTATTAGAAAATTCTTGAATAAACACATTTTCAAAAATCACATTATAAATACTGATTTTTGAATGTATTGAAGAATTAATGCCCAAATTTACATACAAAATATTATCACAAGGATTTGGATATATCAAAATACTACTGTTATGTTCTTCAACTGAAACAAGATAAGAAATAACATCTGAGCAATTTGTGCAACCATTATACCCACGAACGCAAACTTTGTATAGTCCAGGTATATCTGCAATATATAAAGTTCCGTTTGCATTTGGAATTATCTGGTTGTTAAAATACCATTGAATTGGTAATGAATCAATTAAACAAGTAAATCGATTTCCGAATACACTCACGGATGGTTTTGGCGGTCTTTCTATGATAGATGTTTTAATGGTATCAGTATACCCTTCGAAACCATAATTATCGCGTACATAACAGAAGAAATTTTCAGCAGAAGAGACAAAAATAAAACGTTTGTTGCTTCCGTTGTTCCAACGATAATAAGAAAAGCCATAACCAGCATCAAGAAGAACGGAATCACCTTCGCAAATAGTAGTCGAACCAAGCACACGAATTTTTGGTTTAAAAATGCCGCTAATGTCTATATCGAACACATCAGAGAAAATCACACATCCCTCGCGAGTAGTTTCTTCGACGAGAAGTGAGCCATTTGGTGTATTATTCCATCGCACTGAAATCGTGTCGTTACCTTGACCAGAAAGAATGACGCCACCTTGAATTATCCAATTGAAAGTACTCCCAGGTGAACCTTCTACAATATATTCGTAAGCCATTCCAGGTTTGACAATGCTTAATCCATTGATGAGAGGTTTAGGATATGTCATAAAATAAATATTCATTGTATCAGAGATGGCAATAAAACCAAGCGAATCAACAACTTTTACTGCATATTTCCCATTTTGAGTAATTTTAATTGTTCGGGTAGTATCGCCTGTTGACCAAAGATAAGTGGCGTATCCAGCACCAGCATCTAACAATAGAGTATCGCCGAAGCAAGGAGGAAATTTACCAATAGGTTTAATTCGAGGTTTAGGAATGTTCCCTATTCTTACTGATACTAATAGGGAATCAACACAGCCATATAGTGTGGTAAAGACAACTTTTATTGAACCTATTGCAGTTGTATCCGTCCATTTTACTTTTAATTTTGTAGAAGATTTTTCTAATACTTTCCCATTTGTAATATACCAATCAGCGAATCCCTGATAATCAGATGTAAGATTGTATTCTTCCGTTGAATTGGAAAGCACTACTAATGACCCTGAAAGAGACAAATTGGGTTTAGAGTGAATTATGATTTGCAATGAATCAATAATTGTGTTACCAATTTCATCTTTCGCCAAGAGATAGTATGTAGTCGAATGAGCTGGTTTTACAAAAGTATAAGATGAATCGGGAAAAGCTACACCATCAATAGGCAACCAAAGATATGAAATTCTGCCAATTCCACCAATAGCATTGGCACCAACAAACACGCTATCGCCTGAACAAATATTAATAACTCTTGAACCTAAACTTTTTTCGAAGTTGAGATCAATGTAATTAGCAAACAGCTTTGTAATAAACATATCGCTTAAATTGTCTAAAGCTTTGCTAAACAGTGCGTTCTGCGTCACTGGGAAGTCGTTAGAATTCGTAAAACCAGCTACCCATAGATAAGCACTATCAGCTGCAAGAATAGAATTAGCAATATCGTTACGTTTACCGCCGAGATAACTAAGATAAGAGCAACCGTTTAAATTTGGTGTAAGGCGTGCAATAAAGGCATCTGTGCTATCGGAATATTTTTTTTGAAAAGCCATCGACGTAGTTGGTAAATCACGCGAAGTAGTAAAACCGACTATAACGGGAAAGTCAAAATTATCAATAGCAATTGCAGCAATTCGCTCGCTACCAGATCCACCAAAATACGTACTAAAAAGAAGAGAATCTCCACTGAATTTGAGTTTACCTATAAAGGCATCACCAGAAATATAGCCAGAACTAATATTGTTGTAAACATTTTGGAAAGCATTCGCAGAAATTGGTAAATTCTCTGATTCAGTATAACCTGCAAAATACATATTGGCATTGCTATCGAGTGCAACTGAATAAATTGCATCACGTGCTGAACCGCCAAAATATGTTCCAAAAATTTTATCTGTACCGTTCGAATTAAGTTTAAAAATAAAACCATCACCAATGCTGGATGAAGGAACAGAATCTGCAATAGCCTTCTGAAAACCAAACGATGAGGTAGGGAAATCTGGACTACGAGTTATACCAGCAACAATTGCATTCCCAAATGCATCCACTGCAATGGATTGACCGAAATCATCGCCCGAACCACCGATAAATGTAGAATATATTAAATTGAAATTGCTGGAAAATTTTATTGCGAAAGCGTCATTGAAAATATCAATCCCATTGCTGTTAAATGTAGTGTCGAAAGCAGTAGAAGTCGTCCGAAAGTTTCTTGATTTTGTATAGCCAGTAATATAAATATTTCGATTATTATCTATTGCTATCGATTGAGGGAAATCGTCGCTTGTTCCACCGAAAAGAGTTGAATAAAGGAGTGAATCACCTTGTACATTTAAAACAGTTAGAAAGCCATCAATCCCACCTATATCGAAAGTATCAAGTGCATTTGAAGTAAATGGAAATGAACGTAAAGATAGAGTGTAGCCTGTAATATAAATGTTCCCAAACTTATCTACCGCAACAGCTTCGGCTTGGTCGTTACCCATACCACCTAAAAATGTAGAGAACAGTATATTTTCCCCGTCGGAAGTAAATTTTGAAATCACTGCATCATAAAAATCGGCAAACACATCTGAAAAAGTAGTATCGTAGCTCCCAATTTTTGTTGGATAGTCAACCGAACGTGTTCTACCTATTAAAATGATATTTCCGGATGAATCTTTTGCAATACCTCTCAAATAGTCGAATGAACTACCCCCAAAATAGGTAGAATAGACAACAGGGTCAATTCTAATAGTTTGAGTTTTATCGTAATTATTCAGTGAAAATGAAATGAACCCATCGTATATGAATAAAGAAGTAATTGGCATTTTACTTTCTTCTAAATATACATTTAAGTGCGAATGATGCTGGATAATATTAGATGTAAAAAAAGAAATTTGCTTATTATCAAATATTACAGAATCTGCACCATCTATAATGATTTTTATTTCGTTGGGATTTGCACCGGGATGTAAAAGAAAATCATAAGCAAAATAACCATTTTTTGAGTAAAGAAATAAATCGATATTTCCATATAAATTACTAACAATTAAAGTATCATAAATTTTTGATGAAAAATGCTTTGATTTAGTTAAATAATTAAATGAACAATTGTTCTGAGAAACAGGCTTGACAAAGAAATTCTTTGCTTCTGAAAAACTTAACTTCAAAGTAGTGCGACTATATTTATTAGCGTTAAAGTAATCGAACAATATTTCGTTATTATTAATCCATACATTTGCATCTTTCGCTTGAAAAAGGAAGCGGACATTTTCAGGAAATTGCCCGTTGTTTTCGACAAAGTTTGCAGATAAGTCAATAGTGTTGATAAATACAACCCAAAATCCTATTAAAGAAAAATTAATTATCTTGTTTAAATATACCATAATGTTATTCTCGACATTTAATAAAATAAATTTAACAAAAAAACACTAATATTAAAAATTAGACTAATTTAATTCAAAATGGATATGAATTGAACAAAATTAGCCATAATCAAAAGGAAACATCATTTGGAATAGTAATTGATATAAATTAGATGATTTTGAGGAAATAATTTGAAAGGAGTTCACAATGATAATCAATGAAACAGACCCATCGAGAAGGTATCTTCCGTTAGTTCAACAAAAGTTTGGCGAAAGTAAAGCAACCTCAGAAGATGTTACTTTTGCTGATACTGTAAAGCAACTGATGAATGATGTAAATAAGATGCAAATTGATTCAGCAGAACAAACAGAAAAATTAATAAAAGGCGAACCTGTTGACATTCACGATGTAATGATAACTGCTCAGAAAGCACGAACTTCGTTTCAATTATTAATGGAACTGAGGAACAAAGGGCTTGATTTATATCGCGAAGTGTTAAGGATGCAGGTATAAAATGGAGGATAATATTCGCCAAAAAATGATTTCGTGAACAAATACAAACAAGGTATATTATGGCTGAAAATACATTCACAGAACAAGTTAAAACTTTTTATAGAAGACTATCATTAGTACAAAAATTGATAATTGGCGGGGTGCTTATTGGATTAATATTAGGTATAATATTAATATTATCCAGCAGCAAGCCAGTCGAAATGGGTGTTTTGTATAGTAATTTAGAATCATCCGACGCCGCTAAAATAGTAGAAAGCCTTAAAGCAAAAGGAGTGAAGTATCAACTTGGAGACAATGGAAATACAATATTGGTTGAAAAGTCTCAACTATATGATACTCGCATCCAGTTAGCAGGCGAAGGGCTTCCATCTGAAAGCATTGTTGGTTATGAGCTTTTCGACAAAACCAATCTTGGGATGAGCGAATTTGTGCAAAAGTTAAATTATCGCAGGGCATTGGAAGGGGAGCTTGCTAGAACAATTGGGACAATGGATGAGATAAAGAAAGTTCGAGTGCATTTAGTAATACCTGAAAAGACCTTGTTCAAAAAAGATGAGAAACCACCAAGTGCCTCTGTTATTATTCATTTGAAAAGTGGCAGAAGTTTAAGCAAAATTAGCATAGAAGGCATACAAAACCTTGTAGCAAGTAGTGTCGAAGGACTTACAATTGATAAAGTAACTGTTGTTGATGGCAGAGGCAAAATTCTATCTGAACCACCATTGGACAATTCAACGGTAACTGGGCTTACTCAAACTCAACACGATATTCAGCGTCAAGTTGAGCAGCACTATGCTGAAAAAGTGCAATCGCTTCTTGATGGAGTGCTCGGATCTGAGAATTCAAAGGTGAGAGTAAATGCTGAAATTGATTTCACACAAGTTGAAAAAACAATTACTGATTTTGACCCAGAACGCCAGGTAATACGTAGCGAACAAAACATTCAAGAAGTATCTGAAAGCACTGATTCGCTTAGCTACCCAACAGTTAGTCAGGCAAAAAATTCATCAAATGTAATCCAAAACTATGAGATATCAAAAACAGTATCTCACATAGTAGAAAGCACTGGAAACATAAAAAGGCTTACAGTATCTGCAATAATTAATGGAGTAATGAAAATTGTAGATGAGAATGGAGTTAAAAAAATTGAATATACACCGAGAAAACAAGAAGAAATAGATCAATTAACACTTGCTATTAAAAATGCAGTTGGTTACGACCCAAGCCGAAATGACCAGATTTCAGTATTAAATGTTCCTTTCGACACATCATTGCTGGAACAAGAAATTGAAGAGCAACAACCAGTAGTATGGTATAAAGACAAGGAAATAATCAAATTAATTGTTTTAATTGCAGTTATACTAGTTACAATATTGTTGATGTTTGCATTGATTCAATCAAAATTTGTAAAAGAGAGATTACGCATTGCCCTTGGATTACCAAATCCGAAATTATTATCTCAGGAAGCAGTATCAGTTGAAGAAGAGGAAGAAGAACCAGAAGAACACCTGGAAGACTTAAAGCTAGATGAAGAAGATTTATTATTGCTCCCAGCTGAGCTTCCTGAACAAGTATTGTTAGAGGGAGAAATTCGTGAAGAAGAACCTCAAGAAATTGAAGAAGAAACTGACATGCAGGAACTTGAAGCATTAGCAAAGTCTGCATTAGATGTTGAGCCACAAGAAATGACCGAAGAGGATATGTTGAAACTGGAAATAAAAGAAAAGGTAGAATCATTTTTAGATGAACAGACAGAAAATGCAGTTAAATTAATTAAAATCTTTTTACAGCAGGATATAGATTTGCCTAAATCTCCTAAATCATAATTAATTTGTTTGTTCGTTGAATATCAGTAAGTATATTAAAGTGGAATGAAATAATGGGAAAGAAAAGAATAACGGCATCAGATTTAACAGGAAAACAAAAGGCAGCAGTATTGCTGATGTCAATGGATGTTGATGTAGCTGCAAAAGTATTCAAAGAACTTGATATAAAAGATGTTGAGCAAATAGCAGTAGAAATCACAAATTTACGAGAGCTTCCTCCAAACGTAGTAGAGGACGTTATTGAAGAGTTTTACCAGCTGATGACGGCATCATCATATATGGTGGAAGGGGGGATTGATTATGCTCAAATGCTACTTGAAAAAAGTTATGGCTTGGACAAAGCACGAGAAATTATCGAAAAGATAAGAGTTCTTACAACAGTAAGAGGTTTCTCTATTTTGAAAAAATCAGACCCTCAGCAGCTTGCTTCATTTTTATCGAAAGAACATCCACAAACAATTGCTTTGATATTGTCGCACCTACCTCCTGACCAAGCTGCGGATGTTCTAAACGAATTTAAAGATGATTTACGCTCTGAAACTGTATTCCGTATGGCAACAATCGGCAAAGTATCTCCACAATTAGTAACAGAAATTGAGCACGTTGTAGATCAAATAGCAGAAGCAACTTTATCTCAGAATTTAGCACAAGCAGGTGGCGTGCAGCTGGTTGCCAATATACTAAATAAGTGTAATAATGCAGTAGCAAAACAATTGTTAGAAAGTATTGAAGAAAAGGATTACAACATGGCTTTGGAAATTAAACGCAAGATGTTCTTATTCGAAGATATCGTGCTTATTGATGATAAAGGTATACAGAGAATTCTGCGTGATGTAGACAAACGAGATTTAGCACTTGCTTTGAAAGTAGCAGACGAAAAAATACGCTCTAAAATATTCAAAAATATGTCCGAACGTGCAGCAGCGGTTGTCAAAGAAGAACTTGAATTTATGGGGCCAGTTAAGCTAAAAGAAGTCGAATCTGCACAAATGCGAATCGTTGATATTATTAAAAAACTCGAAGAACAAGAAGAAATTGCCATCGGTGGTCGTGGCAAAGAAGATATTTTTGTATAAAAAGGGTTGAAATGAATAAAATAATTCTAAAAATACCGCGAAATAAACAAAAAGTTAAAATTATCAAAAGCGAAGAAATTATTCGCCGAGAATTTGAGCGAAAGCTTTTAGAACTTGAAAGTTTAATGAAAGCTAAGCCTGTTGAAGAAGAAATACCTGAAGTAGAAGAAATAATTGGAGAAATCGAACCGGAGCCTCAACCTAAAATAACATATTTCACTGAAACGTACACGATTTCGGATTCAAACGAACCAATTGAAATCGATTTAAGGCGAGTCCCAGACGAAAGCGTACCTATTGAGGAAGCTGCTAAAGAAATACAATTAGCTTACGACAGAGGTTTTTCTGACGGACAAGATTCAGCAAGAGCAATATATCAAAGCGAAATACAAATTCATTCTGAATGGATAAAACGCTTCGACAAAATTGCTTTCGAATTAAAAAAAGCGTTTTTTCAAGAGCAAAGAAAATTCAACGAAGGCTTAATAAGATTATCAATAGAAATCGCAAGGAAAATAGTTGGTTTTGCTGCGGTCGAGAGCGAGCAATTAGTAATTGAGCAGATAAACAAGGTATTTAATGAGGTCAAAGACGAAGAAATTTTCAAAATTGAACTAAATAAAGATGACTTTGAAGTATTGAAAAAAGTTAATTCGCGGATTTTCAACCTTACCGATAATAAAATCGAAATAGTCGCATCAAATTTGTTAGAACCAGGAAGTTGCGTTTTGTATACAAGTGCTGGAATAATTGACGGGCGCATAAGCGAACAATTAAAAAAATTGCAAAATGCACTCATTGAAGCAAAAGAACAAATTATGTTAGACTTTGAATCATCTCTAAAAGAAAGCTACCCTGATATTCTCGATACTATTATGCCTGAAACAAAAGAAATTCAAGAAGAGAACAATGAATCTAACAATAACGAGAATTAAACAAATGTATCAAGCCATTAACATAGAACGATTTTTCGGACCAACAATCAAGCAAACACAGACATTAATTCGGCGTGGAAAAGTAAAAAAAGTTGTTGGGCTTGTTCTCGAAAGCGAAGGACCGAAAGCTCCAATTGGTGAAATATGCGAATTACGTAACAAATACGGTGAATTAATTGCTTTGGCTGAAATAGTTGGTTTTCGAGATGATAGAATTTTATCTATGGTACTTGGAGAAACAAATGACATAGAACCATCGACGGAAATCATTGCATCGGGAAAATCTTTGTTAGTTGGTGTTGGGGACAAATTATTAGGACGAGTATTAGATGGACTTGGCTATCCACTCGATGGGAAAGGAGAACTATCAATAGAGCAAAAACGTTCCGTTTATGCCACCCCTCCAAATCCATTATTTAGAAAAAGAATTTCCGAACCGATTGCAACCGGAATAAAAGCAGTTGATGGGTTGCTGACATTAGCAAAAGGTCAGCGTGTAGGCATATTTGCAGGCTCGGGGATCGGTAAGTCTACTTTAATTGGAACAATTGCACGAAACACATCAGCAGATATTAATGTTATTGCGTTAATTGGCGAACGTGGAAGAGAGGTGCGAGAGTTTATAGAAAAAGATTTGAAACAAGAAGGACTTGATAGATCCATTGTAGTCGTAGCTACTAGTGATGTCCCACCATTAATTCGAGTAAAAGCAGCACTAACAGCAACAACCATTGCTGAATATTTTCGCGACAAGGGACTTGATGTAATGTTGATGATGGATTCCGCTACACGATTAGCAATGGCTCAACGTGAAGTAGGGCTTTCAATAGGTGAACCTCCAACTACTCGTGGGTATACACCATCAGTATTTACAATTTTACAAAAGACATTAGAACGTGCCGGGACATCCAATAAAGGAAGTATTACCGGAATATACACTGTTTTAGTTGAAGGCGACGATATGAACGAACCAATTGCAGATACTACAAGAGGCATTTTGGACGGTCATATTGTACTATCAAGAAAGCTTGCGTCGCTAGCACATTACCCGGCGATTGATGTGCTTGAAAGTATTAGTCGCTGCCGAAGCGATGTGGTATCGAAAGTACATCTTGAAGCTGCAAAAAAAATTCAAGAATTGGTTGCTGTTTATAAAAGTGTGGAAGATTTGATAAATGTCGGAGCTTATCAGAAAGGGAGCAACCCACAAATTGATAAAGCAATTGAAAGAATTGATATTATTAATTCTTTTTTGAAACAAGGGTTAGAAGAAAAATATACTTTTAATGAGATTATCGATAAAGTAATTGAAATTAGCAATATTTAGCAGCAATGGCAAAAAAATTCACATATAGGCTCGAACCAATTTTAAATATACGAGCATTCAGAACTAATCAAGCTAAAGAAGAATTGGCGAAAATATTGCGACTTCGTTACCGTAAAGAACAAATTATTGAAGAAAAGAAAAAATATAAAAATAATCTTCTGGTGGCTAAATATTCTAGTGGAAAAGCATCCGATATTCAAGCACGAATTGCTCATAAAGCATTTGTTGAACAAGAAATAGAAAAATATGCACAAGAAAAAAATCAACTTCTCGAAATTGAAAAGCTTCGACAAAATAAATATATTGAAGCAAAAAAAAATGAAATGATACTTGAAAAATTAAAAGAAAAGAAATTAGAAGAATACAAAGCAGAAACTCAAAAAGAAGAAAGTAATTTTATTGATGAAATTGCAATTATGGGGTTTATCAGGAAAGAAAAGTGAGTTGGAAGCAACTTCTCATAGGAATTATAATTGTTTCATCAGTATTAGCTATATTGATGGGGGGACTTATTGGTGTGATAAAATACAGACCCGATTTGCTCGGTATAAAAGACAATAAAGATACATCAAAAGTTCAAAAAGTTGAAAAGCCCAAGAAAATTATAGGAGCACTGAGACCTGTCTATATTGAGCCAACTGTCCAAATTTCGAAAAAACAATTGGCTTATTTTGAAAATGAAGTGATAAAGAAAAATGAATATTCGATTAAAATTGATTCATTAATACGAATTGAAAAGTATTTAAGGGACTCGTTGAAAAGTATTGCGGAGACAGTTCGTTATAATCAGGATTCAGTAAAACGTGCTAATTCAATCGCTGAAATATCTGCCAAAAATGCTCAGGAATTACGAGACAGCTTAAACAAAAAACACGTTGAGGTAAAAAAACTTACTGAGAAATATGAACTTTTACAGAAAAGAATAGAAAATTATCAGAAAATGTTGGAAGAACGGGTAGATTCAAGTGCTAAGATGAATTTTGAAGCATTCGCAAAAATCTACGAGAATTCAAAGCCGCAGGAAGTAGCGGCAATTTTGGAGCGATTGGACGAAAGAGACGCGGCAAAAATATTAAAATTGATGAACAAGAAAAAAGCTGGCAAAATTATTGAAGCTATGAAGCCAGAAAATGCAGCAGCAATTCTTTTGCTGGGGATAGGACAATAATAATATAAATTGCAAGGATGCAACTATGAAAATAATGGAAGTAACTCATTCCGAGTTAGTGTTTGGTCATACTACCAACCTATCATCACAAAATGAAAAAACAATTATCTTTGATGAATTGCTGAAAAATTCTCAAAACGATCTATTAGATAATCCAAATATTAGAGATATTATAGAAAAGCGTTCCGATGAAACTAATATTTTTGAGCATTATGCAGATATAACAAGTCAAAACTATCAATTTATTATAGGTAATTTGGATAAACTTTCTGAACAAATCAATAATTTCATCATACAATTAAAAGAAGGTAAGCTAAATATTGACCAAAAGGAGATATTCAATTATTTCGAAGGAATGTTTGCTGCATTTGACAAAAAATATGGATCACATCTTAAAACTGCTTTTCAAGATGCATTCAAACAATTATCAAGTATTCGAGAGTATAAAACTAATGGAGACCTATTAAAAGATACTCTTAATTTAATGAAAAATATCCATGAATTAAGCGATTCTATAATACCGTCCAATAACAAATTAGTAATCTCAAAATTTTTCGAACAAATTACAAATTCTGATGACAAGAATTTATCCAAAGACAGTAGAACAAATGTAAACTACCCAGAACTAATAAAAGACACATCAGAGATAGATAAAAATAGAATCCTGAACAAGATTGAACTAAAAAATAACCCAATCAGAGAAAATATCGCAACAAACATAACACAAACAAATCAAAACTATGAAAACAAAGATACATCTATTAATCATAAATTAGAAATTATTAATATGGAAAATGACTTGGAGAATTTTGGACAAAATGAGAATAATTTTAACCATAATTCAAACTTTAATAATTTTTTATCATCAAATAATCCAATATTGAACAATTCTTTACCGAATAATATTTCTCACCAAAACAATCGCATATTCAGCGAAATATTTGAGCAAGGTATTGCAAATTATACATTTAAAAATATAAAAGTTGAAGATTTTGGAAAAACTGTTGGTGGATTTATTAGGAATTTATATGGCGAAAATCAAGCAACAGCAAAGCTAATCTTAGAACCACAATGGCTTGGTACAGTAATTGTTGATGTATTAATGAAAAATGATGTTGCAGAAATCAAAATTAAAGCACGCTCGAAGGAAGCAGTTGAAGCAATTGAAAAACAAATAAATGTACTGAAAGAAAAACTATCGGAAAACGGTATAACAACAGGTAAAATAGATATATCGAATGAAAACCAGGAAGAAACTGATTTAGCAAACAACAACGAACAGCAAAAAAACAAAAAAGATGAAAGAGAATTTTTAAATTCTTTTATAAGAACTGAAAACTATAATGAAATAATTCAGGATGAAGCTAACGATAGTTTTCGATTATGGATGCAAAAGTTAATCGAAAAGTACGTATAGCACAAAACAGGAGGTTTCAATGGCAGAACCAATTAATTCCGTAACAAACACGGAATCGTCAACTCAGAAACTGAGTTCAAAAAAAAGTATTGTGAGTAAGGATGACTTCCTAAAGTTGCTGACATTTCAGATGAAAAATCAGAATCCGATGAAACCTTACGACAATCAAGAATTTGCAGCTCAGTTAGCACAATTTTCTCAACTTGAACAGCTTATAGACATACGCTCAATGATTGAAGAAACGGCTAATTTGAACAAAACACTTGCCGAAACGATTACAAACTCGGCTCTTCCAGGTATGCTTGGCAAAACTGCAAGAGCACTGACTAACGAATTTACTTACGACGGAGAAAGCAAAGTCAATTTAGGCTTCGGAGTATCAACGAATGCGAAATCAGGAACTTTAATTGTACGAGATGCAAACGGCACAATTGTGAAAAAAATATCATTAAATCCTAACGAGCTAACAACTGGAAATCATAAGTACATTTTTGACGGAACGGATAATAGCGGAAATGCAATCCCATCTGGGAAATACACTTACGAAGTGCAATTATCGAGCGATGGTACTGCAACATTTTCGGCAGATACATTCATCGAAGGAAAAATTGATGCTGTAAGATTTAAAGGGGATTCAACCGTATTAGTAATCGCTGGAAGCGAAGTATCGCTCGGAAAGGTACTCGACATTACTGCAAGCTAATTTAAATGTTCTTTGAAATAATAATGGAGTTTTGCTATGGCAGAACTTGAGGGAGTGAAACTTCCATTTGTCCCAATAGGAGGTATAGATACACTCCGCAGTCCTGCGGCAAAACCTACTGTAAAGCAGAAGCCCTTATTTGAGGAATTACTAGAAAATGAAATAAGTAATCTAAAATTCTCAGGGCATGCAAAATCTCGGTTGATTAGCAAAAACATCGACATAACAGCTAATGAAATTGTAAGGTTAGAAAACGCAGTAGATAAAGCCGCATCTAAAGGTGCAAGGGATTCCCTGATAATGCTCGATGACAAAGCATTTATAGTAAGCATTCAGAATAGAACTGTTGTTACTATGATGCAAAAGGAACAAATGGAAAATAATGTAATAACAAACATTGATTCAGCAGTTTTTGCTTAAACTAAGGGGTTGGACCAAGCTTCGCAGCAAGGAGACCCCCAGCGATTTTCGAATGACTGAGAAAATCGCAGAATTTTATGGAATAATATAATAACCAAGGAGGGTTTTTTATGGGTCTTTCTCGTTCATTGGCAATTGGCGCAAGTTCGTTGCGTGCGAACCAACAAAGAATGGATGTAATATCTAATAATCTTGCAAATTCAAATACTATTGGATATAAATCCAATCGTGCCAATTTTAGTGATCAGTTTTATCAGGTGTACACTCAAGGTACAGCTCCAAATGTTCAAGGAACAAAAGGAAGTGGCGGAATAAATCCTTACCAATTTGGAAATGGAGTTCGATTATCAAGTATAACTCAAAATATGTCTCAAGGAGTTATAGAATCTTCTGAAAGAGCGCTCGATATGGCAATACAAGGAGAAGGCTTTTTTATTTATAATATGAATGGAAGGGAGCTTTATTCAAGAGCTGGTAACATTTCGCAAGATAGAGACGGAAACTTAATCGACACAGCCACTGGTGCTTTCCTACAAGGGTATAATATTGATAAGACATCGAATGGTGTTATTATCAAAAATGCTGATGGAACAAATCGTTTAAGCGCAACAAAGAATAATTTGAATATTCCTCCAGATATTACATCACCCCCGCGCCAAACTCAAAATATTAATTTTTTTGGTAACTTAAATGCAGGAATGGCAGTGGGCGATACTCGTAGTACAAGTATTAACATTTATGATAATATTGGTGGAGTACATAACTTAACATTTACTTTTACCAAAACTGCTAATGCAAATGAATATTCACTAACTGCTACAATAGACGGGCAAGCTGTCAATACAAATGCAACGAATATTCGGTTCAATGCCGATGGTACTCTTAATACTCCAAGAAATGTTCAAATTAACTACGCGGATTTAAATACAGCAATAGGTAATAATGTATTTGCTACAACTCCTGCATCATTAACCGTTCAACTTGCCGACCCGAACAATTTAATGAGTGGGTTAACGCAATTTGCAGGAGCCAATACTGCATCTTTCAAAACACAAGATGGATACACATCGGGCGACTTGTTGACATTATCAATAGGACGCGAAGGTAAGATATGGGGTTCATTTACTAATGGCAAAACTGAGCTACTTGGGCAAGTTCTGTTAGCAAGATTTACCAACCAAGAAGGACTTGTTCGTACAGGCGATAATTTTTATTCAGTTTCACCGAATAGTGGAGAACCTTTAATTGGTACTGCAAACGAAATATTTACTTCTACATCAATAATTGGGAATTCATTAGAGCAATCAAATGTTGATATGACGGTCGAATTCACTCGTTTGATTACAACTCAAAGAGCATTTGAATCTGCATCGAGAACTATAACTGTTAGTGATACACTGTTGGCTGAGATAAATCAGCTGAAACGCTAATTCCTGAAAAGGATAACTCCCTCCCAATCAACGGGCTGTTCGCTGAACAGCCTTTTTTATTTAAAAATATTAATAATTTTGATACGTTAAATGTTAAATATTATGTTTTTTGAATATTTTGGAAAGAGTTATGCCTATTGAATATATACCGCTGATACTGATGATTGTATTTGGCTTTATTGTTGCTTTGGCATTTATGTTACTTTCAGAATGGCTTGGAGCAAGACGAACAACTTACGGGAAAGGAACAACTTACGAAAGTGGTATGTTACCTTATGGAACTGCAAGAGAACGTTTTTCGGCGAAATTTTATATGGTAGCAGTGAGTTTCATCGTATTTGATGTAGAAGTCGTGTTTATGTACCCTTGGGCTGTCCAATTGAGTGAATTAGGTTTTGGAGCTTTCATTGCGATGATGATTTTTATTGTAGTTCTACTCGCAGGTTATTTTTATGAACTCAAAAAAGGAGGCTTCGAATGGGATTAGAAAATATATTGGGTCGCGACGGTTTTTTAACTACAACCGTTGGTGAAGTGATTAAGTGGGCGCAAAAAAATTCACTGTGGCCTATGCCATTGGGAATCTCTTGTTGTGCTATTGAGATGATGGCTTTTGCTTCTTCTCGCTTCGATGTTGCTCGATTTGGATCGGAAGTTTTTCGTATGACGCCGCGTCAATCCGACTTCCTTATTGTAGCTGGAACTGTTACTTACAAAATGGCGTGGGTTGTTCGAAAAATTTACGACCAAATGCCTGATCCAAAATGGGTAATGTCTATGGGTGTTTGCGCTTCAACTGGCGGAATGTTTCGTTCATATTCTGTTGTGCAAGGCATTGATCAATTTCTACCTGTTGATATTTATGTCTCAGGTTGTCCACCACGTCCAGAAGCAGTGATAAAAGGACTTATAGCATTACAAGATAAGTTAAAAAATAAGTATTCGCCTGATTTATTCAATTTTGGCAAGGACATTTCTCCAACTCCGCAACAAGCTCCATATCATTCTATTCATACTTTTAACCCATTAAGAAACAAATAAAAACGTATCAAAAATAAAAAAAGAGGCTGCGATTGCTCAACAAGCCTCTTTTTATTTATTGCGAATCATATTAAATAATTATTTACCGGAGATAGTCATTTCACTGATTAGTAAAGTCGGAGCGGAGAAAGAAGAACGCGGGTCTGGGTCGTTACCAACCATTGCAATATTTTTGAGAATTGTCCCCAAATTGCCGGAAATTGTAACTTCATTTACGGGATAAGTTAATTGACCATTTTCTATCCAAATACCATAAGCGCCTTTGGATAAGTCACCAGAAGTTGGGACAGTACCCTGACCAATTGTAGAACAGAGCAACAAGCCTTTATTCACCGAATGAATTATTTCTTGTTGTGATTTATTTCCAGGTAACAGCATTAAATTTGTTGGACCTGGACCATTCGGCTTCATTCCTAATTTTTTAGCAGAATAATTATCTAAAAAGTATGACTTTAATACACCTTTTTCAATGATAGTTTTCTTACGAGCAGGAACGCCATCACGGTCGAATGGAACACTTGCTCTGCCACCAGGAATAAGTGGATCGTCAACAAGAGTAATTATATCGCTGGAAACTGTTTCACCGATTTTCCCAGCAAGAAAGCTTCGTTTCATATAAATATTCGAACCTGATAAACATTCAACAAGGAAGCCAAGAAGCATTTGAGCCGACATTTCAGGTTCCAAGACAACAGGTACGTTTTGTGTATGAATTTTTCTTGCGCCTATCATTCTTGTTGTTCGATCAACTGCTTTTTTCGCAATTACATCAATGGACAAAAGCCCTTTAAATGAACGAGCAGAATCATAATAACCATCTTCGTATAAATTATCCCCTTCACCTGCTTGAAGCCCAACTCCTATATAGCAACTTGAACTTTTGTATGAATTAGAAAAACCTTTACTATTAGCAAGGTAAGTGGTTCCATACGAATTACTAAAACCGGCTCCGGTAGAACGAGTAATTTTCTTATTAGCGACGCAAATTTTTTCTAATTCAATTGCAAGCTTAGTTTTTTCGTTTGGAGATACTTTTTCTGCTGAATCATTATATAATTTCAAACTATCGATATTGAAATCAATTTTTTCCAACTCTGGGAGAGCTGAAAATTCATCTTTTGATAGGAATTTTGCTTTTTTGATAGAATTTTCGATTAATTCATCAATAGTTTTCGAGGATAAATCAGAAGTTGATGCAGTAGAAACTTTATTATCGACAATGATTTTCAAGGAAAGTGAAGTAGAACCCGCAGAAATCAGCTGTTCGACTTCTCCTTCACGAACGTCAACAGAGAAGCGAACTCCATCATAGATACTACATTGTGCTTCTGTTGCACCTTTTTTAATAGATTTTTCAACTATTTGCTCAGCAAGTTTTTTATAATCAGTTTTCATTATGCTACTCCTCCTACAGTCATTCTGTTAATTCTTAATGTTGGTGTTCCACAAGTGACAGGAACAGATTGCCCATCTTTTCCGCAAGTGCCGAGGAAAAATCCCATATCGTTTCCGACCATATCAATTTCCCTTAAAATATCAATATTTGTTCCAATTAACGTTGCATTTTTTACAGGATAAGTAAGGCGACCATTTTCAATCATATAACCTAAATTAACAGAGAAAGTAAATTTACCAGTACCAGATACCATACCACCCTGATAAGTTACTGCATAAAAGCCTTTTTTAACACTTTGAATTATCTCTTCAGGTGAAGAATCTCCTTTGGCAAGAACGGTATTGTTCATTCTTGGGATTGGAGGGTGCATATAAGATTGGCGACGACCGTGACCGTTTTCTTTGTGTTTTAAGATTTTTGCTGAAAGTTTATCGTTTAAGAAACCGACTAATTTACCTTTTTCAATTAACATCACGTTATTGCATTCAACACCTTCATCATCGATGTTAAGAGTACCGCGAAGATCTCTGATTGTAGCATCATCATAAATTGTAACAATTGGGTTAGCGACCAATTGCCCCAATTTATCCCACATTATTGAAGTTTTTTTCCAAGCACCATCTGCTTCGAGCGGATGTCCAACGGCTTCGTGAATCATAACGCCAGATTCGTCTTTACTAAGAACAACTTGCATTTCACCGGGAGGCGCATCTTTTGCTTTCAGTAGAATTACGGCTTCTTCTGCTGCCTGGTAACCAATTTGTTCTGGGGTAATGATTTTTTCATAGAAATCAAGTCCGACACGACCACCTGCATTTCCACGACCTGTATTTCTTGTGTTACCGTCTTCTGCTGTTGCACTTACCACCAAGCGAACCTGCGGACGAACATCGGAAACGATCAATCCTTCACTATTTACAATCAATATATACTGCATTTCATCAGCAATTGATGAAGTAACACGTGCGATTTTAGAATCATAAGCTTTAGCAGAATGATAGCTACGACGAATTAAATCAATTTTGGGTTCTAATGAAGCAAGACTAACGGGTTGTTGCATTGAATAAAATTGATTTGGGATTTTCTTTTCGTTTAGATTAGCAACTTTGTTACTATTTGGTGCATCAGCTATTGCAGCAGCGGCAATAAAAGCTTCTTTGATTTTATCAAAACTAAGATCGCTTGTGTAGCCATAGCCAAATTTACTTCCTTTAATAACGCGAGTCCCTACACCAAGCATAATGTTTTCAGAAGCAGATTTTACGATATCTTCTTCGTAAGTAATGTTGTTAGAAATACGATATTCAAAATACATTTCAGCGAATTCGCCACCTTTGGATAAACCGATTTCGAGCAATTTTTTAAGTTGCTCTTTTGTAAAACCAAAGTAATTAGCAAGAAGGGTGTCCCCCACTGCTTTTGTAGGATTAGCAAGTAGTTCATTTAACCATAAATTAGATGTCATAACAACTCCTAAACCAATCCCACAATGCTTTAAAAAATCTCTTCTTGGATAATCCTGCATAATCATTCAATTTATGTTAAACATATGTTTATATACGTATGAATTAAGAATAATGTTACATTTTAAGTCGCTTTTTGAAGTCTTCAATAGTTGTAATTAAACCTTCGCGGCGAGAAACTTTTGGTTCCCAACCAAGTATGGAACGTGCTTTTTCAATATCAGGTTGCCTTACTTTGGGATCGTCTTCGGGTAAATCTTTAAAAACAATTTCGCTTTTTGAACCAGTAAGATCAATAATTTCTTTTGCTAAATCAAGAATAGTAATTTCGTCAGGATTACCAATATTAACAGGTTCGTTTTCGCTGGAAAGCAAAAGTTTGTAAATTCCATCAATCAAATCGGAGACATAACAAACTGAACGGGTTTGCAATCCATCACCAAATACAGTAATAGGCTCATTATTTAAAGCCTGAGAAATAAAAGCAGGGATAGCCCTACCATCGCAAATTCTCATTCTTGGACCGAAAGTATTGAAAATTCTGACAATACGAGTATCCAGATTGTGATAGCGATGATAAGCCATAGTCATAGCTTCGGCAAAACGTTTAGCTTCATCGTAGACACCGCGAATACCGATAGGATTGACGTTGCCCCAATAATTTTCGCTTTGCGGATGAATAAGTGGATCTCCATAAACTTCGCTTGTACTTGCCAAAAGGAAAGTAGCTTTCTTAGCCAATGCAAGCCCAAGTGTTTTATGTGTTCCGAGCGAACCAACTTTTAGTGTTTGAATTGGTAATTTTAAATAATCAAGTGGCGAGGCAGGCGAAGCAAAATGCAGAACAAAATCAACTTTCCCTTCAACATAAATATAATTTGTAACATCGTGGTGAATAAACTGAAATCTACTATTGCCGAATAAATGGGCAATATTATCAGGTGAACCAGTAATAAAGTTATCCATGCAGATAACTTCGAAACCTTCTGAAATAAACTTATCACACAAATGCGAACCTAAGAAACCTGCTCCACCAGTAATTAGCACTCTATTCATTTTATACCTTCATATTTATAGATATAGAGGACCTCCTGGCCCGAGTGGCAGACCAAGCAACATCCATACAATTAATAATAATGTCCAAAATATAGTTAGAAAGAAAGTGTACGGAAGCATAGTTGAAATAATTGTGCCCATACCATAGTTTTCGTCGTACTTTTGTGCAAAAGCAACGATTAAAGCGAAATAACTCATCATCGGAGTAATTAAGTTAGTAACAGAATCACCAATACGAAAAGCAGCTTGAGTAAGAGCGGGATGGTATCCCAAAAACATAAACATTGGAACAAAAACTGGAGCCATTATTGCCCATTTTGCAGATGCACTACCCATAAATAGATTAATAAATGCAGAAAGTAGCACAAAGGCAACAATTAACGGGATACCAGTAAGTCCAACGTGAGATAGGAAATCTGCACCAGAAATAGCAAATATTAGTCCAACATTACTATATCTAAAAAAATATACAAATTGTGCTGCAAAAAAAACAAGAACAATATAAGAAGCCAAAGTACTCATCGATTTTGTAATGTGCTTCATAAAATCTTTGTCGTTTTTGATTGTGCCGACTGTCAATCCATAAACAAAACCTGGGATTAAAAATAATATCAAGATACCTATAATAATACCATCAAAAAATGGAGAATGAAGTATATCTCCTGTTTTAGGATTTCTAAGAATTCCCCATTCAGGAAATACCATCACCAGAATAAGAAAAATCACTAAAACAAAAGCAATTAAAGAGGCAACAAGTCCTCTTTTTTCAATTGGTGTAATATCTTCAATAGGAATTTTTTCAGCATTACCTTTATACTTACCAAGTCTTGGCTCGACAATCTTTTCGGTAACAAAAGTACCAACAATAACAACAACGAAGCAAGAAAAGAACATAAAATATAAATTTACTGCAGCATTTACATATATGCTTTTGTCAACAATTTGAGCAGCTGATTGAGAAAGTCCAGATAGTATTGGATCAACGGAACCAATCAAAAGATTTGCCCCAAAACCACCACTTACTCCGCAAAAGGCTGCTGCAAGGCCAGCCATTGGATGGCGTCCTAATGTATGAAAAATTAAAGCACCGAGCGGAATTAAAATCACATAACCAGCTTCTGAAGCCAAATGTGAAAGAATCCCTGTAAATATTATAGATGCAGTAATAATCTTCTTGGGAGTATGAATAACTAGTGCTTTAATCAAAGTATTAAACAAACCAGCTCCTTCGGCTACTCCAACTCCGACCATAACGGCAAGAACGTACCCAAGAGGAGGGAAATTCACAAAATTATATACTATATTTGTCCAAATCCAACGAAAACCATCAGCACTAATTAGATTATTAACTGTAATTATCGAACCATCAGATGGATGAGCTGCCTGCCAATTAAATAAATCGCCGATAAAAGAAATAATAGCAACTGTTAGAGCAAGCAGACCGAAAATTGTAGCAGGATGTGGTAATTTATTACCAACAATTTCAATAATATCAAGTGATTTGTTAAATACTTGTGCAAAATTAAATTTGAATTTCATTATTCCAGTATATTATTTATACAAAATTGTAAGATATAAAACTAATTCTGAATAACCAAAAAAAATGGCTGTCTTTATAGAAAAGGCAGCCATTTCAATAAATTCAATAATTGTTATTTGACAACTGTAAAGTTCTTAACTACAACAGTATTATTTACGTTAAGCACAAGTTTATATGAGCCACTTACAAGCGATTTCGTGTCAAATTTGATTACATTCAATCCAGAATTATAAACATTATCGGTAACAATATTGATTAATTTTCCTGTGGCATCATAAATTTCAATTAATACTTTTGCATCTTGCAATAAACTGAATTCTATCGAAGCTTCATTTGTTGCTGGATTTGGAGAAACCTCGTTAATTGTGAATAAATCATTGCCTGTGAGAGTTACGATTTTTTCATCGCTATATTTGAATTCACCATTCATATCAATCATTTTGAGACGATATGCATAGGTAGCACCAAATTCAACATTTCTATCAGAAACTGAGTATTCTTTGAGTGTGCTGCTGTTGCCATACGCACGAACTTCATCAATTTTTACGAATGCACTCTTTACATTATTTGAAACTATGGCTCGTTCAATATCGAAACGAGAGGAATTTTGTTCACTAGCAGTTGTCCAGAGAAGTTCAACACGTTTGCCAACAGGATTAGCATCAAATGAAAGTAATTCAATAGGAATAATATAGCCTTCGTTATCAGTCAAGAAGTCAGTAGCAGCGCGAACGATAAATTCAGCATCTCCAAAGTGGCGCCAATCTAAACCGTAATAAAGTATGTTCTTGCTTAAAGTAGTAGTAGCAATACCGATAATTTTTTGAGATTGGGCAACATTAGTTGGATGTTTAGCATAGTACGAAATGCGAGAAAATCCATCATTTACATAGAAAATATCGTGATAAACTGTTGCAGGTGGTAAATCGCTAACAGCAGGAGTAACATTATTGTTAACCCAACCAGTAGTGAGTACTTTGGTTTCCAAATCTCTTGCCATTGCAAGACCTACCAATCTTTGAGTAGGAAGTTCAGTTAGATTATATGGCAAGTTTGTGTTATTTCTTGTAGAGTAACGAGCTCTAAATTCACTGTTAATAAAAGGATAAATACCCTGGTTTTCACGAATAAATTCCTGACTAGCAACTATTACATTGCGTTTACTTCCGATTTGACCTAATGCTAAGAACTTTTGCCAGTCAAATGTTTGGAAACGAGTAAGTGGTTTATCATTACCATCTGACCAAACTAAAGTACGATACATTGAATAATTAACTGCTTTTGGCTCCCAAGCGTTACGTTCGAAAATGTCTATATCATAACGAGGAACTTCAAGAGTATAATCAGCAACAAATCCCATACGTCTGAAAGCAGTAACAAGCGAGTCATAATTCAATTTACCAGCAATTTGGTCGAGGTTTGTCATAGCTGGACGAGGAACTTTATTGCCATTTGCATCGAGCGTATCAATATCAATGTGGCTATTTTCAACAGAGAGCAGAATACTTAATGAAGAACGTTTTAAATAGAAACGGACGTATTTAGTAAACACGTTGTTGGAGATAACCTCATCGGAAGCGTTATCTACCGAAAGCACCATTCTATATCTTGGAGTAACGTTAGGCTGCATAGTTTTGAACTGAGGTGGTATAGTATATCCCAAACCACGTAAATCAGCATAAGTTTGAGGAATCCAATCATCTCCTAAACCGTTTTCGTCAGCAAGGAAGAAATCTGTTTCAATGTCGTCAGTTGAAGTAATAGTTACAGGGATAATTTTAGTTTTTTCAAGAACACCTACAAATTGAGTGCTATCATAAGCAGCAGGTGTTTCTCTATAAATTTGGATTTTCAGGTTTGCATTAGTTAGTTGGTTGTTGCCACTATTGCGAATTCTTGCTTTAACGGTAACAGGCGCTTCTGTCATCACATATTCCGCATCAGCAAAAGGTCCATAGTATTCTTTGTAAGAAGCAGGAGAAGTAATCAACATTACTTCCATATCATTATTATATAAGCGACCGTTGAATTCAATAGCACCAATATCATAACGCTGATTAGCAACACCACGAGGACGTCCGTCGATATCATCAACAACTTCTGGTAAGCGTTCGCCACGGTTGTTTAAAATAGAGCCGATAGGAGTTGGATTAGTTCTTATTCTTAATCTCGGAGGAATAGTGTTTTCTACTATCATATCTTCAAAGAAATCACCCAAAACTGATTGCAAATCCTGTCCAGTCCAATAATACCATTGTGAGATCTGCAAGAAATTATTTTTGTGTCCGTACTCCAGAACAGTACTTGAGTCAGTAATTTGAATAAATCTGTAAACAGGTGTCTGACCAGGCTTGCCAACCCAGAAAGCATTTCTGTTGAAGCTTGAACCAGCTTCATTTGGAAGCATTCCTTGATAAATAACAGCAGCAGCAAGTTGGTTATTGCCTAAACTGGAATCTAATACACCGATTGCATTGTTGTACATAAATGTATTGCGAGCATGTTGAATAGCAATACCTGCAACAACACCGGTATTAATAAAATCGTCATTGCTTACGACAACAGTATTATTCACAATTCTGTCATTCATTGTAAAATATCTATTAAGGAAAGGCTGATCGAAAGCAGAACCACGTTTAGTATAGTAACGAATACCATATTTATTAGTTGCTGCGTTTGAGCCATTAATACCCCAGATCAGATTGTTGATAGTAATAATATTTTCATCAGTATCAGGGAAGTTTTTAGTTTGGCCAGCAATATCAATCATTTCAAGACGAACTTGGAATACTCTAATTCCATAAGATTCATTTGAATGCACAACATTACTAATTTCGTTGCCACTAATGTAAATGCCCGTATTTGAATATTCTAAATAACCGGTTTTAACTTGATTCCCAAGCGAAATGCCAGCTGCAACACTTCCGCAGGTACCGGTAACATTATGAATTCGGTTACGTTCGACAATTGTATTCTTTTCAAATCCAAGGAAAATACCCATCGTTGATACGTCAGTGATAAGGTTACCACGGAAGATATTATTTCTATTATAATAATTAGTCATAAAACCATTTCTAAGAAGCATACCTATACCATTTGAAACAATACCATAAGCAAAGTTGCTAATTTCATTGTTCAAAATCTGTATATTATTAGTAGTAATTGTATCTAAATTATAATAATTGAATTGGTATTTTTGCTCCATTGGAGGTATAGAACGTAAAGTAATTGCAGCTGAGTACGAATAGACACCGGGATCAAATTCCTTATCAAATCTAAATTCTGTACCACTTAATATGTTGTTTGGCAATTGACAGGTAAAGCTTGGTGGTTGATTGAGCCCATCGGTTATTATGCAGTTCTTGACAGTAATGTTCATTGAGTTTTGTAAATAAAAGACTGTTCTTTGAGGAACACTTGTTTGAAGAGTAAACAGCAACGATTTATTATTACCACCATCAAAAACAATATAGCCATAGTTTTGTGCGTAAAGTCTCTTCATATGAGATTCAACAAGAATATTGATTGCAGCATTTTGATTAGTTGAATTATCGGCTTGCCCAAACTGGATACCGATTCCAGAATTTGTAATAAGATTAACACGAACACTTGCTCGGCTACCTGCTCTATTTGGTGCTGGTCTAAATGTAATTGTGCTGTTTGGGCCGACGCCATAAATACGAGTTCTCAAATCTAAGGCAGGTAATGTTGAATTTAAGGTTGTAGAACCAACGTTATAATTCTCATCGGTTAGCTCGAAAATAACATTACCTTCGACACCTTTTAGGTATAAATCATCAACCGCATCTTGTATTTTTATATAATTACGAGGATTACCAGCGTTCGTTTGACCAATTGTATATGTCCCAGATAATGCAGGCGCAACGATGAAAGTATCACAAATAATGTTATTTGAAGGTTCTGGATCGTTTGGGAAATCAACATAACCACATATCCTATAAGTACCCTTGGCAGGTGGAATAAATGATTTTAAATAGAAAGCATCTGTAAAATTGCCAGTAACACCAGCCGGAATATCTTGTACCACTAATGTATCTCGGTAGATAATATTATTTGGTGTTAAAACATTTGCAATCTCAATACGAGTTCTTATATAACTCATATCGCTCAGACCGTTATTCGTATATCTTACAATTGGTTTAACTGGACGACCTACATAATTATTGCTTCCTTTGTATGGAACTAACACTGTATCAGCTTCTGGCTCTTGATCGTAGACAACCCAGAATTTGTGAGTTTCGCCTGGTTGTGGATAAATATTATTGATCGGGCTTTCATCATTAGCATTTAGTAATACTGCCTGAACTTCAAGGAAGTAAAATCCGGCTTCCTGCGGAATAAAGTCTTTCAATTCATATTCAATTACAGTACCTTGAATTGGAGCAAGAGGCTGAGACATAGTTTGAGGGTAACGGCGGTGGAGCGAATCCTGCCATACTAACTGATTATCTTTTTTAACTCTAACATAAACTTTATACTCAGTAATTGGATTTGCTCCAACGTTTTTCACTTCAAATCTAATTGGCGTTTTTATAAAAGCTGGGAACTTCTTTTTCGTGTAGACACGTGGTTCCATCACCTCGGTTATTGCTAAATCGTTAGCAAGAGAAATATAAAAAGAACTTGTATAGGTTTTAAGATAGTTTTGATCATATGGCGGCTGATATCTTAGAAATGCTTGGATTTCGTATTCACCGCCTACAACCGGGCGACTGAAAAGATCCAACCCACCAGTATTTCCAGTAATCGGGTTATTCGGATCAATAAGCGCTAAGTAGCCTTTTGCAGCGGAAAATCTATGCTGGAACTGATATGATGGAGCAGTTCCGTACAAATAAGTCGGAAGATTTATCAGTTCAGTAACCGTATCGGCACCGGATGGAACAGCTGTATATACAATATTGGTAGAAGGTTTTGGACCGCGTATTTTATATTGTACTCTGATTGGAGGGTCAGCTTGCTTTCTCTTTATAACTAATCCTGGCTTGTGTGGTGCACTATTGTAAATTGCATCAGTTGCTAAAACTGCATTCTGAGCAGGAAAGGCACTAATAATTGCTGGCCCCATCTCAATATTGAGTTGAATATTGGCACGCGGTGGACTAGTATCATAAGGAGGATCTGATGAACAAGTATTTGAATTACCGTCTGAATACCGTGCAAAACAAGTACCCGCTATTGATGTTGCCATTACAGTTGAGCTACTCGACCAAGAAGAATTATCAAAACACACTTTGACTAATAGATTCTTTGTCCCGTCATATTCAAATGAGTTTGAAAAATTAAAAGTATTCCAGCCAACAACAGGTGTATATAAACTAATTGAATATACTTGCGTCCATCCAGATGTGATTGGTGCATTTACTTGTGTCAATGTTGAATTTTGCATATAAATAGTAAGCCCATTCATAGCTGGTGAACCAACAGAGGCAACATTGAAAGCAATAGAAGTAATGGTTCCACTACCACCACCAGCAGCAGCTATTTCTGTAGATGTATAAAGCAAATAGGTAACAGCATCCTCGTAATAAGTGTAGAATGGAAACGATGAAGTTGTGGTTCCTGTCCCAATAGTTATCAAATCAGCTCTGGAAACGGAGGTCCCAAAAGATAACAAGAAAAACAATAATGAAATTTGTGTTAATAATTTTTTCATAACGACACCTCAGATTTATTATTTATAATACTTTTTTTTATTTGCTAATAATATATCTATTATACTAATATAAGAATAAACTAAAAAAAATCACACAAATATTTTAATTTCATCAATAAATATTAGATTATAATCAATATTGATATTTATTAAGCAAGGATAAAGAAAATTAGATTAAAATATATGAAATAAAATAATTGAGAATAAAAAATTTACTAAAAATTTTCAAAGATTTTATATAAATTATAATTTTGTGTAAATAGCAAAAATTAATTTTTAAAATTAATACAAGAGGTTTATTAATGAAAGTGTACGAATCCAAAAACATTAGGAATTTAGCATTTATTGGTCATGCAGGAACTGGAAAAACAATCTTTTCAGAGGCACTACTTTACAAGAGTGGTGCAATTAACCGTCGTGGCAGTGTAGAAGACAAAAATACTACTTCTGATTATCACGAATTGGAGCAGGAAAAGGGTAGTTCGGTTTTTAGTAGTGTAATGTATGCAGAATATAAAGATACAAAGATTAACTTTATAGATTGCCCTGGTTATGATGATTACATTGGCGAAATGATTGCACCGCTCGAAGCAGTTGATTGCGGTGTAATTTTCTTGAATGCCCAAAATGGGATTGAGGTTGGTGCTGAGCACGGCTGGACTTATACAAGCAAGATGAACAAGCCGGCAATAATAGTTGTCAATAAATTAGATGTTGATCAAGCAAATTGGGATAAAGTACTGGATGATGTTAAATCACAGTTCGGCAATCCTGTAAAAATTTTACAGTTCCCAGTAAAGACTGGGAATGCATTCAACCAAATAATCGATGTTTTGTCAATGAAAATGTACACTTTTGATGCCGAAGGTAATGCAAAAGAAGAAGATATCCCAGCCGGAGAAAAATCAAAAGCAGATGATCTACGTAATGAATTAATTGAATCAATTGCAGAAACAGACGAAGAGTTGATGAATAAATATTTCGAAGCTGGGGAATTATCAGAAGATGAGATCAAAACTGGACTGAGAAATGCAATTAAAACCCGCGGTATTTTCCCATTATTATGTACTTCCGGGAAAAATTTAACTGGAATAACAAGATTTTTAGATTTTGTTGTAGATTATATACCATCACCACTAGAACTACCCGTATATATTGAAAGTGGTTCAACAGAAGTTTCAACAGATGTAACAAAACCTTCTTCATTGTTTATTTTCAAAATGTTTTCAGATGCAAAAACAGGAGATATGACATTCTTCCGTGTTCACACGGGAAAAGTACGTTCCGGACTGGATATGATAAACAGCAACCGAGGACAAAGCGAACGAATAGGTCAAGTATATGCTGTATGTGGCAAGAAAAGAACTGAACTTGCAGAAATACCAGCCGGAGATATTGGCGCAACTGTAAAATTAAAAACTACTAATATCAACGATACATTAGCTGAAAAGAACTTTAATGTAGTATACAGAAAGGTAGAATATCCTAATCCAAAAGTTCGCACAGCAGTAGTACCGAAAACCAAAGGCGAAGAAGAAAAAGTTGGCATGGGATTAAATAACTTACACTCAGAAGACCCAACTGTTGTAATAGAACATTCTCAAGAACTTCGCCAAACGATTGTATATGCACAAGGCGAACTTCATCTTGGTGTGATTAAATGGCGTTTAGCAAACCGTTATAAGGTTGAAGCAGACTTTATCGAGCCACGTGTGCCATATCGTGAGACTATTCAAAAATCAGCTCGTGGTATGTATCGCCATAAGAAACAATCTGGTGGTGCAGGACAGTTTGCAGAAGTTCATATGTTAATTGAGCCGTGGGTAGAAAACATGCCGGATCCAGCTGGACTGACAGTTCGTGGGAAAGAATTGATTCAACTTGATTGGGGCGGGGTGCTTGAGTATGTAAACTGTATTGTTGGTGGCGTAATTGATGCACGCTTTATGCCAGCAATTCTTAAAGGTATTATGGAAAAAATGCAAGAAGGACCACTGACAGGCTCGTATGTGCGCGATATTCGAGTTTCTATCTACGATGGGAAAATGCACCCAGTTGATTCAAACGAAGCTGCATTCAAAACTGCAGGTATGATGGCATTTAAAGATACATTTGTTCAGGCTGCGCCAAAAATTTTAGAGCCTATTTATGAACTTGATATAAAAGTACCCGAAGAATTTATGGGCGATGTTATGAGTGATTTACCGTCGCGTCGTGGTTTGATACTTGGAATTGATAGTGAAGGTAAATACCAAAAAATTAAGGCACGTATGCCACTTGCAGAGCTTGACAAGTACGCGACTGCATTACGTTCGATGACACAAGCACGTGCTACTTATTCAGCTAAGTTTGTTGAATATCAAACTGTTCCACCGAATGTTCAGCAAGAATTAATTGAGGCTTACAAGAAAAGCCAACAAGAAGAAGCATAAAAATATTCTAAGTATGTTTATTAAAAAGGCTGTTTCAAAAATAACGAAGCAGCCTTTTTTGTACGCCTTTTGTGTATGTAAATTTATTTTCAGGCACTACTTATATAATAAAAGAGCGGTCCCCAAAAGGACTGCTCTTATCACTGATATCAAATAAATTACTGTTCAATGCCTAATAATTCAACTTCAAAAATTAGAACTTCATTAGGACCGATAACACCACCAGCACCATTTTCACCATAGCCAAGTTCAGGTGGGATGTAAAATTTGTATTTTGAGCCAACTGACATAAGTTGCAAACCTTCAGTCCAGCCTTTAATAACACCATTTAATGGGAATGTTACAGGCTCGCCTCTATCATAAGAACTATCAAATTTATTACCATTGATTAATGTGCCGGAATAATGAACTTTAACTTTATCAGTTTCTTTTGGCTTTGGTCCATTGACTTCTTTTATCACTTCATATTGAAGTCCAGAAACAGTAATTTTTACATTAGGATTGGATTTATTTTTTTCTAAAAATTCTTTAGCCTTTTTAGTATTTTCAGCTGCTTGCTCTTTTTGCTTTTGCTCGTATTTTGCTTGCAATTTTGTGCTGAAAGACTGAAGTATAGCCATCACTTGTTCGTCATTTAATTGTTTATTATTGGAATATAAAGCATCATTCATTCCCATTTTAACTTTCTCCAAATCGAAATACAGCTCGTCTCTTTTTAAGTTATTTCCAATATTGATACCAATTGCATAAGCAACAGAATCCTCATAAGTTTTAAGTTCAATACCTACGGGTTGTGTGGAAAGTTTAGGTTTTGAGGGTTTGTTTTGGGCATTCAAAGTGCTCAATAACAAAAATGAAGCAATTATAAAAAACAAATAACGCATTTAGAAACTCCGGAAATAATATTAATACAATTAACAAATTTAATGATAAATATCAACTTTATAAAGAACTATTTTAAAAAGAGATGTATTATGATGATTTATTAGGGGGAAAAATATTAGTTGAAAAAACATAAAAATGAAAAAACAACCTTCTTTTTTCATAGTTGAGCCTATAAGTTACTCTCAATAAGTTTTTTACACTCATTAACATTTAGTAGATTACCATAAGCAACTACTTTTTCATTGATAACTAATCCGGGTGTAGCCATTATGCCATAAGAGATAATTTTATCGAGTTCGGTAATTTTTTCGATTTGAGCATCAATATTCATTTCGTTTACAGCTTGTTGAACATTTTCTTGCAAACGAACGCATTTAGCACATCCCGGTCCCAACACTTTGATAGAAAGCATAAGATATCTCCAAAATTAAAAAGATAAACCAAAAATATATCCTGTGATAGTGGACATTACAATGACTAAACTTACAAAAATTATTGTTTTCTTAGTTCCCATAATACTTTTAATTACAAGCATATTAGGTAAAGATAATGCAGGACCAGCTAACAAAAGTGCAAGTGCAGGACCTTTTCCCATACCACTCCCGAGTAAACCTTGAACAATTGGGACTTCTGTTAAAGTAGCCAAATACATAAAAGCACCAACAACTGATGAGAAGAAATTTGCTCCAAGTGAATTTCCACCGACAATGGATGAAATCCACTCCGAAGAGATAATTCCCTCGTTACCAGGACGTCCTAATGCAAAGCCAGCAATAAGAACACCCCCCAAGAGTAGTGGAGTAATTTGCTTGGTAAAATCCCAGGTTTGGTAGAGCCAATTTTGCATTTCGTCATTGCCTATTTTTGTAAGGTAGGTTAGTGCAATAATACCCGCTAAAAATGGAATTAGTGGGTTTCCATAAAAAATAACCGATAAAGCAATAATAGGAATGGCAACTGCAACAACTTTTTTAATCTTTACTTCAAACCAAACTACTAAGACAAAGGCAAAAATTGCAGAAAAAATAGATATTATCCACCATTTATTTTCAAATAAAAAATAAAAGAACCGTTCATTAGGGCCGGCTTTGCTCCAATTTACGAATACAAGAATTGCTATCATCAAACCAAAATATATAACATTTTGATATAATTTATGCTTTATTTCAGGTTGTGCAAGTTCTGCCTGTTGAATTGCTTTTTCCTCTTCCTCTTTGCGAAAAATAAGATGCATAATCAATCCAATAACAATGCTAAAGACAATTGCACCAATAGCACGAGCAATACCTAACTCAACTCCAATAACTTTCGCTGTTAATATTATTGCAAGAACATTTATCGCAGGACCTGAATATAAAAAAGTAGTAGCAGGACCTATGCCGGCACCCATTTTGTAAATCCCGGCAAATAATGGCAGAAGAGTGCAAGAACATACAGCTAATATGCTACCGGAAACAGATGCTACGCCATATGCAAGCACTTTATTAGCCTTTGTCCCTAAATATTTCATTACTGATTGTTGAGAAATAAAAACTCCTATAGCACCCGCAATGAAAAAAGCCGGGATAAGACAAAAAATCACGTGTTCGCGAGCATACCATTTCGCTAAATATAATGCTTCGAAAATAGCGTTATCAAAACGATGTTCTCCAATTGGAAGGAAATAAAAACTTAAAAAAACGAGTCCGAGAGTAAGTAGAATTTTACCTTCTTTTTTCCAATCCATTATTTACACCGTCTACTATTTGTTTCTAATTGGATTATATTATATCTATTTGCATTTTCAATTTGTGCAATATCCTTTAATAATTGAGGTTCATTTGAAAAATAATTGGAAATTAATTCTAAAACCGTAGAATTATATTCATCAATTTCATCATTGATTTTATAATTTATCCATTTACCTTCTTTTTCATCAATAATGAAACCAGCATTTTTTAAGATTGAAAGATGACTTGAAATTGTAGATGTATTTAATCCTAAAATAGAAGTGATTTCACAAACACATAAATGTTTTTGCTTAAGAAGCATTAATATTCTAATCCTATTAGACTCAGATACAGCTTTCAAAACATCAATTTTTTTCCTCATTTTTCACATTTTTATATTTTGACAATTATCAAAATGAAGATTAATTAAATTCTATAAAAAAACCAAAAATTTATACATTAATATTGCACAAATAAATAAAAAAAAAAAGAAGCGGCATGCACAAAAGCAGCCGCTTCTTCACACAAAAGAAGTTGATAAAATGCTAACGTGCAATCACAATCGGTAGAGAGGTTCTCTTGCCGTTAATATCACAAATCAAATAATATGTTCCGTTAGGTAAAATTGAGCCATCGAATTTGAAATTATGCGAACCGGTCGCAATAGTACCATTAACAATAGATTCAATCTTTTTACCTGAAATATCAACTAAGAAAATTTGAGCATCAACAGGAATATTGTGATTTATTGCCAATGTTATGTTTGTAGAATTAGCAAACGGATTAGGTCCGACCTTGATTTCGAATAAATTGTTATTATTATCCACGACACTTGTTGGAATATTGCCAATACCGCTTAAAGGAATTTCATAATAAGGATTTTCAGGCGTGTTAGCAGTAAATCTTAAAAGTGCGTTGTAAATTTTGTTTGTTTTAGGAGCAAAGCGAATTGTCATAGTATATTTTCCAGCAGGAGGAATAGAAGAAGGCAATGGATTAGTTAAATTACTAATAATTTCAAAAGCATTATCTAAATTGTCATCAATTCTTAATTCAGTAATAACAAGATCTTGAATCCCTGTGTTCTTTATTTCAATTGAAATATCCGAGTATTTATCAGTATCAACAATACCAAAATTAGCGTTTGTAGCTGACAATTTTACTCTTGGACCAGTGGCTTCTGGCAATACGCCTGAACCTTTTAGCCCAACAGTGTAAGTTTTATAATTTTTATCATTATTGAAGAATACAAGTTCACTGAGTGTATAAACTTTTTCTTCCTTTGGAGCAAAACGAATGGTGTAGGTAGTCATACCTTCTGGTTCAACTGTTCGAGCTTCTGGATCTAAAATTGTAAATACACCATCGGGATCGTTTTGAACTTCAATTTTTGAAATTTTTAAATCAGCATCACCAAAATTATAAACTTCTATTTTAATATCCTTGTGTTCGCCAATTTTAACAACTTCAAAATCAATATTAGTTAAGTCGGTAACAATTTCAGGTTGCGGAGTTTTTTGTTCACCAACAAACCAACGGAAAGCATTAGAGAGCAATATTTTTTGAGGAGCAGTGCTTACTGCAACTTCAAGTGGGAAGCCAAAATACACAATTTTCGAACCATTTTGGTTTTCTAAACGAACACCAGCAACTCTGGAAATATCACTTGGATCTTGGTCATTGTTATAATAACAAACCATTTGAGCAGGACTTCCATTAGGAATCGTAAAGAAATCTGTATAAGGTGTAAACAGAACATTAGATCTATTAAATTCAGATGTAAAATCACGACCAACAGTATCTGTAGGCAATCCAATAACCCGAAATGGGTAGATGGTATTATTTTGAACCCAACCAAGAGTGCCAGCATATTGAATTTTTAGTGTACTAGTGAAAAAGTTGTTAATAGCTGTTTTCATTTCTTGAGGAAGTTGAGGATGTTGCGCAGCGAGACCACTTGCATCAGAGAAAACAATTACGTTCTTTCCCTTATTAAGCATATTATTAATAGCATTTATCATATCTGGATAAAGGAAAGCGATTGAACCATAAGGAGTTGTAGTAGAAAAAATTGCTACATCAAAATCTTCAGGTTTAAAAACAGATGTAATTTCTGATGTAAAAGGAAGCAATGCTGTTTTATCACCATAATTTGTAGGTGCAAGCACCATCTTGAAAATAGGTGGCCCATACATACTCATCACAGAATTGAAGATTGCGTATTTAACACCTTCTGATAGCAAATACACGCTGCTAAAAGCACTTTTAGGCAAGTTATACTCTTCCAGAGGAATTGCTCCAAGAGTAATAACACCCAAAGCATTCTCAACCCCAGTTGTAATGGTAGCTTTGACCTCAGTTGTGCCACCAGCAGGAATAGTTTCTTCCGCCTTATCTATAGCGACATTCCAATCATCAGGAATAGAGCTCATATCAGGAACAATAACGAAAGCCGTTTTAACAGGGAAATTATTTGTATTTTTTACCTGGAAAATTTTAGTATATTCTTGCATTTCTGCTACTTTGCTTGCTGGATTAGCAACTGCAATTTGCAAGGTAAAAGAAGGTTTGTTTTCAATATTAGTTAAATCTGGAATAGGCGTCGAAGCTGCTTGGTAAACTTCTTTATTGCTATCATCTTGAATCCAAACAACTACAAAAATCATATTAGGATGCCATTCTGGGTGCAAATTATAAGAAAGATTAAATGATTTAGTTTCGTCTTTGTTAATTTTAAAAGAAGTGCCTTGTGGGTTTGGGAGCATGTTACGATTTATAAAATAAAAATGTTTTTCCCCGTTGGTACCTGCGTTATCGTAATAGTGATAAGCTTCTACAACAGCAACTCTTAGATATAAATCATTCAAGTATTTTCTTGAAGAATGAACCGAGATCGCTAAGTTGCTTGTAATACCTGTTTTAGAACTTTGAATATTAATTGTAAATGGAGAATTTTGAGCTGATATTGAATTTACAATATTAGAAAAATTCCCAGGGATAGGCGAACTTTTATACTTATTACCTGAAATTACAAGAGTTGGAACACCCTGCAAAGAATAATAGCTTGCATAAGTTTGGGCAGCTTCTCCATAATGGTCTTCCATTATGTCTTGCATAAAATTACCGTGAAACGAAATTGGTATTACCTTATCTAAATTTGATTTTACATAATTATAGTAATCAGGAGCAAGTTGGGCGCAAGGTCCGCAGCTTGCACTTGTAAAATGCTGGAAGAGGACTTTACGAGGAGAATCTGCATTTGCAGATGTAAATAGACCAAACAATCCTAATAGGATTGCAAAAGTAAATAATCTTTTCATAGGAAATTTCTCCTTAAAATTTATAAAATAATAAACTAAAATCATAAATAAACAAAAACAAGTTGAAAAAACTTAACTTATAAAAATTCACTTAAAATTAACAATATTATTGCTAATTAACAAGAATTAATTAACATAGTATTTAGAATTCAGTATAGAATACTTCGTCTTTTTGGTATCTGTTTTGTAATCCGTAAGGAGTAAAATAATTACCGGCATTGATCTCTTTTTTCAGTTCATTGGCTAAATTTTTGTTGCTTCGAAAACCGTTTTTATGAAATGGAGTATGATATAAATGAATTGGAAATTCACGCAGACCAATATTTCTTCCGTTCAAACCGTATATATAGAGACGTTTTGAAAGATTATCGTCTTCATTTCCCCAACCAATAAATCTTTCGTCATAACCATTAACAGCAAGAAAATCTTCCTTAATTACGGCTGAAACTCCACCCCTGAATTTTGGTGAAAGCCTTTTATTAGTTTTTCTAAATCTATTGGTAATTGAATAGAATAAATCTTTGAAGTATTGTCGAACAATCTTAAGCTTTTGTTTGATTGTAATAATTTCGTATTTGCAATTGATAATGCAATCTAATGATATTTTTTCAGTTTGCTTTTGTGTAAGTCTCACAGGATAATTAGTAACAAAGCAGTTTCGATTTCCCTGAAAAAAATCATAAATCTTTTTAATATAATTTTTTGTCAAAATTACATCGGAATCAAGAAATACAAGAATATCGCTTTTGCTATATAAAACCGCATTGTTCCTGCTTCTGGCAACTCTAAAACCATTAAATTCTTGACGGATGTATTTAATTTTGCAATTGTTTTGTTCAGAAAAAGATTTCAAAAATTCAATAATATTCTCATCAGAACCATCGTCGCAAATAATAATTTCCTCAGGTTTTACACTCTGATTAATTAAGCTATACAAGCATTTTTCTAAATAGCTAACTCTATTGTGAACGGTGATTATTGCTGCAATGGTTTTCATCTGCATAAATTGATGATTTTACTTACAAAAACACCATCTTCAATAAAGGTAAAAAGATAAATGCCAGTTGCAAACTGATTTTTATCAATCGTATATCTATATTTCCCGGCTTTATTATTCTTTTCGCTAATATTCATTAACTGGTTCCCCATCAAATCAAAAATCACTAATTCAAAATTATTGTCCGTAACTTTTGTTATTTCAATTTCGATAGTATTGTAATTTTCAGATATTAGTTTGATTTCAGGTTTTTCTGAATATTCAATTATCCTACTTTCTGGCAGGCAATTGCTTATTATTTCAACTTCTCCATTTAATTTAGAAATAATAAAATCGTTTGGGCTAAGAATTTCGACAGAATCAAATGTCAAGTAAGTATTAAATGAATTGCCAAGTAATCCCAAAAATTCGACAACGCAAATTTCGCCATCATTTATTAAATTAGCATTATTTGGTGTAATCTCTATTTTTGCAATTCCACTACCAATTTCATTAATTGTCAATTTATTGTAATTATTGACAATGCTACCAGACGGGGATATTGTTTCAGGATAAAGTATTTTTGGATTATAAAGTAAATTAAATCTTAAACTGTTGATTTCACCTTGCGCTAATTTATTTGTGTCGGTAGAATATAATCTAATTGGGATTTTGACTTTTTTGCCTGCTTCAACAAACACTTTTGCTTGTGGTAGCTCAAGAGTTGCATTAATTGTAAGTTTCTTCTTTGGACTATTACCTTTAAGAGTAATTATCTCTGAAATTTTGCAAGGAGAAGTAATTAGAATTGAAGCGAATGTCTCTAAATTTTCCTCAAAATCCTCAGGAATATATTTTATTTCAAATAAAACAGTTTCGCCACTTCGCAAAGAGATTGGGGATGAAGCAGGCGTGACAATCAAAAATCTACTATCAAGGAAACCAACGCCTGAAATAACAATGTCGTCATCAGAATTATTTTTAAAACTAAAAGTAAGAACTTCTTCACTTCCTGGCTGGACTATCCCAAAATCAAGTGTTTTTGTTGAAAAAGCGTAGGATAGGTCAATAACATTAGCATTTACAAGAATTCTGATTGTATCATTACAATCGCCAATAATCAGAGAAATTATAGATGAATGTTGTCCAATTTGATTAGTTAACAAACGAACTTTTATTGAATTTATCTCTTGAAGAAATTGATTTTCCTGAATATCAAGGGAGAATAAATTGTTTTGATATTCAATTTGTTTTATTTCAACAGGTGATTTATAATTCAAAATTTGAAGATTAATTTCATTTTCAATTGGAGTTTGACAAAAATATAATGTGCCAAAATCAACGGAATTTACAGAAAGCTCAGGAATAATACCGCTATATTCGGCAATAATATTTATTGGAAGTGCCATTGAACAAGGCTCGTAGCTTATATTTTCGTTTATGTTTTCCACATTCTCATTTAGTTTCAAGTAAATTGAAATATCAGCATTACCAAAAGGCTCAATTTCAATTGGTAAATCTAATATTTGTAGATTGTTTGAAGAGAATTGCTTTAACGAGATTCTATCAGGTGATGTATTTTTTATGTTAAGAGTAAAAACTGTGTCGCGGCTACAATTGTCAATTTTTAAATTAATATTTGAGTTAAAATTTATTATTGGTTCATATATTTCGGCAACTATATTAATTTTTAGCGTATCATAATTAGTTCCTGTTATTTCTGCTTTATATGGAATATAAAGCGTTGTCTTGTAAAAGCCAATCTGGTTTGCTATCAATTTGACATTAACTGAAAAACTTTCAAATGGTTTTATCAAGGAAGGAATATTTGGTGTTAAATTAAAATCAATCGCATTTGAAAATGAAACATTACTTGTAATAATATTTTCATTTCCAATAGCCGTAATGCTCAGTGTTGTGTCGATTTCTAAAGGCAAATCACAATACAGGAATTTTCCTAAATAGACATCACCATCACCAGCTGACAGAAATGATTTACCAGCATCTTTGTAGCCTTGAATAGATACAAATCTTGTATTGCAAGGAGTTGAAAAAATTAATCTACCTTTATATAGTTTGTAATCTGGTGGAGCAAAACGCATTTTAATTTGGATAGATGAGTTGGGAGCGACTGAAATTGGGAAAGAATTTGGTTCGATAATTGTATAAGGAACAGGAATAATGAGCATATCCTGATTAATTTCCAGAGCAGAATTGCCTAAATTAGTAAGAGTTATAGTTTGCTCAACAAAATCTTCATCTTTTGATACAACAAAATTTAAACTTTTAGGATTTACATCAAAGTTATATTCTTTAAAAATAACTGTAACGGTTGGCGATAATCTACCACATTCATTTTTATTGGTTGCTTCGAAATAATACACTCCACTTGTAGTAATTGAAACATTTTTTTGCCCAACAATCCAAGATAAACCATCCTTATACCAAACAATTTGGGTTTCCGAAGAAATAATTCCTGCATTTCCCACTAATTTCAGCGTATCACCAATACAGTAATAAATAGTATCATCTTTAAATATTCGTTCTTCTTTTTTCCCTTTAATTTGAGCTAAATACGGTTTTGGAACGTCAACACCTTCTATAACAATTTCGTTTGAAGTTGTGGAACAATTAATTTCATTGATAATCTTTAGAGCAATTCTTGAAATGCCACTTGGAACAACAAAAGGAATAGAATCAGTCTTTTGATTTGAAAAAACAACGTTATTATTAAGCCATTGATAAGTGAAATTACCAGTAGAAACGTTAGCTCTGAGGATAACTGTATCGCCTACACAAAAAATATTTTTGCTCGATCCAGAAAGTGAAATTGACGCTGTCCCAGCTGCTGGTGTTTTTATCTCGGCACGAGCATAATTAGTTTCGTTATAAGAACGTCCACGACCAGTTTCTGATTTATTATCTGTATTATCGCCAGTATTAGAGTAGCGATATGCAAAAACCCTATAGGCGTATTCAACGTCACATTCATAATTTTTATCGATAAATTCGATTACATCGCTTCCTTGAATGTTTGCCACTACAACAGAATGGCCTAAATACTGTCCTTCATTATATACATAGGCGTCTTGCGGCAGAATAGCATTAGCATCATCTTTTTTCAAGTGTCTTAAAATTAAATATCCTTGAAATTTATCCTCCGGAAAGACATCATTCGCATTATTCCATCTCAATTTAACCCCTTCACTTACAAGTGAGATTGTAAGTTGTGGATTATTCCACTCGGGTTGCCTAAGCGAACGCCAATAATAATGATTTTTTGGAGTAATAGATGGATTTGGAGGTAAATTAGCATAGCCTGGGGTTTCACCATAGGCAACATTTGTTGTAGAATCACTGCCAGAAGTTTGATGATATGGACCACCACCATATCCCCAAAAACGGACTGCCGATGCAGCATTATCATTTTGATGAACAACCTTTGGATATGGTAACACTGCAATTGCTGTCAATATCATATTGGTTGCAGATTGGGCAAGAGCGTGGTGATGGTTGTTATTGTTGTCAAGTAAATGAATGCACTCAGTAGTTTGATTGAAGTTTAAAGCAGAAGCAGTCCAATCAGTAGCGTTTTCTAATACTCGTTCAAAATAATTTTCATTTTCAGCGGAAAGACGAATGAAGCCATCTTCAGCATCAAGGTCATTTGCAATGCCACTTGTATTTCTTGTATATATCAAAATGCAAGTTCCTTTTCTTAAATTTCTCCAGAGAGGAACATTTTTGAATCGGACACCACCCATCCATAATCCATCACCTGAATTATCTCGTAAGTAATAATTGACAATGCTCACATTGTCTTCTATTACTAATAATTCAATCCATTCACCCTGTGTATTGCCTGAAACATTTTTATATTCACTCACAAGAAATTTCGTTTGTGAAAATGCATTTGAAGATAAAATAAACAAAAACAACAAGTAGATGTAGAGATTTTTTTTCATAATAAATTTTAATTATTAATAAACATTATTATATTTGCAAATATAGAAAAAAAAATGTTATCACTAAATGAAAATGCATATAAAATAAAATTGATTACTATTGCGTTTCTTGGAATATTGATTTTAACAAATTTTTGATAAATTATGATAGAACTTAAACAAATTTTAGTAGTAGAGGACGAGCTTACAAATTCAATTTTGCTCAAAAGGATACTTTCGAAAGCAGGATATTCGGTTGTTGTTGCAAATAATGGATTGGAAGCAATAAAGCATCTTGAAAGAGAAAAATTCGATGCAGTATTGACAGATTGGATGATGCCTCAGGTGGATGGGATTGAACTAATTCGTAGAATGCGAGCAAACGTCAAACCGCTTCCTTTTATTATGATGATTACAGCTCTTGTAAGCGAAGGTGCCCGCGCATACGCTCTTGAATCAGGTGCTGATGATTTCATTGCAAAACCAATAGAAGTAGAAGAACTTTTGGTAAGATTAAAGGATGGACTTGCAAGACATCAACAAACTGCCGAAGACATTCAAATAGTGCCTGTGACCAGAGAGGTTGATGTATATCCTCCATTTGTAGCGGTTGCAATTGCAACAAGCACCGGTGGGCCACCGGCTCTTATAGAATTATTTAAAAAAATGCCTGAAAAAGTAAACGCTCCATTTTTCATTGTTCAGCACGGTCCATCGTGGATGTTAGAAACTTTCTCGCAACGCTTGCAACGCGAGACAGCTTTCAATGTTACAATAGCATACGATGGAATTATTCCGGAACCTGATACCATTTATATTGCTCCTGGCGATAAACATATGCGAATCGACCCTAAAACATACAAGATTATCGTTGATGATGGACCAAAAGAAAATTTCGTTCGTCCGGCAGCCGACCCACTATTCAGAAGCGTAGCAGAAGCATTTGGGAAATATAGTATTGCTCTGATTTTAACAGGATTAGGCAAGGATGGGGCACAAGGTGCGGCACATATCGCGTCTGTCAAAGGCAACGTGATAGTTCAAGATCCCGCTACTGCTACTGCACCATCTATGCCTACTGCTGTTGTTCAGTCTGGCATCAATTGTAAGGTACTACCTATTAGTGCTATTGGTAAAGAAATCTCTGAATTGATTTTTCCACTCAATGCAGCACTAAAAATGGCACTAAAAAACCAGAATTAATACGATGTTTGCAGAAATAGTCATTATTGGAGCTGGAGTTGTTGGTTTAGCGATTGCTAAGGAATTCTCCAGCAATTTTTTTTGTGTAGTACTTGAAAAGCACTCGTCTTTTGGATGCGAAACAAGTTCAAGAAATAGCGAAGTTATTCACGCTGGATTATATTATCCGAAAAATTCTTTGAAAACAGAGCTTTGCATAAAAGGCAACAGATTATTATATGAATTTGCTGAAAAATATAAAATTCCTTATAGAAGAATTGGAAAATTAGTTGTAGCGGTTAAAAAAGAACAAGAAGAAAAACTTAATTCAATATACGAAAATGCTATAAAAAATGGGGTAAACGGAATTGAGTTCGTTAGTAATAAATACTTACAAACATTTTCATCTAGTATAAATTCCCAAAGTGCTTTTATTTCGAAAAATACAGGAATCATTGATACACACAGTTATATGCGATGTTTGGAAGCATTAGCGAGTGAAAACGGAGCTATATTTTCCTATAATTCTAAAGTAATTGACATTGAAAAGACAAATAACGAATTTGATATATTAATTAAAACTGTCGAAGGAGAAATCTTCTCATTAAAATCACCTATAATAATTAATTCAGCTGGACTTCATTCTGATGAAATAGCAAATATGGTTGGTATTAGTGATGAAAACTTAAAACTTAACTATTGCAAAGGACACTATTTCAAAATTAATTCAAATAAATTTAACATAAAGCATTTGGTATATCCTGTAACTGATAGTTCTTATGGTCTTGGAATACATCTCACAGTAGATTTAAATGGAGATCTGAAATTAGGTCCTGACACCTTATTTTTGAGCAATAGACAAATCAATTACAACGTTCCAACTCAACTGGCAGAAAAATTTTATAATGCCGGTCAAACTTATATTAAAGGCTTAACAATCGATATGCTATCACCTGATTATGCTGGGATACGCCCCAAGCTACAAAAACCTGACGAGCAATTTAGAGATTTCTATATAAAAAATGAAACTGAAAGAAATTTAGACGGCTTTATTAATCTTATAGGGATTGAATCACCAGGACTTACCGCTTCGCTTGCAATTGCTAAACACGTTAAAGAACTAGTCACTTAGACCAGTTCAGTCTGAAATTATATGTTTGACCGCTATTTGTTGTAATTTTGCCGATATAAATACCGGTATTCAAATCTTTTACCGAAAGAGTAACGCTGTTGGTTCCTTTAGATAATCCATTTTTGTTTGTTGAGAAAATTTGTTTGCCAAGCATATTGAAAAGCTGAACATTAATATCACAATCTTCGGGTAGGTCGAAAAGCAAGGTAATCGTTGAATTTGTTGAGTTTGTATTTACAATGACTTCTTTGCTTGTTCCAGGCTCATTTTTTATTCGCTCTTGTGTTTTTTTGCAATCAGATTGTTCAATTGAATTCGAAGCCATAACTCTTGTATTGTTAGGCTTGACTTTGATATTTTGAGTAAAAAGAGTAGTTGTAGTATCTTTGGCATAACCAAACTTTTTAAATTCACGTTTCTGAACAAATAATTTATACTCTCCCGAAGGTATTTGATTTACCTGTATTGTCAAATCAATATAGCAATTACACCTTGCTTTTTGATTTGAAATATCGAAAAATGTAACATAAATATTATTTTCATCAATATCGATATCGGAAGAATACCTGGCAGCACAATTGGTAAATAAATCATTCACAAAGATTAATATTCTGCTAGCTTTTTGTTCAATATGAATTTTTTCACGAGGTTGGCTAAATAATGATGTGATACAAATAAAGAAAACAAATAATATTTTGAAAGTAACCTTCATATAATATAATTTAAATAATTTGAATTAGTTTTCACATTAATTTTATGATAATTAAAGATAAATCATCTTCAAAATAATCTTTACCAGAAAACCTATAAATTTCATTTAGAATATGTTTTAGCAGGTCTTCTGGACTTAAGTATCTGAAATGTGAAACTAATGCTTTTAGCCTTTCGATGCCGAATTCGTCGTCGTTGTTGCGAGCTTCGATTGCTCCATCAGTAGCCAATAGCAAAATATCGCCAGGACTGAAATCATATGTTTCTTCAATAATATTTGCAGAGAAAAATTCATTCGAACTTGCACCTAATATTATTCCTTTTGTTTTGATTTCAAGCACCCTCTTTTCTTTGTTTGAAAATACTATAAGCGGAAGGTGCCCAGCACGAGCAACTAATAGTTTACTTTGAGAGTAATGAATTTTCGCAACCAGCACAGAAATAAATGCATTTTTTTCTATGTAGTGATAAAGTAATTTATTTGCTTTTATCAATAATTCTTTGGGTTGTAGTTCGAATTCCGATAAAGTGCGAATAATTCCTTGAACTTTTGACATATATAGAGCAGCAGAAGCACCTTTTCCACTGACATCACCAATTATTGCAGTGAAACCATTGTCAGATACATTAATAAAATCGTAAAAATCTCCACCTACTTCATAAGCGGGAATAGTTATCGCTGCAACTTTGATATTATCAGTTCCAGGTAATTTTTGTGGTAGAGAAGACAACTGGATTTTACGAGCAAGTTCAAGTTCGTGCCGCATACGTTCACGAGAAGCCAAATCCTCATATAGCTTTATGTTATCAATAACAACAACTGATTGATTTAAAAAAGACATAATAATGTAAAAATCTTCGCTATCGATTGGTGCTTCGGACAATTTTTCGCCAATTAGAGCAAAGCCGTATATTTTGTCTTTGTGTTTCACAGGAACAATTGCAGAATAGCCTTCTTTCTGAAAGACATGTCGCCAATTTTCTGGCAAATACTCTATTCTTAAAATATTATCAGTTCCACCAATTAATTTTGTAATTTCATTTGCGTTATCATAAACATAATTTAAAATGTCACTGGATATTTCTGAATTGCAATTTGATTGAAGTTTGTCTAAAAGAATAATACATACTTTGTTAAGAAGTAGATAATTCTTCAACTTCTGAGATATTGTCTGAATGAAATCATCAATTGTTATATTTTTTTCAATGATATTATTAAGGTCAAGTGTAAGTTTTTTATAGTCAAAAATAGTGCGATAAAATTTTCGATTTATTAGTTCTAAAGTATTGTTGTAAAATTTAAGAAGTAGAAAAATAAATGTAATAGAAAGAATTATGCTTAGAGTAGTATTATAAAATTGTCTATTTTCTTCATTCAATGGTTTTTCCAACACTTCAATTGAAGTGCCAGTAAAATGCAAGTTAGGATAATTCAAATCAATATGAGCAACAAACCAAATAAAAGCGAATAATAGAGCAAAAAGAGCAATCCTTAGTAAGAAAACTGAGATAATGTATTGATTGTTCTTTCTTATTCTTAAATCTAAATTTAACAAACGATATTTTCCAATAGTATAAATATATGAAAACGGCAAAAGCAAGAGTAATAGATTAATATAAGTTAGATAATATAATTGGAAATACGCCAGAATTGGTATAATAAAAACTACTGTAATATTTATTAGAATAGCGTAATAAATAGGTCTGCCAATTGATTGCATTTGTTTGGTAAGTTTGGACTTCTTAATCTTGAACAACAGAATAATTAAAATTACTATATAAGAAATACCTATTCCGTAAGTAGAGATAGCCCATAGAAAATACAATTTATTGATAAATAGCGGTATCAAAACACATAGAAAAAAGACAGAGCCTAAAATATAAAGAGAACATATAATTTTTCTATTTTTCTCGGCTAACGACTTTAATTCAACGGGGAAATAAAAAAGACTATGAACAAGAAAAGCCAAACCGAATATAGCTGAAAGGTTCGCCAAAGCAAGAATAATAACGTGGATTAAATTGATTTTATAAACAAGAGAAAAAACAGGATTTAATTTTCCTGTAATTGCAAATCCAACCATTAGGAATGCAAAACCTAATAATCTCCCTATAAAGAAATCAATTCGAAAATACCCAATAAAAAAACCGAATGCAATAAATAATAAACCTGTCAAGAAATAGATTATGTGTGAGAAAGAAATACCGAATTTTGCAAGTTCGATATTTAATTTGTATGTTTGACCTTCGCGAAGTATTTCGTATTCTATTTCAGGCACTCTGGAACTTCTCAAAATATAGTCTGCTTCAGCAACAGTAGAAAAATCACTTCCATTGATTTTGGTGATAATGTCGCCTGGTTTTAGCCCTGCTCTATCAGAAGCACCACCAGGCGAAACACTTGTAACAAAAGCAGCAGATGAAAGCTTTACGAAGAAAATATTGTTAAGACTGTCCTTGCTAACAAAAACATTTTTAATGCTTTGCTCCTTAAAACAAAAAACTGTTAATTTTATTGAAGTTTGAGAAGGTTTATCAAAAAGATATTTGTTTATTTTTCCAATTGAATCAATGAGTTTATCTTCTATTTTTAATAATAAATCGCCAACATTTATCTGGTCGATTCTGTTAGTGCTTTGAATATTTTTGATGATATAATACTTTGATATAGGTTCTGTAAATATATTTTCATCTGTAGGCAGAGAAATAGTGTAGAAAAAATTGTAGAAAGTAACAATGACAAAGAAAGTTGCAGTGATAATAAATGCAATTTTATAGTACAATGAATTGCTACTCCTCTCCAAAGAAATACCCTTATATGCAAAAAAACTGAATTATATACCGAAAATTACGAAAAAATATATTAATTGTTTCAAAAGAGTTATGCAAAATTAATGTTTAAACACGAATTATTAATTCTACAAATATAATGAAATATATTTCGTATAACGTATAAATAGATATTTTATGTTTTATAAATATATTTGCTAATATGTATTTACACTCGTTTATTAGAAAACAAACGTTGAACACTAATATCAATGAATGCTGGAATTTTTTTTCAAATCCTAAAAACATCTCTTTAATAACTCCACCCAAAATGAATTTCGTGATATTGACAGAATTGTCCGAAGAAATATATCCTGGGCTGCTTATTCAATATAAAGTAAGTCCTTTGTTATCTATACCGATGAACTGGGTAACCGAAATCACCCAAGTTAACAAACCATTCTTTTTCATAGACGAGCAAAGATTTGGGCCATATAAGTTTTGGCATCACCAGCACCTTTTCGAAGAGGTACAAGGTAAAGTTGAAATGACAGATATTGTTCATTATAGAATACCATTTGGCTTAATAGGAAATGCTTTTGGAAATTGGCTAATTAAAAGACAGTTAAATAAAATATTTGATTATAGAGCAAAAAAAATGTGTGATATTTTCAAATAATTGATGAATTTTCAAAAGATTGGCTTGATTTATGCATATAAATTTATTATTGTAAAAATTAATGTATTAGGATGCATAAATGAGACATTTTTTGCATTTATTCTTCAAAGAAAACAGATTTTTAATATTATTCTTATTCATAATTTCGATTGTAGATTATTCACCAATTCAGGCACAATTATCAGCCAGTCCTGCAAATTGGAGATATACAAATGGAAGTATCGAAGGAACGAGAAATATAGAAACACGTTCCGGGCGCCAATATTTCGATTCACTACAGATTAAATGGATAACACCTCATATTGCAGGAGATGTGCAACCATTAATTGGCAATATAGTAGCAAACAACAAGATATTCCCCAATATGCCATATTCACCTAACGAAATAGCTGCAGTTGTTGGCGATAGAATTGTAGTCATTGATGGAAGCGGGAAAGTGCTTGTTAATGAAAAACTGCCAGAGGAATTGTATGGAGTAATTAATATTTCTGCATTATTAGATACAAGTTTTGTAGGTCCGAATTACCCATATACATCTCCAACCGTTGTACTCGGATTGGAGACAATAGAAGCCGAACGCAAAGACAGCCTCGCAGTTGCATTTATTGTTGGGTATGACCATCAGGAAAAGCGAATAAAGATATTGCGAAGATTTTCTATGAACTTAAAAAACAGTTCTAACTATCCTAATGTTTCCGCATCACTTAAACCGATTTACTCTAAAAAGAGTGGCGATGAATTTACTTTGTACGCAACATTCAATATGGCAAATCCAAAGATTGGCAACCAATTTTTCTTCGAACCACCTTATTTACGTGGATTTACACAATTCTCAACATCAAATATTATCTCAAATTTCCCTATGCCTGATATTGGGGATGATATTATTAACCGAATAACAGTCGGTCCAGAAGTGAATATTGGACAACCTTCCATAACGAACAAACTTCTTGGAAGATCGCTTATGTTATTGCCGAATTACCCGACACCGAATTTGACTGAGAGACCTATCCCCAATAATAGCGTTCTTTCTGGAAGCACTTATGCAAACAGACCATATTTAATAAGCATTGATTTATCGGGTTCATTCTTAGTAGAAAATTTTCCGATGATAGATTTAAGCACAATTACAAAAGGAACTCGCCCAAGAATTAGGCCACTGTTTGTCAATATTACTGATAATGCAATGCCTTCAGATAGTTTATTTATTCTTGTGCTTGAAGAATACAATGGGCTAAATGGTTCAAACGGAACATCAAGAATACATTTATTTGATATGAACGGAAATGCTTTGACATCTCCAAACAAGATTACTGAACCACCTTACCTTCCACCAAGTTTTACCGGGAAGCAAAATCATTATTGGTCGGTTGCTGTTGGTAATGTAGATGGCAATCCAAGGAATGAATGGCTTCCATATTTTCCGAATAATCGTGGGAATGAAATAGTTGTTACTCAATCGTCTAAAGAATTTGCTTTTGCTGGTAGCAAATTATTTGTATTGAGGTACAATAGCGGACCAGAGATTGATAAACCTTCGCCTCCGGGAGAATATCTTTTCCCATTTGATACAGTTGCAAGCCAGAGAATAAATGGATGGGTTGCAGCAGTCAATGACTTCGACGGCGATATAAATGATGGCAAGGATGAAATTTTCCTTGTCAATGGTTCGGAACTTATTGTATTGAGGATGAGAGATTATAACTCTCTTGAATTTCGACTTGGAATGCCTTTCGATACTGTATTTACAAGGAATTTCCAAAATCAAACAATTTCAAATATGGCGATTTCTGATATTGATGGCGACGGACGTAATGATATTATTGTTACAACTTTTGATTCTACTTATGTTATTGGAACACCTATTCCACAAACAATTTCAGTATTATCGCCAAAATTTGCAAATGCTTTGCAAAGAGACTACTGCCCTGATGATACAGTTAAAATTTCCTGGGAGAATTATTCAAGCACAGCAAGAGCAATGTTGCTGTTTGCAGAGGTGAAAAATAACGCAATTGTTAAGATTGATACATTATTAAAAAACATTGATAATTCGGCTTCAATAGTTAATTATAATTTTGTTGTAAATGAAAAAGTTATAGGTAAAAGTGGATTTCTAATTGTTGCTTCTGAAACAAATCCAACAGTTAATTTTGATACTACAACCATATTGACATTTAATCGCCCAATAATAGACATTAATAATATCAATAAATTGTCACTCGTAAGTGGTTCTTCAGTCAATATTGATGGAACTGCTCTTTGTGCTGATAGTGTAGTTTTCCATATTTCCAATGATGGACTGAATTGGCATAAAGTTGGAGTTGCCGATGTAGCGAACAGCCAATTTGCTACACAACTGTCAATCCCGTGTTTAGAAGTGTTTAGTTGTTTAGAAAAAATTTCAGACTTATCATATTTAATGAAGTTTGAAATTCATAAAGGTGGCTATGTTGATACAACAAATATTTTGAATTTGCCTGTAAGACCTGCTAAATTCCCAATCACTTGGGACACATCTACAACAAGCGACCCAACAATTACTTTCAAGTGGAGTGTTCTCGATATGCCGTCTGAAATTGATAGCTTACATTTTCTAATTTCAACTGATGGCAAAAAATATTCAGAAATGGACAGATTTTCAGCAGGTATAGAAAAGTACAAATGGCACGTTCCATTGAACACACCCGACACTTTATATATTCGTTTTTGTGCAGCAGATAATTGCATAATAATTGACACTGTAATTTCGAAATATCAACCCAAATATATTATTTCTGTTGCTCCAAATCCAATGCGGCTTGGAGAAATGATGGAGTTAGTATATAAAGTATCGAAAGAAACTTACGTCAAAATTAGAATATTTGACCAGAGCAATAGATTAGTCCGTGAAATACAAAAAGATGTTTATCGAATACCGAATACTGCATATTGCGATTTTTGGGACGGACGATTATCTGACGGTACTCCTGTTGCAAACGGTTTATACTACATTCGTTTAGAATTAGACGATGGTTCTTTTGAAATATATCCGATTTACGTAAGAAAATAATCATTTATTACTAGATAAGCCAATAGAATAAAAATCAAGAACTTCTTCGAACTTATATTGAGATAAAGGATTTGGTGGGAATTCTTCTGCATTACCTTTGCAACGAATGTATTCAAGCATTCCTTGCTGTTGCCAGAGATATTTTTGCTCTATGTGTGGGAAATGGCGGCTTAATTTACTGTAAATACTCAAAGTAGGGGTTGACCAGAACCACGTCAAAAGACAAATTCTTGCGGCATCATCCGCAATACAAATTGAAAGCGGTAGCACAACATTCAGAACTAATTCTCTTCTGAGTGCAGCACCTTCTCGAGAAATTTTAGATTTCATTAAATCAACTAAACTCAAAAAAATATCGAATACTTCGTTATTCTTGATTTTATTCAAAAAAGGGAGAATAAGTGAATTATCTAAATTGTACAAAATGTCATTAAAATGATTATTGTCATATATGGGTCTGCGTCTTTTTTTTCTGTAGTTATCTAAAAATTTGTAAGCAGCTATTTTAAGGGCGTCATTTATATTGTTATTGTTCACCAACGGCATAACTTCGGCAGATTTTCTTAAAATTCTTACTAATGCGTAATGCTGTAAATCAAGTATTTGATTTATTATTTCATCTTTATCAACACTATCATCTATTTTTATAGATTCAATTTCTTTTTCAGCAATGACAAGTGTTTCGAAATTTTCATTTATTATGGTATCATTATTACAAACAATATGCAAAAAAACGTTTTGATAAAGTTGATTTATAGAGTGATTATGATAAAGCCAATCCAATGAATTTTTATGAAACTCAACCTCTCCTGTAACAATTTTACCGTCAAGAAGAACCCCAAAATTAGTGAAATCAGGACCTTCATATGGATTAATCCGTCCGGGAGAAAGCACTTGCAATTGCTTACCGCTTTCAGTAATCCATACACGTGATGGTTCGGAAAGCAATTTTTGCAATCGTTTCTGCAATTGCAATTCGTTCATTTCATTCTTCGACTTTTTTCAACAAATAACTTCTAAAAGAATAAATTCCTATACTATCGATAAACACTAAATCCTCGCTGTATATTGTTGGGATTGGTCTTTTACGTTCGGCAACAAACAGTAAATTCCATCGTTTAAATAACAAATTATTGAAAATGATGTTTTCGCTTTTTGTGAAAGTATAAGTATTTTTCCAGAATAAAGTCTCTGAACCAATGTTTTTGTTAAATTCAATTTGCTTTGAATGAAAATCATTAAGTTTTTTTGGAATTTCGAACATAAACACAAAAAAATCAGATGGATAGCTGGGCGAAACAAAAGGATGTTTCTTTGTTCCGAAAAGATAAGAACTATCAGTAATAGCAATCCCGAATTCTGTGTATCTTGGGAAACCATTATCGAGTTCTTTCCATTCCAGTGTATAGGTTGGGAGTTTAGATTTAGAAATAGTATCCCAAAATTCTATTACCCATTCGCTTGTATCAAAATTTGTAACAAAAAACGATGCTTCAACACTGTTTTTTTCGTAAGTCCAGATTTTACCTAATCTTACATTGAATAAATAATTTTCTTTTGGAATAACTGGTTCATTTGAGTTATTGCTATCTGAACAAGAAACAAAAAACAATATTAGAAATATTATAAAAATTACCTTGCTCATTGAAATAATCCATTATTGGAGAAATAAAAATAAATAATATTATTAAAAAAGCAAAAAAAAACTTAATTTGAAACTTATATTACACTATGATTAAGTAATTTTGGATAATCGATGGTATTTAATGAAAATTAATACACATTTTGAATTTACAACATCCCAAAAAAAAATTTTACGCCGAATTATACTCATAATAGGCATGCTGTTTTTGATAAGTATAATCAGTATTTTGCTGGGTTTTTTTTCTCAACAAATATTTTTAGTAGTGCTTGGATTGAGTTTAACAATAAATATTGCTTATTGTTTGACAATTTTTTTTGCTGAAGAGAACAAAAATCAATATCCTGATTATTTATTTCAATATGGATATACTAAATTTGAAAGCATATTTATCGTAGTTCATTTATTATTGTCATTACTTATTTTTATAATAACAATTTACTTAACAACTGTTTTCAGTATTTCTTCAAATATCATTAAAATAGACAATCTAATTTTACTCCTTGGTTTTATTTTTTTGAACTCTATGTTTATTTTTTTACTTAAGAATTTCTTTGATAAGAATATTATCGATGCTAAAAATAAAGACTTGATATACAATTTCATTGTATGGAAAAATACTTTGATAATGTTCTTTGTTTGTTTTATTTTTATTTT
>Ga0116210_1000048_pt1 | contig 112559 bp, 94 predicted proteins | sample TshhotsprinmetaG_FD_94483 | JGI IMG/M metagenome (GOLD analysis project Ga0116210, IMG submission 94483) | Hot spring microbial communities from South Africa to study Microbial Dark Matter (Phase II) - Tshipise hot spring metaG | ecosystem: Environmental > Aquatic > Thermal springs > Hot... | reverse complement strand
GCGCTGTCGTTGCCGCCAGTGGTAGTACTCGCCGAACCAGAGCCTGCCATCCCGCAAGTGCAAGGAATGGCCAGTACCGCTTTCCCCTCAGCGTGTTTGCGCAAATCGTGATAAGATACTCTCAAAGGCGGACTATTAGGCTGGTGACCGCTCCTGCCACTCAGCAGGGGGTAACGCTGCTGACGGGAGCGCACAGCAGCATGGAGCAGAGAGCAGTCATGAGCAAAACGCTAGCGCGAAGCATCGTAGTCGCGGTGCTCGTCGTGACGCTGATCGGGGGGCTGTGGGTTGCCAGCCCGCCCCGCACCGAGGCGCGCGGCGCATCGTGGACTGTGAGTGTGTTTGGCAATATCAATCTGTCTGGCAGCCCGATCTGGGTGGGCATCTCGCCCAATATCAGTTACACCTGGGGCGCTGGCCCGCCAGTGATCGGCGGGGCGGCGACCGGAGCGCCCGCCGACAATTTCTCGGTGCGCTTCACCACCTCGACCTTCTTCGCCGCAGGCAACTATCGCTTCACGGTGATGGTAGACGACGGGGCGCGGCTCTATGTAGACGGCTTGCTGCTGATCAATCAGTGGACGGCAGGTATGGGCCTGCGCACCTTCCAGGCCGACTACAACTTCCTGACCGACGGCACGCACGTCATCACCGTGGAGATGTTCGACGCGACGGGCGACGCGACCATCGTCGCCAGTTGGGCGGTGGCGGTGGGGCCACTGGCAACGCCCACGCCTGTCTATTCCGGCGTGCCCTGGTACGCCGAATTCTATAACGGCCTTGACCTGGCCGGAGCAGTGGTCTTCAGCACCACCTACCCGCCCAGTGGCCTGAATCTCAATTGGGCGCAGGGTACGCCTGGCGGGGCAGTGCCGGTGGACAACTGGTCGGCGCGTTTTCTGCGCACGCTCAACGTGCCGTCCGACCTGCCGGAAGGCGTCTACACCTTCTACGCCCGCGCCGACGACAACTTCCGCTTCTTTGTGGACTCAACGCTCATCTTCGACTACTGGGAGACCTTCGCCAACAGTCAGACCTACACGGCCACGGTGACCCTGCTCAACGGGCCACACACGCTCAAGCTCGAATACCGCGAGCGCGAGCTAGATGCCTCGGTGTTCCTCACCTGGACGCCGCCTAACGCGCAGAATCCCATCCTGCCGCCCGATTCGGCTCCGGCGGGCACGGGCGGCGGGGGTGCACAGCCAACCGGCATCACCGCCACGGTCAACATCTCGCTGCTCAACTTCCGCAGCGCCCCGTCGCTCACCGCGCCGATCCTGACCAAGCTCGCCAAGGGCACGACCTATCCGGTGACCGGGCGCACGGCGGATGGCCAATGGGCGCGGTTGTTGGTTGATGCCACGACAGGCTGGGCGGCAGCGCAATATCTGACCTTCAGCGGGGACTTCAACACGGTGCCCGTCGTAGATGCGGGTGCAGCGCCCGCTCCCACACCTCCCCCGCCGACCGGCGTGCGTGGGCGGGTGATGGGCAACCTGCGCATCCGCGAAGCGCCTACCACGCGCTCCAAAGAACTGGCGGTGATGCCCTGGGGCACCGAAGTAGACATCCTGGGCAAGAATGCCGGGCTGTCGTGGTATATGGTCAGCTACGCGGGTATAGTCGGGTGGTCGTATGCGCCCTGGATTCGGATCATCCAGGGGTCGTTCGACCAACTGCCCTACACCGACGGCACACAACCGGCCTTTGAGCCGCCGCCGCCCACCGAGGGGGTGATCGTGCAGGCCTATGGCAACATGCGCATCCGCAGTGGGCCGGGCCTGCAATACCCCAAGGTCGCGCGGGCGATCTGGGGCACGCGCCTGCAGGTGTTGGGCCGCAGCCCGGACAGTCGCTGGTACAAGGTGCGCTACGGGGATACGGTCGGCTGGACGTTCGCAGCGTGGTACCGCGTGGTGCAAGGCGACATCAACTCCGTGCCGATCACGGTGCAGTAGCCGCTCGTGTTGCAGGAGTGAGAATGCGCTCCGGCGGGGTTTAGGGACTCGCCGGAGCGTTTCTTCCGGCAGAAGATGGGATTAGCGATCTCCCCCTTCAGCATTTCCGGCAGAGTTGGTATGGGGGACGCTCGGCGCGGATAGCGGCACGCGCCGGTAGAACGCTCGCGCGGGCGCACGGTTGAGGTACCACATCACATAGAGAGGTACCAGCACCAGGCCGGGCAACTGACAGCGCAAAAAGCCCCGCCATGTCGTCTGTACCTGCCCACCGAAGATAGGGTCTGTGGGAGTGAACCACGTTTCGGCGACGCGGTAGAACGTGATCGCCGTCAGCACCAGCAGCAGCGCGCTGAGCACGAAGCGTATCTGCGGGGGCCGTCCCCACCAGGCGAGGGCGCACACCACCAATATCAGCGCGCCGTAGCCCGCCTGTATCCACGTCCAGGCGGTGATGGTCACCCCGCCCAGCAAGAAGGCTTCTTCGGCGGTCGCATCGAGGCGGTAGAGGAAATAGGCTTCGAGCAAGGGCAGCACGCCGTAGAGCGCCGCTGTCGCCAGCAACGCCAGAGTCAGCCCTGGCGGGCGACGGACGCGCTCCGTCCCCGACGCTGAGGACTCATGGTCGGCGTAGGCGTGATCGTCTGGTGGCACGTCACAGTCCTTCCTGCTCGCGCCACTGACGGATTTCGTCGGCATGTTCTTCTTCGTGCCAGACAGCGTTTTCCAGCACCAGGTAGCTGAGCGGCTCGCCCTCCATCCAGGGGAAGCGGCGGTTGTCATCCAGCAGGCGGTCGTCGAGCGCCCCCACAGCCTGAAGCAGGTGCTTGTGCACGCCGTGCAGGTCTTCCAGCACCGCGCTCAGTGGACGCGCGGCGTTGATGCGGTATTGTTCAGCGTTCCACTCGTCTATGTCTTCGATCTCGACGATCTGCGGGGCACGGTTGCGGTATTGATCCAGGCGGGCCAGGGTAGTCACCACCTCGGCTTCCCACGATACCAGATGCGCCAGCACATCCTTGACCGACCAGAAGCCCACCGCGCCCACGCGCAACATGTCGTCTTCGCTCAACCCGTCAATCGCTTCAAGCAGGCGGGCGCGCGCGGCGCGCAGATCGGCGATCAACTTCTCCTTGGGCATGGTTCCCTGCTTTCCGGGCGCGATTCACACGGGCAGCATTATAGCACTGCGCCGCTCAGCCGCTCAACCGGGGGGAATGGCGGGGTGCGCGCAAAATGCGACAGGCCGTGTGCTGCAGGCTGCTGCCCCTCACCCCTACATCCCCTCTCCCTCGCGACTGCGTCGCAGGGCGAAGGGACTCACTGTCTCTGGCTCAGGCGCTCCCTTTCGCTCGCGCTGCGGAGGCTCAGAGATAAGGGTCACCGGGCGCAGCAAGGTCGCTGACAACCTTTGCTCGCACCCCTGGGGTTGCGCCATTGCCAGGAAGGTTAAAAATAGTTAAAATGCTTCTGGACGCCCGTTATTGTTCTTGGAGCGTATACGAAGCGGCGTTCTTTGATGCTAAGGGATTTTTCAAAAGGAGCGGCACCTGTCCCCCTAACAACAATGTTTTTTCTCTCCATCGTCCTGGTGGCAGCGCTGGCCCTACCGGGGTTCAGCGCAACCGCTCAGGCTCCTCGCACCATCACCTTCTGGCATGCCATGAGCGGCAGCCGTGGCGAAGTGGTGCAACAACTGGTGGATAAGTTCAACGCCGCCAACCCTGATGTGCAGGTAGTGGCCGAGTATACCGGTAGCTATGTGGAGACCCTCACCAAAGCGCTGACCGCCTACAGCGCGGGCGAAGGGCCACATATCGTCCAGGTCTATGAAGTTGGCACGCGCACCATGCTCGATTCTGGCGCGATTGTCCCCATCATGGAAGTCAGCGGGGGCCAACTGGATCAGAGCAAGTTCGTGCAGCCCATCCTCAACCACTACGCCATTGATGGCGAACTGCGTTGTATGCCCTTCAACAGCTCCACGGCCATGCTCTACTACAACAAAGACATGTTCCGCGCTGTGGGCCTCGACCCCGAACAGCCGCCCAGACCTTCTCCGAGGTCTACGAAGTGAGCAAGAAGATCATAGACGCAGGGATGGCCAGGTACGGCATTTCCTTGGGCTGGCCAGCGTGGATTCTGGAGCAGATGTTCGCCATGCCCGATCAGCTCCTGGCCGACCAGAACAACGGGCGCGATGGCCTGGCGACCGAAGTCTACTTCAATAGCGACTTCGGCGTGAAGGTGCTGAGCAAATGGCAGAATGGCGTGCTGTTCTACGGCGGGCGCGAGTACGCGGCCAACGATCCCTTCATCGCGGGCGAGTTCGCCAGGCTGGCCCAGAGCACGTCCAGCCTGGGTGGTATTCAGAAGAGCGTGCAGTTCGACCTGGGCACGGCCTTCCTGCCTATCCTCGATGGCTACGAGCGCACGGGTTACAATGTGGTCGGCGGCGGCTGCCTGTGGACGATGAAGGGCAAGCCTGCCGAAGACTATGAGGCCGTCTGGCGCTTCTTCCAGTTCCTGTCCGAAGTAGAGCAGGACATGTTGTGGCACAAGGGCACCGGCTACTTCCCGGCCAGCAATGCCACGGTGGAAGCCCTGGAAGCCGAAGGCTGGTTCGAGCAGAATCCTAACTTCCGCACCGCCTTCGACCAGATTCTCGCCGGTAACGACACGCCGGCAGCCCGTGGTGTGCTGTTGGGCGACTTCGTGATCATCCGCGATATCGTCGGCGCGGCTATCGAGGACGCGCTGGTCAACGGTGTTGATCCCAAGCAGGCGCTCGATGCCGCTGTCGAAGAGTCCAACCAGGTGCTGGCCGACTACGCCGCGCTGGTGGGAGAGTAACACCTCTGGTAACCGCAGGGGGCGGGGATAATACCTGCCCCCTTTTGCTGCAAGTCAGTCCCCGAGGATTACGGCGTTGACTACGGTATTCCCGAATCGCATCCTCCCTTACCTCTTGCTCGCACCAAGCATCCTGCTGGTGCTGGTCTTCTTCATCTATCCCTCGATCCAGAGCGTCGAACTCAGCCTGTACCTGGTCAATCGGGTGCGCGACGTGAAAGCGTACGTCGGCCTGGAGAATTTTCAGCGCCTGTTTGAGTCCGATGCCTATCTGGACTCCCTGCGCATCACCGTCATTTTCACGGTGATCGTGGTGTTCAGTTCGCTGACGATCAGCCTGGCGCTGGCGGTAGGAGCCAGCCAGCCGATCAAGGGCTTTGGCGTCTACCGCACCATGTTGATCTGGACATATGCGCTGTCCCCTTCGGTGGCGGGGGTGATCTGGGTGCTGCTGACTGACCCGGCCATCGGCATCCTCACCGACGTGCTCAGGCATTTTGGGGTGGTCTTCAACTGGCGGCGCGGGCAGACCGACGCGCTGATCTTTGTGAGCATGGCCGCCACGTGGAAGATTTTGGGCTACAACATCCTGTTCTTCCTGGCCGGTCTGAAGAACATCCCTCACGAGGTGCTGGAGGCGGCTTCGCTGGATGGGGCAGGAGCCTGGCGGCGCTTCTGGCGGATGGTGTTGCCGCTGCTCACGCCGACTATTCTCTTCCTGCTGATCATGAACACACTCTATGCTTTCTTCGAGACGTTCGGTCTGATTGACATCACCACTCAGGGCGGCCCTGGCCGGGCGACCGAAATCCTGATCTATCGGCTCTATCTGGACGGCTTCCGCAGCGCCAGTCGCATTGGGTTGGCTTCTGCCCAATCCATCCTCATGCTGATCATCGTGGCCGCACTCATCCTCTTCCAGTATCGTTTTGTCAGCCGCAGGACGTTTTACCAATGAGCGCTGTGACTGCTTCTACTGCCCAAGCCAAAGTGATCTACGCCGAACGCTGGCGGCACCGGCTCTATCCCATCGTCATGTATCTGGTCATGGCAACTGCCGTGCTGCTGGTGACCTTCCCGCTGATCTATGCGTTCGTCCTCGCCACGCAGGAGACCAGCACGGGGACGCTGCACCTCGGCGGTGCGCTGATCGAAAACGCCACCACCGCCTGGGAACGGGTGCACATGGGCCGGTTGATGGTCAACACCCTGATCGTCGCCCTGACGGTGGCGCTGGGCAAAATTCTGCTGAGCCTGTTGGGCGCGTTCGGGCTGATCTATTTCCGCGTGCGCGGCGGGATGATCATCCTGGCGCTGGTCATGCTCACGCACCTGCTCCCGCTGCCAGTGCGCATCGTCCCCACTTATGACCTGTTGACCGAATTGGGCCGGGTAGACACCTTCAAGGGGCTGACCATCCCCTTCTTCGCCAGCGCGACGGGCCTGCTGCTCTTCCAACAGTTCTTCCGCACCGTGCCCACCGACCTGGCCGATGCCGCCCGCGTGGACGGCGCGGGGCCGTTCCGTTTCTTCGTCAGCATCCTGGTGCCGGTGTCGCGCACCAATATCGGCGCGCTGTTTCTGATCGAGTTCGTCTACATGTGGAACCAATACCTGTGGCCGCTCATCGTCGCCAATTCCGACCGCACCCGCCAGGTGCAGGTGGGCATCAAACAACTGGTGGCCACGGACTCGGTCATCGAATGGGGGGTGCTGACATCGGGCGCGCTGATGATCATCATCCCGCCGCTGATCGTGTTGCTGGCGCTACAGAATAGCCTGATGTCGGGCCTCACTGCCTCTTCGGAAGACTTCTGATATGTCGCTGCTGGCTGATGGTGTGCGCGGCTTCCTGCTGGACATGGACGGCACGTTCTACCTGAGCGACCGTCTGCTGCCCGGGGCCAGAGAGTTCTGGGAATTCACCCAGGCAGCGGGTATGCCCGTGCTGTTCCTCTCCAACAATTCCTCGAAGAACCGCGCCGCCTACGCCCGTAAGATCAACGGCATGGGAATTCCGGTCACCGTCGAGCATATTTTCACGTCGGGCGAGGCGACGGCGCTCTATTTGCAGCGCCTCGCCCCGCCCGGCGCGGCAGTGGCCGTCTTTGGCACGCCCGACCTGGAGCAGACCTTCGCGGCGGCGGGCTTCGCCCTGACCCTGGAACAGCCCGCCTACGTGGTGCTGGGCTTCGATACGACGATTGACTACGCCAAACTGACGCGCCTGTGCGACCTGGTGCGCGCCGGACTGCCCTACCTGGCCACGCATCCCGATTTCAACTGTCCGGTGGCGGGCGGGGTCATCCCCGACATCGGCGCAATCATCGCCTTCGTCGAGGCCTCGACCGGACGGCGGCCCGATGTGATCATCGGCAAACCCAACCGGCATATCCTCGACATGGCCGCCGCGCGGCTGAGGCTGCCGGTCGAGGCGCTGTGCATGGTGGGCGACCGGCTTTACACCGATATCGCCATGGGGCAGAACGCGCCGATCCACACAGCGCTGGTGCTCAGCGGGGAGACCAGTCGCGCCGACCTGCTGAACAGCCCCTACCGACCCGACTACGTTTTCGAGAACCTGGCCGAACTGACGCAACACCTGCGCGCCGAATACACAGACAGCCGCTAACTTCCCGCGCGTGTTGTCTTGTGCGCCTGACCTTTCTATAATCCGCCCCATGGACGCTCTCTCCGCCCGCTCACGCACTCTATTCGGTTTCCAGCCGCGCACCCTGCTTGTGCTTGCGGCCCTGGCGTTGATGGCCAGCGTCGCACTGGCGTTCGATCTGGCATTCGAAGGGGCCATCTACGACTACTTCTGGCAGGTGACCGGTGAAACCGAGCCACTGGAACAGTTGCTCGGCTTCGGGCAGTACCTGGTGCGCGGGACGCGCGCGCAACCCGACACGCAGCCCTTCGCCCATATCCCCCTGGCCGACGTGAATCCCTTTGCGGTCAACACCTTTCTGGAGCAAGAGGTCGAGCCAGCCAAACGCGAGCGGCAGATACAGATGATCGCCGAGGCGGGCTTCGGCTGGATACGCCAGCAATTCCCCTGGGAAGACATCGAGATTCACGCCAAAGGCGACTTCACCGACCGGCGCAACCTGGAGGTACACGGGGTCATCAGCGCCTGGGACAAGTACGATCAGATTGTGGCCTTGGCCGAACAGTACGGGTTGCGCATCATGGCGCGGTTGGGCGGCCCCATGCCCGCCTGGAGCCTGCCGGAAGGCACGACCAACCGCTACACGCCGCCCGCTGACTTTCAGGACTTCGTGGACTACGCGGTCGCCGTGGCGACGCGCTATCGCGGGCGTATTCAGCACTACCAGGTGTGGAACGAGCCGAATCTCTACCCCGAATGGGGCGAGCAGATGGTCAACGCCGAGGCGTATACCGATTTGCTGTGCCGCACCTACCGCGCCCTGAAAGCCATTGACCCGCAGATCGTGGTCATCACCGGCGCGATCGGCCCGACGATCGATCTGAGCGGGCGCAACGCCTACGACGTGCTCTACCTGCAACGGATGTATCAGGCCGGGGCGGGCGCATGTTTCGACGTACTGGCCGTGCAGGGCTATGGCCTGTGGAGCGGCCCCACCGACCGCCGCCTGCGCCCGACGACGATCAACTTCCAGCGCCATCTATATTTGCGCGATGTGATGGTCGCCAACGGGGATGCGCACAAGCCGATCTGGATCAGCGAGGCGGGCTGGAATCCCGTCCCCAACGATCCGGCCATCGCCGACCTGGAGCGCTACGGGCGAGTGACGATGGAGCAGGCCGCCGCCTGGGGGCCACTGGCCTATCAGCGCGCCGCCGAAGAATGGCCCTGGATCGGCGTGATCGCCTGGTGGTATTTCAAACGCGCCGACGATTCCGAGCGGGGGCAGAGCTGGTACTACTTCCGGCTGGTCGAGCCGGACTTCACACCCACGCCCGTTTATGAGGCGCTCAAGGCGTATATGACCGGCCAGAGACCGCAGGTACTCGGCGCGGGGCGGCATGGGCTGACCGCGCGAGGGGTGATCAGTCACGAGTCAGACGGGAGCGAAACGCGGACTTTCCGCGTCCGCGGCACGGCGGCCTACCTATGTCACGAGGCGTTGCCGGACGCGCGCACGGTGACGCTCCGCGTAAACGGCGGCGCAGCGCGAACGATTGTCCTGGCAGCGGGGACGGCGGGTTGCGCGGCGCTGAGCGAGCGTCTGGGTGGGGAAACGCATACCCTGGCCCTGAGCACAGACGATTGGGACGGTTTGCACAGCCTGGTTGTGCTCGATCACACGGCGCGACATCGTCTGCCGTGGCTGCTGGCGGGCTTGCTCGCAGCAGGGGGAGCGGTCATCGTGCTGGGCCGCGCGGTGGGCGCCCGGCCAGGCTGACCGGCGAGGCAGGGGCAGCAGTGACTGAGCAATGGATCGGGCGGTGGAGCAGGCAAATAGCCGACGTTCTGCGCCGTCACGCCTGGCCTGCGCCGGCGATTGTGTTGCTGCTGGCCTTTGCTGTGCGCTTTCACGCCCTGGAAGCACAATCGCTGTGGAACGACGAGGGCAACAGCCTGCGCCTGGCCGAGCGGAGCGTCGCTGACCTGATTGATGCTGCCGGACGCGACATTCACCCTGCAGGCTACTACCTGGCGCTGAAGGGCTGGATCGCGCTGGCGGGCACCAGCGAATTGGGCCTGCGTTCGCTCTCGGCGCTGCAGGGCACGCTGACCGTCGCGCTGACGGTTGCGCTGGGGCGGACGCTCTTCGGCGGTGCGGCGGGGACGCTGGCCGGGTTGTTCGTCGCGCTCAGCCCCTTTGCCGTGTACTACAGCCAGGAAACGCGCATGTATGCCCAACTCGCCCTGCTCAGCGCGGCGAGCATGGCCCTCTTCGCCCGCTGGCTGGCAGGGGCGTCTGTAGGGGCGTATCGCAATACCCCCCTACGGGAGAGCGAGAAGTCACCGCAGAGACGCGGAGAGCGCAGAGGAAAGGCAGAAGATAAGTATTTCAGGTTCTTCTCTGCGTCCTCTGCGTCTCTGCGGTTCAGGCTTGCGCTGGCGCTGGCCCTGGTGAACGCCGCCGGGCTGTACACCCAGTATTCGTTTCCCTTCACCCTGCTGGCGCAGGGCGTATTGTTCGTCGTGTGGATCATCTGGCGCAGCCGGGCAGGCCGTCCCTGGCGCGGCGCGGTGACTGGCTTCGCCGCCCTCAATTTGCTGACGCTGGCGCTGTTCGCCCCCTGGCTACCCACCGCCTGGAAACAGGTCACGACCTGGCCGCGCACCGGCGAAGACCTGGCCCTGGGCGAGCAGATGCGCACCGTCCTCACCTGGCTCGTCTACGGCAACACAGCGGGCGCGGTGGCGCTGTTGCAATTCCTGTGGCCAGGCGTGTTGTGGCTGGCCGCGCTGGGGTCAGCGCGGGGGCGCGCAGGCGGCTGGCGCGTCGCTTTGCCGCTGATCTGGGCGACGATAGTCGTCGGGGCGCTGTTCGCCTCCGGCGCATACCGCCTGGCCAACCTCAAGTTCCTGCTGCCCGCACAGGTTGCCCTGGCCTTGCTGCTGGCCGAAGGAACGCGGCGGCTGTGGGACTGGGGCGGACGCCTGTTGCTCCTCAGCACCCGGCAATCCCGTGCCATTGCTCGCCTGTTGGCGCTCGTGTGCGCAGCGCAGGTCGCCTTGGGCAACGCGCAGGCGCTCGATGCGCTGTACACCGATCCCGCTTATGCCCGCGCCGACTATCGAGCCATCGCCGCCCACCTGATGAGCGACGAGCGCCCCGGCGACGCTGTCATCCTCGACGCGCCCAATCAGGTCGAGGTGTTCAGTTACTATTATCGCGGCAACGCGCCAGTGTACCCCTTGCCGCGCGGGCTGGGGGGTGACGATGCAGCAACACAGGCGGAAGTGACAGCTATCCTGGGGCAGAGTCGGCGTATCTTCGCCGTATTCTGGGGCGAGGACGAGCGCGATCCGCGCCGGGTCGTGCAGGCGACGCTGGACGCTGGCGCTTTTCCGGTCGCCTCGACATGGTACGGCGACGTGCGGCTGGCGCAATACGCTGTGCTTGGCCCGGCACCGGACGCGCCGGCTGTCACCCTGGACGTTCGTTTCGGCGAGGCGCTGCACCTGACTGGCTACGCGCTCAGCGCGCCTGCTGCCCGCCCTGGCGACGCGCTCGGCGTGACCCTGTTCTGGACGGCAGACGCGCCACTCCCTGCGCGCTACAAGGTCAGCGTGCAGCTTCTCGCGCCAGATGGAACACTGAGCGCGCAACACGACGCCGAACCAGCCAACAACCTGGCCCCGACCACGACCTGGATGCCCGGTCAGGTGGTGAAGGATACGCACGGAGTAGCGGTGCCCCTCACAGCGCCGCCGGGTACTTATACGCTGGCCGTGGCGGTGTACCCGCTCGATACGCCCCAGGAGCGCCTGCCTGTGCGCACGGAGGATGCCCGCCGCAGCGATTTGCTGCCTCTGGCATCCCTGGCGGTGCGCTGAGCGTGTTTGTTCTCGGCGAAGGGGACGAGTGCACCCGCGGTTTGATCTGTCTCTGTCCTCTGCGCTCTGTGCGTCTCCCAGCTTCAAAACCCCTGCTCAAGACACGAATGCACCCAGGGGCCGGGGGGATTGCATCAAACCGCTTGCCGCTTTACCTCACCCCCAGCCTCGCTACGCTCGGCGAGGCGCACCAGCGCCGAGTGGGGGTGAGGTCAACCAGAAGATCACACCTGAGCTTACTTCTGCCCATGGTTCTGCTGGCTGGTTTTGATGCGATTACCCTGACCCAGGGACCAACTCCGCAGCGCGGCAATGCGGTATACTGGAAGTAACTCCGCAGGACTGACCAGCGGATGGTCGGTCGCCCGTATACCTGCTGCGAGGGAAAATCATGCCCGACGCTACTGAGCCTGTCCGCGTGCTGGTAACTGTTCCCCTCAACGACGATCTGCTGGCGCAGGTACGTGCCGTATCAGACCGGGTGGAAGTGATAGCGCACCCGGCTCAGCAGCCGCGCGATGTGCCCGACGAGGTGTGGGGATCGGTCCAGGTGCTTTACACCCATACGGTAGTGCCCCAGCCGGAACAAGCCCCCCATCTGCGCTGGGTACACGGGCACTGGGCGGGCATCGATCATCTGTGGGATCAGCCGATCATTCAGACAGAGAATGTGCTGCTGACTACCAGCAGCGGCATTCACGCGCCGGTGATGGCCGAATACGTCTTCATGATGATGCTGGCCTTCGCGCACCGCCTCCCGCAGGCCATCGCGCTCAAGTCCCGCGCCGAATGGCCAGCCGATGCGCAGCGGGCGCTTGTGCCGCAGCCGCTGCGCGGTAGCACGGTGGGCATCGTGGGCTACGGCAGCATCGGGCGCGAGATCGCCCGCGTAGCGCATACCTTCGGCATGGAAGTGCTTGCCGTCAAGCGCGACGTGCGTCAGCCCGCCGACCTGGATAGCTACACCCTGCCCGGTCATGGTGACCCGGAAGGGCTGTATTTCCACCGGCTCTATCCCCCCGAAGCCCTGGTAACTATGGTGCGCGTGTGTGATTTCGTGGTGCTGACCGTACCCCTCACCGAAACCACGCGCCGCATGATCAACGCCGAGGTGCTGGCAGCCATGAAGCCGACCGCCTATCTGATCAACGTCAGTCGCGGCGGGGTCGTTGACGAGCAGGCGCTGCAAGACGCACTGGAGCGGGGCGTGATCGCTGGCGCGGCGTGCGATGTCTTTGAGGCGGAGCCGCTGCCCGCTGATAGCCCGCTGTGGAAACTGCCTTCGCTGCTCATCACGCCACATGTGGCCGGTGTCATGCCCGACTACGACGAGCGCGCGGTACAGGTGTTCATCGAGAATCTCAAGCGCTATCTGGCCCGCAAAGACCTGCTGAACCTGGTAGACCGCACGCGGGGGTATTGAGTGAGCAGCCGAGCAACCGAACGCTCGCTGTTGACGTAGAGGATTTATAGGATGTTCGTTCGCAGTGCCTGAAGCAGGAAAGGGATCAAACCATGACCAAAGGACGACCACCGGCGAAAAAAGAAGAAGTCAAGCCGCGCAACCCGCTTGATGCGTTCGTGCGGCATCAGGTGCGCGCCCTGGAAGAAACAGGTAAGGCGTTCGCCTCGCTGCTGCCCAAAGACTTCCGCACGCATGCCAACACCGCTCTGGAAGAGACGCGGGCTAGCTGGGAAGCGCTCTTTGAAGGCGTGCTGGATACCGTCGAATGCACCGTAGACCGGCTGCGCGGTAAGCCCAAAGAAGGGGGCGAAAAGGAGAAGGTGAAGGTCGAAGTCGAATGAAGCGTGCGCTCCAACATGCAGCCCGGCTCTCATACGAAAGCCGGGCTGTTGTCTGCTAATCCGGTTGGCCCCGACGGGCCACACCATTGGCGGTGGAGCGCTTGTTTACGCGCCGACGCGCTTGACCTCGCTTGCCTGCGGCCCCTTCGGCCCGTCAGTGATGGAGAACTCGACCTGATCGCCCTCGTTCAGGTTACGATAGCCAGACCCGACGATGGCCGTGTAGTGCACGAACACATCGGGGCCACCCTCACGCGCGATAAAGCCGTAGCCCTTCTGCGCATTGAACCATTTGACCACGCCGGTGAGACGCTGAGACATGTGTGGTACTCCTTTGCCCACTGAACAAATTACCAACACGGTGGGCCGGTGTTGCGATCGGGTCAAAAAAACACCCGGTGTAGGTTCTGCTACACCGGGTTCGGTCTTTCTCGCCGGTACTGCAAACAACCTGCTCCACTCCACTTTGAATTGTAGTAGAGCTTACGAGCCGTGTCAATAAGCGCGAAGGGTGGCCGCTGTGGGGCACGAACGCAGCGCAAGCGGTGGGCGAGCGTCGGGCGGGAGGGCATCCTGTCTCTGGGACGGAATTCACCTGACTGTGCCCCGCTTTACCGGACAGCGTTGATTCCGTCGGCATACCCGCGGCTGTAGTTCTAAGCAGCTTCTTAGACTGGCGTTACACAGTTTTTACATTTTTGCGTTCAGAATCAAAATATGTGCATCACGACGCTGACGTATACGCTATCAGGAGATGATGGCTATGTTGAAACGTGTTCTGCTGATGAGCTTGATCGCGGTGATGGTTGTCAGTGGCCTGGGGCTGCTGACAGTGAGCGGTGCCTGGCATTTGCCCGCCTCTATCGTGCGGGCGCAGACGGAAGGCAAAGCCTGGCTGGGAGTCTCGGTGGCCGATGCGGCGGATGGCGTCACTGTGCGCCAGGTGGTCTCTGGCTCGCCGGCTGACAAGGCTGGCCTGCGCCCTGGCGATGTGATCGAGGCAGTGGACGGCACGGCCATCGAAACGGCGAAACAGTTGGTGGAAGTCATTGGCGATCACGCGCCCGGCGATGAGATCGTCCTCACGGTCTCCTGGCGTGGCGATTCCCGTGAAGTACCAGTGACGCTGGGGACGCAGCCAGAAAAGCCAGGAATTGAAATCCTGCCCGCACCAGGGCGCATCATTCGCGGTGCGCTGAACGTGCTGGGTATGGAACTGACAGTGACCGACGAAGGCCTGCGCGTCGAGTCCATTGACGCCGACTCGCCGCTGGCCGACGTGGGCTTCCAGGAAGGGGACGTAATCACCGCCATCAACGGCGAGAAGATTGACACGACGATGCCCCGCCTGATGCTGCCCCTGTTCCGCTTCGACGAGCCGATCGTCTTCACCGTGCAGCGTAATGGCGAAGAGGTCGAGATCACCGTTGATGCGGAGGAGTTGGTCGGGCAGTATTTGCCAGAGATGCCAGAGATGGTGCCGGTGCGTCCCACTCAACTGGGCGTCTACTTCCAGAACATTGACGCCGACTTGGCCGAAGAGAAGGGCCTGCCGGTGACCGCAGGCGCGTTGATCGTCGTGGTCTTTGAGGACACGCCCGCGGCCAAGGCCGGTCTGCAGGCCGGTGACATCGTGCTGGCCGTAGACGGCGAGCCGGTGGACGAAGAGCACACCCTGCGCGACCGTATGGTCGCCTATGAAGAGGGCGACGTAGTCACGCTGACCGTGCGCCGCGGCGACGAGGAACTGTCGGTGGAAGTGACGCTCGGCCCGCGCGAGCTGGAAGTCCTGGGCTGGACTATCCCGAACCTGCCCGATATGCCCGGCATGTGGGAGTTTCACGGGGGCAACATGCCCGGTGGGATGCGCAATTTCCGCTTCGGCTTCGGGGGTGATCTGAAGAACTTCCTGGAGCAACACCCGCACCTGCGTGACTTCTTCAACGGGCAGGGCGGCGAAGACCTGTTCGACTTCGACCTCCCCGACGTGCAGCCGACTGTCCCCGGTCAGTCGGCGTGAGCACTGCCTGAGCCTCACCAACAGGGGCGAGCCGCGCGCTCGCTCCTGTTCTTTAGAGCGCATGCGCGTTTCGGGGCAGCGGTCTTGAACGGCAGGGACGCCGAGAGCACCGAGGGGAAAGGCCGAGCGAGAATTCTGGGCCTTTCTCTGTGACTTCTGCGCGCTTTGGAGTGAAGTCCACCCTCAAAGCTGAATGCGCCCGCCGTTATGCCGGTTTGACACACACCGCCACGAAGTGCTCGGCGCAGGCGGCGGGCAGGGCGCGCGCCAGGGCGACGTTCAGCCGGAAGAACAGCGGATGAAAGGCGAAGTACGTGGGGTCTTCGATGGTGCGGAAGGCATCCAGGGCCAGGCCGCTTTGTTCCGCCAGCGTCACGATCCGGCGGCGCGTGTTGGCACGGTAGACCACCGGAAAAGCGTCTTCCTCGGCGCGTTGATAGAGGCGGGGCACCAGCCAGCGTTGCAGCGGGCGCAGCGTCCGGTTGAGCAGGGCGGGCAGGCTATATGCGCCGGGGGCCAGCATCACGAATGCGCCGCCCGGACGCAGCACGCGGGCCACCTCGCAGAAAGCATCGAGCGGCTGCGGCAGATGTTCCAGCACCCAACTGGCCAGCACCAGGTCTACGCTGCAGGCGGGCAGAGGCAGAGCGTCGGCGGAGGCTACCGCGCGGGGCAGGTCGGGCAGGCGATGTTCGGCCAGCGAACGGTGATCCGGATCGAGGCCCAGCGGGTGCTCGATGGCCGCGCCGAGCTGTTCCAGCACGCCGCCGCGCCCGCAGCCCAGGTCGAGCACGCGCATCCCCGGCCTCAGCCGCGCGCGGACTTCCGCTTCGTAGACTACGGTAGCGGGCCGCCAGCCGGGGCGCATCCGCGCATAGCGGGCGCGGTAGGCATTTTGCCGATCCAGTGAGAGCGGCATACTCTCTCCGTCCTAGTGTGCCGCCCGCTCAGCGGACGAGCACGCGGCTGCCATCCGGCGTCTTGTTGACCACGATCTGCACGGGGAACGCCTCGCGCAGCTCTTCCAGATGCGTGATCACCAGCACCAGGTCGAACTGATCCTGAATGGCGGTGATCGCCTCGACCAGCCGCTGCCGACCCTCGTCGTCCTGGGTGCCGAAGCCTTCGTCAATGAACAGGGTGCGCAGTTGTGCGCCCGCCCGCCGCGCCAACATCTGGCTAAGCGCCACGCGGATGGCGAAGTTGACGCGGAAGGCTTCGCCGCCGGAGTACAGATCGTAGTTGCGCGTGCCCAGTTCGTCGCTGATCAGGATGTCCAGCGTCTCGATCGCCCCGCTGCCAGCTTTCTTCTCGCGCTGTGTGTCGAAGCGCACGTGCATTCGCCCGCCCGTCATGCGGGTCAGCAGGTTGTTGGCGGCCTCTTCCAGTTCGGGGATGGCCGCTTCGATGATCATGGCGGGCACGCCATTCTTGCCGAAAGCATCGCGCAGTTGCTCGTAGAGGCCCTGCTCGAACTTCTGCTCTTCGCGGCGTTTTTCCAGCTCGGCTTTTCGCTGACGGGCCGCTTCCAGCGCGGCGAGCTTTTGCTGAGCGCGGATGACCGTTTCCTGGGCACTCCGTTCGGCAGTGCGACATTCGCGCAATTCCTGCTCGCGCCGTCGCGCCTCCTCGACTTGCTCTTTGCGCTCTTCGATCTCAGCGCGGGCGGCTTCGGCTTCGCGGCGCTCGTCGGCCAGGGCCGCTTCCCAGCGGGCACAGCGTTCTTCTGCTGCGGCCAGCGCCCGCTCGACCTCTGGTAGCTGTCGCAGCGCGTTATCCAGCTCGCGGTGACGCTGCTCGTAGACACTGTAGGCGCTCAACGTCTCGCGGGCAACGCTGTGTGCCTTGGAGTCGTAGCCCAGCTTTTCGATCTGCGCCTGGACTTGCTGGCGTTGCGCCTGCAATTCCTGGGCGAACTCGCCCGCTGCCAGCGTTGCCTGGACGTTCTGCAGAGCCAGTTCTTCGGCCTGCCAGGCATCGCGGGCAGCCTGAGCCGCCTCGATGGACGTTTCCAGGCGGGCCGCGCGGTCGCGCAGGTTTTTCAGGCTGCGCAGTTCGCCATCTAGCCGCTTGAGTTCGGCTTCGCCCGCCTTGCGCTCTTGCTCGATCTCTTCGCGGCGAGCCTTTTTGGCCAGGAAGTCATCGCGGCGTCTCTCGCCCTCAGCGACGATTTCGGCCAGCACCGCCTGCTTGTGATGCTCATCCAGCGGCTGACCGCACAGCGGGCAGGTTGCTTCGGCGGCCTCAAGCTGAGTCTGCCGCTGCTTGAGTTGGTGCATTTCCTTAAGGAGCGCGTCGCTGGTCGCGCGGAGTTCGGCGTCTTCCTGAGCCAGATTGTTGAGCTTCTGGCGCAGTTCCTCGCGGCGGACTTCTTCGGCTTCCAGCCGCGCGATCTCCAGCCGCAGGTCAGCCAGATCGGCCTGCAAGTCTTCCAGCTCAGCGGCAGATTTTTTGGACTTGGCGATGCGGTCGCGGTGCACCTGCGCCTGCGCTTCCAGTTCGGCGCGGCGGGCCTGGATGTCGCGGTCAATCTGCGCCAGGCGATCTTTGAGAGCGCTCAGAGCCTGCAACTTCTCGCCGAGGGCCTGATCAGCTTCGCGCGCTGTCTGCAACCGCTGATAGCCCTCCTCGATGGTCTCGCGCTGAGCGACGAGGTCCGTCAGCGTTGCGCGCTGCCGTTGGTAGCGCGCAACTTCATCCTTGGTCTCCGCCAGGTCGCGCTCGCGCTGCCGAATGCGGAGTTCGGCCTGTGTCAGTCGCGCCCTGGCCGCCTCCATCTGCGCTTCGGCACCGGCGACTTCGGCGTAGCGGGCTTCGGCCTCGGCGCGGCGTTGCTGAGCATCGGCCAGCGTCTGTTCGGCCAGCGCCAGGTCACGTTGCAGGGCGGGTGCCTCGGCTTCCTGGCGGGCGATCTCTTCAATCTCGCGGCTGAAGAGGTCTATGTTGTGTTTGATCAGGCGCAGGCGCTCCTTGGCCTGCTCCTCATAGACCGCCCACTGTTCCAGGCCCAGGATGTCGGCGAGCAGTTGCTTCCGTTCGTGCGGCTGTGCCACGGTGAACAGGTCGGCGCGGCCCTGCTGCAGAAAGGCCGAATGAACGAAGGTGTCGTATTGGAGCCGCAATAGCTCGGCGATGCGTTTGTTGGTCTCGCGCACTGCGGGCGCGCTGATGGGCGTCCACTGGCCCGTCTCCGGGTCTTTTACGAACAGGTCGAGCGTGCTGCGTCCGCCAGACTTGCTTTTCTGGCGTTTGCGCACCACGCGATAGAGATCGTGCCCCTGCACGAAGTCGAGCTGTACCAGCATCTCGCTCTGTCCCTGGTGAATCAGCTCGTCGTCGGAAGCGCGCGCCTTGCCCCACAGCGCCCAAGTGATGGCGTCAAGCAGGGTGGACTTGCCCGCGCCATTGGGGCCGGACAGACAGGCCAGGTGCAACCCTTCGAAGTAGATAGGGTCGGGCTGGCGATAGGCCAGGAAATTGCGTATTTCCAACCGCTTCGGAAGCATCTTCCCCACACCTTAAAAAGAAAAGTGATTTGGTCGTCAGTTGTCAGTGAATGGAATTCGCGAGCTAAAAATCGTGAGCAATCAGTGGCTGGCGTCGCGTTCGAGATCGTATCCGGCGAACAGGGCGCGGGCGCGGTCGAGCAGCAGCGCGATCCGTTCCGGAGGCACGTCTTTGGTCTGGAAGTAGCGCTCCAGCAGTTCTTCCGGCGTCAACCCCTCTGGCGAGAGGCCCAGGCGCAACCGCGTCGGACGTTCGACCTGTCGCTGAATGGCGGCCACATGATTGGCACCAGCGTTTTTGAGCGCCTGGAAGATGTCGCGCTCGCGCAGCAGGAGATCGGCTTCTGGGTCGGCGGTGATCTGCACGCGCACGACAGCCTCCGATAGTTCGTGTTGGGCGATGGTGTCGAGCACGGCGCGGGTGGGGTCGCCGGAGCCGCGCACGTCCACGCGCAAAGTGACGAAAGGTCGGGCGTTCACGGGCACGAATCGCCAGCTTGCCGCGCCGCGCGTCAGTTCTACCCACACGAACCCTTTGTCTTCGGCTTCCTCGCCGAAGTCTATCCGTTCCAGGCTGCCGCTATAGATCACCGGCGGCGCGCCTTCGCGGCCCAGGGTCAGATTCTGATGCTTGTGAATGTGCCCCAGCGCCACATAGTCCCAGGCGGGGTTGTTCAGAGCGCTGAGCAAGACCATCACGTCGCGGCCCAGCATCACCGAGCGTTCGCTGCCGAAGGTCGCCCCCGCCACCGTGAAGTGACCGGTCAGCACGCGCGGCATATCGGCCTCGGCAGCAGCCGTAGCGAGCCGATCGATCTGATGATGCAGTTGGTCCGCCATCAGATCGTCTATTTCACCAATGGTCATATTGGGAGGGATCATCACGTCGCGCAGCAGGCGCGAGCGCTGCGGGTAGGGCGCAGTCGCCACCAATACCGGCCCGCGGCGGGTCTGTATGGTGTGCACGGCGTAGTCGCGACCCAGGGTGACGTTGGGCACGGCCAGCGTCTCGTAAATCTCGATGCTCGATGCGCGCGCCTCGACAGAAGGCAGATCGTGATTGCCCACCAGCAACACCACAGGGCACATCCCGATCAGGTCGCGGATGCGGAAGGCGAATTCGCGTTGAAAGGTGGGGTTGGGGTTCTGCGATTTGAAGGCGTCTCCGGCAAAGATGGCCAGGTCTACCTCGTTGCGGCGGGCATACTCAACCATTTCGTCCATGCGCCGCAGGAAGTCGCGCACGCGCGATGACAGCCCCGTCTGTGGATCGGTGCGACCGTAGCTTTCGACGCCGATATGCACGTCGGCGAAGTGTAGCAGGCGAATCGGTTCGCTCATCGGCTGTCCCTCCAGCAACTGTACGAACCGCTCATCTTTCTGCCCAACCGGCCAGGGCGATGGCTTCCAGCACCACGTCGTGCAGGTAGCGATTGGTAACCACCACGCCACGGTTGTTGACCATGCGCGTCCCCGCTGTCCAGTCAATGGGGCGACCGGTCACGTCGGTCATGCGCCCGCCCGCCTCGGTGACGATGACGTACCCCGCCGCGTGATCCCACAGCCTCTCGTGGAAGCTGGGGTCGGGCACCACGCGCAGGTACATATCGCCCATGCCGCTGGCGACCAGGGCGTATTTGTCCTGGCTATCCACGCCGCGCTGTGGCGCATCCGGCCCGCGCCCCAGGGCACGGCTCACCTGTTGCAGAAAGTTTTGGTCGGTGTGCCCGGCCTCGAAACTGGCCAGCAGCAAGGCTTCGCGCGGATCGGCGACGGTCGAGACCTGGATCGGCTCGCGCCAGCCACCTGCCAGCGGCTCGCGGTAGGCCCCGCTGCCGCGCTGCGCGTAGGTGAGCGCGCCCAGGTCGTCGGGTGGCTCCGGCTCGTCGCAGAACAGGCCGGGGCTGGCCAACACCCCCAACACCGGTTCGTTGCCGATCATCAGCGCGATGGCCACGCAATAGTGCCGCCCGGCCAGGAAACCTTTCGTACCGTCAATGGGGTCTACGATCCAGGTGCGCTCGGTGCGCTTCCGCTTGCCGAAATCCAGCCAGGCACAGACCTGCTCCTCGAAGACGTAGCCGCCGACGGCGTCGGTGACAAAGCGCTGCACCAGGGCGCGTTGCCGGTCGTTGAGCAGTAGCATGAATTCTTCGGAGCGCTCTTCGGAGAGCACGGCGTCGTCGGGGAAGTTCTCGGCCAGGGCATTGCCGATGATGGCCTGCGACGCGTAGTCGGCGATGGTAACCGGTTCGCGCCCGTCTTTCTGCGACGGGTCTACCAGTTCTTGCTGGATGTTCTGGCAAATGCCAGCGGCCACGCGGGCAATGGTCTTGGCCGTCTCAAGCTCATAGGTCAGGTTCACGCTGGGCAATCTCCGGGGACTGTAGAACGTGCGGGCTATTGTAGCGCAACAGCGCCGGGGCGAACAACTGCCGCGTTTCTTCGGGTGCGCGCAAACTGTGACGGGCAATTTGCAGCAGTCTGCTGCCCCTCACCCCTAATCCCCTCTCCCTCGCGACTGCGTCGCGGGGCGAGGGGACTGCCTGTCTCTCGTGCGCGTGCTCCCCTTCGCCCGCGCTGCGGGCGAAGGGGCCGGGGGATGAGGGCCATGGTGCATTTCACGACAGTTCACCCCAGAACGCACGGAGAGTTGGAGACCTTCCGTGTCCCTTTCCGTGTCCTTGTGATCCCTGCGGTGAACCAGCCCCAAAGACGACAGCGGACTCTGCATCCAGGCGGCCCCGCCTTGCATCTAATCCGATCAGGGAGCAAGCGCAGAAAGGAATGGCGACATGAGCGTTGGTACGGCCCGCAACAGCCTGGTGCTGGTGATAGACGAAGCGCGCTGCCTGGTGTGCGACGACTGTCTGGCTCGCCGCCAGTGTCGCGGCAACGCCATCCGCATCATTGACCGGGGTGAAGCGCCCTTCCTCGACCTGAGCCGTTGCTGGGGGTGCATGGTCTGCGTGATGGTTTGTCCGGGTGGGGCCATTGTGCGCCAGGAGACTGTGCCATGAGCCAGACCGCTCCGCGTCCGCGCGACAGTCGCGCCGAACGGCTGATGGCTCTTGAACGGGAGTACGCAGAAGTACGGGCCAGCCTGCCCGCTCACTCGACGCCGCCCGCCTTGCTCATCCGCCTGGAAGAACTGGAAGAAGCCATCGCCGAGCTGCGCGCAGCGCTCGCGAGCGAGTCGCCGCCTGAACGCTGACAGACTGCCTGAGAAGCCCTGATCGGCAGGTTTGCCTCATTCCCAAATCCGCTCGGCCACACGCGCAGAGAGAGCTTAATTATGCGCCTGGCAGCCTACAGGGCTGGGGGCGTGAGGTTTCCACACGGTCTTCTTTAATTGTCTCCTGTGCCGGATTGCGCGTCTTTGACCAGCGCCGTGAAGCGCATGAAGGCTTTTTCCTGAGGGCTGAGATCGGGCGGATAGACTGTGTCGTCGTAAGTCTCCAGGATGCGGTAGCCCTCTTTGACGTAACTGCGCACCGTGTGCGGGCTGATGCCCATCTCGTCGGCGGCCAGTTCGGCGGACATGCCCTCAACGACGCACAGTTGCAACGCCTGGCGCACGCGCGGTGTCAGAGCGGGGTATTCGCGCCGCTCCGGGACGACCACGGCCCGGCGCAGCCGCCCTTCGGACTCATTCTTCAGCGCATTCTTGACCCCCTGGGTGACCACGAAATCGTGTTCCTGCGCCCAGACAATGGCCGACGCAATGCGAATGCGCAGCTCATTGCGCAGCAGGTAGCCGTTGACGTTCGCCTGGGCGCAGGCGTGCAGCGTGTCCAGGTTGAGCTTGCGGTCGAGCACCAGGGTCATGACGTTGGGGATCGTCTCTTCGATCTCGCGCACCAGTCGCGCCAGTTCGTCGGGAGTAGCGGCGGCCTGCGCGTCGAGCAGCACCACATCCGGCCATTCCGAGCAATCCACTGCGCGCACGTACTCGCGCACCGAGTCCAGCGTATCGGCCAGGTGCACCACGCGCGTGCGGCGATCCCAGGCCAGATAGCTGTTGATCGCCTGACGGGCGTAGAAGTCGGTCTCCAGGACGAGTACTTTCAGGTTGCTCTTGCCAGACATAGTTGCTTCCTTGCCTGAACCCTCATGGCGTACTGCCTACAGCGGCACAAATTCGAACGCCAGCGGGCGATAGGGCACACCCCGCAGTGCGTCCTGTAGCTCGGCATCGGAGGAGAAGACACCTTTGTTCACAGGTCGGGCCTCGATCCATACCGTCAGTGGCTCGTTGAGGGGGAACGGATCGAGCGCCATTCCCCGCAGGCCGTCGGCGGCCACCCGCAACGTCGCCCGTTCACCACGATCCACCGGCACGTCTTCCAGAGCCTGCTCGTGCACACTGCCCATGCACACCAGCAGCGATAGATAGTCCCACACCTGCAGCAGACGCAGATTCTCTTCCAGGGCGACGGGCGTGACCGCTCGCCCGTAGATCGGGTGATCGCGCAGCGCAGCGATCAACGCTTCCTGCCAGGCGTGACGTTCGTCCAGGAAGGCTTCGATGCGCCGCTTGTCGGCGGGCGGATCGTCCAGGTAGCGCAGGCGCAGCGCGTAGAGCGCGGCGCAGTGCAGGCTGGTGAGCAGCCCGGCATAGCGGCTCTGGGTGAACACCGACTCGATGCTGGCCCGCCAGATGGCGAAATGCTCGTCCAGGTCCATTTCGGTGAAAGTGCGCGGCTGTCCCTGCTCGTTGACGCGCGGGGTGCGCTCAGCAGCATACCAGCCCGCGTCGTGAAAGGTGGCCGCGATCAACAGGTCATCGCGTGGGACGAGCGTCATGTTCCCCGTCCCTACCCAGTGCGCGGCGAGTTTGCCCGCGATATAAGCGTGCGCGGCCTGATGAATCAACCACGTCACTTCGGCTTCTGTGCGGCGGATCACGGGTTTGACCTCCCACGAAATCAACGGCACCATGTAGTCTGCAGCGCGCTTCAAGTATAACAGAACCGGGCGGGCACGGATCGGCCTCTTTTTGCACGTCGGGCGAACGGGGCACGGCTTGAACCGCAGAAGCGCGGAGGGCGCGGCGCTCCCATGGTATCGGCAGAGCGATCGCATCAAAACCACCCAGCAGAACCATGGGCAGAGGTAAGCTCAGGTGTGATCTGCTGGTTGACCTCACCCCCGCTCGGCGCTGACGCGCCTCCAAGCCGAGCGTAGCGAGGCTGGGGGTGAGGTAAAGCGGCAAGCGGTTTGATGCAATTCCCCTGATGGTATCGGCAGACGCCGATGGTATGCTACAATCAGATATCAGCCGGTGGAGCAAGTGGTGACATTCGGTGTAGTTTCTAGAAAGGCTTTGGCGGTGCCCATCAGACGGTCTCTGATCGCTCTTGTCACCACGTTGCTCTTGGGGCTGATGGCGGCGTGTTCGGTCCCTCAATCTCCAGTATCGCGCTCGCCGTCTCGACCCTATGCGCCCGCCCCCAGCCCAACGCCTTCCCCCAGAGTGACATCGCCCGCGCAGATGACACCGGCTGCAGTCGCCAGCGGGCCGATGGGCACGCTGACGGCGATCGCTGCGCTGTTCCCCACCGCCACACCCGAACCGCCCTACGAGATCATCAACCGGGGCAAGCCGCATTTCATCGAGTTCCACGCCTGGTGGTGAAGTACCTGTAATGCGATGCGCCCGTCCGTGCGACGGGTCGAGGAGCAGTACCAGGACCGGGTGGACTTCCACATCCTCAGCGTGGATCGCGCTTCCTCGCAGCCCCTGGTGCGGCAGTATCAGGCATATGGCATCCCGCTGATCGTCCTGCTGGATGCCGACGGACACCTGGTACGCCGCCTTTCGGGCTATCAGACGGAGGAGCAACTCGTCGCCGCGCTCGAAGCGCTGCTGGCGACCTCGCCTGCCTCCTCGCAGTGACTGCACCTGCTTCCACCGGGTCTTTGCTCTGCGCCCCTGTGCGCCTGACCGTTGGAAGTCAGTCCTCGCGGCGGTAAAATCTGGCGTGTGATGTTTTGAGCTGTCTGCAACGTTTAAACGGAGTTCCCTTGTCCGACCAACCTTCTTTTTCTGGCTTCGTCTGTCCGCTGCCGCTGCGCGACTATCCGCAGATCGTGCTGGGGCATGGCAGCGGCGGGCGACTGACCGCCGACCTGATCCGCCATCTGTTCGCGCCGCTCTTCGACAATCCGGCGCTATCTGCGCTCAACGATCAGGCAGTGCTGGAGATCAACGGAGCGCGGCTGGCCTTTACCACGGACTCGTTTGTGATCAGCCCGCTGTTCTTCCCCGGCGGCGATATTGGCAGCCTGGCCGTGCACGGCACCATCAACGATCTGGCCGTGAGCGGGGCGCAGCCGCTCTATCTCTCGGCGGGCTTCATCCTGGAAGAAGGTCTGCCCATGGACGACCTGGGACGCATTGTCACCTCGATGGCCGAAGCCTGTCGCGCGACGGGCGTGCAGTTGGTGACAGGCGACACCAAGGTAGTCAACAGGGGTAAGGGCGATGGCGTCTTCATCAATACGGCGGGGATCGGGCTGGTGCCACCCGGTGTGCATATCGCCGCCGACCGCGCCCGCCCTGGTGATGTCATCCTGGTCAGTGGCACGATCGGCGATCATGGCATGGCCATCATGTCGGTGCGGGAGGGGCTGAACTTCGAGACGGCGTTAGTCAGCGACAGCGCGCCGCTGCACACGCTGGTCGCCGCCATGCTGGAGGTGACGCCGGACATTCACTGCCTGCGCGATGCCACGCGCGGCGGCGTGGCGGCGGTGCTCAACGAACTGGCCGGGCAGTCGCGAGTGGGCTTCGCCATCGAGGAGGCAGCGATCCCTGTACAACCGGCGGTGATGGCCGCCTGCGAAATGCTGGGCATGGATCCGCTCTATGTCGCCAACGAGGGCAAGCTGGTTGCTGTCGTCCCGCGCGAGCACAGCGAGGCCGTGCTGGAGGCCATGCGCCGTCACCCGCTCGGCACACAGGCGGCAATCATCGGCGAAGTAGTTGCCGAGCATCCCGGCCTGGTAGTCGCTCGCACTGCCATCGGCGGACGGCGTGTGGTAGACCTGCCGCTGGGCGAGATACTCCCGCGTATTTGTTAGAGACCAGGTGATGACCCCTCACCCCGGCGCTGTGCGCCACCCCTCTCCCAACGCTGTAGGCGAGGGGACTTACTTTCTCTCGCCCAGGCACTCTCCTTCGCCCGCAGCGCGGGAAAAGGAGCCGGGGGTTGAGGGGGGCTTTTCAAACGGTCTCCGACAACGAATCCCCTTGCCAAGCACCCCCAAATTGGCATAAGATTGTGTATGTCAGACATAGAGAGGGCTACCGGAGTTTAATAGGCGCTCGTAGAGTTTATTGTGTGGGCCTGATCGTGCGGGTGGGGAAACAAGCTGCTCCTGATAACTCCTTCCCTTCTCTCAGAGCAATGATTTTCGGGCTGGCATTGCTCATCCTTTGCGTCTGACCTCCACCCCATACAGAAGTCTTCTTACGGAGACGGCGCTTAGCTGTAGAGTCTTTGACCGCGGGGGGGGATTTCTTCAATGTTGGGCAAAAAACGGCTTCGCAGGCTCCCTGGAAAAGTATGGCGCGCTTTACCTCTGGCTTTGCTCGACTGTCTGATATTGATCCTGGCCTATACCGTCACATACTCGGTACGCACTCCGGCTTCTTTTCTGCAGCTCGGCCAGAACGAAGTGTTGTTCATCATCTTCGCCATAAGCGTGACCGTGCTGGCACTGTTCATCACGGGGGGCTACAACCGCATCTGGTCGCGCACTAGCGGGCACGACGTGACGGTGCTGCTCAGCGGGGTGATCGCCGCTTCCGCCGTGCTGGTGCCGGTGGACTTCTTCTGGCGACCGCGCCCCGTACCTCTCAGTGTGGTGATAGTGGGCAATGGCCTGGCTCTGATGGGTTTTGTGGCGGTGCGCTATCGCTCGCGCGTGATCAGCGGGCTGGCCTGGCGCTGGCGGGCAGTGTGGCACGGCGAATTCCCTGAGGACACGCGGCGCGTGTTGATCGTAGGCGCGGGCGATGCCGGGCAGACCACCGCCTGGCGCTTGAAGCACCGCACGCCCTATCACGACCGGCACCGTTACCGCGTCGTAGGGTTCGTGGACGACGACCCGGCCAAGCAGCAGATGTTCATCGAAGGTTGCCAGGTGCTCGGCACGCGCGTTGATATCCCGCGCCTGGTCAGGGAACGCCAGGTTGATCTGATCATCGTGGCGATTCACAATATCTCTGGAACTGACTTCCGCGATATTCTGTCCTATTGCGAGCAGACTAGCGCCCGCATCCAACTGGTGCCCGATATCTTCGCGCAGATAGATGCCAGAACTCGGGTGCCGCTACTGCGCGACGTGACTCCCGAAGACCTGCTGGGCCGCCCGACGGTGAAGTGGCACGAAGAAATTGACGCCGCGCCCGTGACTGGTAAGGTCATCCTGGCGACGGGCGCGGCGGGTTCGATCGGGGCCGAGCTATGCCGGCAACTCCTGCAATACCAGCCGGTTAAGTTGATCATGCTCGATAACAACGAAAGCGGGCTGCACGATCTGTACGTCGAGTTGTGCACCGAGGAGACGTGCAACGTGCTGGTGCCCTACCTGGCCGATGTAACGCGGCGCGGCTCGCTGCTGCGGCTCTTTGAGACTTACCGCCCGCAGGTCATCTTCCACTCCGCCGCCTATAAGCATGTGCCGATGCTGGAAAATCACCCCGCCGAGGCAGTGCGAGTAAACATCGGCGGCACGCAGCAGGTCGCTGGCCTGGCCCGTGACTATGGGACGGAACGCTTCGTGCTCATCTCCACCGACAAGGCGGTCAACCCGACCAGCGTCATGGGGGCCAGCAAGGGCGTGTGCGAATTGCTGATGCACGCCCTGGCGCAGCAGCCGGGGCATCAGACCCTGTTCACGGCGGTGCGCTTCGGCAATGTGCTGGGCAGCCGCGGTAGCGTAGTGCCGACCTTCAATCGGCAGATCGAGCGCGGCGGGCCGGTCACGGTGACTGATCCGGCCATGAAGCGCTACTTCATGACTATCCCCGAAGCGGTGAACCTGGTCATTCATGCGGCCTGCCTGACCAAAGGCGGCGATCTGTTCGTGTTGCAGATGGGCGAAGAAGTGCGCATCCTGGAACTGGCCGAGCGCCTGATCCGTTTGCGCGGGCTGCGCCCCTACGAGGACATTGCCATCAGGTTTACCGGTGTGCGCCCTGGCGAGAAGATGCGCGAGGAGCTCTACGCCGACTTCGAAACACTGGTGCCCACAGTCCACCCGTCCATTATGCAGCTTGTCAGTCAGCGCAATGGTCTGCATCCGGCGCTGTTCGGCGACCGGGTCAATCAGTTGTTCGCTCAGGGTTTCTCTGACGGCCAGGAACCGCTCGCCGTGCTGCGCGACCTGATCGCCCAGGGCGAGCGCGAGATGGAAATTCAGAAGGGATAGGGTTTTGGCCCGCGGATCAGGCGCGCCCCGCCAGTGCAGGTGGGGCGTTTTTGTGCCTGTAAGCGATGAAATGCTCACATCGCCAGGGTGAGCAGCAGCACGTCGTCTGCACTGCCCAGCTCATCGCCGGCGATCATGCGCACGCGCGTGTGCACGATCAGCAGCCCCGCGTCGAGCGTCGCGCGCACCAGCGTCATCTGTCGGGCGTTGACAGGTAGCACCAGCCCCATCAAATGTAGCCGTTCGGCATAGGTTTGCATCTCGCCGAGCAACTGCGGCCATAGCGAGGCCGCTTCGGGCAGGCAGGCGGCCACCTCGACCGTGAGATGAGTCTGCAACCCTTCGGGGCGGCGCACGCGGTGTCGCAGCGCAGCGAAAGCAACCGGCACGCCGTCCCGCTGCCAGACCAGCGTACGACCGGCTTCTTCGTCCTCCAGCCAGCGGGCGGCGGGGGTGGGGTCGAGGCCGAGCATCAGCCGGCTGGCAATGTCGCGCAGGGTGCTTCCCCCCTGCCACACTTCGAACGTCGTTTCGGGAGCAGAGTGCACCGCCCCCTGAAAGAGCAAGGTGAGCGCCCGCGGTTCCAGGCCCAGGCGCGTGTAAAGCGCGATATTCTTGCCGCTCTCCGGCATGGTTTCCAGCGCCAGCGTCTGACACCCAGCCTGGCGCAGCAGAGTCAATCCGGCGGCGATGACGGCGCGGCCCAGCCCGCGCCCCTGGTGCGACGGGGCCACAGCCAGCGTCCCCAGCCAGCCCAGCGATCCCCACACGTGCGTGAAGCAATAGCCGACCACCTGCCCCGGCGGTGACTCCACCACCACGCCCGGATAGGGGCGGCGGATGGCTGCGTTCATGTTCTCCAGTGTGCGCAGGCGCAGGGGGCGTACCAACTGACGCTGTTGGCGGCGATATTCTTCGAAGGCGTCGCGATCGATCTGCGCAATGACCTTGAGGTCAGCGGGGGTGATGATGCGCGTGCGGTAGGGCGGGCTGGTGAGCGACATGAGGCAGGGCAGCTTCAGTTACTGGTCAGGATCGTCTTCATTGTCGGCCAGGCTGTGCGCTTGCGCAAGCGGGCGGGCGCGCCTGGCAGCGCAGCGGGCAAAATCACCACGGAGAACGCAGAGGGCACAGAGAAGGTGCAGAGAACGCCCTCGCCGCGCCCTCTGCGTCGCGGCGATTCAAGAGACGATCGTCACACGCTCGCGCACCCAGGCGTAGCGCCGGGCGCGTTGCTGTTCCAGGTCGGGCGGCGGGTCGGCCACGCCGGTCACTTCCAGCGAGAACGACGCGGCCACAGCGCCGTAGCAGGCCGCCGTCAGCAGATCGCCCGTCTCCACCCAACCCACCAGGAACGCGCCGCAATAGGTGTTGCCCGCGCCCGTCTGATCGATCACCTCTGGCACGGGCACAGCGGGCACGCGCAATAAGGTCTCCTGGCCGCGCTGCCCCACCAGAGACCCCTCCGCACCCATGCGCAACACCGCCACCTGCACACCATCGGCCAGCATGGCGCGCACCAACGCTGCCGGATCGTCGTCGCCATAGACCTGTGCCGCTTCCAGGTAGTTGGGCGAGACGATGTCCACCAGCGGCAGCCCCGCGCGGAATTCCCCCGCGTTTTGGGCGACCATGTACTGTTGCAGCGGTTCCCACAGCAGCGGCGCGCGGGGGAAAAGCGCGCGCCAGGCGGGCAGCGGCGCGGCGTCGGTGAGCAGGTACACCGCCCCTGCCCTGTGATAAGCGGCGGGTAGGCGTTCCGGCGTAGGGGCGTAGACGAACGGTTCGAGCACCTCCACGCGGAAAATCTCGGTGCGCTTGCCATCCCACTCGAAAAGTTGCCAGGCGCGCGCCTGCGGCAGGTCGAGCACCAGCAGGCCGCGCGTGTCGAAGTCGCGCTCCAGGCGCTGACGCGCTTCGTCCGGCAGGTCGTATCCGGCACAGGCGAAAATCCCCGCCCGTTGTCCCCAGATCAACATGCCCGCGGCGGCGTGCGTGACACCTCCGCCGAGCACACCCATGCGCGTCTGACCGTCGGGCTGCACGATATCGTCAATGATGATCCCGCCCACACACACATAGGCGGGCGACTCGTCGCGCACGCTCATGACTCCAGGTTGCGCAGTTCGTCCAGCGTTTCGATCAGGTGACTGTCGCGGATGCGGCTGGCCCCGTCGGCCCAATCTACGGTGCGCCCGCCGCCCCAGCCACGGAAATAGGTCTCGCCCAAGGCGACGGTGCGCTCTGCCGCCAGCAATTCGCCGGGGATGCTGAAGACCAGCGGCGCGAACGCCTCGCGCACTTTGCCCCTGACCAGCAGGACATGATCCACGTAAGCGCGGATGGCGGTCTCATCTTCCGGCAGCACGCCGATCACCCGCCGCCCGATGGACTGTGCCGCCCGCGCGACTTCAGCCATCCGATCGGCATCGCGCGCGCCCGCGCTGATCAGCACGGTGGGCGTGTCGGCGCGGCGCGAGAAATATTGCAGGTGTGCCCATTCCTCCGTCTCCTGGGCCATGGCCGGGTCGCCGCTGGCCTCGAGCATCTTGGCCGCGCTGAACATGGCCACGCCGTAGAGCGGCCCGGCTCCCACATAGACGAATTCGGGGATATCCGTCCAGGTTTGCATCAGCTCATGTGCGACCGGCTCACACGCCTGAATGGTCGCCTCCATGATGTCCGCCTGCGCGGACAGTTCGGCCCGCAATGCGTCGGCCCTGGCCGTGGTCAGGTGACCGCGCACTTCGCCGATGCGGATCGCCGCCATATAAAGCGCCATCTGCGAGGCCAGGTAGGAGCGCACGCCGGGCACCACCATCCCCGCCAACTCGTCGGGCAGCGGCGGGACGGTGGTCTTGAAGACGCGCTCGGCAGCCCCCGCCAGCGGCGCGCTGGGGGCACCCGTCAGGGCGACGGCCACTGCTCCCGCCTGACGGGCCAGGCGCAGCGCCTCGATGGTGCGGCTGACCACGCCGGACACCGACACCGCGATCACCAGGTTGGTCTTGGGGCCAGTAGCGGGCAGGAAGGGGACAACGTAGCGGCTGAAGGTCAGCGAACTGACGGCCTGTGTGGGCACGCCCGCGAACAGGTTGAAGGCCAGTTCCGCGCCGACGGGCGCGTGGTAGCTATCGCCGCAGCCGACCAGGTAGATGCGCTTGACGGATGTGCACGTCTCGAAGTCGAACGTCGCGCGCGCGGATTCGTCGAATGGTTTGGCGATGGCGCGTACCAGGTCGGGCAGGGTGTCTATTTGCTGGTGCATAGGCGAGCGCGTAGTCATGAAACCTCCTGTGCAGTAGCGGTTTGCCGTACAAGGTCATTCGCAGGTATGTTTGATCCAGGCATATAGCCTCTCTTTCACCTGGGCGATCATAACACCAAACGAAAGGAGACCTGTAGTGACACCTGCCGCCAATACCGTGATTCTCGTCACCCGCGACGGCATGGGCGACGCCGCCCCCGAACTGCGTCACACCCTGCTCTGCAAGTACTTCCAGATTCTGCTAGACGACGGCAAACTGCCCGCGGCGGTGTGTTTCTACGCCGAGGGCGTCCGGCTCGCCTGCGCTGGCTCTCCGGCGCTGGACGTGTTACGGGCACTGGAAGCCGCAGGTGTACGGCTAATCGTGTGCACAACCTGCCTCAACTTTTATGGCCTGACCGAACAGCGCGCCGTCGGGCTGGCGGGCGGCATGGGCGATATCGTCGAGGCCCAGTGGCAAGCGGACAAGGTGATCACCATCTGAACCGCAATCAAGGTTGCTCATACACCTTGTCTTTTGAAAAAACGTCGGCCTAAAGACCGCAACATATGCTGTGTGCTCCACCAGAGACCCGCTGGACTGACGATCACTTGGCGGGTACGAAGCGACATAGGAGGGTTAGGAGAAATGCCAAAAGGTGTCAATTTGCGCATAATACCCATGCCCGTGCTACCAAAGTGATACTCCAGGAACAGGTGATCCTCGTTAGCATAGAAAAACTCTCTGATTACCTGAGCAACGCCGATCGCTTCAAATTCATGGCGGGGGTTGTCCTTGCGCTGACCAGGTAGATACGGCGTAGGATCGACATCATGAAAAGTGATGAACCCCCCTGCCTTGACGTAAGAGAACCACTTCATCAGCAGACGTAGCACATGTTCTCGACGATGCAGGCTGTCAATATGCAGAAGATCAATTCCTGAGGCGAGGGCTGGAGCCTGAGCCAAAACATCGCCAATCGCCTGATCGTTCTGCTGAATAAACGTCCAGGCTTCGGACTCAGCCACGTCAGAGCAATCGCGAATATCAACTGAGTAAAGGTGGCCGCCGGTTTTCTCACAGGCGGTTAGCAACACACAGGTCGAGCGCCCTTTATCAACGCCAAATTCCAGGACAATAGGTCGTTCCATTGTTACTACCAGATGATAAAGCTTCATGTGGTGCGTGGCGATTTTCCCTTCCAATCCTGGTTGGTATTCCTGTCTCTGCAACTCATCGAAGTCAAAGTGTTTGCAGTGAGCCATTTTGCCTTTCCTCTGGAGTAACTGTCTCGATTTTCAGCGGGCGCGACCCCGCCCGCGCCTCAGCCAGCCGACGGGCGTAGTCGGCGGGATCGGGCAGCGCAGCGGGCAGCCCCACCTGTTCGACCAGATACGACGCGACAACGACCGCATGACAGGCGGCCTCGGCCAGATCATCGTCCAGGCGAGCGAGCAGCGCTCCGCAGAAGGCGTTGCCCGCCCCGACAGCATCTATCACCGTCGTCTGCACGGCAGGGATATGCACCCCGTACCCTTCCGACAGATTCCACACGTCCGCCCCGTGCGGACCGCGGCGCAACGCCAGCACCCCCCCGCCGAGCGCACGAAAGCGCCCCAGCATCGCGCCGTAGTCGGTCAAACCGGTCAGGCGCGTCGCCTCCTCCCAGTTGGGCGAGAAGACGGCGCACGCCGTCAGCAGCGCGCGCAGCATCTCGTCGTCGAGCGGCTGCTGTGGCGGGCGGAACGGCTCCAGGCTGACTCGCTTCCCCTGGCTGGTCAACTCGGCGGCGAAGGCGGGCGCAGCGGGATCGTCGGGATGGATGCCCCAATGAAAGTGCCGCGCCGCGCGATATGGCTCCGGCAGCACGTCCCAACACCGCGCCAGTTGCACACCCAGCGACTCCGGCGGCACGCGCCATACCTGCACCCGCCGTCCGTCGGTCTCAGTCACCTGCCAGGCGCGCGGCGTGGGCAGGTCGGTGCGGCGCAGACCGCCAAGGTCTATGCTAGCGGCCATCAGCGGCGCGAGCAGGCTTTCGTCCAGATCGTCGCCCACACCGGCCACCAACCCCACCGCTGCGCCAGACCCCAGCGCCGCCGCCATGCCCCACGCGGTTTGCGGGCCGCCGCCGCCCAGCACGCCCATGCGCGTTGTCCCGTCGGGGAAGACGATGTCGTCCAGGATGATGCCGAAGGTCACGAAGTCAATCACGCCCTAGCTCCTGTAGCGGTTCGCAGTAGATCGGTCTTCAACGATCGGCTTCCGGCGGCCCGTCAATACCAGCTTGTGAGGGGCAGGTCACCGTCTGTGAGCGTAAGCTGAAAACCACGCCCGCGGGTTCATTCTTTGCGGCGGGGCGGGGTGTCTGGTAGCCAGCCGAAGGGCACGTCTTCCTCGGCCCAGGCGTCTTCCTGCGTCCATGAGATACGCGCAGAACGTTCCTCGCGCCGTGACTGGGCGCGGTGCAGTCGCCCCAGGCGACGCAGGTCGCCGGCATACAGACGGCGATCGCGCACCAGGTCGGGGTGCAGGGTCGCATGCGCGATGGCCTCCGCCACAATGTCCACCGGTAGTGGTGCGCGCCGTCCGATCAACACCCGCAAGACCGGCAGCCCGCCGATCCACGACAGGGCGCTGAAGAACGCCCCGCCGGGTTGCCCGCGATCGAAGACCAGGGGCGCGCGCACAATCGTCCAGCGCAATCCGCTACCGCGCAGGTAGTCTTCGGCTTCGCGCTTGCTGCGCAGGTATTCGGCGGGCACGCCGGGGGGCTTGCCCGCCGCGCTGAGCAACACGAAATGCGGCACGCCGTCGCTGACCGCCATGCTGATGACGTTGCGGGCCGAGACCAGATTGATCTGCTGATAGGTGAGGCCGCGCGCAGGTTCGGCGCGTAAACTCCCCACCAGGTGCACGACGACGCCGTGCCCGCGCGAACGTCCACGCAGACTGGGCAGGTTCCACACGTCGCCGATGACCACGTGTACATGCTGGTGCAGAGTGCCGAGTTTGTCCTCCTGATCCGGATGCACCAGCATGGTCACTTCTGCGCCTGCCTCCAGCAATGCCAGCACCACGCGCAGGCCGACGAATCCCGTCCCCCCGGTCACGAATACGCGATTCCAGTTCCGCCTGTGCATGGCTCCTCAACCTGCCTGGCAAACGCCGGGCCGGTCACTCCGGCCCTCGCGAACTCATTCTAACCGCGCGACGGGGGGCGGTCAATTGCGTGCTGGGCGCGGGGGCGGGTGTATCTCGCGCCAGGGACTGAGCTTCACCGCCGAGACGCCGAGAACGCGGAGACTCTGGGACATTCTGGGCGATCTCTGTGTGCCCAGCGGTTAGGGCCACTGCTCCACAGCGCCAACGCGCCCGCAGCGCAAACTCGGTTCGCCAGATAGGGGTATCCCTGGTAACATAAAGGCTGGGGGAAGAGCAAAGGGGCGGGGTGAGTCGTCTGCGCGACCCGCGTTGTACAATGCGCTGTGCGGCGCGAGTTTGCATCGCCCGCTCTCTTGGCGACTATCAGCCTGTCAGGATTGTACCATGACCGCCGGAGAAAAGAGTCTGCTGCCCGATGCCCTGACCGACGAGAATCCCAATCCGGTGCTCAGCGCCAATCGGGATGGGCAGGTGCTCTATCGCAACCGGGCAGCGCGCGCCATGCTCAGCGGGCAGGGTTACACAGTGACCGTGCCCGATGAGTGGTTGCCCGCGCTGAGCAAGGCCCTGGAGGGCGAGCAGATCGTCGAGGTCGAGTGGCATGCCGGGGCGCGCACCTACGCCTGTAAGTTCGCGCCCAGTGCGGGCGGCGAGCGGGCCAATGTATACTGCACCGATATCACCGCGCACAAGCAGACGGCGCGCGCCTTGCGCGAAAGCGAGGCGCGCTACCGCACAGTGGTCGCGGCTCTGTCCGAGGGCATCATCCTGCAAGACCGCGACGGCGTCATCCGCGCCAGCAACGCCAGCGCCGAGCGCATCCTGGGACTGTCGCTCGATCAGATGATGGGCCGCGCTCCGCTCGACCCGCGCTGGCGGGCGATGGGCGAAGACGGCACCCCCTTCGCCAGCCCCTTCCAACCGGCTATGGTCACACTGCGCACCGGACAACCGCAGGCGCACGTGATCATGGGCATTCAAAAGCCGGACGAAGCGCTCACCTGGGTGTCGGTCAACACTGAGCCGGTCTTCCTGCCCGGCGACAATCACCCTTACGCGGTGGTGATTTCCCTCTTCGATATCACCGAGCAAAAACAGGCTGAGGCCGCCCTGCGCGACAAAGAGACACGCCTGCAGGCTATCGTCGAGACGGCGGCGGAGGGCATCATCACTTTCAACCAAGAGGGGTTGATCGAGTCGTTCAATCAGGCGGCGGCGCGCATTTTTGGATACCGCCCCGAAGAAGTGATCGGCCAGAGCATCGGCGTGCTCTTGCCGGAACTGCTCAAGGGCCACGAACCCGCCGTTGCCGATATGCTCTCTGGTGGCACGCAGCGGGTGATCGGTCGTGGGCGCGAGTTGACCGGTCGGCGCAAAGATGGGACGGGCGTCCCCCTGCACGTGGCCGTTGTCGAGGTGTGGTTGGGTGGGCAACGGTTGTTCACCGGCTTCGTGCGCGACATCAGCGAGCAGCTTCGTGCCGAAGAAGCCCTGCGCCGTAGCGAAGAGCAACTGCGTTCGCTCATCGCCTCGCTGGAGGATCAGGTCGTCTCCATAGACCTGGACGGGCGCATCCTGGTCTATCATTCTGGCGCGGATGTGGCGCACGACACACCGATCACCCCGCCCGAGGCGCTGGTAGGCAAGCCCTTTCACAAAGTCCTGCCGCCGGAACTGGTGACGCCTCTGGCCCGCACCCTGGAGCGGGTCTCCAGCACGCTGCAAACCGATCAGTTCGAATACAGCCTGCTGGTCGATCGGCAGCGCCGCTACTACACCGGGCGCGTGTCGCCGCTGATCAGCCCGCGCGTGGAATTGATCGGCTATACGCTGGTCATTAACGATGTCACCGAGAGCGTGCGTGCCCAGCAACGGCAGGAACATCTGCTGGCCGTCGAACAGCTCAACCGCACTATCTCTGCCAGCTTCATGCGCAGCGACGATCCAGAAGACACCATTACCCAGGTGTTGCAGCAAATGGGCGAATTCTTCGCCGTCTCGCGGGCCTGTATCTTCCGCTACCGGCTCGATCAGCGCGTGATGGACAACACGCACGAATGGTGCGCCGCGGGCGTGCCCTCGCTGCTTTACCAGCGCCAGGGTATACCCTATGACGACATCATGCCTTCGTGGTCGCCGGTGTTGCATCAGCAGGGCATCATCGCCGCGCAGGAGGTGGCCGAGCTGCCTGCTGATATTCAGGCGTTCTTCCTGACCCAGGGCGTTGCCAGTCTGGTGGTGCTGCCCATCTACGGCAAGACGCGCCTGGAAGGGTTCGTCAGCCTGGAAGATGTGCACGGTCCGCGCGTCTGGGAGCCGGAACTGATCGCCACGCTGCGTACGGTTGCCGAAAGCTATGCCCGTGTGCTCGAACGCCAGCAGACCGAGCGCGAGATGATGCGCGCTCGTGACGAGGCGTTGCGGCTGGTGCGCCTGAAGAGTCAGTTCCTGTCGAATATCAGTTACGAGATTCGCACGCCCATGACCGGCGTGCTGGGCATGTTGGAGCTGCTGCTGGAGTCGCGGCTCGATGACGAACAGCGCGGCTTCGCGGTAGATGCCTATCAGAGCGCGGTCAGTCTGTTGCAGTTGATTGACAATATCCTCGACTTCTCGCAACTGGAGACCGGGCGCATCGAACTGGAAAGCCATCCACTGGACGTGCGCGCGCTGGTGGCCGAAATCAAGGATCGCTATACGCCCCTGGCCCTGGAAAAACAACTCGATCTGATCGCCTACGTGGACGATAACATGCCTGCGCAGGTGCTGGGCGATCCGGCGCGGCTCTCGCAGGTGCTGAGCAATCTGGTGGACAACGCCCTGAAGTTCACCCAGGAAGGCGATGTCTACCTCTCGGTACACCTGGCCAGCGCCAACGACAATCAGTGCCGCCTGCGCTTCCAGGTGAGCGATACGGGCATCGGCATTGCCCGCGCAGAGATCGGGCGGTTGTTCGACGCCTTCGTGCAGGGCAACGGCTCGATCGCCCGCGCGCGCGGCGGGGCCGGGCTGGGGCTGGCCATCAGCCGTCAGTTGGTGCGCCTGATGGGGAGCGATATCCAGGTGCATAGCGAGCCAGGCCAGGGCAGCACCTTCGAGTTCACGCTCACCCTGCCGCTGCCCAAGGCATCTGCTGAGCCGACGCCGCGCCACCAGACGCCCAATGTACCTTCTGCCGATGCTGCCCCCTCAGGTCACGGGTGCGTGCTGATCGCCGACGACGACCCCGTCACCCGGCAGTTCACGGCGCGGGTGCTGGCGCAGAGCGGCTATGAGATCGTCACGGTGACGGGCGGGCGGGAGACTTTGGAACGCCTGGCGCAGGAGCGTTTCGGGCTGATCCTGCTGGACGTGCATCTGCCCGATATGGACAGCCTGACAGTTGTGCGCGCCATCCGTGCCCTGAACGGTCCCAACAGCGACGTGCCCATTGTGGCGATCACGGGCCTCGGCGACGAGGCGGCGCGATCTCGTCTGAAGGCGGCTGGGGTGAATGCCGTGCTGACCAAGCCCATCGCGCTCGATGCCCTGCGAACGACCGTGCGGCAGTGGGTGCGCCCGGCGTCAGCCAGTGCTCAGAGCGTGTAACACGGCGTCGCGCAGGGCCTGTGTGTGAAAAGGTTTGCTCAGGAAGCTCGCCGCGCCAGCTTCCCAGGCGCGGATTTCGTCGTCGGTCCCCCCGCTTGACGAGAGCATGATGATCGGGACGGCAGCCAGGTGAGGCAGCGCTTTGAGCTGTTGTAGCAGGCTGAAGCCGTCCTGATCGGGCAGGTTGGTATCTACCAGCACCAGGTCTACACTGTAGGAAGCCGCCAGAGCCAGCGCCGCACGCCCATCTTCGGCCTCGATCACGTCCAGGGCCAGCGGTTGCAGGGCGTGCCGCACGACGCGCCGCACCACCTGGTGATCGTCTACGATCAACACCGTTGGCATGATGCTGTCCCCCGGACAAGATTCCCCCTCAGTGGAGTCATCCCTAGGATACCAAGGGACAGGACGGCTTTGCCAGTTCGCAACTGAGGGGAGATATGTGCGAAACTTATCAGCAGGGCGTTGCGAGCTTTTCCCTCTGCCCCGCAAGTTCTTCGCCCACAGGGTGGCGTCGCGCAGCGAGGGACTGTCGGCCTGTGACAGGGCGGGAGGGGCCGGAGCGCCAGGCCTCCTTGCACCCAGATCACCGAAAACCGATCGCTGGGAACAGATCGTTCTGGAGCACAAACCATGGCCATCACCGGACATAACCTGATCGCCGGGCAACTCAGCAACGACGGCGCGATCACCTTCCGCAGCATCGATCCGCGTCGCCGCACTTCTGGTGACACGGTCTTCTACGAGGCGACGCTAGAGGAGATCGAGCGCGCTGTCCGCGCGGCAGCCGACGCCTTCGCCGAGACGCGCACCTACTCTCCGGGCCGCCTGGCCGACCTGTTGGAGCGCGTGGCGGTAGAGATCGAGGCGCTGGGCGACGAATTGCTGGAAACCGCCGACCGCGAAACGGCGCTGGGTCTCCCCCGCCTGGCCAGCGAACGCGCCCGTACCACCGGCCAACTGCGCGCCTTCGCCGCGCTGCTGCGCGAGGGGTCGTATGTGGAGGCGATCATTGACACGGCGCTGCCCGACCGACAGCCTACCCCCCGCCCGGACATCCGCCGGATGCTCTTTCCCATCGGGCCGGTGACGGTCTTCGCCGCCAGCAATTTCCCGCTGGCCTTTTCCGTGGCAGGGGGCGACACAGCCTCGGCCTTCGCTGCGGGCTGCCCGGTGATTCTCAAGGCGCACCCCAGCCATCCGGCCACGTCCGAACTAACCGCACAGGCAGTCAACCGGGCAGTGCAGGCGCAGGGTTTCCCCGCCGGTTTCTTCTCGCTGGTGCAGGGCGCGTCGGTGGACGTGGGGCAGGCGCTGGTACGCCATCCGGCCATCGAAGCGGTGGCGTTCACCGGCTCGCTGCGTGGAGGGCGGGCGCTGTTCGATGCCGCCGCTGCCCGCGCGCGCCCGATCCCCGTCTACGCCGAGATGGGCAGCGTCAACCCGGTCTTCTTCCTGCCTGGCGCGATCCGGGATGGCGGCGCGGCGCTGGCCGAGGGGCTGGTCACTTCGGTGACGCTCGGCGCGGGGCAGTTCTGCACCAATCCGGGGCTGCTCTTCGTGCCGGATACGGCGGAGGGACGGGCGTTCGTGGGCATGGTCTGCGAGCGCATGGCGGCCCGCGAGCCGGGCGTGCTGCTCAACGCGCAAATCGAGCGCGGGCTGATCGGGGCAGTGACCGAGACGCTCTCTCACCCCGGCGTCGAGTGTCTGATCGGCGGCGAGGCTGTGCCGGGCGGGGGATACTGCTTCGCCAACACTGTCTTGCAGACGACCGCGAGCACTTTCATCGCCGATCCAGCCCTGCAGAGCGAGCACTTCGGGCCAGTGACGCTGGTGGTGCTGTGCGCGGACGAGGGCGAGATGCTCGCGGCGGCGGGCGCGTTGCATGGGCACCTGACCGCCTCCATTCACGCCGCGCCGGACGAGTGGAGCGTCGCCGCGGCGCTGGCCGACCGCGTCCGCGACAGGGTGGGGCGCATTGTCTGGAATGGCTTCCCAACGGGCGTCGAAGTGGTCTACGCCATGCAGCATGGCGGCCCCTACCCGGCCACGACCGCCCCCGCCAGCACCTCGGTAGGCCTGACGGCGATTCGGCGCTTCCTGCGACCGGTGGCCTTCCAGAACATGCCGGACGCGCTGCTACCCGACGCGCTGAAAAACGCCAATCCGCTGGGCATCTGGCGCATCGTCAACGGTCAGTGGACGCAGGAGAAGGTTAGCCAGGGGCAGTAAACGTCAGCGAGAACACCTGATGCTGGGAATCAGGCAGGTAGTGATCGGATAGATTTATCGAGAACAGGGGAGAGGCCCTTTGAGGTAGCTTCTCCCCTGTTGAGTTGCCAGCGCGCTACTTGATGGCCAGGGGGATGATCTGGTTGTGAGTTTTGTCGCCTTGTTTCAGTATACCAGTATTTCCCCTGGTATCGAACAAAGTCAGTTTAAACAGGTCGTCGCCTACTGATTCCGGGTTGGCATACCACTCTGCTGTAGCGATCTTGTCGCCCTTGTAGCTCACCGCTACCCGGAAGAAGCGCCCGCGGGCGATGCGCTGCGCGGACTCGCCCGGCCTGACCGACTTGAGAGAGCTGGCTTCAACGCTCCCTGCCGCAAAATAGAGCGTGTTATTTGCGGCCCATACATACTGGAAAATGCGCTGGTTCACGCCCATTTCTTCCACGGCAACCGGTGTGCCTCCCGGTTTCGAGAGGTCCAGCAGCCAGAGTGTTTGCTCCTGGTTGGCAGTTGAAGTAACAAAGGCAAGTGTCTTGCCATCCGGCGCAACCATCATGTGCCGGCCTTCACTCAGCCTTTCGCCGAAGCGATCGGCAATGACATGGTGGCCTTCGAGCACAGGCGTGACCGCACCGTTGACGGTGATCCACCATAGCTGGACAGTGTTGCGCGCCAGACCGCTTGGCACTGCCATGAGGAAGCCACCCTCATCTGCCGTAGGGATCAACTGCGTTGTGAAATTCCCGCTGAAGAACCCGCCTCTTGGCACACCTGTAGCGATCTCGGTCACTGCCCCCCTGTCTAGGGCGACGCTCACCAGTCGCCAATTGGTCGCGCCGGTTTCGCATTTCTGGCCGGTCAGGACGTACGCCGTATTGTCTATCCGCGCTACTGCGCCGCTGGTAAAGCCGCATTCGACATCTGGCTTATCCGGCGGATAGACCGGTTCCAGAGTGGTCAGATTACGTTGCTGCCCGGAAGTGCTCCACCAATCCAGGTCGGCTTCGGTCGCGTTTCCCTTCCCATCTGGATAGAACCTGAGCATCAGTGCGCCATCATCATACAGCGCAAAGGCTGTTGTCCAGTCGAAGGTGGTCTGTAAAGAGCCGTCCGCTGCTTTGAAGAGGGCGAGATCGCCATAGGGAAAGTCGCGATTGAGAGATTCGCCCTTGTAGTTGATATAACCTATCCACTCCCTCATTGGAGAAAACTGAAAAGTGGTCGGGCCGGCGCAGGCCATTCGATGGGTCTTTCCCAGCGTCACTGGGGTCTTCCCATCTAGCGAGAAGAGGGTAAGGTTGCCCTCCTCCGCACCGGTGTAGATCGCCACACTGCTGCCATCTTTGGCCCAGGAATCCTGCCCGCAGACCTTGGCTTCGTTGGCGAACTGCCCCGGCGGAAAGTCTACCAACACCTCAGATTCTCCGGATGTAGTTAGTGTCTCGACCTGCCCGTCGTCGCTGGGCGTGAATTCCCAGGCGATGACCCACGCCTCGACCGGCGTTTGAGATAGAACCCTGTGGCCGGTCATGGCAGAGAATACAAGCGCTGCCAGCAAGGTGAGGAGAATCATAACTGACAAGACCGACTTCTTCATGGCTCCCTCGCTTTTCTCACTGGGCCAGGATCAATGAAGGTTCAAGTTTCTAATGATTCAGTGTATCTCGCTTACTCTTTGTCCTTAACAGGACTATCGTCCCATCAGCCGGTCAAAAGGTAGCTCGCGCCAAAATCTTTGGCGGGTAAAGCACAGACCTGAGCAAAGCCAAGGAATAAAAAAGCCTTCAGCAGCGGCGACCCCGCCCTCCGCTGAAGGCTGATTGCTGATAGCTGACGGCTGATAGCTCGCGGCTTACGTGATCGGGTACTTGCGATACTCCTTCACCGCCTCATAGAGCGCTACCAGATTCTCCGGCGGCACGCGCGACTGCACATTGTGAATGGTGTTGAAGACGAAACCGCCGCCCGGCCCGAAGATGCGCATCCGCTCGTGCACTTCGGCGCGCACCTGCTCCGGCGTGCCGAAAGGTAGCGTGCGCTGCGTATCAATGCCGCCGCCCCAAAAGACGATGCGGTCGCCGAACTCGTCCTTGAGCCGCTGCGGGTCCATCTCGGCAGCGCCAGTCTGCACGGGGTTGAGCACATCGAAACCGGCGTCAATGAAATCGGGCAGCAGGCGATAGATCGAGCCGCAGGAATGGATCATCGCTTTCCACTGCGTGTGCTGGTGAATCCAGTCGTTGACGGCCTTGTGGAAAGGCTTGAACAGCTCGCGGTAGGTTTTCAGCGAGATGAACGGCCCGTGCTGTGCGCCGAAGTCCGTGCCGGTGACGAGGACGACCGAAACGCGGTTGCCGACGACCTGGTGGATTTTCGCCAGGTTTTGCAGCGCGATCTCGCACTGGCGCTCGAAGATTTTGTAGACGTGATCGCGCCGCGAGACAGTGCTGATATACCATTCCTCGATATCGCGGATGCCCTTGGGGTACTTCATCCAGGGGGCGGGCACCAGGGCGATGTCGCCGAAGCCCGTGCCGCCGAAGTTGGCGAAGATGGCCTTGTCCGTCTCCTCATAGAGCCGCTTCGACTCGCGCTCGAAGTAAGCCAGCTCTTCGTCGGAGATCGGGCCGAATTCTTCCAGGTTGTCCTCGACGCGCAGGTTGTCGTCGTCAATGGGTGGCTGACGCACGATGGTGTCGAAATAGTAGCCGCCGGCAGGCATGCGTCCGCTGGGCGGAGCGCTCTTGTCGCCTTCGGGATATTGCAGGATGTCGCCGTTGGATTCCGGCTCGGTGTTGAAGCCACCAGGTACCAGCACCGGCGTGCCGTCGTGCAGTTGCCAGGGTTTCCAGTCGCGCCGGTGATAGCCGAAGAAAGTCCTCGTCCACTCCAGCGGCACCACATCGCCCCCGACCGCTTCCAGCAAATCCATGCCGATCTCGCCCAGCATCTGATACGGCTCGATGACTTTGACCGGCGTGCCGGGCGCGTCCAGTCCCAGCGCCTGACGCAACAGATAGACCGAACTGACCTGCATGCCGGTCACGACGGAGCCGCCCAGATCGAGCGGCACCATGTCGGGTTCCTGATGATTCAGAGCGCGCTCAACGCGCTCGCGTGATGTCAGCATCTTTTCCCCTCACAAAAGATTCTCACCGAATAGAAAGAATCCGAATGCGTGCCACCGTTGCCACAATATTGTCCTCATGATAAAGCAAAAGAGCCAGGCCAGGCCAGTTCTGTTTGACTGTCCCGTGCGTGCTATCCCTCACCGTCAATCTGCCAGGCGCAACGCTCGCCCCGGACTCAGCAGATAGGGCGGCAGGTAGGCGGGCAGATTGGAGAAGGGCAGTACCTCCGGCTTGAGGCGAATGCCTAACGCCTGCTCCATGAAATCCCGCCGCGCCTGAATGCGCCCCCACGCTTCGGGGTAGCGCCGGGCGAATTCTGTCCGCAGCGCTTCGTCGGCCAGCGCGATGCCGTCTTCGATATTGGTAGTGAAGTAGGGCGTGCCAGTAGCGGGGATCACGTCTACCTGCAGCGCCATACCCGATTGCAACTGCTCGGTCGAACCGGCGTAGATGGGCGAGTGCACCCATTCGTCCAGGTGAATCAGGTGGCCAGGGTTCAGGCTGACGCCGAAGACGGGATCGCCCAGGCGATCGTGAATGATCTGATATAGCTCGCCGCCGGTCACCCCCAGGCCGACGTGCTCATACCACGCCGACACCGCCGCGAAGTAGGGTGCGACCAGCCGCGGCACGTAGTCACGGATAGCCGCGGGCAGTTCGGCAGCGTCTGCCACCACAAACCCAGCCCGGCAGGTCAACGCGCCCCATACGCCATAGGCCACAGTGAAGGGATCGCCGCGTTCGATGCGGCGCAGCGATGGGCTGGGTAGCCCCATGAAGGCGCGTGGCCCCGCCGAAAGCATCAGGTGACACGACAGCGGCAGCCCGTTGACGCGCATCGCCTGTACCGCCTCGAACTCTGTCAGGCCGGGGCGCAGGCTGAAGATCGCATCGCGCACGGCCTGTGACGCATAGGTCGCGGCGAACTCGAAGCGGGCGAGTTGATCCACATCGTTGATTGCCCGCAGACCTGTGCTGGCATCCATCAGCAGGGCGTTGGCGTTGGTCACGTGGGCGATGTCGCCAGCCAGAGCGCGCAGGGTGTCGGCCAGATAGGCGGGTAGATCGAGCCAGAGGGTTGGCGCGTCGGTCTCGTGAGCGTTGAAGTGTTTCCAACCGGCCACACCCACCCGCACGCCCGACCGCACCCCCGCCGCGCGGAGAATCTCGGCCAGCGGGCGGCTGCGGCTGCGATCCTGGCCGAGCAGGCTGAAGCTCTGGAAAAGCACGATCTCCAGGTCGTCTTTGATAGGGCTGATGGAGGTGTAGCCCCAACCTTCGTTACCAACCAGCAGCGTGGGTTTGTGCGCATCGTCAGTCACGCTCACGATCAACAGGGCTTCTTCGAAGCGCGGATCGTACCCTGTCAGAAAGGTGAGGTTGGCGAAATGCTCACGGTCGGCATAGACAACGATGACTTCATATCCGGCGTCGCGGGCGCGGGCGCGCAAGGCGGCCAGGCGTTGGCGGTAGGTATCGGCGGGGATGGTTGGCTCGACGGTGGGTAACCCAAAGTCCGGCAGTTCGATCTCGGCTAGCTCAGCGCGACGGAGCATGGCTTACCTCTCCCTTTCACTCTCTGCTGATGACAGTTGCCGAAGTCCATTTTCAGCGGAGTCGGTCCCGCGCGCAAGCCGGTTGGCGCTGAAGATGGCCGCTGAGATGGCTGTCAGGAAGACGGCGACTACTGCGTAGGCGCTCTTGATACCCACCTGATCGGCCAGCATGCCCAGCACCTGAGGCGTGATCAGGATGGCCAGACCTGCCGCCAGAGTGACACGGCTGCTGGCAGCGTCGGCCTGGTGCGGGGCGACACTCCCGCTGGCCGCCGACAGGGTCAGCGGGAAGAGGTTGGCGATGCCCAGCCCGGCCACGAACAGCCCGGCGATGTTGAGGGGGGCGACGGGGGCCAGCCAGAAAGGCAAAAACCCGCTCAGTGCCAGCAGCGCCGCGCCAGGCAACAGGGTACTCAGGCGGGCGCGGCGGGTCAGGCGGCTGCCCAGAATGCGCCCTAGCAACATGGCCGCGAAGAACACGCTCATCAAGGTGGCCGCGTCCACTTTGCGCAGCCCGACGCCTGTCTCCAGGAAGTCGGCTCCCCAGAAGATGGTGCTCCATTCTGCTGATACACCCAGGAAGATCACCAGCCAGTAGGCCCAGAAGACAGCGGGAAGCTGCGTCCGCGGGGCAGTGGCGTGAGCTGCAGGAGGAGGCGCGGCCTGTGAGGGGATGGGCACACGCCAGCCGCGCCAGGTCAACACCGCCCAGGTCAGCGCGCTCAGCAGCAAAGCTCCCCGCCAGCCAATACCTGCCCGCTGCAAGTTGCCGACGCACAGCGGGGCCAGCCCTGCGCTGAGGCTCGCGCCGATGTTGGCCTCCGTGAGGGCGATAGTACGTTGCGCTCCGTGCCGGTCAGAGAGCGTAGCCTGTACGGTGATCAGCAGCAGCGTACCCGGCGCACCCATCAGCAGCGCGGCAGCGATGGTCAGCGCCGGATGACGCCCCAGCACGAAGGCGATTGCTCCCAACGCCATCCCCGCACCGCCGCCCCAGAAGGCCCGTCGCCTGCCCCAACGCCGCACCACTGCATCGCCAACCAGCCCGGCCAGGGTCATGCCCAGCGCGAACGCGCTCAGGTGCAGGCCGGTGATGGTGTAGTTCAGCTTCAGTTCATCGCGCAGGAAGGGCATCAGCGGGCCGAGCGTCGCCTGCTGATAGGCGAAATAGGCCAGCATCAGGTAGGCCAGCCAGGTGAAGCGATCGCGCTGGAAGCGAGGCGCAGAAGTATCCATGGCCCGGCGGACGGTGACCGCCTCAGGTCGTGGGGGGCGTGTCGCCGGTTGAGCTGTCGGCGATGGTCTGGCGCTCGCCCGTCGGCGCGACCAGATAGGCCAGCCCCAGCGTCAGCAGGCCCAGCCCCACGGCCATAATGCCCCGCCCCTGACGCACTTCGGCTTTTTCCTGGTTACGGCGCTGCAGAGCCAGCCACAGCAGATCGGCCTGAGTGGCATTTTGCAAGTCGGGGCGCAGTTCGCCGTCTACTTCAGCGGTGGGGAATGCGGCCAGGAAGCGATCTTTACGCGCCTCGATGTCGTTGATCTCGTTGCGGGCGTCCAGGTAGGTATAGGCTCCAAAGGCCAGCACCAGCACGCCGACCGCGCCCAGCACCCACATGACTGTGCGGCGCTGCTGACGGTTGGCCCAGAAAGCGCGCAACGCTGCGATCAGGCGTTGGATGGTCTGCATGGCTCCTCTGTCCGTGTAGCGTGCCAGTCCACTGCGCCGCTAGTATAGTGCATGGCCCTGCCGCCCGCCAGAGCGTGTTATGCACACCCCCCCGGCCCCTTCTTCCCGCGTCAGCGGGGAACACCTGCGGGCGCTGGCAAGTCCCCTCGCCTCGCAGGGTAATCGCATCAAAACCAGCCAGCGGAACCATGGGCAGAAGTAAGCTCAGGTGTGATCTGCTGGTTGACCTCACCCCCGCTCGGCGCTAACGCGCCTCGCGCCCCCTCTCCGCGTCGGAGGGGCCAAGCCGAGCGTAGCGAGGCTGGGGGTGAGGTAAAGCGGCAAACGGTTTGATGCAATCCCCCTGCCTCGCCCCGCAACGCGGGTTGCGAGACCACGGTTATCGTATCTCCTCCACCGCCCAGTGATCGCCCATGGCGCGACGACCCCGCGCCAGCCCCTCTCCCTCGGATACCTGGCGCGTCAGGTCGGGGCGTTCCAGCGCCTCCGGTCGCAGCGACACGCCCAGGCCCGGCCCGTCTGGGACGGTCATTGTCCCGTCTTCGGCGCGGGGGGCGAGATCGCTCAGGGCGGGGAAATAGGTCTGGTAGAAAGCACGCACTGTCTCGACGAAGTACAGGTTGGGGATGTGCGCGCCCAGGTGCATGGCCGCCGCATGACAGATCGGTCCGGCGACGTTGTGCAACACTAGCGGCACGCCGAACGTCTCGGCCAGCGCGGCGATCTTGCGCGTCTCGGCAATGCCGCCGTTCCACACCGGGTCGGTCATCACGATCTGCGTGACGTGTTTCTCCAGCCACTCGCGCAGTTGCCAGCGCGTCATCAGCAGTTCCGAACCGATGATCGGGATCGTCGTGCGCGACGCCAGCAATTTGATTTCGTCGGGGAAGACGGCGGGCAACACATCTTCCAGAAAGAGAATGTTGTACGGTTCCAGCGCCCGCGCGATGCGCTCCATGCTGACGCGATTCCAGCGGAAATGACACTCGATGCCGATCTCCATCGCCTCGCCGACGCGCTCGCGAATCTGGCGCACGGGCGTCAGCCCCGCCTCGATGTCCTGCGGGCTGATGTACTGCCCGAAAGTTGTCTCGCTGAAACGGTCGAACGGCCAGATTTTCATGGCGCGTTGCCCATCGGCCAGCAGGCTTTCGGCCAGCGCCCCGGCATCCTGGTGCCAGGCGACGTAGTCCTGCACCGGCCCAAAGCCGATGCAGGTGTTGTAGACGGGCACGCGCTCGCGCGTCTTGCCGCCCAGCAGATGGTAGAGCGGCGCGCCGTAGACCTTGCCCAGGATGTCCCACAGCGCCACCTCGACCGCCGACAGCGCGCGCAGTTCGGCCCCTGCGTAGCCGTGATACATGATGTTGTCCATCACGAAGCGCCACAGCCCTTCGATGTCGCGCGGGTCTTGCCCCAGCACCAGCGGGGCAATGGTGCCGTGCAACGCGCCCTTTGCGCCGGGCACTTTGTCTACCGTCTCGCCCAGGCCGACAATGCCCGCGTCGGTATGCACGCGCACTACCAGCAGGCGCGGGTACTCGGCCCATTGCAGGCTTTCGATCGCGGTGATCTTCATGTCTTGTCTCCCTTACTCCGGCGCGCCCAGTGCCCGCACGCGCTCCTCGGCGCGATCCAGCGCCTGCTGTACGGTCTGCTCGCCAGCCAGAGCGCGCGCCGCTTCCTGGCCCAGGATGTCGCCGAATTCGAAGGAGTGGCGCGTCACGGGGCGCTCGCCGCGGGCGAAAGCGCGCGTGGCGCGGGTGGTCTCCACCAGGTCGGGGCGGAAACGCGCGGCAAAGCGCGGATCGTTCAACACCGACCGCCGCGATACTTCCACGAAACCGCTGCGCAGCGCGTCCTCAAGCAATTGCTCCGGCGCGCACAGAAACTTGGCCAGTTCCCACGCCGCCCGCTTGACCCTGGAGCGCGCGGGGATGGCATAGGGCGGGCAGTACAGCCCGGCATGGCGCGTGCCCAACGGCCCGGCGGGCACCAGGGTCGTCAGCGTGCCGTCGGCGACCGGCCCGCCAGCATCATAGACAATGGATGCCTCGTTAGCCGGTTCGATGACCATCGCCGCCCGTCCGGCACGGTAGGCCGCCATGCACTCTTCGAAGCCCATCGTCACCGACTCCGGCGGACCAGCGCGCCGCAACAGGTCTACATAGTGTTCGAGCGCGGCGCGATGCTCCGGCGTGTTGAAGGCGGGCTGTCCCGCCTCGTCGTACCAGCGCACGCCCCACGACGGCCCCCAGGTGGAGCCGAGCAGCCAGAAGTTGAGGCCGCAGCTTGGCGCACCGCGCAGGGTGATTCCGTAGAAGTCGGTGTGCCCGTCGGCGCGGGCGGCTTCTTGCACGGCCAGCGCCGCTTCCGTGAGTTGATCCATCGTCTGCGGCACGGGGATGCCGTAACGCTCGAACAGGTCAGCGCGGTAGATCAACACGCTCGACACATCGCAGTAGGGCAGGCCGTAGAGCGTCCCGCGCAGGCTGACCGCTTCCAGCGCCGCCGGTTCGAAGTCGTCCAGGGCGTAGCCGTCGGCGGTCACGTACTCGTCGAGCGGCTCGACGCGCCCGTTGCGGGCGTATTGCAGCAACAGCAGTTCGTCGCAGCCCACCAGGTCGAAGGGCGGATCGTCCTCGTTGAAGGCGCGCGCCATCAAGTCCCACAATTCGGGGATGTGACTCAGCGTGACCTCGACGCGCACGCCGGTCAGTTCGGTGAAGCGCCGGGCATTATTGGGCAGGTTATGGAACGGTGCCCAGTCCTCTTGAAGAACGCGAATGGTTGTCCCAGGCGGAAAAGTGTTCATTTGTGGTTCCTCCTCAAAGGTGAGAAAAGAATCCAGAATTGAAGAAATGAGTTGCCATGCCCTGGTTTACCTCACCCCCACTCGACGCTGACGCGCCTCGTGGCCCCCTCTCCGCTTCGGCTTATCATTACCCACATCTTGAGCCGATGGCCCTCAACCCCCGGCCCCTTCTCCCGCGCTGCGGGCGAAGGGGAATGCCTGGGCGAGAGAAAGTAAGTCCCCTCGCCCCGCGACGCAGTCGCGAGGGAGAGGGGATTTAGGGGTGAGGGGAGACTTGTAGGTAATGCATAGCCGCTTCGGAGAGGGGGCGAGCCGAGCGCGGCGAGGCTGGGGGTGAGGTCAACTGCCGGATTTCGCAAAGCTTTCCTGAGCTTACTTCTGCGTCCAAACACTTTCACACCACCCCCGCCGGATTGCGCAGCGTCCCGATGCCGTCAATGCTGATCTCGATCTCGTCGCCCGCGCGCAGCGCGAAATCGTCCGGCGGGACAATGCCCGTGCCGGTGAGCAGCACCACCCCGTCGGGAAAAGTGTTGCTGCGGCCCAGGTAGCCGATCAGGTCGTCCAGCGTGCGGTGAATGCGTCCCGTGCTCACTTCCCCTGCAAAGGCGACTGCTCCCTCGCGCCAGATGGTCAGGCGGATGGTCGTCGCTGGCCAGCCGCTAGCGGGGGTCAGCGCAATGCCCGGCCCCAGGGCACATGAGCCAGTATAGACTTTAGCCTGGGGCAGGTAAAGGGGGTTCGCTCCCTCGATGTCGCGGCTGCTCATGTCGTTGCCCACAGCGAAGCCAACCGTCTCCAGCGCCGGATTGAGCACAACGGCCAGTTCTGGCTCTGGCACCGTCCAGCGCGAGTCGGCGCGGAGGCCCACCATGCCCCCCGGCCCGACGACGCGCCAGCCCTGCGCTTTGAAGAACAGTTCGGGGCGTTCGGCAGTGTAGACGCGGGCGTAGATGTCGCCCCCGTCTATCGCCTCAGCCTGACGGGCGACGCGGCTGCGCTCGTAGGTGACGCCCGCCGCCCATACTTCCTGGCTGTCCACCGGAGCCAGCCAGTGCAGGCGCTCCGGCGCAGGCATGGGCGCGAAGTCGTCCGGCGAGAAGACGGCGGGCGCTTCCAGAGCGGCGCGTTGCAGGTCGGCGATGGCATCTGCCACGCGCCCGACGCTCGCCCGCAGCCATGCCCCCACCGACGGCACATATCCTGTCACATCGTGCACGGCGTCGCCCAGCCGCACGCCCACGCGCGGGCCGCTGCCGGGCCGGTGAAAGCGTACCAGCGAAAGAGCGCTCATGACGGCAGACTCCAGGTGATCAGCCCGTCGGCGTTGCGCCCGGCTACCAGCAGGCCGCGTTGCGTCAGCCGGTTGAGATTGCCCAACATGCCATAGCTGAAGTCCTGGTTGGCGGCGGCGGGCCACGACCCCAGGCGCGGCCCCAACGTCTCGACCGCCTGGCGCAGGGTATAAGCGGGGTGTTCGTGCGCGAAGTCGAGCAGCGCCCGCTCGACCAATAGGCAGAAGTTGCGGCTCTCGCGCAGGAACTCGCTCACCTGCGGCCCCGTCTGCACCGGCCAGTGCGCCGGAGAGAGGGTCTCGATGTCCATTGCCGCTAGCCGGTCGAGGGTGGCCAGGTACGTATCTACATAGCAGTAGGTGGGTGGCATGGCCGGTTCCCAATCCTGGTCGAGGATGGCATTCCACAGCCCGGCCTCGCCTGCGACCAGCGTCTTGCTGCGCGGATCGTAGACGGTCAGGTGTCCCCAGGTGTGCCCCGGCGTGTGAATCACTTCCACGACCCAGTCCGGCCCCAGCCGGAACGTCTCGCCCCCCTCCAGCGTCACGTCGAGCGGGTGACTCAGGCACTGCTGACGAATGCCCGCCTTGCCCTCCTCGCCATAGCCGATGCCGTGATCGCGCTCGAACTGACTGTAGCGCCCGCGGATCAACGCTTCGGTATCCTCCACCCAGGGGCGATCGAGGGTGTGACACATCAACAGGGCGTTTGGCGCAGCCTGTTTTATGGGCGCGTTCCCGCCCTGATGATCGAGGTCGGAGTGTGAGATCAGGATATAGGTCAGGCGTTCCGGCGGCAGGCCGACCGTTTCCATGTAGGGCAGGATTTCCTGAGCGGGGTTGTGCGCACAGCCGGTATCTATCAGCATGGTCGCATCCTGCCCGACCAGCAAATGCACGTAGACCATGCGCTTGTTGCCGAAGGCGCACTTGATGCGATGAACGCCAGGTGCTATTTCCACAATGACCCCCTTTTGGACTGACTGCGGGCACTCTACGGGCACCCCTGCGGCTGATCTGACGGCTGCTGGCCCTTGACCCCTATGCCGCCGTCCACCTGAAAATTGGCCCCCGTGACAAAGCTCGCCTCGTCGGAGGCCAGGAACAGACATACGTTGGCGACTTCTTCGATGGTGCCCACCCGCCCGATGGGGTGCATCTGGTCGAACTGACGGCGGATTACTTCGGGGTCGGACTGCGCGGCGACGAAATCGTGCAGCATGGGCGAATCAATGGTGCCCGGCGAAACAGCGTTGACGCGAATGCCACACGGCGCGTAATCGGTGGACATGGCCCGCGCCAGGGCGATCAGCGCCCCCTTGGTCGCCGAATAGACCGCCAGCCCCGGCAGGCCCAGCACGCCGGTGACGCTCGCCATGTGAATGATGCTGCCGCGCCCAACTGTCAGCATGTCCGGGATCACCGCCCGGCTGACCAGGTATGCCCCGCGCAGGTTGACGGCCACGCAGCGCTCAAAGTCGTCAGGCGGAGTCTCGTGCAGCCGTCCTGCGGGCAGGACGGCAGCGTTGTTGACCAGCACGGTCACCGGCCCGAAATGCTCGCGCAACGCAGCGACGGCAGCGTGCACCTGCGCTTCGTCGCGCACGTCGGCCCCCAGCGCCAACGCCTGCCCGCCGAAACTGGCGATTTCGTCCACAACTGTTTGGCTGTCACACTGGCGCAGGTCCAACACGCCCACCCGCGCGCCCTCGTGCGCAAAGCGCAGCGCGATTCCGCGCCCGATGCCGCGCGCCGCGCCGGTGATCAGAGCTACTTTACCTTCCAGTCGCATACTCTCCCCCATCAATCGAACTGGAACAGCGAACAGCCACCATCGAGCGTCAGCACCGAGCCAGTCATATAAGCCGTCTGTGGGCTGGCCAGGTATACCACTGCCTGGGCAATTTCCACCGGCGTGCCCGGCGCACCCAGCGGGATCACTTTGGCCACGCGCGCCGCATAGGCCGGGTCTTCGCGCATCTGCCGCCCGGCCAGGCCCGCGTTGACAATGCCCGGAGCTATGGCGTTGGCGCGGATACCATAGGGGGCCAGTTCGCGGGCGGCCTGTTTCATGAGCATGTTCAATCCGGCCTTGCTCACAGTATACGGCGTGATCTCCGGCCAGGGAATCTGCGCCACCCAGGTGCTGGTGAAGATCAGGCGGCCCGGAATCTGACGGGCGACCATCACCCGCGCCACCGCCTGCGCCACGTGAAACGCGCCCGTCAGGTTGATCGCGAGATGGCGTTGCCACATTTCTGGCGTGACTTCCAAGAACGGCGCAGACTCGACGATGCCGGCGTTGATGCAGGCGATGTCTATGCCGCCTGTCTGCCCGACAACCTCGTCCAGCGCGCGGTCTACCGCCCCTCGATCGGTCACGTCCACCTGCTGGTAAATCACTGGCTTGCCCGCTTCCTGCACGCGGGCGATGCGCTCTTCTACATCGGCTGGCGGCCTGATGTCCCACAGCACGATGGCCGCCCCCTCGCGGGCCAGATGCACGGCCATCTCGTTGCCCATGTCACCGGCCCCGCCAGTGATCAGCGCCGTCTTGCCCCCCAGCATATCCTCCTGCCTCCTGTCCTGCCCGGATTATGGGGCGTTTGTGTTTGCTTGACCAAACCTATAAAGATACTATTATGTTTTGTTTAATCTGGCATATTCCGATTTAAAAAAGATGCTCTCCAGTATCTACTGCTGCGCTATTGATATTCCCTTGGGAGACGAGCGTCACGCCAGGGGCTGCCGGGGTGTGCAGCGACGCGCCTTGATGGGGGCAGAATTCACCCCAAAGCGCGCGGAGGCCACAGAGAATGGCACGGGATTGTTCCTCTGCGCCCTTTTATCTCGGTAATTCAAGAGCGTTGCCCAAAAGGTGAATGCACCCCGCCCTGATTTTCTCGGCTACTTCACCGCCAGCAACTCTTCCCGCGTCGTGATGCCGCGCATGGTGTGCAGGAAGTCCTCCAGCGAGGCGCTGCGGGCGAGAATGCGCTCGATGGCCGGGCCGGTGGGATCGGCTCCTCCTGCGCCCGGCTCCCCCTGATACCCGCCATAGAAAGCGAAGTACGCCTGATTCAGCTTGCGAATGGGGTAGCCGTGCCGGGCGAATTTGCGCTGCTGCGCGGCCATGTAGACTTCCGCCGCCTCAACCATTCCCTGCCACAGCAGAAAGTCCACGCGGGCGCGGGTGACGGCCATCTCGCGGGCGAAGTCGAAGGGGGGCGGGGCGTCGGGGTCACGGGCGGGGGTGGGCGTCGCTGCAGCCATGACCGGCGCAGGGGTGAGGAATGACGGATACTGCGGAATGGGCACGTGCGGGTAGTAGCGGGCGATCACGCGCTGCGCCACCGCCCGCCCGAAGAAAGTCGCTGTCGTCTCGTTGATGATGCGCGTTTCGGGCCGTGTGTTGTATTCCCAGCCCAGCGGGTAGAAGACCAGGTAGTGATGCGCCCACTCGTGCGCCGTGACCTCGAAGACGCGCGCGAGCATGGCCGTCGGGTCGCCGGAAGACGGCTCGACGATCATGGCCGGGTACAGGCTCAGCCCGCCCAACGGCACCACCAGTGAGGACACATTCAGGGCGGCATCAATGCGCGCTTCGAGCGCCTCGCGCTCTTCAACAGTCAGCGCGTTCACATCCACGTTGGCGGCGACAGCGATGCGCTCGCGCGGGGAAACGATGAGCGCCATCGGCGTCTCGGTGAAGTGCATGGAGACGGGCGGCAACACCTGCCCCAGCACGCCGAAACCCTCCTCGGCTAGCACCGCCGACACCTGGCCTTCGATCAGGCTCTCCACCAGCGGCTGATTGTCCCGCAGGCGGGCGCGCAGCGCGTCGCGCTCGGCACGGAGGGGAGCGGCGGCAGCCTGCGGGTCGGACACAGCGGAGTCGGCGTAGAGGCGCTCGATACGCCGTTCGAGCGCCTGCACATCGCTGAGCGTTTGCACGTAGTCCAGCACCAACGCCCGCCCACGCTCGTCAGTCAGGTAGGGGGCGATGCCCAGCACAGCCTGCCCCAGCTTGCCCCACAGCGCGCCTACTTCCCAGGCGGCGTAGTCGAACAGATGAGGGCGCGCCAGCGCCGTCACGCGCGCGCTCAGCGATGTGTCGCGCACGGCTCCATCGCCCAGGGCGGCGATCAGCGCGACCGTCAGCGCCAGCCGCAGCAACGCGATCCACAGCGCCCGCAGAATACGCCGGACGCGACGCCAGAGTCGCCGCACAGCGACGATCGCGGTCTGCGCTGCGCGCCGGAGTAGAGCGATGGACATTTACGACAGACTCCTGGCCCGCAAGCGCAGCGTCTCAGCCGCCCTTGGCCGCGACGCGCGCCTCGAAGCGGGCCTTATCCACCACAAAACGTTCGTGCGTGCCCGCGCCGATCTGTTCCATCTCGTCGTGCGCTTCTACGGCGAAGATCAGCCGTCGCCCGTCCACCTCGACCAATCGAGCGATCGCCCGCACGGTCATGCCCACCGGCGTCGCGGCCAGATGCCGCACGTCCAGGTGCGTGCCGACGGAGGTCTGCCCCGCGGGCAGATGCCCTTGCAGGGCAGCGACGGCTGCGCCTTCCAGCAGGGCGATCAGGGCGGGCGTGGAAAAGGCCCGCACATTGCCGCTGCCTAGCGCTGCGGCGGTGTGTGTCTCGTCCACGCGCAGGCTCAACTCGCCAGTCAGCCCTGGCGCGAGTGTCCCAGGGATGCTGTCGCTCATAGATTCACCTCGCTAGATCAGTGCTTTTCCGTCTCAAACCTGGCATTATGCCCCGGCAGCTGCCGGATCGACAATCCATCCTTCGAGCGGATCGGCGTCCGGCGGTACCCCATAACCGGACTGCCCGCTGGCCCAGGCCGCCTGCACGGCGCACAGCAGCGCATCCAGCCGATCGCCGCCGCCGTCGTTCAGCAGGGCTTCGGCCAGGTCATCCGACAGGTCGAGCGCGAAGCCATAGAGATCGTCGCAATGTTTTCGCAGTCCGGCCAGCACATCGCAGCGCGCGTCGCGCTGAGCCAGAGTCTGCCGGGCTGGGGAATCGCTTTTGTAGGGGCGCGTACCGATCCACCGCCGCGCGACCAGGGCGGGATAGGCCTCCAGCGCCATCCGGCTGTCGCCAGTTGGACGGCAGGGGATGACCGACACCCCCGCCGCCAGCAGGCGCGGCGCACCCGCCCAGAACATACGCCCCACCGGCACGCGATGCACCATCAGCGGGCTGCGCGCTCCGACCAGCGCGTCAGTGCGGCGCAGCAGGTGTTTGTCGCCGGGGGGACGGGCGTCGCGATATGCTTTGAGCGCAGCCAGAAACTCATCGCGGCTCAGTGCACCTACGCGGGCCACCACCTCGGCCCAGCTTGCGCCCCAGCGCAGCGCACGGATTAGCGAGACCGGTTGACCAAAGGGGAAGTCGAAACCGGCGACCCAGGGGCCGGGCCGCGCCAGAAACGTTTCGAAGGCGGCGAAGTCGGTCAGCGCCTCGACGTGCTGCAGGCGTAGTGCTCCCGCGGAGAGCACACACACCGCGCAGGTGATCGGCTTGCGCGGGCGGGGGGCGCTGGTGAAATCCACACCGAAGATGAGCATCGAGCGGTCAGCCTTCGGTCCTCGCCTCTTGCCAGATCAGTTATGATGGGTGAAACGTGCCTGGATCACCAACAACCCTGCCATAGCCTCCCTCTTGCTGACCGCTGAAAGACCGTTTGAAAAGCCCCCCTCAACCCCCGGCCCCTTCGCCCGCGCTGCGGGCGAAGGGGAGACGGGCCAGGTTTTCTCCCTCGCCCCATTGAGGGAGAGGGGTGGCGCGCAGCGCCGGGGTGAGGGGTTATCAAATGGTCTCTGAAAGCTGCTCGCCCTTCTCACAAATTGGGCACCAGATATGTTTCCAGCGCGTAGAACGCGAACAGCGCCAGCGCGCCGACCGCCCCCAGCGGCAACCAGTGTACAAGCGGTCGCCGCCCGGCGATCAGCCTCGCCCAGCCAGTCAACCCGGCTCCGACGACGAACGACAGCGGCACCAACGCCGGATAGAGATAGCGCCCCTGGAACTGCACGAAGCTGAGGTTGTAGAGGGCGAAAGCGGCGGTTACCAGCACGATCGTCGCGACGAAAAGGATCAGTGTATCGCGCTCCACCCCGTCGAGCGCCAGCGGAAAGCGCGCGTGCCAGGCGTGAACGCTCGCGCCCGCCAGCAGCCCCAGCGTGATCACTCCCAGGATACGGTATACCTGACCGGGTAGCGGCACGCTCATCCAGCCGAACTGTCCCCAGAAGCTGTGAAAGGTCGTGCGGAACAGATGCTCCAGGTACTGCCGTTCGCTGCCGCGGAGCACTACCTCGATGTACTCATCGGTGCGCATCTGCCCCACCGTGACTGCATCGTGACGATCCAGGCCGGTGAAGTCTGTCCCGCCGTAGACGTGCAGGTTGCGCCCCCACCACAGGCCGCCGAGCAGCAAAGCGGGCACGAGCACGGCGGCCAGGTGAGATACGAAAACCCGTCGCGACCAGCGTTCGCGTCGCCCGCGCAACAGGACGGACAGCAACACGATCCCGGCCAGGAAGTAGATAGTCGTCTTGGTGATCAACGCGAGAGCGGTCAGGACGCCGAGCATCGCCGGCGGGGCGCTTCGCGCTCCCCGCAGATAGGCGACCGCGGCCCACAGCGTCAGCGCGGCGATCAGCTCGGCCAGCGCGTCATTGTTGACGCTGCCCAGAATGCTGAGGTGTTGCGGCAGGAAGGCGACGAAGCCCGCTCCGCTGAGGGCCAGGCCCGGCTGTCTCGGCGCTGCTGCCCGCAGCGCGGCCCAGGTCGCGATCACCACGCCCGCGCCCAACACGACGGAGACCAGCCGCAACGCCAGCAGGTCGCCGCCGCTCAGGGTGTAGACGGGGGCTGCCAGCAGATAGTAGAGCGGTGGCTGATGATCTTCGTACTGGATCGTGTCCAAGCGGTCCAGCAACTCCGGTGCGAACTTACTCGCCTTCAGTTGCTCCTGATACTCCTGTTGCCAGTCGCCCGGCGCGATCACTGGCAGGCGACCCTCGTCGGCGATCTGCCGCACGTAGTTGTAATGCGCCGGTTCGTCAGGGGCCTGCCAGTCGGGAGTGCGGGCCGCGTACAGGACGCCCAACAGCAGGTACACTGCCAGGGTGACGGCCAGAACTGCCCCTTCAGCGCGACGACTCATGTGACTTCCTCCGACAGCGAGGAATAGACCGCGCCCGGAAGGGTCACAACTGCGGGGCGGAAGTGCTGAGGAAAAGCGCGGACGGGAGACTCGATAACCTGGAATGAAGCGTCGGGCAGATAGTCCGCTCTGTCCCGGCTGCTCTCACTCCCTGGTCTCGCTGTGCTTGGCTTTCCCCCACAGATGGCTGAGAGGAAACGAGACACATCAGCGCCAGGTGAAGGTGAGGTCAACCAGCGGAATCCGCAAGGCTTTTCCAAGATCGCCGCTCTGCCCATCTCCGCGCCCTCTGCGCCCTCCGGCGTGTGACTCTGCTCAGCCCCACAACGCCTGCAGAAAACGCACCTGCTCCAGTGTGTGATGGCTGCCGCCGCCTTCGTGATTGTTGTAGGGATAGATGCGGATGTCCTTGGGGGCATTGATGTAATTATAGGCGGCGAACACCGTGGAGGGCGGGCAGATCTTATCCATCAGCGCCGTCGAGTACAGCGCGCGCGCCTGACTGCGCGCCGCAAAGTGCATCCCATCGAAGTAGGACAGCGTGCGGAAGACGGTCTCGGTCTTGTCGCGATGGACGCTGAGAAAACGCACGATTTCCTGGTAGGGGTGCTCTTCGGTGAGGCCGATAGCCCGCCGGAAATGACACAGGAAGGGTACATTGGGCATAGCTACCGCCAGATCGGGCACCAGGCCGCTGACGGCGATGGTCAGCCCGCCGCCCTGACTGGTGCCGGTAGCCGCGATGCGCGTCGCCTCTACGGCGGGATGGCTGCGCACTGCCTCGATGGCACGCACGGCGTCGGTATACACACGGCGATAGTAGTAGGTGTGGGGGTCGAGAATGCCCAGGGTCATGAAGCCGGGCGCGTGAGGGCTGCTTCCATCGGGCAGATCGGGCGTGTCGCCCGGCTGCCACGCGCCCCCTTGCCCGCGCGTGTCCATCACCAGGTAGGCGAAACCGGCGTTGGGCCAGAGCAGCCAGTCGTGAGGGAAGCCACGTCCGCCACCGTAACCGATGTACTCTACCACACACGGCAGCGGCTTTGTCGCGCCGCGCGGCACCATGAACCACCCTTTGACCGGCTGCCCGCCGTAACCGGCGAAAGTCACGTCGTAGGTATCTACCAGCCGCAGCCCGAAGTCCACTGGCGCAAAGTGCGCCGCCAGGGGGTGCTGCCGCGCTTCCTGCAGGGTCTTTTGCCAGAATGCGTCGAAGTCCTCTGGCTCTTCACGCGGAGGCCGGTAGACGCGCAGTTCGTCCAACGACAGATCGAAGAACACCACAACCTTTCTCCTTTTCGCAGGTACCAGCCAGATAACTCCCTCAACTGTAACACGGACGGCCCTTTTGCGCCTTAGAACGGCGATTTTGACCCCCTACCTGTGACACTTATCATTACCCACATCTTGAGCCGATGGCCCTCCCCCCCCGGCCCCTTCTTCCGCGCTGCGGGCGAAGGGGAGCACTCGCGCGAAAGACATTAAGTCCCCTCTCCCTCGCGACTGCGTCGCGGGGCGAGGTCAGGGATTTAGGGGTGAGGGGCAGCAGACTGCTGCAGATTGCCTGTCACATTTTGCACGCACCCGGAGCACAAAACGCCCCCGCGCCGACAGAGTCCGCACGGGGGCGATGTGTTTTCACCAACTGCCGTCCAGCCTACGCCAGGGTCAGCGCTTTGCTGTCCACAATGCGGCGGGCCAGCTCGATGAAGTTGGGCAGCGGCATCGCGCCCAGGTCTTCGCCGCTGCGCAGCCGCACGCTGACCGTGCCGCCGGCCACGTCGCGGTCGCCGGCAATCAGCATCCAGGGCACTTTCTGCAGGGTAGCGGTGCGAATCTTGGCGCTCATGCGGTCGCCGGAGTCGTCTACCTGCACGCGCAGACCCTGTCCCCGCAACTGCGCGGCGACCTGCCGCATGTAGTCCAGGTGACGGTCGGCGACGGGGATGAGCACGGCCTGCACCGGCGACAGCCAGGCCGGGAATGCCCCCGCGTAGTGTTCGATCAGCACGGCGACGAAGCGCTCCATGCTGCCATAGAGCGCGCGGTGAATCATGATCGGCTGATGGCGCTCGTTGTCCTCGCCCACATATTCCAGCTCGAAGCGCGCGGGCAGGTTGTAGTCCACCTGCACCGTGCTGACCTGCCATTCGCGCTTGAGCGCGTCGCGGATGGTGAAGTCCAGTTTGGGGCCGTAGAAAGCCGCCTCGCCTTCCTCCACCGTGAAGTCCAGCCCACGCTTGGTCGCTGCCGCGATGATCGCCTGCGTCGCCTGCTCCCACACGGCGTCGTTGCCCACGTACTTGTCGCTTTGGGGGTCACGAACGCCGACGCGGGCGCGATAGTCCGTCAGACCCAGGCTCTGGTAGATGAACTCGATCAGGTCAACAACGCCCAGGAACTCGTCTTCAAGCTGTTCGGGCGTGCAGAAGATGTGCGCGTCGTCCTGGGTGAAGCCGCGCACGCGCGTCAGGCCGTGCAACTCGCCCGACTTCTCGTAGCGGTAGACTGTGCCGAACTCGGCCATGCGCACCGGCAGATCGCGGTACGAGTGCAGATCGTCCTTGTAGATGTGAATATGGTGCGGGCAGTTCATCGGCTTGAGCATGAAGTAGTCGCCCTCGACCTCGAAGGGCGAGTACTGACTATCCTTGTAGTAGGGATAGTGGCCCGACCGTTCGTAAAGCGCCACACGGGCGATGTGCGGCGTGATCACCGGCTGATAGCCGCGTTCGATCTGCACTTCGCGCAAGAAGCGTTCCAGCAGGTCGCGCAGGATGGCCCCGTTGGGCTTCCACAGAGGCAGGCCCTTGCCCACTTCGGTACTGAAGGTGAACAGCCCCAGGTCCTGGCCCAGCTTGCGGTGATCGCGCTTCTTGGCCTCTTCCAGTAACGCCAGATACTGCTGCAACTGTTCGGGCGTCTCCCAGGCCGTGCCGTAGATGCGCGTGAGCATCTGCCGTTTTTCGTCGCCACGCCAGTAGGCACCGGCAGGCGCTTTGAAAGTGATGCTGATCGCGTCCGGGTTGATCTCGCGCGTGTTGCTCACGTGCGGGCCGCGGCACAGGTCTTCGAAGGTGTCCTGGCGATAGGTGCTGATCACCACCGCTTCGTCGGTCTTCTCGCCATATTCGTCCACGCCGCCTTTTTCTAGCCCATCAATCAGTTCGAGCTTATAGGGCTGGTCGTGGAAGAGCGCACGCGCCTCGTCTGCCGTCACCTCGCGCCGGACGAAATCGTGCCCCTCGCGGATGATCTCGCGCATCCGCGCTTCGATGGCCGCCAAGTCTTCTTCCGTGAGCGGGCGGGGCAGGTCGAAGTCGTAGTAGAAGCCGTCTTCGATGGGCGGCCCGATGGCGATCTTGGCCTGCGGGAAGCGTTCCAGCACCGCCTGCGCCATGACGTGCGCGGCGGAGTGACGGATACGGTAAAGATGACTGTCCTGGTAGCGGTTCATAGGACTGCGAGTCTCTCCTTCAATGCATGACGGTTGACGGGAACAGGCCAGGATCGCCCCTGTGAGCCGTCGGTCAACCTTCCGACGGCGCGATCACTGCCGGTTGTATCCACGTAAAGGCGCAGGGAAACCGGTCACCGGTGAACGGGCCGGTATGACACAGCGACGCCCTAGTCGGCGGTGTGGCCGTTATCGCTCACCAGACTGGCCAGCAAGTCTTGGGGGCGGCTGAGCAGTCCGCTTTCGCCAACGAATTCGCTAAAGACATTCTCGAAAATGCCTAGCGCCATCAGGTTGTCTACCACGTCCTCGATGATGTCGGGCGTGAGCTTTTCGACGATCACATGCGGTGTCTCCAGCGCCAGGAACTGCGTGGCCGCCAGCGCACCGTTGTACTGGCGGGCTACATCCAGGCTGAGCTTCATCTCCTCCTGGAGGTGTTCAAGCGTGACAAAGTGCGCCTGCCACAGCTTGTTGTCCTCCATTTCTACCAAGACATCGGCACTATCGCGCAACGGGTCGAAGCCGATCTTAGGTTCGGTCTCAATCCACACACGTTTGACGAACACGGCAGTTACCCTTCATCCTCTACAGTCACGGTGTCATATCACCATACTACACCAAATACACCCCAAAAATGAAGACCCCCGCCCAAACTTACCTGGGGCGAGGATCGTATACGACCACGCGGTTCCACCCAATTTCGGCGCTTCTGCCGCAGCGGTGAAGCGCCCTCATTGTGGCCGCTAACGGGGCCATCCGGCGCGGCTTACTGGGCGTCTCACAGCCGTTCGGCGGCGCACTCGCGGGGGGTTTTCCCAGGCTGCCAGATGAGCAAGCTCACAGTCCAGGACTCGCTCTCCCTGAATCCGGTGCAAAGCCGGTACTCGTCCCGCTCAACGTGTTGCGGTGTATGTTGCTAGTTCTCAGCATAATCGAGCCGTGCGGCGCTGTCAAGGGTTTTGGAGCACGAATCTGCTGGCTCAAGGCCATTGTCAGCGGGCCAGCCCAACACACGCTGACACAGCCGCTCATCCTTGAACCTGAACCAGCATTCGCGCCCTTGCGGGTAACGCGCCACAAGGGGCAACAAACCGCTGCAAAGCGGCTTTGCCCCGCCCGAAGGCCCTCATCCCCCGGCCCCTTCTCCCGCGCTGCGGGCGAAGGGGAGCGCTCGTGCGACAGACAGGTGAGGAGCAGCCGCGCCCCCATCTTTTTGGCTCATTTGACGGCGCGCGCACCGGTCTGTACACTTTGCGGCGTCAGAGTCTGCGGGGAGGTTGACCATGCGCAAGCGGCATATCCTGATGCTCACGCCTTATTTGCCGTACCCGCCCAACAGCGGTGGTCGCAGCCGCACCTATAACCTGATCCGCCATCTGCGCGAGGACTACGACGTCTCCCTGGTGTGCTTCGGTCGTCCGGAGGAGAAAGCGTTCGACCTGACGCCGTTGCGCGACCTGTGCGATCTGACAGTGGTAGACCGCGCCCCCAGCCCCGGCACGCTCAAGGCAGCCTGGCTCAGCCTCACCTCGCCCAGGCCGATCACCATGCGCCTTTATCACACGCCAGAAATGGCCCGCACCGTGGCGCGGATGCTGGCCGAGGGCGAGGTAGACCTGGTGCACGTCGAGTCTTTCTATATGCTGCCCAATCTGCCCCGGCAGATCGCGCAACCGGTGTTGCTCTCCGAACCGGCCATCGAATACGTTGCCTGGGGACGCCATGCGCGGGTGGCGCAGCCCTGGTACACACGCCCTGGGGTGTGGCTGGAAGCATTGAAAATGCGCATCTGGGAGCCGCGCACCTGGGCTGATGCCACTGTCGTGGGGGTGATGTCGGCGGTGGACGCGGCGGCAGTGCGGGCGGCAACGCCCGGCGTGCGTACCGTATTGACGCCCAACGGCGTAGATGTGGACTACTTCCAGCCCGACGAATCCGTGCCGCGCGACGGGCGCACAGCGGTCTTCATGGGCGACTACAAATATTTCCCCAACACCGACGCCGTGCTCTACTTCGTCCACGAGATTCTGCCGCTGGTGCTGCGCCAGCGACCGGACTTCCGGCTGGTTTTGCTGGGCAAGGACGCCCCGCGCGAGATTCTGGCTCTGCACGACGATCCGGCCATGCCGGTGACGGTAGCGGGCCTGGTGCCAGACACGCGCCCCTATCTGCAGGGCAGTGCTATGTTCGTCTGCCCGTTGCGCAGCGGCAGCGGCACGCGCTTCAAGTTGCTGGAAGCGCTGGCCTGCGGATGCCCCGTGGTGAGCACGACAGTCGGGGCGGAAGGACTGGATGCAGTAGATGGCGTGCACATGCTACTGCGCGACACGCCGCAGGAGTTCGCCGACGCCATTGTCACCCTGCTGCAGCAGCCAGCGCTGGGGGCAACCATCGGGCGCGAGGGGCGCGCCTGGGTGATTCAGCAACACGCCTGGGCGCGCAGCGCAGCTTTGCTGCGCGATGCCTACGACAAGCTCATCGGTCACGAAGACCCCACTCCCGTGCTCACAGCACGGCAGCGCGAGCAGCTCGCCGCGCGCGTACGCGATGCGCTGGATGCCAACTCATCGGGCAAGCCCGATCAGCCTTCTGCCTGAGCCTTCCGGTGCCGCATACCGCGCACGATGGCCCGTCGCAGCGCTTCGTAGTCGGCGTGACTGTGCGTGGAAATGCCGAAGGCGCGCGTCCGCCAGCCCAGGCCAGCCATCCAGCCAACCGCCAGAAAAACCGGTGGCAACCCTCGTTCAACGATGACGAGCTGCCCGAAGTGTTCGCGGTCGCGGGGGCGCGGTTGCCCGCGCCGGATGAGGGTATGGTCGGCCAGGCGGCCCAGGCCATCCCAGGGCAACCATATGCCCGCCCCCAGCATAGGGCGCAGCCATAGCCCATTTTCGTAGACGGTCACCTGCGGGTGCATGACCGCCAGTTGCACCAGCGGCACCAACAGCGCCACCAGAAAGGGGACGCAGAGCACCAGCAGCGGCAGGCCGTAGCCCACGCCCAACGCCAGCAACCCGGCGATCCCCAGCAGCGCCCCGCCGATGCCCATCGCCAGCGCGACGGCGGTCAGGCGGCGCAACGCCGGGCGCGGGTGTGGATGATCCGAGATCATCGGCCCGCGCACTGTCTCAGAAGGAAGAGTCTGCCCGCGCATGAGTGTTCTCCTGATGCGCCAGGGATTATAGCCGCAAAAGAGGGGCTTCCGCAGTCGCCATGACTCCGGAAGCTGAGCGACTTTTCTCCGTTGCCTGAGGGCGCGTTTTGTGGTTAGATTGCGCCTGTTTGCGCGGCAAGAAAACTCCCTGGCGAACTATCCATGAACTATACCTGGCTTGACTGGCTGCTTTCCCTGGCCCCCATGCTGGTGGTGCTGGGGTTAATGATCGTGCGTGGCTGGAACACAGCGCGCGCGGGCCTGGCTGGCTGGCTGCTGACCGTGCTGTTGGCGGCCTGGCGCTTCGAGAGCGACGGGGCGGTACTCGGCTACGCGCAGCTCAAGGCGCTGCTGCTGACGGTAGATGTCTCGATCATCGTGTGGGCGGCGTTACTGCTCTATTACGTCGTGGATCGGGCGGGTGCCTTGCAGGTGATCGCCCTGGCGCTGGCACGGCTCACTGCCGACCGCCTGACGCAGGTCCTGCTGCTGGGGTGGGTCTTCGCTTCGTTTTTGCAGGGGGTGGGCGGTTTCGGCGTGCCGGTGGCCATCGTCGCGCCACTGTTGATCGGCATGGGCGTGCCGCAGGTCGCTGCGGCGGTGATCCCGGCCATCGGGCACGGCTGGGCGGTCTCCTTTGGGTCGCTGGCGGCGTCGTTTGTCATGCTGGTCAACGTGACCGGTCTCTCCGGCGAGCGGCTCGCCCCGGCAGCGGCGACCATGCTCGGCCTGCTCAGCTATGCCAGCGGCCTGATGAGCGCGCACACGCTGGAGGGCTGGCGCGGCGTGCGGCGCGCGCTGCCCTATGTGCTGATCACGGGGACGGTGATGGGCCTGGCGCAATACACGCTGGCCGTCAGCGGGCTATGGACGCTCGGAGCTATCGGCGGCGGGCTGGCCGGATTGGCCGTCTCAGTGATCTGGGTATGGCTGCGTTCCGAACACGCCGACCCGCCCGCCGATCCCCCATCGAACCGCCGTCCGCTGCCTTCGATTCCGCTGGCGCTGGCGAGCTACGCCGTGCTGATCGCCCTGGCGCTGGGACTGCGCGGCATAGCTCCGGTCAAAGAGTACCTGGGGCAATGGGCCGTGGCCGTGGACATCCCCGGCACGACGACCGGTCGCGGTTGGACGATTGCGCCAGAGGAAGACGCCGGATTTGGCATTCCGGGGCACCCTGGTCTGATCATCGTCTATAGCAGCCTGCTGGCCTACGCCCTCTACGCGCGGCGCGGCTTCTACCCACGCGGAGCGGCCCGCGACATCCTGCAGCAATCCGGCAGGCGGGCGATCAAGTCGGCAGAGGGCGTGTTTATGATGGTCGCTATCGCCGCCACCATGGAGCGCGCGGGCATGGTCGAAGTGCTGGCGCGAGGCATGAGCGACGCCGTCCCTGGCGATCTGTACCCCTTCCTGGCCCCGCTGATCGGCGCGTTGGGCGCGTTCGTCACCGGCAGCAACGTCAACAGCAATGCCATCTTCGGCGTGTTGCAGCGAGACACCGCCACCATGCTGGGCCTGTCCGTGACCGTCATCCTCGGCGCGCAAACCGCCGCCGCCGCAGTGATCAGCGTGATGTCGCCAGCCAAAGTCACCGTAGGTTGCAGCACTGTCGGCGCGAGCGAGGGGGAGGTGATGCGCCGTCTGCTCGGTTACGGCGCAGTGACGGTGTTGATCGTCGGCGCGATGGCCTGGTTTGCGCTGAAGCTGGGCTGAGGAAAAGAGAGCCGGACGTGTCAGCGAGCGATCAGATAGACCAGCCCGAAGATGACCAGCCAGAAGACGACAATCGCCCCCCACGAGACGAGAATGGCCCGCCGCGCCTGCTGCTCGACCGGCTTGAGGATGCCTTCAAGCTGACCGGTCACCAGATAGCGGTAGAGCGCTGCCGCCTCGCGGTCGAGGGTGCGGTAGTGGGCGGGAAACCAGTGGAAGACCTGCATCCGCGCCATGCGGTAATACACCGCCAGCTCTCCCGAACGCCGCTTGATGGTGATGGTGTGTTCGGCTCGGCGCGGATCGAACAGGCGGTAGCGCCGCAACCGCCGCCCGCGCACCTGCTTGTTGGTGGCCCGTTCCAACTCGAAGTTGGCCTGTACTAGGAAGGCGGGCAGGCGCGTCTGTAATTCTTCTGCCGTCAGGATGATCGGCAGGGTGTAGTTGATGCGCAGGCGGTCTTCGCGCCAGCACCGTTCGGCGGGCAGGCTTAGCGGCAGCAAATCCTGCTTGGCGACTGGCGGCGGGTGTTCGATGGTCAGCGGGCGGGTTGGCGCGTGACTGCGTTTGAGTCGCCGCACCAGCTCTTCAAACCCTGGCAGAAACTGCCCCTCGAAGTCCACCACCGGATACGCCGCCAGCGCGTCGGGCACGGTGCAGCGGTCGCAGGTTACCACGATCACTCTGGCGTCGCCCTGCAACACAGAAGCCCAGTGCGGTTCCCTATCGGGGGTGCTGCTGTGCGGCGACAGCACGATCACAATGTGCGAGGCGTCGGCCAGACCGTCGCTCCCGTCCGGCACAGGCTCATCCCGGCGCAGCGCTGGATCGGGCACCGGCCAGACGACCATCCCTCGCTGCTCCAACTGCACAGCGAGATGGTGCGCGAATTTGTGATCGGGGGGTGCGTAGTGCACCAGGATGTGTGGCATGTCTCACCTGACGGAAGAGCCTGTGCGAGCCACGCCTGTATTCTACGCGGTCGTATGCCTTCCGGCAATGCGGAAAGGCTGAAGAGAGCAGAGTAATCGCATCAAAACCAGCCAGCAGAACCATGGGCAGAAATAAGCTCAGGAAAGCGACGTGTGATCTTCTGGTTGACCTCACCCCCGCTCGGCTTGGAGGCGCGCCAGCGCCGAGCGTAGCGAGGCTGGGGGTGAGGTAAAGCGGCGAGCGGTTTGAGGCAATCCCCCTGCTGAAGGGTGTCTACATTGGCGTATTGGGCGCGAGTCCGGTAGAGTAGACGCGGCTTGGGCGCGGCCCGTTCGGCTGCGCAACATCAGGACTCGCCATGAGTGTGACTCTCAGTGAATCTGCCCCCACCGAGGTGCCCGATCGCGCTGAGGAAGTCTCGCCGGAGAGCATGGCCCGCGCAACCGGTGTGATCGCGCTGGGCAACGTGGCCAGCCGCGTGTTGGGGCTGGCCCGCGAGATTATGCTCTCCACCCTGTTCGGCGCGGGCGCGGCGGTAGACGCCTTCAACCTGGCCATCATCGTCCCGCGCAGCCTGTACGACCTGCTGATCGGCGGGCACGTCACTTCGGCGCTGGTGCCCGTGCTCAGCGAGTACGCCGCCGCCCGCGACGATCAGCGTGACCTGTGGGAGCTGGTCAGCGCGCTGCTGGGGATCGTGGTGGTGGCACTGACAGTACTCATCCTGGTGCTGGAACTGCTCGCGCCGCAGGTGATCGCTGTAGTCGCCAGCGCCGACGCCGCACCCCAGGTGATCGCCCAGGCGACCGATCTGCTGCGCGTCACCACGCCAGCGCTGCTGTTCCTCAGCCTGTTCGCCGTGGTATCTGGCCTGCTCTACGCGCTGCGCCGTTTCACCTGGCCCGCCTTCGCCTCGACCGCCTTCAACGGCACCATCGTGCTGGTGACGGTGTTGCTCTACCGATGGCTGGGCATCACTGCCGCTGCGGTGGGGTGGCTGGTTGGCGCGGTGGTACAACTGGGTCTGCAAGCGCCTGGCCTGCGCGATGTGCAGTTGCGGGTGCGCGTGCGCGGGGCGCTGACACACCCCGGCGTGCAGCGGATCGGGCTGCTCTATCTGCCGGTGCTGGCGTCGCTGGCCCTCGACGTGCTGGTGAACCGCCCCTTTTCCTACCATCTGGCCTCCAGCACGGGCGAAGGCAGCATCTCCTACATGGCCTGGGCGACCACGCTGATCCAGTTTCCGCAGGGGCTGGTGGCGCTGGCGATCTCAGTGGCGATCCTGCCCACGCTCTCGCGGCAGGCCGTTGACCACGCTAACCTCGGTCCGCACCACTTCAAGGACACGCTGGGGCAGGGTCTGCGCCTGGCAATCGTGCTGATCATTCCGGCGACGGTGGGGCTATTCGTGCTGGCCAGGCCGGTCGTGGCGCTGATCTTCGAGCACGGCAAATTCACGGCAGTGGACACCGCCCATACTGCCCTGGCACTGCGGTTGTATCTGCTGGGGTTGCCCTTCGCCGCAGTGGATTTGTTGCTCATCTTCGCCTTCTACGCCCGGCAGAATACTTTCACACCGGCAGTGGTGGGACTGATCAGCCTCATCGCGTACATGGTCGTCGCGCTCTACCTGTTGCCCTGGTATTCGTTTTTCGCCCTGATGATCGCCGATTCGGTCAAGCACATGGTACATACGGCTGTCTCGGCCTACCTGCTGGGGCGCGGCATGGGGGGCTATGGCAGACAGAGGCTGCGCTCTACCATCGGGCGCACAGGACTGGCCGCGGCGGGCATGGGCCTGCTGACCTGGGCAGCGCTGGCGCTGGGCGAGCACTATTTGCCCGGCAATCCTCTCGGCCATGCGCTGCTGGTGCTGAGCGCGGGCGGCGTGGGCCTGCTGTCCTTCCACGCGCTGGCGCGACGGCTGGAGCTGGAAGAATGGCGTTGGTTGGGCGAGCTGCTGCGACGGCGTCTGCGCGGCTGACTGCGCCTGCCAGACGATCACAAACGTCACCCCTGAAACATACTGAAGTACAGTAACCGATTCGCGCCAACACTTATATTCTCTTTATTGAATATTACGCCGAGATAGAGCGAAAGTGTGCCTTCCGGAGCGTTGCCCAAAACCAGAGGAGACATCGTGAATCAGCGACGCGAATACCAGGCGATCGTGGATGAGCAGGGACGGCTGGTGCTGCCACCGGAACTGTCCGCGCGGTTGGGCCTGACTCCTGGCGTGACCGTACACATAGACGAGGTGGATCAAAGCTGGTATCTGCGCCGTCCCATCACCCGCCTGGACAAGGTCTACATCGAACCAACCAGCCAGTGCAACCTGACCTGCCGTACCTGCCTTCGCAACGTGTGGGACGAGCCGATGGGGCAGATGAGTGCCGCTACTTTCGAGCGCATCGTGAGCGGTCTGCGCGAGTTCCCCCCGCCGCTGACGGTGTTCTTCGGCGGCTTCGGCGAGCCGCTCTTCCATCCGGACATCATCGGCATGGTGGAAGCAGTCAAAGCGCTGGGTGCGCGGGCAGAACTGATCACCAACGGGACGCTGCTCACCGAAGAGCGGGCGCGGCACCTGATCGCTGCCGGGCTGGATATGCTCTGGGTATCGCTGGACGGAGCGACGCCCGCCAGCTATACCGACGTGCGCCTGGGCGCGCAGTTGCCGGAGGTGCTGGCCAATGTGGAACGCTTCCGCTTGTTGCGTTCGTCGGCCCAGGTGCCCGCCCCGGAAATCGGCATCGTCTTCGTGGCGCTGGCGCGCAACTTCACCGAGCTGCCAGACCTGCTGCGCCTGGCGCGGCGGCTGGGCGCGACGCGCTTCATGGTGAGCAATGTCCTGCCGCACACGCCGGAGATGCGCCGCGAAGTGCTCTACGCGCACGCCATGAGCAACGATGTCTATTCCCCTTCACCGCGGCAACCCGACCTGTTCATGCCCAAGATGGACGCGGAGCACCTGGCTTCTGCGGCGCTCCACGAAGCGGTGCGCGGGCAATGGAATCTCAACTTCACCGGTGTGCATCTGACTTCCAGCAGCGACCGTTGTCCATTCATCGAGGCCGGGGCGACAGCCATCGGCTGGGATGGCGGAGTCAGCCCATGCCTGCCGCTGCTGCACAGCGATCGCAGCTATCTCAACGGTCTGGAGCGCTACGCCCGCCGCTACATCGTGGGCAACATCAACGAGCGGAGCCTGACCGACCTGTGGAATGATCCGGCTTACGTGGCTTTCCGTGCCAGAGTGCAGGCGTTCGAGTTCGCGCCCTGCACCATTTGCGATGGCTGCCCGCTGTCGGAGACCAACGAAGAAGATTGCTATGGCAATTGCTTCCCCACGTGTGGGGGATGCCTGTGGGCACAGGGCTTTGTGCAGTGCCCGTGAGCGCCTCTGGGAACAAGCTGCTGCGCATACAATGCCAAAGGAGCGCTGGCGTTCGGGTGCGTGCAAAGGTTACAGCGGCTTTGCTGTGCCCAATGCCCCTCATTATCCGAAAAAGTGTCACCTATGTCTCCGAACGTGTGTTACCTATCTCTCCAGTCTATACAGGCGCTGACGCGAGGCTGGGGGTGAGGTAAAGCGGCAAGCGGTTTGATGCAATCCCCCTGCCCCTGGCGTTCATCCATATTGGCAGAGTGCCTCGCCTGCTGTAAGATCGCTGGGACGGCAGCTATGAGGGCGGCCATCGCTCCAGAATTCAAAACTCTGGCTTCCAAACCCATACATCCAGACTGAAATCCAGGACTGCATCATGAACGACTCCATCTGGCGCAAGATCATCGGCGACATCAGGACTCGCAAGGGGCGCACGGCGCTGGTAGCGATCAGCATTTTCATTGGCGTGCTGGGCGTGGTGACGCTGATCACCGCCGGTGATCTGCTGGTGCGGCAACTGACCGCCGACATCCGCCAGGACGAACTGCCCATGCTGGTTAATGTGGTGGTCATCCCAGGTGATCCCCCCGCTAACCTGGACAACCAGGCCGTGCTCGACACGTTGGCCGGGTTACCCGGCGTGACGGTGATCGAAGGGCAGGCCAACTATCCCCTGTTCTGGCGGCTGCCTGGCGAAACGCGCTTCCGCGAGATGCGCATCCAGGCCTATACGCAGCCCTTCGGCCAAATCCAGCTAAGCCCGCCGCGCCTGATCGAGGGGCGTTTCCCTCGCCCTGGCCAACGCGAACTGGCGTTGGAAGTGCGCCTGGCCGAAGATTTCGACCTGACTGTGGGCGATACCATCGAAGTGCGCATTCTGAGCGATCCTGAAAAACTGCCCACCGAACAATGGACGGTGAGCGGCCTGCTCTTCGACGCCTACAGTCAGCAGGCGGATCAGACGATCTACGCCAACTACGACGATGCGCGTTACATGGCAGGCTTCGCCGGACTGAGTTTTATTGCCGTCCGCTTCACCGACTACGCCACGGCTGAGCAGTCCATTGAGGCGTTTGGGACAGCCATCACTGACCGCACCCCCTATATCACCTTTTTCCAGTTCGCCGAAGACCCGGCCCAGAACAGCGCTATCGAGAGCACTAAACAGTATGCGGCGGTGCTGGCGGCTCTGGCGATCGTGGCCATGCTGGTCTCTGGCTTCCTGGTCATCAACGTGATCAACAACCTGGTAGTAGAGCAGAAGCGACAGATCGGGGTGATGAAGTCGCTGGGCGCGCTGCGCTACGAAACATTCATGATTTACGCTGGCATCGCCCTGATCTATGGCGTGCTGGGCATGGTGCCCGGCGTGTTGCTGGGCATTCCCCTGGGCTACAGAATGGCTGTGATCGTGGGGGACTTCGCCGGCACGCTGATCACCGACTTTCAGGTCTCGCCGCCTGCCATCATCCTGGGCATTGTGCTGGGGCTGGCCGTGCCTGTGCTATCCGCCGCGATACCGGTTTACAACGGCACGCGCGTCACCATCCTGGAAGCCATGACCGACCTGGGCATTTCGGGCGGCTACAAGATCGGCCCTATCGCCCGCCTGATTCGCCGCCTGCCCCTGCCCATTCAGATCAAGCAGTCGCTGAACAACATCAACCAGAAGAAAGCGCGGCTGGCGCTGACTGTCGTCACGCTCGCCCTGGCCGTAACCGCCTTCATGGGCGTCTCGGCGGTGTTTGTGCGCATCAATCAGGTGCTCAACGAGATTCTCGACGCCTTCGCCTTTGAGGTGCAGGTGCAGCCGACCCAGAGTCAGCCACTGGAAACCATTGAGTCTTTGATTCTGGAGAATGTGCAGGCGGTGGAGAAAGTCTATCCGGGCACAGCGCTGTCGGTACAGATTGACGGGTACCTGTCGCAATTCACCAACACCAGTCAGTTGATCCTCAGCGGCCTGGATACGACTGCGCCGCTGCTCACGTTGGAACTGACCGAGGGCGACGCCTGGAACAACGACCCCGATCGCGAGGGGATCGTCCTGACGACGGAAGTCGTGCGGCAGTTGGGCAAACACGTCGGCGACACGGTGACCATCCGCAACGGCGGCAAGCAACTGGAACTGGAGATCATCGGTGTCGCTAACTTCCCCTTCGACATTGGCTTCATGGAATGGCGGCAACTGGCCCGCTTCGCCGGATACGTGCGCGGCGCGCCCAAGCCCAACACCTACTTCAGCCAGGTGTCACTCGACGGCTACCAGGGGACGCTGGACGGCGGCGCAGTGCTGGGCTGGGGCGTCAACGAAGAACTGTTGACGCTGGTAGACTTCCAGGGGTTCGTGCCGGTCGCCCAGGATCAACCGGCGGTGGCGATCAGCGCGGGGCTGGCCGAACGCGCCGGACTGAAGCCCGGCGACACCGTAACGCTGAGCTTTGCCAAACACCGCGGCCCCTTCACCGTCGCGGCGGTCTTCACGCCCAAAGAATCGGCGCTGGCGCTGGCCGAAGAAGCCGGGCTGGCCGATCCACAGAGTCTGCGCTCGGCAGACCTGGTGGCGCTGTCGTGGGAAGACCTGGCCCGCTACGAAGGCGTGAGCCTGGAAGGAGAACCCATCCCCAACGCCTTTGCCCTGGTGTTGCGCGAGCGTGACCTGAGCGCCCGGCAGGTAGATCGCGTCATCGAGGAAGTCAATCAGGTGTTGGTGGAGCACGGCATCACATCTTCGTTCGTCAATATGGTCGAGATCGCCGATCAGGCGTCGGACATCATCCTCAGCATCGGCATCATCCTGAACATGGCCTCGCTGGTGATGGCCGCCGTCGGCGCGATCGGCCTGCTGACCACGCTCTCTATCAGCGTCTTTGAGCGCCAGAAGGAAATCGGCGTCATGCGCTCGGTGGGAGCAGATTCCTGGCAGATCATCGTGCAGTTCCTGGTCGAAGGGCTGGTGGTGGGGGTGATCGCCTGGCTGGTCGCTGCGCCGCTAAGCGTGGTGCTGGCCTATACGCTGACCGACCTGTTGCCTTTCGGTCAGTTTATCGAGTTCGCCTATCCCGTCTGGATGTTCGCGGCGGGGCTGATCGGCATTATGATCATTGCCACCATAAGCAGCATCTGGCCGTCGGTGGCCGCCTCGCGCAAGACGGTCTCGGATATTCTGCGCTACCAGTAGCGCCAGACAGCCGTTCGCACACCGCCGGGCTGCGGAGCGCGCGGAGAATTCGGGCTTTCTCCGCGCATGCGGTACCTCGGCGGTGTGGCAGTCTTTGCCTCGCGCTCAATAGGGGTAATTCTGCACGAAGTCCACGACCGCGATGTTGGTGTCGCAGGTCGTGCCTGTCTGCACGGTGACCGTTTCGGAGATCGGCGTCCCCGCCGGGCCGATGATGTAGAGCGTGAACGTCGCCGGGCGCGGCGCAACGCCCACCTGAAACTCGAAGCCCGCCGGCCCCCAGCGCTCCGCCGACCCAGACAGCCGCACGCTGCGGAAATTCTCGCCAGTGATTTGTACGGTCAGGCCCGGCAGCGGTTCGCCGGACATGCCGCTGATCGTGCCCGCCACGCTCAACCACTGGCATCCCAGAGCGTCGCTGTTGCGCTGATAGCGCACCGGCGCGGCGGTGAAAGGAAACGGCGCAGGGGTAGCCCCCGCCAGGCCTGGCACCCTGCCCCCGCTGCCGTCATCGAGCGGCGGCAGGGTTGGCGTCGGCGGACCGGGCGAAGGTTGCACCGCCATCGGCGTGCCGTTGATCACCTGCGTGGGCGTGGCGGTCGGTGTGGCGGAGGGCGTAGGTGTAGACGTGTCCGTCGGCGTGAAGGTGGCCGTCGGCGTCGGGGTGATGCTGGGCGTGAAAGTGGCCGTCGGTGTGGCGGTGGGCGTTGACGAAGGAGTCAGCGTGGGTAGTTGCAGGACGGGCGCGACGGTCGGCGGGGGAAAGGGGTTGAGCGGCGTCTGAGGATTGTCCAGGATCAGCACCACCAGCGCGATCGCTGCCACGGTCAGGCAGACAAAGAGCACGGTGATGGCATCGAACAACCCTGTCCAGAAAGAGCGCCGCTGCGCCATGATCCCCGCCTGACTGAATTGACCGCCCTGCCCCTGCTGGCTGAAGCCGCGCGGTCAGGGCTGGCGCATCTGGATGAAGTTGAGCGTGGCCAGGTTTTGCTGGCACACGCCAGGAAAGACGATCTCCACGGTCGGCGACGCCTGTTGGCCAGCCACCCACAGGGACACCTCATAGCGACCGGTGACTGGCGCGTCGGCCACCTTGATCTCCCAGCCCGACGGTCCATAGAACGGCGCTGTGCCGCTGAGCGTCGCCAGCTCGACGCCCGGCCCCTTGACGCGCACCTGCACGCCCAGCACCGGCTCGCCGCGATCAGTGGTCACCTGACCAGCCATGCCCTGCCAGTTGCAGCCCGCCGCGTTGCCGAAGTTGTCGCGCAGGATCAGCGACCCTGGCTGCAACATGAAGGCGTATTGCGAGGTCGGCGTGGGCGTCGGGCCGGTGGGCGAGGGCGTGAAGGTAGGTGTCTCGGAAGGCGTCAGCGTATGGGTCGGCGTGAAGGTAGCCGTCGGCGGCACCAGCGTATTGGTCGGCGAGAGCGTGAACGTCGGCGACGCGGTGAAGGTGGGCGTGATGGTCGGCGTATTCGTGGCCGTTGGCGTCAGGGTATCCGTGGGTGGCAGCGTCGGGGTGGGCGTGTCGGTCGGCGTGCCGGTGAAGGTCGGCGACGGCAACGGCGTCACCGAGGGCGTCCAGGTGGGTTTGGGCGTCGGCGAATACAAGACAGCCACAGTCGGGACGACAGCCACTTCTTTGGGCTTGAGGATGGGCGGCTCCAGCCTATCCCCGGCGATGGCCGCCACTCCGACGATCACCGCCAGCGTCAACAGCAGGAAGAGCACCGTCACCACATTGAAGCAACCGTTCAGCGTCCGATTCATGGCGTCTCTCCTCAGCGTGTGGCAGCCAGCATCACGACCCCGTATCCGGCGGGGTGACCGTGAACAGCGGGCTGGGAACGGGGGAGGGCGTCAGCGTAGGCGGATTGGCGATGGTGGGCGGAGGCAGCGTATCCTCCGGGGCCAGCAGGGGCGCTTCCATCAGGTCACCGGCCACGGCCAACACCACTATGGCCACCATCAGCGTCAGGATCAGAAAGAGGATCGAAACGGCGTTGAAGAAAAGATTTGCTCCCCGGCCCATCTGTCTGCTCTCCCCTCAGCCCGCCGGGCTGACGACCGTGCCGACGAACCGCTCGATATTGGCAAGCTGTCGCTGCCCTTCCAGCCAGGCCAGGAAGGCATTCTGGCGCTTTTCGGCCAGCGCCGCCGGTGACAGTGGGCGATCCTGCACGCGCTCCAGCGTCTGCACCACGTGATAGCCCAGGCTGCTCTGCACCGGATAGGGGGCCAGTTCGCCCGGAGCCAGCGCAAAGATGGCCCGCTCGACTTCCGGTTGCAGCAGGTCGCCCTGGCTCACCCAGTCGAGGTCGCCACCTAGTCGCGCGGTGGAGCTATCCAGCGAATACTGCGTCGCCAGTTGGGCGAAGTCCGCCCCCGCCTGAAGCTGCGCGATCAGATCGCGCGCCGTGCCTTCGTCCGCGACAAGGATGTGCCGCGCGTGCACCTGCTCGGCATAGGGCGAGACGTTGGCCACGATCTCGCTGACTTTCTGCACAGTGAGCATGTCGCGGATCACCGCGCGGTACTCATCCATGGTGTACAGTTGGGCGGCGACGATGGTTTCCAGGGTCGTACCGCTGGCGGCGGCCAGTTCGGACTGCACGGCGATCTCGGTGTCAATCTCGGCGTCGGCGACGGTGATGCCCAGGCTGGCCGCAGCCTGGTTGATCAGCACCTGATCAATCATCGCCGAGAGCACCTCGGTGTCGAAGACTTCCTGCGTGGCCGGTTGGACAGAACGCCCCAGCGCCCGGCGCTCGCGCTCGCGCACAAAAGCCGCCAGCGTGATCGGTTCGCCGTTCACACGGGCGGCCAGCGGTTCTTCGGTCGGCTCCGCCAGGCGAGCGGCCTCCTGGGGAGCGACCGGCGTGTCAATCTTGCCAGTGCTGGAGGCATTCGACGACGAGCCGCCGCATCCTGTCAGCAGCATCAGCGCGCACAGGGCCAGCAATGCCCCTGCTCGCAGACGACGGTCTCGGTGGAAGTTGGACAGACGCACGCTCACTCCTTCGCTGGTGGCACAGCAGGTTCAGCACAGCGCGCTTAGTGTAATGTCACCACCGATATTATGCAACCGTCCCCCAGGACGGGCAACTCACACTGGCACCACCTCACCGCGCACCTCACGCACAAAGGCGAAGGTCATGGGGCGGCGCTTGGTCTCGGTGTAGAACAGCTTGGCGAGCGCGTCCTGGATAGCCAGGGTCAGATTGCCCTGTTTGTGGGTGCGCACCACCTCGGCGATCAGCTCCTGGGCCATGATCATCAGCTCGGTCGCGTCACGCCAGAAGACAAACCCGCGCGAGATGATCTCTGGCGGCTCCAGCAGTTCGCGCGTTTGGGCATCTATGAGCACCAGCACGCTCACGAAACCATCGCGCCCCAGCGATTCGCGGTCGCGCATGACAATCGGCCCGACATCGCCCACACCCTTGCCATCCACGAATACATAACCGCCTGGCACCCGCTCGCCGACTTCCAGGCGGTCGGAAGTCAGGAAGATCTCGGTACCGTTCTCCACGACGGCAATATGCTGCGACGGGATGCCCAGTTCCTGCGCCAGCAGGCTGTGCTGGGTCAGGTGACGCAATTCCCCGTGCACCGGAATGAAGAACTTGGGCCGCAACATGTTGATCAGCAGCTTGAGTTCTTCGCGGCGGGCATGGCCAGAGACATGCACCTGAGCGATAGGATGGTAGATGACGTTCGCCCCGCGCTGAATGAGCTTGTTGATGGTGCGGTGTACCAGTTCCTCGTTGCCAGGGATAGGGTGCGCCGACATGATCACCGTGTCGCCGCGCTGAATTTCGAGCTGACGGTGTTGCCCCCAGGCCAGCCGCCCCAGCACTGCCGACGGTTCGCCCTGCGTGCCCGTCGCCATGATGACAACTTCGTGAGGGGGCATTTTGTTGGCGCGATCTACCGGCACCAGCAGGTCTTTGGGCAGGTCGAGATAGCCCAGCCGTGTGGCGACCTTGATGTATTCGGTCATGCTGTGGCCGGCGATGGCCATCTTGCGGTTGTGTCGCTGCGCGGCCTGTGCCACCTGCTGAATGCGCGAGATGAGCGAGGCGAAGGTAGCGACGATGATGCGGCCCCGCGCCTGTGAAAAGACCTGCTCGAACGCCTTGTCAATCACCGCCTCGGAGGGCGTCCAGCCTTCCTGGTCGGCGTTGGTGCTGTCGGAGAGCAGGGCCAGCACGCCGCGCTGTGCGAATTCGGCCAGCTTGGCGAAGTCGGGCGGCCAGCCGTCTACTGGCGTGTGGTCGAACTTGAAGTCGCTGGAATGCACCACCAGGCCGATGGGCGTGTTGATGCCCAGCCCTACACCGTCGGGGATGCTGTGGCAGACGTGAAACGTCTCGATGGTGAACGGCCCCAGCGCCAGCACGTCGCCCGCTTTAAAGACGTGCAGCGGATGATCGGCGTGACCAAACTGCAGCATTTTGATTTCGAGCAGGCCCGCTGTCAGGGCCGTGGCGTAGACGGGCACGGGGATCGCGTCGAGGACGTGCCCGATAGCTCCGGTGTGATCTTCGTGCCCGTGCGTGACGATGATGCCGTGAATGACCAGGTTTCCCTGGGCAATCTGGTCTACCACATATTGAAAGTCGGGGATGATGTAATCTATCCCCAACATGTCGTTTTCGGGGAACATGATGCCCGTGTCTATGATGATGCCTTCCCGGCCATACTGGATCAGCATCATGTTCTTGCCAATTTCACCCAGCCCGCCCAGGGGCAGGATGCGCAGCTTACCGTTCGGTATCATGCGTGATAAACTCCTCTAGGGACGCAGCGCGTCCCTGGCTAAATGGCGGACGTGATTCAAACAAACGTCACTTAAACGAAGCCCTGCCCAGGCTTCGTCCAGTATCAGGGTGAATGCACAGGGGAAATAACAGTCGCTGGCGTGTCTGATATGCCAGCCTGCACGGCCCGGCATATACCAAAAGACGGTCTTGTCAGCTCAGACAGACCGCGCCAGGAGGACAGTGGTCAGAGCACAGCAGCGCGAGGAGAAGGCGTCAGTTTTCAGCGGGTTCTTCCTGCACACACACGGCGTATAGCCCGCGCCGGGTCTGTTCTAGCAAGAAAGAGACCAGCGCTCCTTCGCGCAACGTACGGACACCCTTGCCGCGAATGGCCGAGTAGCGTACCATGACCTCGCGCCCATCGGGCAAGGCAATGGTGCCCGCTCCCCCGTACATATCAAAACTCTTCACCGTTCCCAGATAACGTCTATCGAGTTCCATAATGGCAGTAACTCCAACGAAAGGCGCTCGTGTGCCTGCCAGTCGTCCGACACAAGAAAACGTCTGCGTGAGAACGTTTTCATCATACCAGGACTTGCGCACTTCGTCAAATATCTAGAGATTCCGGCCCAAATCGTCGTTGACCGCAGAGGGCGAACATGCTATACTGTACCCGCCTCGGAGGGGCTTGTCCGTCGGGAGGCAACCCGGAGGGATGGCCGAGTGGTTTAAGGCGGTGGTCTTGAAAACCACTGAGGCGTTATACGTCTCCGGGGGTTCGAATCCCTCTCCCTCCGCCAATCAATTTGCCTATCCCTTATGGGGAGGTGCCAGAGTGGTCGATTGGGGCCGCCTGCTAAGCGGTTAACCGGCTTTTAAACCGGTTCGCAGGTTCGAATCCTGTCCTCCCCGCCAGATAAAAGCGCCGCCAGAATTGCCCTGAGCGGCGCTTATTCGTCTCATTCCCGCTCCTGAGGATGTCCGCGGTCGAGATACTCCCCGCCGTGCGACCGCACGCGCGTCCCATATACAATCGGCCCGCGGAAGAGGACATCATCGCCACGCTTGCGCTTGGCTTTCTCTGTCCCCGCCCGGCTGTAGAACAACAGCGCCATCCCCAGGATGATAAACAGTAACGGACCGCCCGGCACACTCAGCCCGCCAAGGCCCAGCACGGCCTCGAAGAAGAAGGCGAAGAGGGCGCAGGCAATCAGGCTGATGCGCACGAACCATCCTCCGGCGGCATAGAGCGAGGGGTTGGGCAGGCGCAGGCCCATCAGCATGAACGCCAGGCCCAGAAACGCCCCGTAGAGTGTCCAGGCGTAGGCCCAGCTATGCCACAGGCCGGTGAAGCCCATCACCGCCAGCAGCACCCCTGTGCCCAGCACCAGCATCCCCGGTATGGCGAAAATCGCCGCTCCCACTGCTCCGCCGTACCAGGCGGGCAGGAGCAACAACAGGCCCGGCACGAGGATGAACAGCGTCCACCACACGCCGGAGCCGAGGAACAGCAGCGCCCCCAGCGCCAGCAAGATCAGCCCAGCGAACGGGCGTGAACCGGAATGGCAGGTGCCGCACATGGTATCTCTCCGCAAATGCTTTCTATCTGTTGCGCCCGAATCATTAGTACGCAGATGTAGCACAAAAGTTGTGCGCCAGAGAGAGGGCAATCGAGTATAATCGCGGCACGCTACCCAGGCCGAAGCAGCCCAGCAGGTAGACAGGGCAGATGCGCCGCAAAGTCGTCTACGATCCTCAGCAAGATTACTACGTCCTCCTGGGCGTATCCCCCGACGCCTCGCTAGAGGAGATCCGCCAGGCGTACCGTCAGTGTGTGCGCGAACTGCACCCCGACCTGAATCCAGATCGCGCCGAGTGGGCCACGCGCCAGTTGCAGCGCGTCAACGCGGCCTACGACGTGCTGCGGGAACCGGCGCTGCGGCAACGGTACGATCGGGCGCGCAGCGGGTACGCGGCTGCAACGCCCCGGCATCCGCGCCCGGCTGCTGCTCGCCCGGCAGCCGCGCCCGATCGTCCCTGGTGGCAACAGGCCGCCGAGCAGAGCGCCCGCGCCCGCATCTACAGTGACCAGAGCGCGATCGGTTTCACGCCGGTCTGGCTGATGATTGCCGGCTGGCTGCGGCGAGGGCGTCTGCGCGCGCTAGAGTCGCTCTGGCTGACGCTGGTCGGATTGTGGCGCGGTCCCTACGCTCAGGCGTTGGTAGCACTCTCCTGCGCGCTGGCGCTCAATGTGGCGTTTCTGGTCCATGCGCTGCTCAGCCCTGCCAACCTGGCGAGTCTGGGACTGTCCGGCGATCCCACTCCTACGCTAACGCCCGTGCCTACGGCTACCCCCGCCCGGCTCTATCGGGCGTGCCTGAACCCGGACGCGCGCATCACTGCTCCGTCTGCGGGTGAGGTAGTGGGCGACACCTTTTCGGTCGTAGGCACAGTGGCGCTGGACGATCTGTGGGCCTACAGCGTCGAAATCGGCTACGCCGGACCTGGTCAGCCGCGGGCCGCGCCCAGCGTCTGGCGACCGCTGCGCACGCCCCCTCCGCAGCAGACCATCCCCGAACCACCGCTGCGCGACGCTCCGTTGACTGACGCGCCGGTTGACCTCAGCGGTCAGCCTGCCGGATTCTATGTGCTGCGGCTGCGGGTGATCTTGCGGGACGGCCAGCAACTGCCTGTCTGCGATGTGGTGGTGCAGCACTGATAGCGTTGCAAGGTGCCAGGCGCAGAGCCTGTGATGCACTTTAGAGGCTGTTATGAACTTTTGCGCGGTAGCTTCCTCTCACCCCTGAATCCCCTCTCCCTCGCGACCGCGTCGCGGGGAGAAGGGACTTGCTCTCACACAGGGGCTGAGGGAGGCAAAGAGCATAGCACGCTCTAGATGGTGAATCTGAAATACGACCAGGGCGACCACGCGCAGGCTTGCCCGTCAACCGTCGCCCGCACGCGCCACCTGCCGCGCTGCATTCCCACGAAATTGAAATCGAACTTGGTGCCGATCAGGTTGTGCTGGATGAAGAAACTCTGGCCGGTGGCCTCGGCCCATTTGCCGCCATTGACTGCGCCAAAGGCGTCTATCTCGATGCTGTAACGCACCACGCCGGGGACGTTCACCGGCTCCCAGCGGAACTGCAACCTGCGCGGCCAGTGATCGAAAGTGTCTTCTGGCTGCGGATGGGTCAACTGAGGCACTGCACCTTTCCACCAGTTGAGCGTGGGGTCGCCCAGCAAGGCCAAGCCATAGTGCCAGAAGATTTCGCCCTCGTCGTGACTGGGGCCGCGAGCCTTCCACCAGTCTACCAGGGCATCGCCAATAGGCTTGCCCCAGCCCATGGGGCGATAGAAATCTTCGAAGAACAACATAGACCCCGTCTTGGCGCTGGCGACGGCGGTCAGCCCCATGTTGGTACCCCCGCCCCCCTTATCGAAGATGTACCATCCGCCCAGATAGTCTGTAGACGTGAAGCGGCCCGGCCCGCAGCAGAATAGATTGTAGAAGTGAGCGTTGGGCGGGTTGGTATCGCGGAAATAGGTGACGTCAATGTATTCGTCGCCGCTCCCGACGCGCAGAGCGTGCCCCTGCGTCCACGAATGGGCGCAGAGCTGCACCCACGAGCGCAGTGTACTGACTTCGGCCTTGTACAGGTCTGCGTCAGTGGTCATGGGGTCTGTATATTTGGTGATGACGGACGAGGGGAACATCTCATCGAATGCGCAGTCGTCGAAACCCGTCCAATCGTCATCCACATAGGCCAGCGCCGAGCGAGCATGGCCCAGTTGCCCCAGGCGGAACTTGTGATTGCGCGCGAAATAGTCATTGAGCAACGCCACGTCTCTGCCATTGGCCGTCGGCGTCCACAGGCGTCCGATCCAGATTTCCGGGTTGACGTTACCGTTGTGCCCGTTGAAGCGACCGTCTTTGTCCGGGTCTGTCCACACGCCGTCTGTGTCCATATAGTAGAGATCGCACGGGAACTGATCGCCATTCAGGTCGAACCAGGGAACAGGGATGGCTCCAACCAGCAATGCTCCCACCGGCTTCTTGTTCTTGATGAAGGAACGCACCTGCTGCGGTGTACCACCGTTCACCGTATACACGACCGCCCAGTAACCATCGCGGCCCACATCCAGCACATACTGGTCAATGCTGGCGGCCACGCTGTCATAGATGGCGGCATCAACCAGCACGAGCATCTTGCCTTTGGGGTAGAGATACCATTTGTAAGTGTTGCGATAGGCCTCGTCTGGGGGATAGGAAGGGCGCGGCTTCTCGGCGAAATTGAATATTGGCTTGAAGATCTCCCCGTACTGAGCGCGAAAGTCCTTGAACGTCTGGATAGCAACCCGCCGTTCGGAGCGGAATTCGAGATTGCGCACGCTACGATACGCCCGGCCAAGCTTGTAGCTGCGCTCCATGACGTCGAGGTTGAAGAGCGTTCGTTCCCCTTCAATACGAGTGCGGACAAAGTGTTGGGGCTGGAACTTCTGGCGTTTGGCACGTGCTTCTGGCAACTTGGAAGATTGCGAGCGAGCCATTTTGTTCTCCTGTTACGCTCATTTTTATGTTAATATAAATCTAAAACTGATAAAAGTCAAATATTGATTCGACCATCGGACGAGGGGGCAGCATGAACGACACTGGCATTGTAACAGCATACGGGGCGTGCCCACCTATCGCCACAATATGCGCCGCAACAGCCCAGAGGGTGCCCGCCTGATCCGCCAACCTCGCTCATGATCGAGACCGTCGGCGGGATTTTTCGCAATAGGAGACGGATAAGATTCAGCGCAGCGCCAGCCTCGACCTCGTCGTGACTGGTCACGGGGTGCTCGTTGGAAGGTAACATCTGCGACGGCGGTTTGCCCTACACGTCGCGCGCGCGCAGCAGCGCCTCGACCTGCGCGCGTGTCGGCAGGCCACCCCGCGCCCCCCGGTGCTGTACCTTGAGCGCGGCGGCAGCGCTGGCGAAGGCCAACGCTTCGGGCAATGCCGCTCCTGCCAGCCGCGCCGTCAACAACGCTGCGTGAAAACAGTCGCCCGCGCCGGTGCTGTCTACTACGGGCACGCGGAAAGCAGGCTGAAAGACCGGCTGCTCGCCAGCGACCAGTCCGTAAGCGCCGCGCGCGCCCGCGGTGACAATGGCCCACTGACCGCCACGTACAAGCGCTTCCAACGGTGCCAGCTCCAGCGCCTCCAGAGCGCTTTCGGCCACAAAGAAGACATCGGCCAGGGCGATTGCCCGGCGTAGGTCTTCGCCACGCAGGGGGACGGCGCTCTCCACGTCGAGCGCGAACAGCCCGCCGCCCTGCCGGGCTGCGTCGTGCAGTTGTGCGCACCAGGCGGCGTCGCGCGGGAAAGTGTAGACGGCGCGCGCCCGCCTGGCCAGGGCAAGCTGTTCGCCGGTGAGCGGTTGCTCGTAGAGAGGAAAGGACGGCAGCAGGATCGTCCGTTTCCCGCTGCCGTCGGTGATGACCAGGGTGAAGGGGGTTTGCTCGCCGGGCACGTGCAGCAACCCCGCCGGTTCGACACCAAACTCGGCGAAGGATGCCGCCAGCAGGTGACCGTCGGCGTCGTCGCCCACCCAGCCCGCGTAAGCAGCCCGCAGGCCCAGGCGGGCCGCCGCGCAGGTGGTATTGGCGATAAACCCGCCCGGCAGCCGCCCGATCCATTGCGCCGGGTACTTGTCGTCGGCCAGGGGCAGGTGCTCCACCTGCATCACCAGGTCGCAGGCGATCCCGCCCACGCCCACGAAGTCGAACTCATGGGGCATGGCTATCGCGCTACTGGAGCACGCATGGTGGCGTAGAGCAGGTCTTTCCAGCGCCGCGCGTCAATCTCCCAGCAGACGGTGATATGCGGCTCGCCGCGCTGCACCAGCGGCTGCCACATAGCGACATTCGGCGTGTCGTAGGGCGTGACACTGAGCTGATCCACCACGGTCATGCCGCGCGTGAAGGTGCCGTCGCATTCTACCTCGACGTAATGCTTGCTCTTGCGCGTGCAGATGGTCGGGTCAATGGCGATGGCCATCGCCACCGGATCGGGCAGGCCCAGGCCGGGGTCGCCCAGCCAGTTGCGGTTGGCCTCCAGCGCCGACTTGTTGCAGTCTATGGCGAAGTGCGCCAGCGGCGTGTTGATCTCCTCCTTGCAATAGCGCATTTCCTCGTCGGTGAGGTTGGCTTCGCCACGGCATAGCTCCCAGCCGACCATCTCGACAGGCAGGCCAGAGCGGAAGACAATACGCGCCGCCTCCGGATCGCACCAGATGTTGTATTCAGCGGCGGGGGTGACATTGCCCACCGTGCACGCTGCCCCGCCCATCACCACACAGCGGCTGACGTTGCCGACGATGTCCGGAGCCTGCGACACAGCCAGCGCCACGTTGGTCAGCGGGCCGAGCGTGACCAGGATGATGCCCGGATTGGCGCGGATGGTGTCAATGAGCGCATCCACGGCGTGCCCCTGGGCGGGCGGCGTCTTGGCCTGATACCCCATGCCGCCCATGCCGTCCGGCCCATGAAACCAATAGGCGTGATAGGTTTCGCGGATCAGCGCCTTCTCCGCCCCATGATAGACGGGCACCTGCTTGCCGCATAGTTCGACGGTGTAGCGGGCGTTGTTGCTGCCCTGCGCGACGGGCATGTTGCCCCAGACGATGGTGATCGCCTCGACCTCAATATCCGGCGTTTGCAACGCCATCATGATGGCGACAGCATCGTCGGAGGCAGTATCGGTGTCAATGATCATCTTGCGAGTCATGCTCAATTTCTCCCTGTCTGAATACACTCTATGTCAGCCGGCTCAACTCCAGCGCCAGCAGACGCTCAGCGTCTACCCCCACACAGACATTAACCGGCGGGCGTCCCCGCCAGGGGCCGAGCCGCTCGTCATCGCCCTGTCCCAGAAACGGCCAGGTCTTGCCGCGGCTGATGCTCTGCGTTTCCACGCGCAGCGGCCAGCGCTCGGTGACGAACAACGACGGATCGATCACGTAAGCGATGGCTGACGAGTCGTGCACATAGATGCCATCCATCCCTGGATGCTGGCGCTCGAAGTAGTCGCGGTAGAAGGGCACGATGCGCGCAATGTGCCGCGCCAGCGGATTGTCTGCCTGTTCGTAGCGGGCCAGGTGCGCGCGCGTCATGTTGACCCGGTGCGTCACGTCCAGCCCCACCATCGTCACCGGCCAACCCGCCCCAAAGACCACATCTGCCGCCTCCGGATCGTTGTGAATATTGGCTTCGGCGGCGGGCGTCGCGTTGCCGGGGCACAGGGCGTTACCGCCCATCAGCACCACCTGGCGGACATTCTGCGCGATGCGCGGCTCCAGGCGCAACGCCAGCGCAAGGTTGGTCAGCGGGCCGAGTGGCACCAGGGTGATCTCGCCTGGCGCGGCCATCACCTGCTCGACGATGAAGGCCGCCGCCGATCCCTCGCGCGGGCGCGTCGTAGGCGGGGGCAGATGCGCGTTGCCCTGCCCATCGTCGCCGTGCACAAAGGGCACTGGCCCGTTGAACGGCCTCGCCAGGGGATCGCTGGCCCCCTGCACCACCGGAATATCGGCCCGTCCGGCGATCTCCAGCAGGCGCAACGCATTGATCGTAGCCAGATCAGTATGGACGTTGCCGAAAACGGTCGTCAGGCCGATCACCTCCAGTTCCGGCGACCGCAGGGCGAAGAAGATGGCCATGCTGTCGTCCACGCCGGGATCGGTGTCAATGATGATTTTCTGCGGCATAAGCAATTCCTCACCAGGTAGCTTTCAGCGTTCAGCTTTCAGCCTTCAGCCCTCAGCGTTCAGGTGCACCGTAGCTCTCGCTGACGGCTGACCGCTAACCGCTAACGGCTGACGGCTACCGGCCGACCGCTCTCGCGATCTGCGCCGCCACGCGCGCGTTGTTGATCAGCGCGGCAATGTTAGCCCGCTGCGAGCGTCCGTCGGTCAGTTCCAGCACTTTAGCCAGCACAAAGGGCGTCACTGCCTTGCCGTGAATGCCCGCTTCATCGGCCAGGCGCGTGGCCTCGGCAATGGCGCGTTCCGCTTCGTCAATGGGCAAGGCGTCTTCTTCTGGCACGGGCACGGTCACCAGCGTGCCATGCTGCAACCCTAGCTCGCGGCGCGCAGCGACAATAGCTGCCACCTGCTCCGGCGTATCTACCCGCTGATCCACCGGCAAACCGCTCGAACGGCTGTAGAAAGCGGGCAATGTATCGGTGCCGTAACCCAGCACAGGCACGCCCTGCGTCTCCAGTACCTCCAGCGTCAGCGGCAGGTCGAGGATGGACTTGGCCCCCGCGCAGACCACGGTGATCGGCGTGCGGCCCAGTTCAATCAGATCGGCGGAGACATCCTCCGGATGCCCGCGGTGCACCCCGCCGATGCCGCCCGTAGCGAAGACTTCGATACCCGCCATGTGCGCCACGATCATCGTGCCAGCGACCGTTGTCGCACCGTGCAGCCCCAGCCCCACCACGATCGGCAGGTCGCGCCGCGAGCACTTGCGCACGCCCGTCTGACCCAGCGCGGCCAGCCGTTCGATCTGTTCCGTGCTCAGCCCGACAGTGATCCGCCCGTCCAGCACGGCGATGGTCGCGGGCACGCCGCCTTCTGCGCGGATGGCGCGTTCCATGGCCAGCGCTGTCTCCACGTTGGCCGGATAGGCGAAGCCATGCGTGATCAGGGTAGATTCCAGCGCGACGACCGGCCCACCCGCGGCCAGAGCCTCGCGCACTTCTGGAGCGAATACCAGCACTTCGTTCATCCCGCCATCACCTTCACCTGTACGCGCCGCTCGCGCGGCCCGTCGAATTCGAAAAAGAGGATGCTTTGCGATCCGCCGAGCACCAGATCGCCGTTCTCCACGGCCAGCAACACGCTGTGACCGATCAGCGCCGCCTTGATGTGACCGGCGGCGTCGGCGGGCGTGTCGTACTGATGCTGGAAGTCCACGCGCGTAGGCACCAGGCGGCGCACCTCGGCGATCAGATCGCGCGGGGTGGCTTCGTCCAGCGCCGAGTTGATCGTCACCGCGGCAGTCGTATGCGGGACGATGACTGCGCACAGGCCGGATTGCACGCCGCTCTGGCGCACAACCTCGCGCACCTGTCCGGTGATGTCCACCAGGCCATCGCCGGGCGGCGTGCTCAGCGAAAGCGTGATCAGCATGGGTAGTCTATTCCTTCTCCTGCTTTCTCCAACAAAGCCAGCACGTCGGCGCAGGTCGGCGCATTGCGCCCCGCACCGACGCGCTGCACGACAGCAGCGCCCATGGCATTGGCCAGCCGAGCGCACTGCCGGTAGGGCAGGCCGTGCAACAGACCGGCCAGGAAAGCCGCGTCGAAGCAATCGCCCGCGCCGACGGTGTCCGTCACCGGCACGGAGAAGCCAGGCACTTCCTCTGCGCCTTCCCCCGTGACCAGCGTGCAGCCCGCCGCGCCGCGCTTGATCACCAGCAGCCCTGGCCCTTTCGCCAGGGTTGCCGACCACGCTCCCGGCCCGCTCTGTCCCTCCGCCACCAGGGGCACCTCGTCTTCGGTCATCAGCAACACCGCCGACTGTGCCACTGCCCACGCCTTCAGGTCGGGCGACACGTAGGCCATGAATGGGCCGACATCGAGCATCACCGGCACACCGACCTGTCGGGCGCGTTCGATAGCGCGGCGAGCCATCGTCACCACGCGGTGTTCGGAGAGCGTGTAGCCCTGCACGAAGAGCGCATCGGCGCGGGCGATGATCGCGTCGAGCGCGGGCGGGTAGGCAACGTCCGGCCCCTGCCCGTAATTGCCCAGGAAGGTGTGCTCGCCAGACTGCTGATCGGTGAGCACGATCACCAGGGTGGAGGTCGAGCCGGGTTCGCGCACCACGCACGACACGTCCACGCCTTCGGCGCTTAGCGCCTCCAGGATCAGCGTCCCGAAGGTATCCGCGCCCACCGCCCCCGCCGCCGAGACACTCACCCCCATGCGGCGGGCGGCGATCATGAAGTTGCCCGCCCCGCCCGGTTCAAGCCGGCGCAGGGGACTTTCCTGGTGCACGCCGGGCTGTACGGGCAGGCTCACCGGCAGGATCACGTCCAGCACCAGGTCTCCTACTGAGACGATGTGCTTGCCCATGACGAACCTACCTGGTCGCCAGACGATACAGCCCCTCGGCCAGGTCGCGGATGCGGTAGGAAGCGGTCACTTCGTCTGCCTCCAGCATCGCCAGGGCATCGGCGGGGAAGGCGTCAATGCCCGCATAGGCCCCGGCCATGGCGCAGGCAATCGCCCCGACGGTATCCGCATCGCCGGAGAGGTTGGCCGCGTAGATCGCCGCCTGCCGCGGGTCGCCCTCGGCCATCGCCAGCACACCGAAGGCCGATCCCACCGTCTCCGGCACCGACAGCGATGTGCCGATCACGTCATAGAGTTCGCGCAGGCGGGCGCGCGGCTCGGCGGGACGGCGGGCGATCTCAACGGCCATCTGAATGCGCCGCGCCACCGACGGCCCCAGCCACGAGCGCCCTTTGGTGCGCCCGATCTCCGCGCCCAGCACGCCAGCCGCCACCATCGCGTCCAGCGACGCGCCTTCGGTCAGCGCCACAGCGATCGCTGCCGCAACTGCGCACGCGCCAGAGATGGCGACGTTGGTATTATGCGTGGGAATACAGGCGGTCACCGCATCGGCGATAGCCCCCAGCGGATCACCAGGGTGCAGCAACCCCACTGGCGAGATGCGCATGGCTGCGCCGTTGGTATCCCCCCAGGTGCCGGTCGTGTGCGGGTCTTCGCCGCGCTTGAGCGCCTGTACACCGCGCCGCGTGCTGGGGCCGACGTAGGGCGACGCATCGCCGCCGACGCGGTCGTACCAGGCGATGATCGCCTCGACGACTGCTTGCAGCGTCACGCCGCCGTGCTCGATGAAGGCGCGCGCCAGCGAAAACGCCTGCTCGGAATCGTCGGTAATGCGTCCGGCGGGCAGGCCAAAGTGCACCGGGTGATCCGGCGGGGCGGGCAACAGAGAGGTGATCCATCCCCCATACGCCGCCCAGGTGTGATCGAAATCGAAATAGGCGGGCATGCCCCAGGCATCGCCCAGCGCCTGGCCGTACAGCCCGCCCAGGATTTTATCCTTCAGTGACAACAGAAGCTCCTTTCCGTCTTAGCTGCTGATAACCAACCTCACCCCCCAGCCTCGCTTCGCCCGGTCGCTCTTCTTCGTGTTGAAGAAGAGACCCAAGGCGCGCCAGCGCGGGGGGTGAGAGAACAAGGGCGCGTATTGCACAGTCAGGAGGCTGCCGCTGTGCGCCGACGTCCCTGATGCAGGTAGAGACCGCCCAGCCGCAACCAGATCGCCGCCGCCGCCACCAGCCCCAGGACGAAACCGAGCCACACCGAAGCGTCGTCCAGCGGCGTCGTCTTCAGGTAGAGCATGAACAGCAACCCCAGGTACAGCCACAGCGACAGCGCCGAAGTAACGGCACTGGCGCGCACGCGCCGCCCGATCCGCTCGACATCTACCATGAAAGGCAGGTTGATGGCGATCAGCGCCAGCGACAACAGGGAGACCAGCGTAGCCGTCACAAAAACGCTGCCGTTTTGCTCGTCGGTGCCCAGCCCTTTGAACACGTCTACTCCTGGCCCCCAGTCCGTGCCCAGGTTCTTGAAGCCATCCGGCGACGAGAACATGCTAAGGCCGATAATCAGGCCGAACACGGCGATCATGGCCATGAACATGTGCAGCACGCTGATCCACTGAATGGCCCGCCAGAAGGAGGCGTCGAACTGCTCGCCCTCGGCAGAGCGTAGCTGCCGCACGCGCACCGTGAGCTGATTCTGCAGCGCATAGATGACCAGCGCCATCACCGTCGCTATATAGGGCAACATCTGCGGTAGTTGCGACGGGATGTCCAGCGACCCCACGCGGTTAGAGAGCGCGTCGAAGAAGCCGAAGATGAGCGCGGCGAAGCCGGTACCGATCGGGTTGCCGCCGCCCAGGTAGGGCGTCGCCAGGGCAATGAAACCGCGTCCGGCGGTCATGTTGGCCTGGAAGAAGGTCAGGTAGCCCATGCTCATATGGATGCCGCCCAGCCCGGCCAGAATGCCGCTGAGCACCAGCGCCAGATAGCGCACGCGCTCCACGCGGATGCCTACCGAGGCCGCCGCCTGCGGGTTATGGCCTACGGCGCGCAGGTGAATGCCTGTCGGCGTGCGGTACAGGAAATACCACACCAGCCCCACGGCGATGAAGGCGATCCAGGTCATCACGCTCTGGTTGTCGAAGATGCCAAAGAAGAACGACACCACCGGAATCCTATCCAGGAAGTCCGGCAACTGGATGAAGGGCATCTTCAGGCTATCCAGGCTGCCCTTGGTGTTGCCGCGGTCGCCGGTCAGCTCGAACATCACCGCCACCGTGCCCGCCTGCCCCAGGAAGTTGATGGCAATGCCGGAGAGAATCAGGTTGGCCTTGAGCCTGAGATGGAAGAAGCCCAGCAACAAGGCCGTCAGAATGCCCATCAACACGCCCATTGCCAGGCCCAGCCAGGGGCCGATGGCCTCCCCCGTAGACGCGCCCCACCATTGCTGGGCATAGGCGCTGAAGGCCACGCCGGTGAAGGCCGAGATGAGCATAGTCCCTTCCAGGCCGATGTTGATCACGCCCGCCCGGTCGGAGATCAGCGCGCCGAGCGAAGGTAACAGGATCGGCGTCGTCACCCGCAGGATAGAGGCCAGAAACGCCGAACTGAAAATCCCCTCCAGGACGTTTTGAAACAGGCTGCTATCCACCTGCCACCTCCTTAGCCGGAGTAGGTTCGCCCACCTTTTGTGCCTCCAATAACTCCAGTTCCACCGTCCCGCGCCGCCGGATGCGCCGCCGCTGCAAGAACGAGACCAGCGCCTCCGCCGTGATCAGCAGGATGACCACCGCCTGAATGATGCGCACCACTTCCTGGCTGATGTTGGCGTCGCGCTCCATCACCTGCGCGCCGGTGCGCAGGTAGGTATAGAGCAGGCCGGTGAAAGGCACCACCAGCGGGTTGTTGCGGGCCAACAGGGCCACCACCACACCTTCGAATGCCAGGCCCAGCGAGATGTTGAGGATCAGCTTGCGGTGCACGCCCATAGCCAGGTGCGCCCCCGCCAACCCGGCCACGGCTCCGCTGATGGCCATGGCCAGCATGATCGTGCGGCGCGTGTTGACGCCCCCGTAGGCGGCAAACTTGATGTTCGCGCCGATCATGCGAATCTCGTAGCCGATCGGCGTGCGCTGAATCAGCAGCCAGGTGATCACCACCAGCGCGATCAGCAGATACACGGCAATGGTCAACTGATCACCGCTGATATCCACGATGGGGGTCAGCAGACCATTGGGCGGAATCCAGTCCGAAGCGATGTAACCGGCGTCGGCGGGCTTGAGTTGCCAGGTGAGCACCATCTCGTAGAAGCGGGTGGCGATGGTGTTGAGCATCAGCGTGGAGACAAGCTCGTTCGCGCCCAGGTAGGCTTTCAGCACGCCAGGCAACAGCCCCCACAGAAAGCCCGCCGTCGCTGCCGAAAGCAGAGCGATGGGCACCAGCAATGCTTTGGGCGCATCGCCAAACGACAAACCGATCACGCCCGACACCAGCGCGCCGAAATAGAGCTGCCCTTCTGCTCCCAGGCTGAATTGCTCGGCGCGGAAGACAATGGCAATCGCCAGGCCGAGCATGATCAGCGTCAGCGCGTCGCGCACCCAGATCAGCCAGCGGTTGAGGCGGCTGAGCGGACCGAGCAGGAAGGCGTTGTAGGCTTTGTTGGTGGCCTTGAACGTCTCGCTCAGCTTGGTGGCAGTGGTGATCGGTTCCGGCTGCACCCGCACGGTGTAGGTGCCATCGGCGGGCAGGGTGATGTTCTGGATCACCGCATCGCGCGTGCTCTTGAGGTCGGGTGCGAAGAGCGCGACCTGATCGGCTGTCGCGTCGTTGTTCGCGCCGATTTCCGTCCCGTCGGGCGCGAGCAACGACACCTGCACGTCCACGTCAATATTGGGGCGCGCCGCATAAGCCAGCACTGAGACCACGTCGCCCGCCCTGCCAATGAAGTCGTATTGCGCCTGTTTGAGCGGTTCGGCAACCTTCGGCGCGTTGAAGGTAGCGCCCACAGGGGGGCTGTTATAAGACAGGCCCACCGATGGCTTGGCATCGGAGAGCAGCGTCACGCCGAAAGCGCCTTGCACGCCGGCGCTTGCGCCTTCCGGCTCCGCCACGATGGTATACAGACCATCCGCGGGCAATACGAAGTCCTTGATGACCGCGTCCTTCTCGCTCTTCAGGTACTCGTCGTATTGCCGCAGGAAGCGGCGGGTCGCCTCGTTGCCGCTGGTGAGCACTTCCCCGTCCGGCCCCAGCAACGAGACCTGCAGGTCAAGGTCGGAGTCGGCTTCGGCAGCGTAGGCCAGGATGGTCACCTCATGGCCCGCGCCTCCGGCAAACGTGTACTCGGCTTTGGTCAGCGGCTGCGCGTCGGCAGGGTTATTGAACTCCCCCTGTAGCGAATCGCCATAGCTCAGGTCGAGCGGCGAGGGGGCATCGGAGCGTATCTTTACCTGAAATTCGCCCTGGATGAAGCGGTTGGCGGCGTCCAGGTTGAAGAAAGCCGTCATCAGATACCCGAAGATCAGCGCCACGGCCACCGTCAGCAGGACGCGCAGCGCATCAACGCGCAACTGCACCACCAGCAGCAGCACACTGACGCCCACCAGCACATTGACCAGCAGCACGCTCAGGTAGTTGGGCGTGGCCTGGATGGCATCGCGCATCTCGCCAGGCGACATGCCCACGCTCAGGCCGTAAGTCTTGTAGCTCACCAGCACCAGGATGAGCAGGCTACAGAGTGCGCCGATGACGTACAACCACGCTATACGGCGCAGAAAGGGGCGGCCTGCCTGTCCGGTGAATTTGGAGGAAGATGCCCGTGAGGTCATTGGTATCGCTCCATTTCTTCGGCAGACTGCCGTTCTGCGCCCAGCATGTATAGCCCCAGTTGTTCTTCGGTCAGGTCGGGTGTGTTGGGCAGGATGGCCACAATCTCGCCATTGTGCATGACCATGATCCGGTCGGAGAGCTTCATCACTTCCTGCAAATCTGCTGAGACGAGCAAGATCGCCAGGCCATTGGTGCGCTGATCAACCAGTTGTTGGTGAATGTATTCGATCGCGCCGATGTCTACGCCGCGCGTAGGTTGGGCCGCGATGAGCAGGCGCGGCGATGACGACAGTTCGCGAGCCAGCACCACCTTCTGCATGTTGCCGCCCGAAAGTGACGCGACCGGCAACTCTCCGCTGGGTGCCAGAATGTTGAAACGCTGGATCAGCTCCTCGCCGTTGGTGCGCACCGCGCTCAGATCGAGCAGGGCGGCGCGGGTGAAGGGCGAGCGATAGTAACGATCCACGATCAGGTTGTCGGCGATGGAGGCCTTGACAGCCACGCCGTTCGTCAGGCGATCTTCGGGGATGTGCGCCACACGCGCCTCGCGCACCTTGCGCGGGCCATAGCCCAGCACAGACCGGCCATCTACATACGCCTCGCCTGCTGTCGCCGGACGCAGGCCGGTGAGCACTTCCACCAGCTCGGTCTGCCCGTTGCCTTCCACACCGGCCACCCCCAGAATCTCGGATTCGTAGACGTTGAAGGTAGCATTGTGCAACAGGGTGCGCCCGGTCGGGCTGACATAGGTCAGGCCGCGCACCTGCAACACCGGTTTGCCGCGCTGCACAGGCGGCTTGTCCACCTGCATGAAAACCTCGCGCCCCACCATCATCCGCGCCAGTTCGGGGATGCTCGTCTCGGCGGTGACCACTGTCCCGATCTTGCGGGCGTCGCGCATCACCGTCACCCGGTCGGAGATTTCCATCACCTCGCGCAGTTTATGCGTGATGAAGATGACTGTTTTGCCCTCTTTCACCAGGTTGCGAATGGCGGCGAAGAGGTCTTGCGTCTCGCGCGGGGTGAGCACCGCCGTCGGCTCGTCGAGGATGAGAATCTCCGCGCCGCGGTAGAGCGCCTTGAGGATTTCCACGCGCTGACGCATCCCCACGGGGACAGTGTCTACGCGCGCGGTCGGGTCAACGAACAGGCCATACTGACGCGAGAGTTCTTCGGTATCGCGGATGGCTTTTGGGCGGTCGAGCATCAAGCCGCGCGCGCGGGCCGTCTCGCGCCCCAGGGCGATGTTTTCGGCAATGGTGAACGAGTCCACCAGCATGAAGTTCTGATGCACCATGCCGATGCCCAGATCGATGGCGTCCTGCGGGCTGCTGATCTCCACCTTTTGGCCACGCAGGCGGATTTCGCCCGACGTCGGATGTTCGAGGCCGTAGAGAATCTTCATCAGCGTGGTTTTGCCGGCCCCGTTTTCGCCCACCAGAGCGTGAATCTCGCCCTGCTCGACGGACAGCGTCACACCATCGTTGGCTAGCACGCCGTTGGGGTAGATTTTGACGATGTCAATTGCTTCTAGCAGTGCCATGGGCAACTCCACATACCAGCAAGGGGAGGCAATAGACGAACGCGCCAGACAAGAGGCAGCAATGAGGGGTAGAGCGCGCCGTAAGGGTAGCCTGTGAGGGATTGCTAAGCCAATCAATCATGGCTCTGTGTACAGCTTGATATAAAAATTGGGGCGAGCTTCCGCTCACCCCAACGCGCCACCAACTGGACACCGCTACTTGAGATACTCCGACGGATCGAAGTCGGTTGCGGGCATCTCGCTGCAAGGCAAACCTACCTCGGCCAGGTTGTAGCCCAGGTCGAGACGATCCTCGAAGACGGTGTTGATGGTGATCTCGCCGTTGAGCACGGCCTCGGTTACCGCGTCAATCAGGTCGAGGATGTTCTCCGGCGTGTTGTCGAAGTAGATGTCGTTCTGGGCCAGGCCCACGCCACCTTCGGCAATGCCCAACACCTCGGCCTGCCCGAAGACCAACTCGCCCTTCAGGAACAGATCAATGGCGCGGTAGAGCGAGTTGTCCACGTTCTTCAACATGCTGGTCAGGATGTGCTGTGCCTGATCGGGGTCTGTATCCTGGATGATCAACGCCTGGTCGGAGTCCACACCAATGGCGTAACGACCCTGCTCCTGGGCCGCCTCGAAGACGCCTACACCCGTGCCGCCCGCGATCTGGAAGACGATATCGGCCTTCTGCTCATACATGGCCAGGGCGATTTCCTTACCCTTGGCCGGGTCGTTCCAGCCACCGGCGTACTGCACAATGCGCTGTACATTCGGATTCACCAGGCACGCGCCCTGTTCGTAGCCGACCACGAAGTCATTGATGACGGGGATGTCCTGCCCGCCGATCGCGCCGATGACGGCTTCGGGGTTCGTCCCTTCCAGGCCGCTGGTGGTGATCGCCCCCGCGTAGACGCCCGCCAGGAACGAGCCTTCGTTCTGGGCGTAGAGCACCGAATAGACGTTCTTGCAGCCCTCTACGCAGAACTCCGGATTGTCGTAGGGCACCGCATCGTCGAAGAAGATGAAGTACTTGTCAGGATAGAGGTGGACACGCTTGGCCAGGAACTCGCCCATCTGGAATGTGCCAACGATCAGCACATCGTAGTTCTCCACGTCGGCCATGGCGTCGCCCAGGCCGCTCTCCCACCCCGCCGGGTCAATGCCCAGCTCGATGGTGTTGACCTGGATGTTGTAGCCATCGTTGATCAGGTTGTCCATGCCACGCTGGGCCGAGTCGAAGAAGGACTTATCGCCAAGCACGCCGTTGATCACCAGGGTGATCCGCAGCGGCTGGTCCTGGGCGGTAGTGGAAGAAACTCCTACCAGGGCCGTCAAGGCCATCACCAATACCAGTATAAGCGTTAGCAACTTCGGGCGGGTCATTTGCCATCTCCTGATGAACTCGTAAAATCTGTTACCCAAGGGGTTGCTCCCAATATACCCTGAGGCCAGGAACGATGTCAAGAATTCTATAGAGAAGTCATCTCGTTACTACAGAGGCAGGGGTCTGCTCGCCTGAGAACATTCCTCCGAAGCCGGCTTGGCAGGTTCAGGGGCGGACAGAGCTAGAGCAAGCGTAAGAGACCGTTTGAAAAGCCCCCTCAACCCCCGGCCCCTTCTCCCTCTGAGGGGCGAAGGGGAGACGGGTCAGGTTTTCCCCCTCGCCCCATTGAGGGAGAGGGGTGGCGCACCGCGCCGGGGTGAGGGGTTATCAAGTGGCCTCTAAAGGTTGGCTCGCTCCAGTTTACCTCACCCCCAGCCTCGCTTTGCGCGGCTCGGCGCGAGGCGCGTGAGCGCCAAGCGGGGGTGAGGTAAAATTAAGTGTTCGAGATGCTCTCAATGGCTGTCCGCCCTTGAAGGTTGGCAGGCAAGGGCGTCCCAGGCAGGGCAGCGGGCTTCTTGTGCTGAAGGCTGGCAAGGTATACAGGTTGCTCACAGAAACGAGGGTGCATTCATGCGGCTGATCATAGATACCGATGCCGGTGTAGACGACGCCCAGGCGATCCTGATGGCGCTGGCTCATCCTGGGGTCACCGTCGAAGCCATCACCACGGTCACCGGCAACACCCATGTAGACTGGGTGATCCGCAACGTGTTCACAGTGCTGAGTCTCAAAGGCGTGCGCGTGCCTGTGTATCGCGGCGCGGCCTCGCCCTTGGTGCCCGGCTTCTGGCAACCGGAAGTGCGCGTACACGGCGAAGATGGCCTGGGCAATTACCGCAATCGCCCTGCCGAATACCCGCCCACCGAACCCGAACCCGCAGCCGTGGCCCTGGTGCGGCTGGCCGACGCAGCCCCCGGCGAACTGACGTTGGTGGCGCTCGGCCCGCTGACCAATGTAGCGCTCGCCTGTCGGCTCGATCCCGATTTCCCTCGCAAGATCGGGCGCTTCGTCTTCATGGGGGGCACCATCGCCGCCAAAGGCAACACCGCGCCGCACATCACCGCCGAATTCAACATTCACTGCGACCCCGAAGCGGCGCTGATCGTCCTGGAAGCCTTCCCGCTGGCGACCATGCTCTCGTGGGAGACCACGCTTTACCACCCCTTTAGCTGGGCACAGTACGACGCGCTGATTGCTCAGGACTCGGCGGCGGCGCGCTTCGTCGCCGACACCACGCGCGAGACGATCTCCTTTTTGCGTCAGCATCCGCGCGTCCCCGGTTACCTGCTGCCCGACCCCCTGGCCATGGCCATCGCGCTCGACCCCGACCTGATCCACGCCCACGAACAGCACTATGTGGCCGTTGAGGTACAGGGTCGGCAGACGCGCGGGCAGACGGTGGTGGATTATTTCGGTCTGCTGGGGCGCGCCCCCAACGTAGACGTGGTGACCGACGTGAACATGGCGGGCGTCTATGAACTGTTCCGCCGTGCCGTGAGTTAGGCCAGCGAGCAGGCTATGCCCGACACCGATCCGGCTCAGTTCGTGCCGCTGCTGGAGGCGCTAACCGCCATCCCTGGCCCCGCTGGTCACGAGGATGCCATCGCGCGCGCCCTGGCCGAACGCCTGGCACCGCTGGCGGAGGAAGTGCGCCTCGATGCTGTGGGCAATGTCATTGCGCCATTGGGCGGGCCTGCTGACGGGCCGCGCGTGGTCGTGTTGGCGCATCTGGACACCGTGGGCTTTGCCGTCAAGACGGTGAGCGACGCCGGCATCCTGCGCGTGGTGCCGATGGGCGGCGTGAACCTCAAAGCGCTGCCGGGAGCGGCGGTGTGCGTCGGAGACATTCCAGGCGTGATCGGCGTCCGCTCGCAGCACCAGGCCCGCCCCGGCGACGAGACCGTGCGCGAAGATGAACTGTATGTGCAGGTAGCGCCGGAGAGAGTCGCGCAGATCAGCGTGACGATGCCGGTAACCTACGCGCCACAGACCTTACGGTTGGGTGACCGTCTGCTCGCCGCGCCCCATCTGGACGACCGCGCTGGTTGCGCGGCCCTGATCGCGCTGGCGGAGCGGCTGACTGGCGCTTCGCTCCCCTGCCAGGTGACGCTGATCGGCACCGTGCAAGAGGAGACGACCTGCGCAGGAGCGTTGGCGGCCCTGCGGGCCGTCGCGCCGGATGTCGCGCTCTTCGTGGATGGCACGCTGAGCTACGACATCCCAGAGACACACGGTCAGGGGATGGTGAGGCTGGGGGACGGGCCGGTGCTGACTTCGTTCCTGTATGTGAGTGGACTCAACGGCTGGCACGCCCATCCAGGTCTGCGCGAATACCTGCTGCGCGTGGCGGCAGAGGCGGGCATCCCGACTCAGCAGGACGCCATCCGCGGACTGATCAGCGACGCGCGGGTGGCAACCTGGTTGGGCATCCCCAGCGCGGTGATCGGGTTGCCGCTGCGGGGCAAGCACGCGCCGCTCGAAATCGTTCACCTGGACGATCTGACTCATACGGTTGATTTGCTGGCGGCGGTGTTGTCGCGCCCGCTGCCCGCCCTGAGACGGGGGTGAACCATGCCTGTGACCCTGATCAATCAGACCCTGCCCGCCCTGCGTACCCGCCTGGCGGATATGCCCACTCTCCGCGATACAGAGGCCCTCTGGCCGCTGCTCGAACGCCTGTTGGTGGCACACGCGCCGTCCAGCGGGGCGGCCCTGCCGGGCGGCATCGGCGACGACATCGCCGCGCTGGCCGGTGAACTGAGCCTGGGCGACCGCTGGCTGCCCAACCTGGAGGCAACCGGTAACTGCGCGTTGTGGCTCGGCGCACAGAAGCCCGCCGCCGACCTGGTGGTGGTGGCGCACATGGATCGGCCTTCCTTCCGCGTGAAATCGCTCGACGATGGCGAATTGTTCCCCATCTGCGCCAATCGCTTTCCGCCAGGGGAATACCGTGTGCCCGCCAAAGCAGTGCGTTTCGAGGATGGGCGGCTGGTGGTAGGAGCGGCGGGCGCGCTGGTCTCGTGGAAAGGCCAGGGGCGCGAAGCGCTACACTTCGAGGCGAAACGTGGACGACTCGCCTGGCACGATACGGTGCTGTTGGACGTGCACCCGCTGCAGGACGGGGAACAGGTATTGGGCACTGGCCTGGATAACAGCCTGGGCGTGTTGACCGCCCTGCTGGCAGCAACGGCTTTGCAGAGCGTGGAAGACATCCTGGCTGCGCACAATCAGCGCTGCCTGTTCGTCTTCAGCGATCAGGAAGAAGGCCCGCCAGACGGCTTCTTTGGGCATGGCGCGGCCCGCCTGACCTGCGCGCTGCCCATCCCCACCCACGGCGCAGTGGTGGTGGACGCGCACACTGCCGGCCCGTCGTCTGGGCTGTCCCTGGGCAGCGGGGTGAGCTACAGTGCCGCTTCCGGCTGGGGGCGCGGATCGCTCGTCCCGCCCAACTATCACGCCCTGGGGCTGGCGCTGACGGAAGCGCTCAATGCACAACGGCCCGGCACGGCGCAGCTCAACACCGGCTATCTTTCGCGCAGCGACGATATGATCCTGGGACGCTGGGCGCGGGTGCTGGCGTTGGTGGGGCCGCCCATGATTGACCCGCACACCGGCTACGAGCGCGCCATGCTCAGCGATGTGCAGGCGGGGGTGTGGTGGCTGGCGTATTTCCTGGCGGCAGCGCTGGGTCTGTCGGCGGAACTGAGCGCCCGCTACGGCTTGCCCTGTTGACAGCGTGTCTGGGTGGCCGCTTCAGCGCCAGCGTAGCAAAGAACGCCTCCCGAAGCGAACACCTCTTCGGGAGGCGCTGTCTGGTTACTCCTGCGGGCCGGCGGGCTTCTCATCGGTGACCGCGGGCGGGCGGTCTTCCTCGCCCTCGATGGGGATACGGGTCACCTGGCTCGCAGGGGCGCTCTCTTCGCGCTTGCGGGCCGATTGAGCGACTTTGTTGAACGCCACGCGCACCTGGTCGAGCACCTGATCGCCGATCGTCTTCCAGTCGGCCTGCTCGCCCGCGCCGACGATCTCGCCGATCCAGCCGCGCACGTCGCGTTCGATCTTGGCCCCGATGTCTGACCAACTGGCCTCCGCTGCCGCCTCTGTTTCGGTGGCCGGTGTGGCGGGCGCAGCGCGTACCAGACGGGCAATGCCGTGCCGGATGCGCCCTTCCATGCGGCTGCTGATGGTGCCCCAGTCCGCGTCTGGCTCAGCGCCGACCCAGCGGCCAATGGCCTCGCGCGTGCTGGCGTCCATCTTGGCCCCGATTGTCTTCCAGTCGGCATCTTCGGGCGCGCCAACCCAACTGGCGATGCGGCGGCGTAGCTTCTCGTCAATACGCTCGTCCAGGTCTTCGAAACGGCTTGCTTCGGGGTTCTGCGCCCAGTCGTGCACCGTATCTTTGATCTCCTGGTCAAGATGTTCACCCATCTCTTCGGGCTTGGGTGGTATGGTATTCTCAGACATGGCTCTATCCTCTCACAGGCATATGTGCCGTTGGCGACGGTGACTCATACACCGGTCATGGCCGATGCACCAGTCTAAACTCCTATACGACACAGCCCAGGCGAGAGTTGCGAGTCAGCGACCTTTCTTACGCAATATCTACGCCCCGCGCATCCGAAGCATAGAGCGAGAGGAGCAGCCTCCCGATCTATGACTCAGGGCAGGTAGGGCAGCAGATTCGGGCAATACTGCTGTGCCGCCTGTTGCAGGGCCAGATTGTCCCAGTCGCCATAGGCCAGCGCCGGGCCGCCGTTCGCGTTCCGGCAATTGTCCGGCCCCACGGCGGACAGGTACAGGGCCAGCGTCGCGCTGAGGCGCGGCGCAGCGAACGATGTGCCCGAAACCGCGCCGGAGGGGCTGCCATACTCGCCCGGCATCATCACCTCGCCGTAATTCGAGATCCGCTTCTTCTTGCCCGGTCGCTCGACTTCGGCGTCGAGCAGCGGGGCGTCCGACTTCTTATCCCAGGCCGGACTGGCGTGAAAGCCCTGCCCTTTGCTGGCGCTGACACTCACCACCTGATTCCACGCCCCCGGCCAGAAGGGGAAATCCAGGCCGAAGTTGCCCGCCGCCGCCACGGGAATGGCTCGGTCGCCCAGGCTGGCGAACAGGGTTTGCAGCGGATCGAGATCCTGCAGATTCTGCGCCCGCCTGGACATGGCCGGAAACACAGTGTTGTTGTAGAAGATGACGGCGCGCTGGAACAGGTTGCGGTAGCGATTCTCGTCTTTGGCCTTGCGCGAGTCTGTCAACTGAGCTTCGTATTGCGCGAAGGCTTGCAGGTATTCGCACGGAATGATGGCGAAGCTCATGTTGATGATGTAGAAGTCCGCCGGATGATCTTCGATGGCGGTGACAATGCGCTGCGCGGCGATCTCGGTAGACACGCCCTGGATGTCCACTGGAGCCAGCGCGATGAAGTCGCCCGCGCCGAAGTCGTCCAGCAACTGTTCAAGTTGCTGGTAGACCAGGTCGCCATGCGACTGTGTCAGGGGCGTCGCTGAGACGCCGCGCACAGCGTAAGCCTGCCCTTCCAGGCTGATGGTACAGGAATCCGTCGCGTCGAACTGCCCAGGATCGAGCGTCGCCAAATCAACGCTACCGAAATCGTCAACGACCAGGATCACCACGCTGTAGTTGCCCTGGGCGCTCACCGCGCCAATGCCCGTCACGGCCAAGGCAGCGCTGAGAGCGATCAGCAACACGGCCCTGCACTGCGAAATAACCCTAACCCTGTTCATCCCTCTTCCCTTCTACTCATTCATCTGCCGTTCCCAATGGTCTATTCGATGGGATAACCGGCCTGGCCCATATACGCCTCGACTTCGCCCGCCTTGGCTTTCAGGCCACTTTCGCGGAACAGGGCCAGCGCCTGCGAAAAACACTGCTGCGCCTGTACGTCATAGCCCAGCCGGTGATAGTCTTCGCCCATGGACTGTAGCGCATACGCCGTCCAGATGCGATTATCCAGATCGCGGGCGATTTGCAGCGCCTGCTGATGATGCTCAAGCGCTGCCTCACAATGTCCCAGGTCGTGCTCGGTCGAACCCAGATTCAGCAGGGCGTAGAAAAGCGTCTCTGGATCGTTGATGCGCTGCGCCAGCGCTACTTCCTCGGCGAAATAGTCGCGGGCCGCGCCGAAGTCCCCCTGCGACTGCGCATGATAGCCCTGGTGCTCCAGCACAAAGCCCAGCAGGAAACTGTCGTCGAGGGCCTTGGCGATCTCGTAGGCTGCCTGGAAATGGGCGGCTGCGCGATCGTCGCGCTGATCGGCCAGCACCTTGCCGACAGCGCACACCAGCAGCGCCTGACGATCCTGCCGCCCCAACGTGCGCGTCAGGTCGAGAGCCTGTTGATAATGATGCAGAGCCTGGGACAGATCGCCGCGGTCGTAGAAGGCGTTGCCGCGCTTGCCCAGCAGGTAGTGCCGCACCTCGTCGCGATCCGGCCCCAGGCGTGCCGCCGCCTCGATGGCTGCATCCAGCAACTCCAGGAAATGCAGCGTATGTCCCCGCGCGGTCAGATACGACCCGGACAGCGCCTGGATGATGGCGATCAGCGCGTCGGGCTGATTCTGCTGACGCGCGGCGTCGGCGGCCCCCAGCAGGTTATTGATTTCGGCGTCCAGGGCAGTCAGGTCGTGCTCGTGCTCGACGGCGTAGGCGCGGCATGCGGCGATCACCGCCAGCGGATCAGCGCCGCGCCCGGTCAGCACGGCCCTGGCGTAACTGTGCGCCAGATCGTGCACCCGGTAGCAGATGGTCGCCTCTTGCAACCGGTCGGCCAGCCCGCGCCGCCCCAGTGTGATGAGCGCCTCGCGGACGCTGTCTTCGTCGCGCCCCATGTAGCGCGCCAGCAAGTCAGGAGTCGCCTGGGGAGCGAACAGCGCACCAAAGGCGAGAAAGACTTCGCGGGTCGCTTCGTCCAGGGCGTAGAGGCTGGCGGTCAGCAACTCGCTGATACTGGTGCGGCCTTCCTCGGCGAAGTCTTCCGGCATGGCCAGGGCGTGCGGGGCCGCAGCGATGCGCCGCAGCAGGTCGGCGGGGCGAATGCGATCCACCTTCAACGTCTCGCCGGCGATTTCCAGCGCGAAGGGGTGATAACCCACCTGACGGCACAGCTCGCGGGCCGCGTCGTCATCACATGGCTGGCCTGCGTGCTGACTCAGCAGGTGCAGAGCGTCGCGCGCTTCCAGCTTCCCGACCTCGATGATGTGATCTAGGGCGTAGCGCTGCCGGGCCGTGACCAGCACCGGCACTTGGCGCGGCACGGCCTTGAGCACCTGACTGAGCGCGGCTCCCTCCCACACGTCGTCCAGCACGATCAGCGATATCTGAGCATCGGTCAGCAGCCTGCGCAGGGCCTTGGCCTTCTCCGCGCCGGTGACCGTGGTCACCGCCTGCGCGTTGTCCAGCGGGCGGGCGAGCGCCTCCAGCACGGTGTCGGCGTCTTCGCTACCGACACGCACCCACAGGACCTTGCCGCGATCCTCGTCCAGCCAGGCGGCGGCTACCGCGGCAGCCAGCGCCGATTTCCCCATGCCGCCGAACCCCTGCAACAGCACGCGCGCGCCCTGTTCCAGCAGCGAGCGGACCTCGGCCCGCATGGCGTCGCGCCCGATCAGGCGAGGCGGCAGGTCGGGCAGATCGTCGCTGACTTCGGCCAGCGTCGCAGAGGTATCGCCAGGACGCCGCAGCAGCCGGTCGCGCAGCCAGACCTCGATAGATTTCCTGACCTGCTGACACAAGTCCTCGACAGTGGTGAACCACTTGGGAGTAATGCCGGAGATGACGTTGCTCTGCGCGTCGAGGAAGGCTTGCAGGCGGGGGTCGCGGCGGTCGGCGGCCACATTCTTGACGTAGATGTGCCGGTCAATGCCCCATTCCGTCGCCCGCTCGAACTCGTCCAGCGTCCATTCGCCCAGTTCGTTCCAGAACAGGCCGATGTAGAGCGCCGAGCGTTTGAGCGCGTCCAGGTAGACCTGACGGATCGAGCGATCGGTCGCCGGAGCGTCTTCCTCGAACACCCAGGCCCGCAGCGTCACCACATCGTTGCTCAGCGCGGGGATCAACTCGCGCAGCGCCTGCCGCTCGGCAGCGAGTTCCTGCATCTTGGAGCTGACGAACACATACAGGGGCGTGGTCATAGAGCAGGTTCCTGCACCTGATCAGAAACGATCTCAGGAAAACTTGGCGAATGGCGAACGGTCTCTGACTCCCGCTCGCTGATGGCCGATCACCGACCGCTGATCACTGGCAACTGACCAGGGCCAACTGATCGCTGTCAATTCTTACGGCGCTGCCCGTTGATACACCCCGCAACCCTCGGCGTAGACGGTCGGCGCGCTCAGTCCGTCGGGACGCACGACGTAAACGCGGTAGCCGCTCGCCGCCTCTGCCGTTGCGCTGCTGAAGTAGAGCAGCGAACTATCGGCTGACCACGCCAGATCGTCGTAAAAGCCCGTGTAGGTCGCCACGCGGCGCAGATCGGTGCCGTCTGCCCGCACGACATAGATTGTCCCGCCGCCGTCGGGAGTCAGCGACAGGCTGGCGAAAGCGATGCGCTGCCCATCCGGAGACCAGCGCGGACGGATGCCCAGGGGCCTGCTCCGATCGGGGGCGGGGACGACGATCTGCCCGGTGCCGTCGGCGTTGGCGATGATCAGGCGGGCGTCGTTGAGCGGGTTGGCGCTATAGACCAGACGTTGCCCGTCCGGCGAGGGGATGCCCGGCCCGTCTATCCACTCGCGGGGAGATGGCGCGCTTGCTTCCGGACACTCCGTCCGAACGGCCAGGTCGCCAGGGTTGGGCAGTTCGGGCGGCAGGGTGGGTGTCGGTTCGGGCGAAGGGCCGGGCGTGGGCGGCATGGCCGTGCCGATGACCGGCAAGACAATCTCCGCTTCGTCCAGCACCTCCGCGCTGATCACGTGCACCAACGACAGGCGCAGCCGTACCTCATTGCCCGCCGGAGGCAACACCGGGGCCACCAGTCCCGTGCCCTGCGAGGGCACCCACAAATGGTCGCGCGGTAGTTCGATGTTCTGCACCTGCCCGTCGGCGAACACCTGATCGAAGACGAGCGCCGTCAGCGGCGAGCGGTCGCGCACGTCCCAGTGCACTTCCACGCGCGCCTGTCCTGTCGCCAGCACCGACGCGGCCAGGCTTTGCGCAGGCGTGCCGAAGGACGCGATGGCCGGTTGTAGCGCGGCCAGCCAGTCGGGATCGTAGGGGATGATCAGGGTGCGCTCGTCGAGCGTCGCCCCGTTCCGATCGAGCACGCTCAGGCGGAACGTCGGCGGGCCGAAGTTCATCGGCGCGGTCAGGGGCACGGTTAGGCTGCCGACAGGCGACAGGGGATCGGGCGTCTCCACCGACTGCCAGGCTCGCCCCTGATAGGTGTGCAAGGCCACGCGCATCCCCTCGCCTACATGGGCAATATGCCACGACAGAGTCGCCGTCAGGTCGCCGGCTTCCAGTTCGGTCAGGGTGACGGTAGACACGTTGCAGTCGAAGGCGAAAATGGTAGGGCCGAATTGTCCCTGGGCAGAGGTGTGAAATGCCCCCTCAGTCACTGCCATTAGCACTATGGCGAACAGCGACGCCAGTTTGCTCACAGATGGCTCCTTCCTGGAACGTACCAGCGCGTTTCATCTCAGTATTACGTAACCAGGAAAACTTTGCCCAACGGTTGTTGCGCGTTCGGGTGGCGCTGCGACTCGCGCACCCTCGCTCTTTCACGTTGCGGCTGGCGCTTCTGCCCAGGCAGCACGGAATCCCCCGTATCAAAATCGCCAGGGTAGACAAACAGCCCGTCATCAGCCCATCCGTTCAGATACCCTTCCAAGTCGCCTCGATTCAGCTTCTCTATGGCAATCAACATAAGGCCAAGATTCATTCGAGATTGTGTTTCTCTTAATATAGTTGTTTTCGATCCAGAAGGCAACGACGAGCCGAGGCCGAGGGTAGGTGCCTTTCACGAAAGCTCACGGTCGGCTGATCATGCATCAGACCCGTTCGGGCTTGTCGGGTCTTGTGAACTCAACTGAAATGCACCCCATTTGAGAGGTGCGCGCAAACTGTGACAGGCCGTTTGCTGCGCTGCGGTTGACCTCACCCCCAGCCTCGCGCCAGCGCCGAACGGGGGTGAGGTCAACACCTCCCCACCGAGCAAATCGCTGAGACCCTTTGCTCGCACTCAGTTTGAGGGGTGATGTCACGAAAATTCACACCAAAGAAAGGACTTCAGAAATCCGCCTTGGTTCGCCGCGGGTGGCAAATGCGCAGTTGGGCGGCGTGGCTCAGGCCGATCCCTGCTGCGGCGCGTATTCTGCCCCGCCCTGACTGGTGCGGTGGAACCACATGGCCAGCAGGGTCAGGTTGCGAATCTCGTTGGCCAGTTCACGCATCATGGCCAGGCCCACCTGTGGCTTGGCATAGACCAGCGCGGCGAAGTCAGCGCGTGAGAGGGTGTAGACGGTCACGTCTTCCAGGCACCGCACACGGGTGATGTCTGGCTCATCGTCGAGCACGCCCAGCTTGCCGAACACGTCGCCGCGGGCATAGGCCGAGAGGATCGTCTCGACCCCATCATCGTCTACGGCGCTCCATACCAGACTGCCCGTCGCCACCAGATAGAGTCTGTCGCTGGGCACCCCTGGCTCGATCACCACCTGACCGCTGCGAAACATATGCCAGTTGAGCAGCAGCGCCACGTCCTCCAGTTCGCTGTCCTGTAAGTCGTGGAAGAGCGGGTTCATGCGCAACAACGTCTTGCGACCCTCAATTTCCTGGCGCGGGGTCTGGGTGCGCCGCTCGTCCAGATGCAGGATCAGCGCCAGCGTGGGCGTGTCCGCCCCCAGCCGCTGACTGATCTGCTGCCAGATACGGCTGTCTTCGCTGGGCAACACCGTGCGCAGCCACACCCAGGTGTAGAGGCCCATCGAACTGCGCAGGGCGCTGAGTTGTTGCTCAGTGCGCACGATCTCGCCGTCGAGATAGGCGGCCACATCCAGACGCTGGTTGAGCGCCGCGCTGCGCAACAGCATCCCCCGCCGCGCCTGCAAGACGACGTACTGCCGGATCGCTTCGGCGCGTTCGCGGTCTATGGTGCCGCGGTAACGGGCCAGCACCTGGGCGATCTGCTGGGGGTTGGCAGCAGCCGCCAGTTCGCCCGCGCTGGTCACCTGCGCCAGTTCTGCCGCCAGGGAGCGCCGTTCCAGGCTCAGCGAACGCTGGATGAGCAGCACGATCAGCGCCGTGCCCATCAGCCCGATGCCCAGGGCGACAATCAGCAGCGGCAATCCTTCCAGATCGAGCACCAGCTTGTTGAACGCGGCGTGCAGGAGCATCGCCAGGGCCAGGCTGAGGCCCACGCGCTGTCGTTGCGCGCGCCGGCTCAAATACTGGCTGCTACCCGCTGCTGTGCCCACCAGGCCGGTGACGCAGGCATGCAACAGGCTGATCGAGAGCACCCGTGTGAGGGCAATAGGCAAAGCGCGGTCGGGGTGACTGACGACGTAGTCTATATTCTCGGCCATGGCGAAGCCTGTACCAATGGCGAAGCCATAAGCCGTGCCATCTACGGTATAGGTCAGGGCCAGCCGCGCTGCCAGCGCCACGATCAACAGCGCTTTGAGCACTTCTTCGGTCACCGGCGCGCTGAGCAAGGCCACCTGCTCGAAGTTGAGGACGTTGTAGTCGAGCAGCGCGTTATGGAAGAGACTCGCCAGCCCGAAAGCTCCCACTCCCCAGGCTATCGCCAGAGCAACCACGCTCAGGCGGCTCTGGGCGTAGATTTCCAGCGCCCAGATGCCGAGCATGAAAGCCAGCGGAATCAACACCGAAATGAAGAGGCTCACCATCATGGCTCTACACCGCGGGGGAAGCGCTAGCGGGGTCGTCGGCCTGTTCGCAGACATGAGCGCGAAACGCGACGCGTACCCCATCGGCCTCGGCGTCGTCCATGGCGGCGCTGATCATAGCCAGCGCCGCGCGAATCTCGGCGGCTTTGGCCTCGCCCAGGCGATATTCCAGGTAGCTGGCGAAGTCTCCTGCTGCAAACGCAGCGCTCAGAGCGTCGGCGGCGCGCTTCATGGCCCGCGGACGCACGAAGTGTCCCTGCCGCGCGAAGGGACGCACCGGCAGCCGCGCATTATAGCGCAGTGGGCTAAAGAGGTTGGGCTTGGCCACCAATTCGGCCAGCGCATCGAGTGACGGCGTTGGGGGCAGGTAGCGCGCGTCGGGCCGGAAGAGCAGCTCGCCCCGAAAGCGCAGGCGCGCCTGCCGGTCGTAGTGCGCTTGAGTCTCCGGCGGGAGCATGGCGTAGATGGTCTGCATCAGGGCCAGCGACGCCGCGTCGAGTTCCGCCTGACGCCGGTGACGATCGGCGCTCGGCGGGACAGGCGGCAGCGGCGGGCCGATGGTCACCGTCAGGCGGGGGAAGCGCAGCCGCAAGATGCGCCCCCACACCTGGTAGGTGTTGCCGAAGGCCATCGGCACAATCGCCGCCTGCGCTGCCTGCGACAGATAGGCCGCGCCGGACTTGACCGCATCAATCGGCTTTTCCCAGGTGCCACCTTCCGGAAAGATACCCAGTCGCCCGCCAGCCTGCAGGTGCGCCAGCATTTGCTTGAGGCCCTCGCGGTCTACTGCGCCGCGTTTCATCAGGATCAGCCCGGCACGGCGCACGATCCAGTTGGCGGGCCACAGCAACTCGAAATCGCCGGGGCCGACGAACACCGTATCCGGCGGCAACAGCACAAAGAGCAACAGCGCGTCGAAGGTAGAGGTATGGTTGGCCGCGTAGATGACCGGGCCGGGCACGTTCAGATGTTCGCGCCCGCTGATACACGTGCGCGTCAACAGGCGTAGCGTGACCGCCCCCGCCAGGCGCAGCGCGCCCCGAACAATCCGTGTGCGCCGATCCAGCATCATCGTCGTCTCTTTCTGCCGCCAAGACTGGCAGTGAGTCTAGTCGAGCGAGGGCAGCGGGGCAAGCTCTGCGGAGTGCAGGCTATGCATTACCCACAAGTCTCCCCTCACCCCTCAATCCCCTCTCCCAACGTTGTGGGCGAGGGGACTTACTGTCTCTCGCCCAGGCCCTCCCCTTCGCCCGCCGCGCGAGAGAAGGGACTGGGGGTTGAGGGGCATCGGGCGGGGCAAAGTCGCTGACAACCTTTGCACGCACCCCAGATGATCATTCCTTCGCAAGAATCGCGCTCTTCGCGTTACAATCAGGCGCACACGTCCGCCACATAGCAATTGGCAGGGAGAGAAGGCGCGTGCAAGAAGATATTCGCACCACGCAAGAGATTTTCGGCGACCTGTTCGGGGGGCTGGCCAGCCTGGGCGCGCGCGGCGTTGATGGATTCGTCATCGCCAAGGCGCTGGCTCGCCTGCTCATCCAGCAGGGGATCATCCAGAAAGAGACGTTCATCGCCACCATGCGCGAGGTTGCCCGCGAGGAACTGGAGGAATCGGACGAAATCACCCACTTCCTCAGCGAGACGTTCACCGAGATTCTCGATCAACTGGCCCTGCGGGCCGAAAGAACCAAAAGCGAGCGCGGAACCGACGAACGCTAACACAGATGTATGGTTTCGCTGGAAACCGATCTCGACCGGATCGCGGCGCTGGCCGAAGAGCGTCGCGACGATAACCGGGCGTTTGCCCATTTCGTAGACATTATGTGGGAGCGCGAGGGCCGCTCCGATGCCGAGCTAGACGCCCTCGTCGAACAGATCGTCGCCGACGTCAGCCGCTCTATAGACTGCAAGGCGTGTGCCAATTGTTGCCGCACGCTGACGGTGGGGCTGGAGCCTGCCGATGTCGAGCGCCTGGCGGCGGGGAGGGGCGCTTCTGCCGCCGAAGTGCTGACACGTTACGTAGATCGGTCGGCAGGCGCGACGCTGGGCGAGTGGGCGACACTGCGCGGCGTACCCTGCCCCTTCCTGCGCGATAACCTGTGCAGCGTCTACGCGCACCGGCCATTGGCCTGTTTTCACTACCCCGCTTTCACGCCCGATTTCCGCTGGCTGCTTGAGCACATTCTGGAGGACGCGGGGCGCTGTCCCATTGTCTTCAATGTGATCGAACGCCTGAAAGCCCAACTGGGCTGGTGAGAGCGAAAACAGGGGAACCGGCGCCGGTTCCCCTGTTTCAGACTATCTATAGCGCGCGCCGCAGCAGGCTAGCGGACAATGATAATGCGGCTCTGGCGCAGGGGCAGCGGCTCTTCGCGACCCGGCACAGTGCTGCTGACGCATACCCCGCTGAAGACGGCCAGCTCGGTGCACTTGGCATCGTTGTCCGTCGCGCCGAAGCCGCGCAGATAGAGTGTGCCCTGCTCAGATTCCAGAGCGCGCCCCGGCAACCCGCCGAAACCGCCCGTTGCCGTGCCGGTGCCAGAGGGCGGCGGCGGTGTGCCGGGCACAATCTTTAGCGTGTAGGGGCCGGTCGTCGAACCCTCGTCAAGGCCCGCCCGTGTGGCGACGATCAGATAGCTGCCGCTTTCCGGCAGCCGGATGGCAATCTGCGCATTGGTGCCACCTCCGCTGTCGTCATCTTCGGCGATCACATTGTCGTTAGGGTCAAGAATGCCCAGGTAGGCATCCAGGCCACCCGTGCCAGTCATGGTGATGGTGATCTGCTCGCCCGCTGTGCCGGCGTATTCGTAGATGTGGAAGAACGAATCTGCGGTGATCGTGCCAGAGATGCTCGCCCCGGCTGCGATCTCACCCATATAGGCCATGCCTGGCGGCAGTTCCTGTTGCACAGGCTCTTCCTGCACAACCGGTGTCGCACCGGGGATGCCCGCATAGAGGACGTAAGCCCCGCTGGACTTGCCCACCTCCATGCCGGAGCGTGTGGCACCAACCAGGTAGACGCCATCCTGGGGGATAGTCACCTGCACCAGGGCGTCGAACTTGCCCCCTTCGGCCTGTACGCCGCTGTCATCGTCCTCGGCCAGCACATCACCGGCTTCGGTGCCGAAAATCAGGTAGGGGTCGAGCTGGCTACCCTCTGCCGCGTACATGACCACCACGAACTCAGAGCCAGCCTGCAACTCCACCGAGTAGACCTGCGCATAAGCGGCATCATCGAGCGTGCCGGTGACCGGTTCGCCGAGCGTCAGGTCACCCATGTAGAAAACACCAGGGCTGACCTCCACGGGGCCAGTGGTCGTGGGGGAAGATACATTGGTTGGGCCGCTCCCACCCTGCAGCGTCAGGGTATAGCGACCGGTCGTGGTGCCGGTGTCCAGACCGTAGCGTGTGGCAACGATGATGAACTCTCCGCTGCCAGGCAGAGTCGTCTCGATGTAGGCATTGCCGTTGCCGCCGCTGTCGTCATCTTCGGCGAGTAGCTGCTCAGCACTGTCGTCAATCAACCCCAGGTAAGGGTCGAGATTGCCGTCGCCTTGCATCAGAATCTGCACGCGATCGCCCTTGGTGCCCGTGAACAGCCACAGCTCATAATAGGCGGCGTTGGTAATCATCCCCTGCACCACGTCGCCATAAGCAATGGCCCCTCCGCCCACAGCATGGGCGCGGGGCAGAGCGGGCACGCTCAACGCCAGCACCGTCAACACAACGAACATGGTAACGACACGTCGTGTAGACATCAGAGATTTCTCCCGGGGCTGTGCCCTCTAAGGTCAACCCCATGACGGGCTGGCCTGTTCATCTCTCTTCTTCAATTATGATCGGTATGACAAAAACACGCAATAGGGGCGTGGGCCAAACGTACCCCAGGCGTAGAGCAAAAGAGGGTGTTCCGGAGAGCCTTTGAGAAGTCCTGATCGGCAGGGTTACCTCATCTCTAACTCCCCTTTTCGCGCACAACTTATCATTGTCCACATCTTGAGCCGATGGCCCTCAACTGATCTTGACCCGGTTTCTCGGACACAAGAACTGTCATAGACTGGAGAGCACAGGAGGTAAAGATGGACAGGCGATATCGTACCTACCCCCAAGAGTTCAAGCTGGAAGCGCTGGAGCTGCTGAAGAGCAGTGGCAAGAGTGCGGCGCAGTTGGAGCGCGAGTTGGGGATCACCAAGGGGCTGCTGCTGAAGTGGCGCGACCGG
>Ga0116210_1000045_pt1 | contig 113768 bp, 95 predicted proteins | sample TshhotsprinmetaG_FD_94483 | JGI IMG/M metagenome (GOLD analysis project Ga0116210, IMG submission 94483) | Hot spring microbial communities from South Africa to study Microbial Dark Matter (Phase II) - Tshipise hot spring metaG | ecosystem: Environmental > Aquatic > Thermal springs > Hot... | reverse complement strand
TTCCTGCCCCAGGTAGGCGGCCAGGTTCTGGAAGCTGCCCGAAGCGCCGGGCATACGGGCGGGCATATCGTCCAGCCTGGTGGTAGACCACAGGGTCAGCACCGCCACCAGGCCCAGCAGCGCACCGGCTACGTAGGGAGACCACAGGTCACGACGTAGATAAGCGATAACTGTACGCATAGGCCGTTCTCCTTTCCGCCCCTGTTCGCCTACAGATCGCGTAGATCGCGCTCATCTACCGGACGATCCAGCCCTGGAATCTCGGCTGGTGCGACCGGCGGAGGCGCGTTGGGATCGCCAAACAGAAAGGGCGACTCGCGCAGTTCGCGGATGGTGCGCCCCAGCCCCTCAAAGCGCCAGACCGAGACCGTGAGCACTCCGCCCAGAAAGACCGCCATCACCGCCAGCAAGCCATTCTTCCAGTCCGGCGGGTCCTGTTTGCCGAGCACGTCGCGCTCGTAGCGGCGGTTGTAGTCAATGAGCACCACAGCCTGACCTTCGGCTCCCAGCGGCGGCGGGGCGTAGATGGCAGTGGCCGCGGCGAAGATGGCCGCTTCGTCCGCCGGATCGTCCCCGCCGGTGTCCGCCCCTCCACCGACCGTCACACCCAGCGCCACGGCGTAGACCTGCGCTTTCTGGGCGAAGTCGGCGGGGTGGCAGGCCGCACAACTCAGGCCGGGGTCTTGCAAGGGGTAGAACATATCGGCGTGCGCCAGGCTGGCATCGTTGGACTGTACATTGCCGCCGTGACAGAACTGGCAGAAATCGCCGAAGGCATGGGCGATGTGCCAGTCGCCCGACGTGTTGACCGGGTACTTCTGGTTGACTTCGTGACAGTTCTTGCACGACGACGCCTGCGAGCCACACTGTGCAGCAGCGGGCGCAGGGGTCAGCAACCAGAGGCCGCTGGTCAACACCAGCACCAGGCCCAGCAGGGCCAGAGTGGGGATAATGAGCCGGTGCGATCGCATACCTCCTCCTCAAGGAACATCAACGCCCCCACCGGGCGCTTAGACGCTATGCGTTGGCTCTTCGCCTGGGGTTCCCTCTACAACCCGCGCAGTTTGCTGTACCAGGTCGTGCAGGATGGCCCGCATGATCTCCAGCGCCGCGATGATGCGAGGGTCGCGCAGGGCGTAGTAGACCGTTTGTCCCTGCCGCTCTTTGATCACCAGACCGCCCGCCAGCAGCGCGTTGAGGTGACGCGAGACGGTAGACTGAGGGAAGCCGAGTTGCTCGGCCAGTTCGACCACATAACAGGGGCGTTTGCGCAGGGCGTAGAGGATCATCAGACGGCGGGGGTCGCCGATAGCGCGGCAGAGGCGCTCGTGCAGCAATTCGAATTCCTGGGCGGGCGGGTCGGGCAGCTCGTGCAGGGAAGCAAAATCGGCCATGGGGCAAAATTCCATCAGTAAATGACGATATATCGAAGTATCCGCATTATCGGATACACGCATAAATCCCGCATGTTCCATTCGTCACAAAAAAGACAGGCGGGTTGTCACCCCGCCTGTCGGGCCAGTCAATTGGCTGAGAAGTTACACGCCCAGCGCTTCGCGCAGCGCTTTCTTCATCACCGCTTCGGGCGCGGGCTGCCCCGTCCACATCTCGAAGCCGATCGCGCCCTGATAGACCAGCATGGACAGGCCATCGAGCGTGGGCAGGCCGCGCGCCTTCGCCGCCGCCAGCAGGCGCGTCTCCGGCGGATTGAAGACCACATCGCAGACCAGCATATGCGCGGGCGCGGCGCTCAGGTCTACTGGCGGCATTCCGTCTACATCCGGATATAGCCCGATCGAGGTGGCCTGCACCAGGATATCGGTGTCCTCCGGCACGCGGTACGTGCCCTGCCAGACTACGAAGGTCACCGGCACACCGGTGTTGGCCCGCAGGTCGGCCACCATGCGCTCGCCGCGCTCGCGCGAGCGGTTGACCACCGTGAGCGCCGCCGCGCCCGCCAGGGCCAGTTCGGTGGCAACGGCGCGCGCCGCCCCGCCCGCGCCCAGGATCACCACGCGCTTGCCCGCCGGGTCAACGCCCGCGTCCTGGCGCACCCCGCGCAAAAAGCCTTTGCCGTCGGTGTTCTCGCCGATCAGCCGCTCGCCCTCGCGGCGGACGGTGTTCACCGCGCCGATGACCTGCGCATCCGGCGCGATCTCGTCCAGGTATTGCATCACCGCCACCTTGTGGGGGATGGTCAGGTTAATGCCGCGCATCCCGAAGGCGCGCACGCCGATCATGGCGTCGGCCAGCCGTTCGGGGGGCACCTCGATGTTGAGGTAGCGCCAGTTCAGCCCCACAGCGGCAAATGCCGCCTCCTGCATGACACCGGTGGGGTTCTCCGCCACCGGAAAGCCCAATACGCCCACCAACTCGGCCTTGTAATTGGCGGCCATGCTCATTCCTCCCTGTGTATCAGGCACGCTTCAGCTGAGGGGATTATAGACCGGTTGGCGGCGCGGCAGTAGCCCCTGCCGTTGAACCGTTTGTCGCTTTACCTCACCTCCAGCCTCGCACCAGCGCCGAGCGGGGGTGAGGTCAACGCCCCCGCAGCGGGCACATCGCTGAGAAGCTTTGCACGCACCCCTGCGGGCGGGCGCGCGCAAAATGTGACAGGCCATCCCCTCTCCCTCGCGACTGCGTCGCGGGGCGAGGGGACTTACTGTCTCCCGTGCGAGCGCTCCCCTTCGCCCGCGCTGCGGGCGAAGGGGCCGGGGGTTGAGGGCCATCGGCTCAAGATGCGGGTAATAATAAGCCACTGTTGGAGAGGGTGTCCTATATAGAGAGGAAGAAGTCCGCCAGCGCATCAGCCACCGCCTCGATGGCCGTGCACACTGGCGCAGAGAGGGGCGTGCCGATCTCGTTGCACGCGGGCTGAACGCCCAGCAGCGCCACCTGGCAACCCAGTTCGGCGCGCAGGTAGGTCGCCAGCAGCGACAAAGGCAGGGTATGGGTGGAGGCGCTCAGTCCGGTCAGCGCGTCGAAAGGCACCCAGCGCACCGTCCCCGGCGGCGCGCCCATCTGCGCTGCATCCAGAAAGAGCACCAGGTCGGGCGCGAACCGCCGCAGCGTGCCCGTCTCGTTCTCCGGCGCGCTGCCAGACTCCAGCAGCAGAAGGTCGGGGCGGGGTGGCAGCGTTGCCGCTAGGCGGCGCACGATTACCACTCCCGCCGCGTCGTCACCATTCAGCGTGTTGCCAATGCCCAGCACGGCCACGCGCGGCGAACGATCAGCCCGCGCCAGTTGCTGCCACGTCGTCGTCAGGGTGTTCATCCAGGACGGCGGCGACATCGTCCTCTTTTCCATAGTGCACCTGGAACCTGCGGCGATCCAGCGCAGCCAGTTCCCATTCGCCAGTGGACATGGTCAGGCAATTCTGGCGGCAGCTCACCACGCACTGCCCGCAGAAAGTGCAGCGATCCACATGGTAGCGGAAGACAAAACGCTTCGCCTTGCGATCCAGCGCGATGATCTCGATGGCGTTGGCCGGGCAGTCTTTGGCGCACAGGCTACAGCCGGTGCACTGCGACAAGTCCCAGTGTAGCTTGCTGCGCAGACGTTCCGGCGCGGGCAGCCGCTCGAACGGGTAGCGCTGCGTCGCCGGACGGCGCACCAACCCACTCAACGCATCACGCCACATCCCTGTCAGTTTCATGCCATCACTCCTTGCCACACAATGACCGCCAGATATTGCGCCAACACCAGCAGCGCCCCATAGCGCCACCACAGACCGACCGTCTGATCAATGCGCAGGCGGGTGAGCAACGTCTGCATGGCCGCCATGCCCGCCAGCAACAGCAGCGTCTTGGCGAAGAACAACAGCGGGTTGGCCACGCCACCCAGGTAGAAGGCGGCGACCAGCGTCAGGCCGATCACCAGTTCCACGCCCTTGCCCAGCCGGAACAACGCCAGTCCGCGCCCGCTATACTCGGTGAGCGCGCCCGCGACGATCTCCGTCTCGGCTTCTGGCGCGTCGAAGGGGGGCAGTTCCAGCTTGCCCATCAGCCCGATGATCGCCACCAGGAAGCCCACCGGCTGTGTCAGGATCAGCCAGTGGCGTTCGGCGTAGTCCGCGATCTCGCCGATCTGCCAGCTACCGGCCACCAGCGCCGGGCCGAGCAGCGCCAACAGAAATGGCGCTTCGTAGGAGAACAACTGCGTCAGCGTGCGCGTCGCGCCGATCAGGGCATAGCGGTTGAGCGTGTTGGCTCCCGCCAGCCCCATGCACAGCGTCAGCACGCTGAGCAGGTAGACGGTGACGATCAAATCGCCGTTGAAGCTGTAGGCGGGCCGCAAGCCGAAGACCGGCACGTACAGCGTCGCCGTCAGCGCGCCCGCCAGGGCGATCACCGGCAGGGCGTAAAACATCTGCGCGTGAACGCCATTGGGCAGCACTTCCTCTTTGGCCAGCAGCTTGACGGTGTCCGCCAGCGGCTGATACCAGCGTGGCCCCATGCGGTTCTGCAGGCGCGCCACTAGCTTGCGATCCACCCACTCGTAGATCATGCCCGTCAGCAGGATGGCCAGCCCGCCAGGGAAGACTACCAGCGTGATCAGCGCGTTGAGTGTGCTCATCGGTACACCTCGATCCCGTGTTGCCGGAGTTGTTCCCATGTCCAGCGCCGGTCGCGTCCCTCCCCCGTATCGTGAATGGCGACCATACGGTCGTTGCACGAGAAGCAAGGGTCAATGCCCGCCAGGATCATGGGCACATCGGCCAGTTGCCGCCCCACTGTCAGCACCAGCACCGAGGCGAAGTTGGGCAGAGTAGGGGTGCGAATCTTGATCCGCTCCGGCTGATCGCTGCCATTGCTCTTGAGGTAGTAGAACAGTTCGCCGCGCGGCGCTTCGACGCGGCTGATTGCCTCGCCGGGCGGGATACGGCGCGGAATACGCACGGTCAGTTCCCCTTCGGGCAGCGTATCCAGCAGCGTCCGGATCAGCCGGTAAGTCTCAAAGAGTTCGCGCACGCGCACGATGAAACGCGCCTGCAGGTCGCCCGCCATCTCGGTGACGATCTGCACAGGCAGCGTGCGATAGGCGGCGTAGGGAGCGTCCACCCGCACATCGCGGGCCACGCCCGACGCGCGCGCCGTCGGCCCCACCACCCCCAGGCGCTCGGCGTCCTCGCGGCTCATCACGCCGATGCCGCGCGTCCGGCGCAGGAACAGCGCATCGTTGAGCACCACGTCCAGGTAGTGTTGGGTGCGTTCTTCCAGGTAGTCCAGCCCGGCACGGATGGCATCGGCCAGGCGCTGATCAATGTCGCACTTGACGCCGCCCAGCAGATTGGCCGAATAGTTGACGCGGTTGCCGGTGATGCCCTCCAGCAGGTTCATCACCGTCTCGCGGTCGCGCCAGCTATGCATGAAGAGCATGTCGAAGCCGGCCTCGTGCGCGGCGACACCCAGCCAGAGCAAATGGCTGTGAATGCGCTCCAGTTCCGCCACCAGGGAACGGATAGCCTGTGCGCGCGGCGGCGCTTCCACCCCCGCCAGTTTTTCCACCCCCAGGCAATAGGCGGTGGCGTGCACGTGCGAGCAAATGCCGCATACGCGCTCCAGCAGATAGAGCGCCTGCACCCACGATCGTTGTTCCGCGCCTTTCTCGATGCCGCGATGTACGTAGCCCAGCCGTAACGACGCCTGCGTGACGATCTCCCCGTCTACCGAGAATTCGAAGTGCCCCGGCTCCTTCAGCGACGGGTGTTGCGGGCCGATGGGAATGCGAAAGGGTTCGCGCTCTGCAGTCATGTGTCACTCCCCGGCAATGGTGCGTCTTCCAGCCGAAAGTCTTTGCGCAGCGGATACACCTCCTGCGGCCAGTCGTCCGGCAGGAACAGGCGGTCGGTGTTGGGCGTGTTGGCCACGGTGACGCCCAGCATCTCCATCAGTTCGCGCTCATAGAAGCTGGCCGATGGCACGCTGTCGCAGATGCTGGGCACGAACGCCTGGTTGCGCGGCGTGCGCACGCGCAGGGTGACGACCGCCGCGCCCGCGCAGAAGTGATAGAGCAACTCGATCTCGCCCGCCTCCGGCCCTAGGTCAACGCCGGTGATCGCCGCCAGATAGCCCCAACGCGCCTCCTGCAAGGCGGCGACGGCAGGCACCAGGTCGGCGGCGTCCAGGGTCACGTCCAGGCGTTCCGGCTCTGGCGTCACCGTTGCCTGCGTCCACCGTTGCAACAGGCGGGCAGCCGCTTTCAGCATGGTCTCAGTCTCCATAGCCTCTCTTCACAGTCGCCTAGCCAGCGTCCGTCACCGGCACGGGGACAGGGCGCAGCACTCCCGAACGGCGCGCCGCGGGTTGGTAACCGGCCTTGAGTTGCTCCAGCAACTTGACCACGCCGTCAATGATCGCTTCCGGGCGCGGAGGGCAGCCGGGCACATAGACATCCACAGGGAGCACCTGATCAATGCCGCCCAGGATGTTGTAGCACCCCTGGAACGCGCCGCCGCTCAAAGCGCACGACCCGACGGCGATGACGAACTTCGGGTCTGGCATCTGCTCGTAGATGCGGATCAGGCGGTCGCGGGCCTGCCGCGTGACCGGACCGGTGCAGATCAACACGTCCGCATGGCGCGGGCTGCCCTGCAACTTCAGCCCGAAGCGCTCCATATCGTAGCGCGGGGTGAGCGTGGCCAGAATCTCGATATCGCAGCCGTTGCACGAGCCGCTATTGAAGTGAATGGCCCAGGGCGAGTTCACCCGCGCCCAGGTCTTGAGCTGTTCGAGCATATCCTGCCAGGTCTTGTTGAACTCCATCGTTGCCTCTCCCGTTGTCGTCTGCCGTTGCCAATGGTAAGTGATAGGGCCACACCAAGCAGCCCCGCTCACTCCGGACTCTTGACTCCAGACTCATCCCAGAATCAGCGTCACCAGCGCCAACCCCAACCCCAGCAGGTAGACACCGGCCAACGCCGACAGGTCGCTGCTGCCCAGCACCAGCACGCCCAGGTGCAGCACGGCGAAGAACAGCGCGATCACGAAAAAGGGCCGGTAACCGGGCACCGCCGGGCGTTGCGGCGACGCCTCGCCGCCAGCGTAGATGCTCGACTTGAGCGACGACGACTGCGCCGGACCGGCCAGCAATCGCCCGAAGCCAGAGAGACCGGCTACCAACGCCAGGTACACCACGAACGCGCCCAGAGGGGCCAGCAAAATGTCTTCCATGCCTGTGCCTCGTTGATCCCTGTTGCCTCATCCACCGAACGCGGCCAGCAGCGCCCGGCCCGCCGGTTCGGCCAGCCAGCGCAACGTCCCCGGCCACACGCCGACCACAATTACCGCCAGCCCCAGCGCGATCAGCGGTGCGGTCATCGCCAGCGGCAAGGCCCGCCCGCTCTGCACGCCTGCCGACGGTTGCCGCCGGTAGATGGTGTTGACCAGCGGGGCGTAGTAGGCCAGCGAGAGCACGCTGTTGAGCGCGGCGAAGATCACCAGCGCCTCGATCCAGCCGTCGCGCGTGCGGAAGCCTGCCACGAAAATCTGCCACTTGGACATAAAGCCAGCCAACGGCGGCAAGCCACCCAGCCCCAGCACAGCCACGCTCAGCGCCAGCGCCACCAACGGATAGCGCGTGGCCGCGCCGCTGAGGTCGGCGATGGTCAGGGGACGGTGATCATGACCGCTGGTCAGGTGCAGCGCGTACATCAGCGCGCCGACAGCCAGGAAGGCCAGCCCTTTCATCAGCCCGTGATTGAGCAGATGGAATAGCCCACCTTCTGCGCCTGTCGCGTCGTGCACGTGCAGGGCGATGCCCAGCCCGACCAGCATATAGCCGATGTGACTCAGGCTGGAGTAGGCCAGCAGGCGCTTGACCTGCGTCTGCCGCAGGGCCAGTAGGTTGCCCGCGGCCATGTTCAGCGCGCCGAAGATCATCAGCAGTTCGCCCCAGGCGGTCGTGACGCCCGCCAGCGCTGCCAGTGCCCGCAACAAGGCCACCAGCCCGGCCTCGATCACCACGCCGGAGAGCATGGCGCTGATCCCGCTGGGGGCCTGCGAGTGCGCGTCCGGCAACCAGGTGTGCAGCGGCACCAATGCCACCTTGACACCGAAGCCGATGACGAACAGCGCCCCCGCTGCCAGCAGCGTTGCCGAGGGCAGAGCCGCCGTGTGAATGGCCTCCAGATCGAGCGTGCCCGTCTGCGCCAACACCAGCGCAATGCCCAGCAACACCAACGACGATCCAACCGCGCTCTGCGCCAGGTATTTGAGGCCCGCTTCGAGGGCGTGCGCCTGCTCGTGATAGAACATGACCAGCAGGAACGACGCGACCGCCATCGCCTCGAACCAGACCCACAGGTTGAAGAGGTCGCCCGCGCAGCCCAGGCCCATCATCACGCCCAGCAGGGCCAGCAGCGAGGCGTAGTACTTCTCCTGGCCCGGTTCGCCGCGCAGATACGGCCCGGAATAGATCAGCACCAGCGTGCCCAGCGCCAGCGTCAGTGCCGCCAGCAACAGACTCAGCCCGTCGCAGCGCAGCGCCAGTGTGCCCAGGGTGTAGGTTGCTGCGCCGTGCGCGTCGAAGTCGGACACAGCCAGGCCGAAGGCAACCCAGGTCGCCAGCAACACAGGCAACGCCGCGCGCCGCGCAATCACGCCGCGCGGTTTAGTCGCACGACCGGCCAGGTAGACAGCAGGCGTGGCGGCCAGTGGCAACAGGATCATCCACACGAAAGCGTCCATGCTATGCCCCCCAGGTCAGAAAGGCCAGGACGGCGAGCAGGCCGCCCAGAATGCCCAGCACATTCCAGTTGAGACGGCCCGTCTGAGTGCCGCGCAACGTCTCTCCGGCGCGGATGGTTGCCGACACCACCGCCCTGTTGAGCCGCTCGAAGCCGAAATCGTCAGCCGCGGCGCGGCCCAGCGGGGCGAACAGTTCGCTCAACAGGCCCAGGTCGGTGCGTCGCCACCAGGCCAGCGCGCCCAGAGCCACCGCTGCCAGCGCGACGAATGTCGCCCGTGCCGTGACGATTTCCTCGATCAACGTCAGGCCAGATTCGACGTGCAGGTGATGGAAAGGCAGGCTTTCCTCCAGCAGGTCGCCGAACAGCCCCAGTAGCAGCCAGGTCGTCAGCGCGCCCACCGCCAGGGCACCCATTGCCAGGCGCATGGCCGGGCCGGCGTCGTGCGCGTGCCCCTTGAAGCGCGCCCGTCCGTAGAACACCAGCCAGGTCATGCGCAGGGTGTAGAGCGCCGTGATCCCCGCGCCGAGCAGCATCCCCGCGTAGGCCCAGGCCGGGCCGTCGTGCAGACCATGTTCCAGAATCAGTTCCTTGCTCCAGAAACCGTTGAGGATGGGCACGCCCGCCAGCGCCAGCGCGCCAATCACGAAGACAGCGCGGGCAAACGGCATTTGCTTGCCCAACCCGCCCATTTGCCGTATGTCGCGCGTGCCAGTGCTGTGAATGACCGCGCCCGCCGCCAGGAAGAGCAGCGCCTTGAACACGGCGTGGCTCAGCAGGTGCAACTGACTGGCGAAGATCGCCCCCACGCCCACCGCATAGACCATGTATCCCAACTGACTGATGGTCGAGTAGGCCAGGGCGCGCTTGAGGTCATGCGCGACGGTTGCCATCAGCGCCGCCGACAGCGCCGACGCCAGCCCCACGACTGTCACCGCCGTCGTCCAGCCCTCTACGCCGGAAAATAGCGGGTAGAAACGCGCCAGCAGATACACCCCCGCATTGACCATCGTCGCGGCGTGAATCAGCGCGCTGACCGGCGAGGGCGCTTCCATCGCTCCCGGTAGCCAGGTGTGGAACGGCACCTGCGCCGACTTGGCCGCGGCGGCGATCAGCCCGCCGAAGGCCAGTGCGGTCAGCACGCCCGCTGGCAGCGTCGTGCCGCGCGACAGCAGCGTGTTGATCTGCGCGTCGCCCAGGTAGGCGTAACTCAACAGCGCGCCAGCCAGCAGCCCTACGCCGCCGACCTGTGTCATCACCAGCGCTTTGATGCCGCCCGCGACGGCTTTGGGATCGTCGTTGTAGAACGAGATCAGCGCGTAGGAGCACAGCGCCGTCATCTCCCAGAAAACGAACAGCAACAGCAGGCTGCCCGTCAGCACCAACCCAACCATTGCGCCGATGAAGAGCAGCACCAGCGCGTAGTAGCGGCCCAGTTGGGCCTCGCCGCGCATGTAGTCCACGGAGAAGATCACCGCCAGGCAGCCCACGACGGTCGCCACCGCCGCCAGAAAGACGCCCAGGCCGTCCGGCACGAAGGTGAAGTCGCCGAACACGCCGCCCGCATCCACGCGCAGGGCGACATCCGCTGTGTGCTGCGGGATCAGCGCCAGCGCAGCCAGCGCGGCCAACACGGAGAACGTCACGGCCAGCGCGTGTTGCTCCCGCGGACGGCGGTCACCTGCCGCCCAGACCAGCAACGCGCCCAGCCAGGGCAACCCTATCGTCAGGACGATCAATGCTTCGGCCATGCGCGCTCACCCTCGCAGGTTGGATAGTTGCTTCAGATCGAGCGTGCCGACCACACGCCGCACCTGCACGGCCACGGCCAGCCCGATCACTGCCACCACTGTGTCGGCGACGATGACCGTCAGCGCCAGACCTTCGCCCAAGGCGACCTGCCCGCTGACCTTGCCCGCGGCCACCAGCGCCAGCAGCACCCCTTTGACCATCACCTGCAGCGCCACCACCACTTTGATCAGGTTGCGCACCACCAGCAGGCCATAGAGGCCCACACCGGCCAGGGCAAACGCCCCCACCAGCACAATGTTTACCGTGTCCATCAGAGCCGTTCCTCACGCGATACCTGTTCCGCTGCCGCAGGCTGCGCCGCGCGTCGCCCGTTGGAGGAAGCGGTCAGCGCGCCGGGCGTTTCCTGCGCCGCGCTGCCGCTGGCGGCGGGTGTGCTCTCCTTGAGCAGACCCAGCACACATAGCACGCCAGTGAAGATCAGCACCAATTGCACCAGCACATCCAGCGCCCGGTCGGACCACACGATCTGCTGGAACGAGACGGTCGCTCCGGCGGTGGGGCGTGCTTCCAGGGGGAGCGCCTGCCAGGCCAGCAGGGCGCAGAAAGCCACTACTGCGCTCACCGCCAGACTGTTGGGCATGAACTCACGCTTGTGTAGCGCGTCGTCGCCGGCGATGCTGATGGCGAAGACGAACAGCACCGTCACCAACCCTGCGCCCACGCTCAGCTCGATCACCGCTACCTGGTGCGCTCCCAACAGATACAGAGCGAACGCCACCAGGGCGCTACAACCTGCCAGCCATAGCGCCGCCGCGATCAATTGGCGTGCACGAATAGCCAGAACCGCGCAGATCACGGCTCCGGTCACCAGGAAGCCGTATGCCATTTGTGAACTCCTTCACAAGAGAATATCGCACTAATGGTACGCCCGTGCCAACTCGATGCCCAGTGCCAGAAGTCACAACAAGGGCACGAGGGTTGGCCTGCTTCGCCATTCCCTTCGCGCTGGTGAGGTCTTTGCGGGACAGGGGCGGGGTGAGGTCAACCGGGCGTGTGAGGTGGGATTTCTCCCAGCCCGCTCCTGTCGTGGCTTTGCCCCGCCCGATGGCCCTCATCCCCCGGCCCCTTCTCCCGCGCTGCGGGCGAAGGGGAGCGCCTGGACGAGACCCTCGCCCCGCGACGCGGTCGCGAGGGAGAGGGGAGGTAGGGGTGAGGGGCAGCAGGCTGCGGCAAATTGCCCGTCACATTTGTTCGCACCTCTCAAATTCACCACATCCCTCGATCGCCGCTTTGCGCTGCCGCCGGGCTATGGTACAATTTCGTTAGCGAGGCTGCGCCGTCAGGGCGAGCCTGTCGCTTCACACTGGCCCATGATACAGAGCGTGTCAGACGATCCTGCGGATCCCCCTTCTTCCAGAGGTCATTCTCCCGTTACATGCCTCCGGCCCATGCTGCATCTGGCAGGCTGGCCGCTGAGGTATGCGTCTCCGCGTGTGGCCGGGGACACCCCCGATCTGTCAACAGGTGATAAAGGTGACCTTCGGTGGACGATAGCTTAAGCGGGGTGCTGGCGTTGAGCAGCATGATCCTGCTCAATGCTCTGCTGAAGTTGGGCTACAGCGCCCTGATCAATGCCCACAAAGCCAGGCTCAAAGACTGGGCAGACGAAGGCGACCCGCGCGCCATACGGGCTTTTGCCCTGGCCAACGACGCGACGCGCCTGCTAGCCTCGCAACAACTGGTAGACCTGGCCCTGCGTTTTGGGATCGCGCTGGTATCGGCGGTGGCGCTGGTACCGCCGGTGCGCGAGGCGCTGATCGGCCAGGAATTCTCCGCGCCCCTGGCCAGCGCCCTGGCCTATGGGAGCGTGCTGATTGTGGTGGCGATCCTCACCCTGGTCTTGGGAGAAATGCTGCCGACCAACATCGCGCTGGGCTATGCCGACGCGCTGGCCTTGCGCGTCGCCGGGCCGATCAACATCCTGGCCCATATGCTGGCTCCAGCGCTGCAACTGTTGCAGTGGATCAGCAACAAGGTGGCGCGCCCCTTTGTGGGACGCACGGCGCTGGGCACCATCACCGAGGAAGAGATCAAGTTGCTGGTAGATGCTGGCTCGGAAGGCGGGGCGATCGAAGACGAAGAGAAGGAGATGATCTACTCGATCTTCCAGTTCGGCGACACGCTGGCCCGCGAAGTGATGGTGCCGCGCATTGATGTGGTGGCGGTGGAGATCGAGACGCCGCTGCGCGAAGCTCTCGATGTCATCGTCGAGGCGGGGCATTCGCGCATTCCGGTCTACGAAGAGTCCATCGATCACATCCGCGGCCTGCTCTATGCCAAAGACCTGTTGGCGTTGTGGCGCGACGGGGTTCAGGATCGCCCGATCAAAGACCTGCTGCGTCCGGCGTACTTCGTGCCGGAGTCCAAAAAGGCTGTAGACCTGTTGCAGGACATGCAGCAGCGCAAGGTACATCTGGCGATTGTGGTGGACGAATACGGCGGCACGGCGGGCCTGGTGACCCTGGAAGACCTGATTGAAGAGATCGTCGGTGAGATACGCGACGAGTACGATTTCAACGAGGAAGAGGTCTATCAGCAAGTCGGCGAGCATGAGTACATTGTGGACGCGGGCATTGACCTGGACGACTTCAACCGGCTGCTGGACGTAGACCTGCCCACCGACGACAGCGATACCCTGGGCGGCTATGTCTTCAGCAAGCTGGGCAAAGTGCCCGTCCCCGGCGAAACCCTGACCGAAGACACGCTGCATATGGAAGTGCTCAGCGTGGACGACAAACGCATCCGCAAAATCCGTGTGGTGCGCACGCCGCGCGTCCGCGAAGCAGAAGAGCGCGAAGACATCCGCGAAGAACCCGCCGCCGCCCCCGATTGAAGAGTCGCCCGGCGGGCGCTGCTCACCCTGGCCGGTGTGCTGTTGCTGAGCGGACAGCGTCGCAGAGCGGATTAGTCGGCAGGGGCGCTTTTCGCTTTTTCCCCCCTCTCTTCCTCTTGTTCGCGCGAGGCCAGCAGTCCGTACTGTACCAGCACGCCCAACACGAACAGGATCAGGATGACGGCATCGCTGGCTCCCAGCGCCAGCCCGCCGAAGAGCACCGCGCCCGTGCTGGCGGTGGTCAGCACAATGAGCAGTTGGAAGAGGGCCAGCAACAGGATGCCGCCCAGCAGCCCTCCGACGATCAGCACCCACGTTTCCCCGTCAATGAGCGCAGCCAGCAGAATCGCGCCGCAGAACGCGCCGATGGCGAACACGACCAGCATATGCAGAAACCAGGCCAGGACGCCCCCCAGCCAGCCGCCGACCAGCAGGAGCAGAATCCCCAGTAGCCTGCCGCCTTCCTCGACCCCGAAGCCGTAGCCCATGATCGCCCCGACGATGACGCCGATCAACATGACCAGGAGCTTGTAAAGGGCGTAACCGGCGAAGAGTAGCAGGAAGCCGACGATTCCCCGGATAATGCGCACGAGCGTCAGCGGAAGCTCGAACTCGTCGAGGGTCAGCCAGCGGTCGAACTTGTCCACCAGTGCGCGCACGACTCCTTCGTCGGATTCGGTCAGGTCGCGGCGCAGGTCTTCCAGCGGGTTATCGCGGTCCATCGGGCTACAGGCAGGCAGCAGACTGCTGAGGAGTATCCCTCCCAGCAATACCCATAGCACCCGCCATCTGAGTTCCCCAAAACGTGCCCCGTTCATGCTCCCCCCTTTTGCCGTCTGCGATGCTCTGTATGAGCATAGTATACTCCCCCTGGCTTTACGGCGGATATGCGGCAGCAGAGATAGTGATTTTTTTCACAAAGTGACACCTGTCAGCCGCGCAGTGGACGAGCGTCATTGTCCGCTACGTGGGGGCGCACTATAATGAGCGCTTGCAACGATGCGGATGCGGGTGGCCCTGGATGTTTCCTCCCCCCTTCTGCTCTGTCACCTGAGCTTAGCCTGGCATACTGGGATGGAGCTATGACCGACTACAAACAACAACTTCTGGAACGCCTGCACCAGCGCACGGCCAAAGTCGGCGTGATCGGCATGGGCTATGTGGGACTGCCCCTGGCAGTGGAGTTCGCCCGCGCGGGCTATACGGTGATCGGGCTGGACGTGCAGGCCGAGAAAGCGGACAAACTCAACGCGGGCGTCAGCTACATTGCCGACGTGCCCACCGCCGACCTGGCCCCGCTGGTCAAGGCGGGCAAGCTGCGCGCCACCACCTCCTACGACGACCTGCGCGACGCCGACGCGGTCAGCATTTGCGTGCCCACGCCGCTGCGCAAGACCAAAGACCCCGACATGAGCTATGTGATCGCCGCGGCGGACGAGGTCGCCAAGATTTGCCATCCGGGGATGCTGGTGGTGTTGGAGAGCACAACCTATCCCGGCACCACCGAAGAGGTGATCGTGCCGCGGCTGCTCAACAACGGCCTGACGGTGGGCGAGAGCGTCTTCGTGGCTTTCTCGCCGGAGCGCGTAGACCCCGGCAACCCCACCTACGGCGTGCGCAACACCCCCAAAGTGGTTGGCGGCATGACGCCGGCCTGCGTGGAAGTGGTGACCGCCCTGTACGAGCCGGCGGTCGAACGGGTGATTCAGGTTTCGTCGCCCACCGCTGCCGAGATGGTCAAGCTGCTGGAGAACACCTTCCGCGCGGTGAACATTGGCCTGGTCAACGAGATGGCCATCATGTGTCAGCGGCTGGGCATTGACGTGTGGGAAGTGATCGAGGCGGCCAAGAGCAAGCCGTTTGGCTTCATGGCCTTCTATCCGGGGCCTGGCCTGGGTGGGCACTGCATCCCCATTGACCCGCTCTACCTGAGCTGGAAGCTGCGCGCGCTCAACTATACGGCCCGTTTCATCGAGCTGGCCAGCGAGATCAATACCTCCATGCCCTATCACGTGGTCAAGATGGTCATGGAGGCGCTCAACGAAGAGGGCAAGGCCCTGCGCGGGGCGCGCGTGGGCATTCTGGGCATGGCCTACAAGCGCGACATTGACGACGTGCGCGAATCGCCCGCGCTGGATGTACACGAACTGCTGGAGGAGAAGGGCGCGATCGTCTCCTTCAACGATCCCTATGTCCCGTCGGTGCGGCTGAGCGGTGACCGCGTGGTCAAGAGCGTGGAACTGTCGCCCGAATGGCTGGCGGCGCAGGATTGCGCCGTCATTGTCACCGATCATACTGTCTACGATCCCGCCTTCCTGCTCGAACACGCCCGCCTGATTGTGGACACGCGCAACAAGATCGGCAATCATAAAGGCAAGGCGCGCGTCGTGCGGTTGTAAGCACTCATGAAGAGCCTTCGGAAGTCCTCACAGACTTCCGAAGGCTGATCCCAACCCATGCGTATCTTCGTCGCTACTGGCATTTTCCACCCCGAGCCGGGCGGCCCGGCGACCTATCTCTATCGCCTGTTGCCGGAACTGGTGGCGCGCGGGCACGTGGTGCGCGTCCTGACCTTCAGTGAGGGGCCGACGGAGGGCTACCCTTATCCGTTGCGCCGCATTCCCCGGCGGGCGCTCCCCCTGCGCTGGGGAGACTACGCCCGCGCTGCCTGGGGCGAAATGCGCCGCGCCGAGGTGATGTTCATCAACAACCTGGGGTTGCCGCTGATCGGCGGCGGCGATGTCCCGCGCGTGCTCAAGGTGGTTGGCGACCGGGCCTGGGAGCGCGCCGTCAACAAGGGCTGGATCGCCCCGACCGAAGACATTGACGCCTTTCAGCGAGGGCGCTATCTCTGGCGCGTGCGGCTGTTGCAGGCGCAGCGGGCGCGCGAGGTACGCCGCGCCGACCGGGTGATCGTGCCCAGCCGCTACCTGCGCGATATGGTCATCGGCTGGGGCGCGCCGCCGGAGCGCGTGCACGTCATCTACAACGCCCTGCCGCCGGACACAGTCTCCACCAGCCTGAGTCAGGCCGAGGCGCGCGCTGCGCTGGGGCTGGGGGCAGGGCCGCTGCTGCTGACTGTCGCCCGCCTGGTGCCCTGGAAAGGGATCGATCATTTGATTCGGGCACTGCCCGCCGTGCCACAGGCGCGCCTGTTGATCGCCGGCGATGGGCCGGACGAGGCACGGTTGCGGGCGCTGGCGGCCTCCGAGGGGGTCGGCGAGCGCGTGACGTTTCTGGGACGTGTGCCGCGTGAACGGCTGGCGCTGTATTTCCGCGCCGCCGACTACACGGTGCTCTATTCCGGCTACGAGGGCCTGTCGCACGTGGCGCTGGAGTCGCTGGGGGCGGGCACGCCAGTTATCGCCAGCGACAAGGGGGGCAACCCCGAACTCGTCGCACACGATGTCAACGGGCTGCTGGTGCCCTATCCCGACCCGGCGGCGCTAGCCGAGACGCTGCGCCTGGCCTGCAGCGGCGACACGCGCGCTCGCCTGGCCGCGCACACCGACGACGGTCTGGAGCGTTTCGCCTGGGAGACGCTGGTCGAGCAGACGGTTGCTGTGCTGGAGGGCGTATGCACGTCCTGATGATCAGCCTGGACTCCTCGTTGCTGGGCGACCCGCGCGGCAACACAGTAGAGCGCCATCTGGAATACGCGCGGCGCATCGGGACGCTGACCATCGTCGCCTATAATCCGGCAAGTCAGCCAAAAACGCCGCGGCAACTCGCCGATAACCTGGCCATCTACCCGACCAACACGCGCCCGGCGCTCTTCCCCTGGGCGGCCTATCGGGTGGCAGCGCGCCTGCACCAGCAACACCCCGCCGACGTAGTGACCACTCAAGACCCTTTCGCCTGTGGGCTGGTCGGGCTGCTGCTCAAGGGGCGCTTTGGGCTGCCGCTCAACGTGCAGAGTCACAGTCACTTTTTCGACAATCCGCACTGGCTCGCCGAGCGCCCCCTGCGCAACCGCGCCCTGGCCCTGGTAGCGCGGCTCGTCGTCCCGCGCGCCGACACGCTGCGCGTGCTCTCGCAGCGCGAGAAAGCGATCTGCGTCCGGCGCGGGGTTGATCCGGCGCGCGTCTTCGTGCTGACCGTCCCCACCGCCGTGAGCAGCTTCGCGGAGCCGGTTTCGCCTGAGCGGCTGACCGCGCTGCGGGGGGCGCTGGGCATCGCTGCGGATGCGCCGGTGTTGCTGTGGGTGGGGTTTCCGGCGGCGTCCAAGCATGTCGAGCTGTTGCTGGCAGCTTACAGGCTGGTGCGGCAGGCCCGCCCGTCTGCGCGGCTGGTGATGGCCGGTGACTTCCAGGCGCGCCCGGACTTCGTCCGGCAGGGGCAGGCCGCCGGGGTGATCTTCCCTGGGCGGGTGGATTACGAAGATTTATCCGCTTACTATCAACTTGCCAGCGTCTACGTGCACAGTTCGCGCTACGAGGGCGTCGCCCGCGTGCTGATCGAGGCGCTGGCAGCGGGCACACCGGTGGTGTGCACCGATCACCTGGGCGCGGCAGAGGTCGTGCGGCACGGCGAAAGCGGTCTGCTGACCGATCATACGCCGGAAGCGTTGGCCGAGGCCATCATCGCCCTGCTCGACGATCCGGCGCGCGCGCGGGCGATGGGCGCGGCGGGACAACGCGACGTGCTGGAGCGCTTCGACTATCAGCGCGGCCTGGATGCCGTCGCTGAAACCTACCGGGCGACGCTGCGTCTGGCGGGGAGGGCCTGAGGTGCGCTGGCTGCTGATCACGCGCAAGCTCGACCCCGCCGACGATCAGGTGGGCTTCGTCATGCGCTGGGTGGAAGCGCTGGCTGCCCGCCTGGATCGCCTCGACGTGATCTGCCAGGAGACGGCCTACCCGCCCCTGCCCTCCAACGTCAGGGCGGTGAGCATGGGCAAAGAGGCGGGCGCAGGTCGGTTGGCGCAGGCGTGGCGCTTCACTGCGCACCTGCGGCGACTGGTGCCAGAAGTTGACGGCGTCTTCTGCCACATGATCCCGCGCTATGTATGGTTCGCCGCGCCCTGGGCGCGCCTGCACCGCAAACCGCTATTGCTGTGGTACACGCACCGGCAGGTCTCGCCCGAACTGCGCCTGGCCGCTCGCCTGGCCACGCATATCCTCACGGCGTCGCCGGGCAGCTTCCCGCTGCCATCGGACAGAGTCCATGTCATGGGGCACGGCATAGACGCGGCGCTGTTCCCCCCGCCGGAGGGCGAAGAGACTCCGCCCACCATTGTGCAGGTGGCGCGGCTGGCCCGTATCAAGCGGCAGGACACGCTGATTCGCGCTGCGGCATTGCTGGCCGCACGGGGCGACGTGGGCGCGTTCCGCGTCCAACTGATCGGTGGGCCGGTGTTGGAGCAGCCGGACTACCCCGCCATGCTGGCAGCGTTGATCCGTTCCTGTGATCCGCCACCGCCAGTGACGCTGACCGGCCCGTTGCCATACCCTGAGGCGATGGCCCTGCTGCGGCGGAGCGCGATCGCCGTCAACCTCAGTCCGCCGGGCCTGTTCGACAAGGCCGCGCTGGAAGGTATGATCGCGGGCAAGCCTACCCTGGTCACCAACCCGGATTTCGCGCCCTTGCTGGGCGACGCAGCAGACCTGCTCACCCTGCCGCCGGATGCCGACGAAAGCTCACTGGCCGACAGGCTGGCGCAGTTGCTAGCGCTTTCGCCAGAGGAACGCGCGGCGCTGGGCGCGGAGTTGCGGGCGCGAGCGCTGGCGGCGCATTCGCTGGACAGCCTGATGGATCGTGTGGTGGCGCTGATGGACGAGGTGAGGCGTCATGGCTGAGCCGCGCCTGCTCTACCTGAGCAACAACCGTCTGCCAACCGAGAAGGCGCACGGCCTGCAGATTGCGCAGATGTGCGAGGCGCTGGCGGACGCCGGTTATGCTGTGACGCTGGTGGCACCGCGCCGCTTCAACACGCGCGAACTGCGCGGGGTGCGCTCGCTGTGGGATCATTACGGCGTGCGGCGCAATTTTGCCTTCGCGCGCCTGCCCTGCCTGGATTTGTTCCCCCTGTTCCCTCGCTCTGTGCTCACCTTCCTGACGCAGACGTTCACCTATCTGCTGGCGCTGCTGGCCTGGTTGCCCTTTCAGCGGGCCGACGTGCTCTACACGCGCGATCTGTTCATCGGCGCGGCGCTGGCCCTGCTACGCCCGCGCACGCCGCTGATTTATGAGATGCATCAAGTGCACCGTTCACGCCCCGCTCAACCGTTGCAGAAGCTGCTGGCGCGGCGGGCACGTGTGGTGGCAATCACCGGGCATCTGGCCGAGTATATGCGCGCGCTAGGGGCAACGCGCGTCCTGGTGGCGCACGATGGCTTCCGCGCGGCGCGTTTCGCCGATCTACCCGATCGCGCTGCAGCGCGGGCGGCGGCCAACTGGCCGACAGACGCCTTTATCGTCGGCTGGGTGGGGCGGCTGACTATGCTCGGCCTGGATAAGGGCGTGGGCACGCTGGTAGAGGCGCTGCGCGAGGTCGAAGGGGCACATCTGGCGATTGTCGGCGGGCCGGAAGACATGGTCGCAGCGCTGCGCACTCGTTGGACGGCGGCGGGGATGGATGCAACGCGCTTCCTGGCGACGGGACAGGTATTGCCCGACGCTGTGCCGTTGTACCTGAGCGCTTTCGATGTCTGCGCCATGCCCCACCCGTGGACGGAGCAGTTCGCCTATCATACGTCGCCGCTCAAGCTGTTCGAGTATATGGCGGCGGGGCGGGCTATCGTCGCCTCGAACCTACCCGCCTTCGCCGAAGTGCTGACCGAAGGAAAAACAGCGCTGCTTGTCCCGCCCGGCGATTCGGCTGCGCTGGCGACTGCGATCCGCCGCCTGCGCGATGATCCGGCCTTCTGTGCGCAATTGGGCGCGCGTGCCCGTGCTGAGGCTCTGGCGCGCTATACTTGGGCAGCGCGGGCCGCAGCGATCAAGGCATTCGCGGAAGAGGCAGGTTGAACACAAGGAGCATTCTCCCATGCGCATGTTTCTCTACCGCTTCAAAGAGCGTTTTAAGCACCTGCTCCCTGTGTGGTTGAAGATCAAAATCCTGGAGTTGCTGGGGCTGCATATCACGCGCAACCGCCGCGAGACCAACGCCTGGCTGCGAAAGCACGCCGCCGACGTGACCGGTCACGTGATTTCCCTGGGGAGCGGCAGTGACTCCGACAAAGAAGGGAAGCACTATCGCGACTACTTCACTGCTGCCGAGTCCTATACTACCGCCGACCTGTCTACGGCGCGCGGGGCGCAATTGCAGGTTGACATCCGGCACATGCCGGAGATCGCCGACGAGTCCTATGACGCGGTGCTGTGCGGGAGCGTGCTGGAGCACGTAGACGACTACCTGAGCGCGTTAGCTGAGATCACCCGCATCCTCAAGCCGGGGGGAATCCTGTTGCTCGGTTTGCCATTTCGCCAGGCACTACACCTGGAACCGCACGATTACTGGCGTTTCACTGAGTATGGCATCCGCCATCTGCTCAAAGATCACTATGACATTCTCAGCCTCGATGCAATAGATCACAGCGTCCCCAACTTTCCGTCCAGCTATTGGGTGAAAGCCCGCAAGCGTTGACCTGACGATGCGCGTCGCCTTGCTTTCTTCTGGATTCCACACACATTACGGCTGGGCGCGCTACGCCCTGGAGCTGGCCCACGCGCTGGCCAGAAGGGGGATCGAGGTTGTGGCGCTGACACAGCCGGGCGAGACGCTAGCGGGTATCGAGGGGCTGGCCGACCTGCGCCCCGTGTTGCCGCGCCTGGTGCCGCGCCCGCGCCTGTTCGTTGCCCGCTCGCTGCTGGCGATCCCGCGCGTCCGCCGGTCAACCGCCGGCTGCGACCTGCTGCACGTGGTCGCCGAACCGTATAGCGTCCTGGGCGCGGCAGCGGCGGGTCAGCGCCCGCTGGTGGTGACAGCACATGGCACGTATGTCCCCCAGACGGCCCGGCGGCGGTTGGTCGGCGCGCTCTACCGCCGCGCTTATCGTCGCGCACACCTGATCGCGGTCAGCGAGTACACGGCAGCGCAAGTACACGCCGCGTTGCCGGGCAGCGCGCCGCATGTCATCCGCAACGGGGTGCATGTCGCCCGTTTTCGGCAGCCTGCCCCCGCGCCCGCCAAACACGGCCCGACTATCCTGGCCACCGGCGGTGTGAAAGCGCGCAAGGGAACGCATCTGCTGGTCGAGGCCCTGGCCCATGTGCGTCAGCGCGTGCCAGACGCGCAGCTTGTCGTGACCGGCATTCAGTTGGAGCCAGACTATCTGGCCAGAGTGCAGCAACAGGCGCGCGCACTAGGCCTGGCGGATTGTGTGCATTTGCTAGGGCAGGTCTCCGAGGAGGAATTGCGGGGCTGGTATCAGCACGCCGATGTCTTCGCGCTGCCCTCGCTGACAATAGGCGAGAAGCTTGAAGGTTTCGGGCTGGTCTTCCTGGAGGCGAGCGCGTGCGGACTGCCAGTGATCGGCACGACGGGCAGCGGCGTGGCCGAAGCCGTGCGCGATGGCGAAACAGGGCTGCTCGTCCCTCAGGACGACGTGCCCGCGCTGGCCGATGCTATCGTCCGCGTGCTGACCGACGACGCGCTGCGAGCGCGGCTGGGTGCGGCAGGCCGTGCCTACGCCGAAACGCAGGACTGGGCGCAGGTCGCGGAGCGCGTGATCGGCGTCTACGAGCAGGCGATGCATTCGCATTCGGGGCGAGAGTCTTTGAACCGCAGAGGCACAGAGAAAAGATAGGTTGGAGGGAGTGTTAGTTCTTCTCGGCGTCCTCTGCGTCTCTGCGGTTCAGGTATTTCGCCCCCATCGTGAGATACCCCAGCGCCGGATGCGCGGCTGGCAGGGCCGAAGGGATGTGGTATCTTAGGAAGCAGCGCACGCCCGGTTGTATCTGGCGGCTCCTGGTGATTGATAACCGACGGCTAGACCCGATGTCTACACCCATGCACATTGTCATCCTCAGCGACCTGCTCCCCCCCGACGAACCGGGCGGCGCAGGCCGGGTCGCCTGGCAACTGGGGCAGGGCTATGTCGCCGCGGGGCATCGGGTCACGTTCGTTACCACTTCGGCGGGGCCATCGCGCGTCGAGAAACGAGACGGCTTCACCGTGCATGTGCTGCATTCGCGCTACGCCGAGCGCTGGCGGGCGTGGTTTAGCCTGTTCAACCCGCAGACCGTCTGGCCGCTCAACCGCCTGTTGCGCCGGTTGCGCCCCGACGTGGTACACGCGCACAATATCCATAGCCATCTCAGCTATCACAGTCTGGTCATCGCCCGCTATGCTGGCGCGGCGACGGTCTTCACGGCGCACGATGCGATGACCTTCGCCTACGGCAAGCTCACCTACTTCATAGACCCTTCCCGCCCGGAACAGTGCGACGGGTTCAACTACCGCCTACCCTTCGGCTACAACCTGTGGCAGATGCGCTTGCGCTGGAATCCCGCCCGCAATCTCTCGATCCGGCACACGCTACATTACTATACTGATGCGCGGGTCGCTGTCAGCAACGAACTGAAGAAGGCCCTGGAAGCCAACCATCTGCCGCCGTTCGAAGTGGTGCACAACGGCATTGATCCCAGCCGTTTCGACGTGCCGGAGTTCGCTGTCGCTGTGCTGCGTCAGCGTCTCCGGCTGGGTGGGCGGCGGGTGATCCTCTTTGCGGGGCGACTCAACCGCCTCAAAGGCGATCAGCAATTGCTGGCGGCGCTGCGGCATGTGCGCCAGGCCGTGCCAGACGTGGCTTTGCTGGTGCTGGCCCGCTCCGATGAGTATTTGCAGCGACTGCTTGGCGAAAATCCCGATCTGGCAGGGGTGATCGTGCCCGGCGGCTGGCTGGAAGGGGCGGAACTGGCCGCAGCCTACCGACTGGCGCACGCGGTGACGCTGCCCTCGATATGCTTCGAGACATTCGGGTTGACTGCGCTGGAGGGCATGGCCGCGGGCGCGGTGCCGGTCGTGACGTGCTTCGGCGGGCCGCGCGAGGTAGTCGTGGACGGCGAGACAGGTTTCGTCGTCAACCCCTACAACACGGAGGCGCTGGCCGATCGCCTGATCCGCCTGTTGACCGACGAGGCGTTGCGCCAGCGCATGGCAGCAGCGGGGCGCGCCCGTGTGGAACAGCATTTCACGCTCCAGCGCCAGACGGATGCCATGCTTGCCGTGTACGCGCGGGCGCGCGCCCAGCGGGGCAGGCGCGCCCACAAGGCCCGCTAGAAATCTGACATGTTCGGACATCAGGATTGGGTAGTCAAAGGAGAGGCATCCGTGACTTCGCGCAAGAATCTCCAGGCCATGACGGCGCTCTTGCTGGCGGTGGCGGCCAGCCGTATCTTGCGCCTAAACGGCATGGAGATGGACATCGATGAAGTGTGGTCCATCTGGCAGACGCTGGGCACGCCGCGCCAGGTGCTGGCCTGGGTGCCCTACGACTGGCCGCCGCTGTATTACCTAGGCCTGGCCGCCTGGAAGGAGGCGGTAGGCATCCATCCGGTCGCGGTGCGCTATTCTTCGGTGTTGCTGGGGCTGTGCGGCGTGGCGTTCACCTACCGCCTGGGGCAGCGCATGCGCTCTGCAGAGGCCGGCATACTTGCTGCTTCCGTTTATGCTGCGCTGGGGTACGCGATCTTTCTGAGCCTGATGGTGCGCGGGTACATCGCCGTGTACGCCCTGTTTCCGCTGACAATGTGGCTGGCTCTGCGCTACTTTGACCGCCCGCGACCTGTTTGGGCTGTGGGTCTGGGCGTAAGCATGGCAGTGCTATTCTATCTGTATTTTCCTAGCGTTATCGCGTGTGTGGTGCTGGTGTTATATACGTTCGCCATTGATCCCCGTCGAGCTATCCGGCGCTGGTGGTTTCCGGCAGGGCTGGCGCTGGCGCTGGCCACGCCGCTAGTCATTGTCAAAGCCGATCTGGTGATCAGGCGCACCGAAGCAACGCACACCATCAAGCAGCCAGCCCTGTTCGAAGCGTTAAAAAAGCTGTTGCTGGAGGGCTACGCGGGCAATGCGCCTGCCTTTTGGGGGATCGTGTTCGTCCTGGCGACAGGCTTGGCCTTTGTCTGCCGGCGGCGATTTGCGCGCGGCCCGGCGCTTTTCTTGTTGGCATGGCCCACGCTGGGGGCGGTGGCCATGTACTTAGTCAACCCATTGCTGGGTTTCTTTACAGTCAACTACGCTTGGTGGATCATGTTTGGCCTAGCCCTGTGGATGGGGTTTGGGCTGGCGTGTCTGCCGGGCAGGGTGCGCACGGGGGCGTTGATAGTCTTGGGCGGGGTGATGTTTCTGCCCATCCCTGTCGCGCACTATCATTTCGGTGTGCCTACGCCGCCGCTGATCGCCAGTTTCTCCTGGCTGCGCGATCGCCTGCTGCCAGGCGATGTGCTGATCATGGACCCAAACATTGAGTTTCCCTTTGAGGCCTGGGATTACTTCGAGCGCGTCTATTTTCCTCAAGGGCTACCCTACGCTGAAGACCCGACTGGTTACCGGCGCGTCTGGTATGTCTGCCAGGTGGAGCGCGAAGACCCGCAATTGTTGGCAGCCGTCGAGGCGGGGCGCTTGCCAAGCATCTTTGTTGGTCCACCTGACCTGCTCATTCGTCTGTACGAAGGCCCACCCGACCTGGCAGGCCGCTCTTTTGAAAATGGACTGCGCTTTCATGGCGCGGATGTGCTACGCAACCAGCGAATCGACACCGGACCTTTGGTGCGCCACGAAGAAGAGTCTATTCACCTGCGGCTATGGTGGTCGGTGAATGCCCCGCCGCCTTTCGACTACAGCGTGGGCACGCATGTCCTGGACGCGCACAACCGCCTGATAGCACAATTTGATGGCCCCCCGCAGGTCAAAGACACTTCGTGGGAGACCAGTCGCTGGCAGCCGGGACGCTATTATGTGGAGGAGCGAACGGTGAAGCTTCCCGGTGACTTGACAACGGGTTATTATGCCCTGTACCTCACAGTGTATCAATGGTGGGATAACACTCGCCTGCGCGGAGAAGGCACAGATGAGAAAGGCCTGTTGCTGCTGGACAGGATATATATCCGGGCATGGTAGCACAGTATGATGAGCACGGAGTAGACCCCATGAAGCTCTTGGTGATCGTCTCCTCCCTCGATCTGACCCAGCCGTTCAGCGCTACGCCCGCCTGGTGGCAGTTGCTCAAGGCGCTCTACGAGGTCGGCGTAGACGTGATCGCCACCCCCTACCAGGGACCGGCCATCGAGTCGCTCTGGTGGCGCGCCGCGCCCAACCCGGCCCGGCGTGAAGGGGATCTCTTCAAGCTGGCCCGCGACACGCTGCGGCGCATCACTGGCGACCGACAGACGCAGGCTGCCGGAACGCGCGTCGAGGCCGAGAGCCTGTCCGACAGGCTGGTGCGGCGCGTGGCGCAGACGGTGATCGCCCCGCGCTGGCGTCATCATGTGGATCGCATCCTGCGCCAGCAGTCGGACGTAGACGCCGTGCTGATGATCACTGTGCCCGCCAATCATCTTGTCGGCCTGGCAGGGCATATCATCAGCAAGCACAACAAGCCGGTGCTGTTCTATGACGGGGACGTGCCGGCCAGCCTGCCGGCTTTCATGGGCTTTTCTACTGGCTTCCGCTTCTATCATGGCGCGGACCTGTCCGAATACACGGCTTTCATCTCCAACAGCGAGGGCGGGCGACAGGGCCTGCTCGACCTGGGGGCGCGCGCGGTGCACACGCTCTTCTATGGCGCGGACGAAGACCTGTTCAGCCCGGTGGATGTACCTCAGGACATTGATGCTTTCTTCTACGGGCATGGGCGCGAATACCGGGGCGAGTGGATTGACGCCATGGTGCGCGAGCCGAGCCTGCAAATGCCAGGGACGCGGTTTGCTGTGCGCGGTTTGCGCCTGGGCGACCTGGGCCGCGCCGAAAAACTGCCCTATCTCTCCTTCAGCAAGCTGCGCGAATACGCCTGCCGCAGCAAGATCAATCTGGTCATCACGCGCAAGGCGCACGCTTCGGTCTTCGCCTCGTCGTCGTCGCGCCCCTTCGAGCTGGCCGCGCTGGGCGCGTGCATGGTCTGCAATCCCTATGAGGGCATCGAAACGTGGTTCGAGCCGGAGAAGGAGTTGATCGTCGTGCATAGCGCCGAGGAGGCAATGGAACGCTACGATTGGCTCTTGCGCCATGATGATGCACGGCGTAAGATAGGCCAGGCTGCGCGCGAGCGTTTCCTGAAGGAGCATACCTTCCGCCACCGCGCGCACCAACTGGTCAACATCATCGCCAGTTACTTGTGACATCTGAATCGAGCGCACTACCCGATCCATGAGCGCGCTTCTGCGCTCATCAAGGAGGCAAGATTGTACATCCTGGGCATCAACGCTTTTCACGGCGGCGCATCCGCCTGCCTGATCGAAGATGGGCGGCTAGTTGCCGCCGCCGAAGAAGAACGTTTCACCCGCATCAAGTATTGGGCCGGGTTTCCGGTTCAGGCGATCCAGTACGTGCTCGCCGAAGCGGGCATCGCCCCGCAAGACCTGGATCACATCGGCATCTCGATTGACCCCAAAGCCAATCTGATGCAGAAGGTATTGTATACCTTCCGGAATCATCCCGCCCTGGGTTTCGTGCGCGACCGCCTGAGCCACAGCCTGAAGACAGGCTCGCTGAAAGCGCAGTTCTGTGAACATCTGCGGGTGGACCCCAGGAGTCTGAAGGCGCAATTCCACAACGTCGAGCATCACCGCGCCCATATGGCGAGCGCGTTCTTCGTTTCGCCATTCGATAGCGCGGCGATTCTGTCGGTGGACGGCGCGGGCGACTTCGTCACGACGATGTGGGGGGTAGGGAAAGGCAATAAGCTCCAGGTGCTCGGCGAGATTCTGTTCCCACACTCGCTGGGCATTTTCTACACGGCCATGACCCAGTGGCTGGGCTTCCCCAAATATGGCGACGAGGGCAAGACGATGGGGCTGGCTCCCTATGGCGAGCCGCGTTACATGGACGAAATGCGCCACCTGGTGCACGTACAGGCGGACGGTACGTTCGAACTCGACCTCGATTACTTCGTGCATCACGCCGAGGGCGCAACCATGACCTGGCAGGGCGGCGAGCCGACGCTCGGCACGCTCTTCTCCCCTAAAATGGTCGAACTATTGGGGGAACCTCGTGTCCCGCGCGGCGAGATCACGCGCCATCACATGGATGTGGCCGCCTCGATGCAGGCCATTCTGGAGGAGGCCGAGTTCGCCCTCGTGCGCAAGCTCCAGGCAGAGACCGGCCAGAAGGCGCTGTGCATGGCAGGTGGGGTGGCGCTCAACAGCGCTTTCAACGGCAAAATCCTGCCCCAGACCGATTTTGAGGACATCTACATCCAGCCAGCGGCGGGCGACGCAGGCACTGCATTGGGCGTGTGCTACTATATCTACCACCAACTGCTAGACCAGCCGCGCACCTATGTGATGCTCGACGCCTACACCGGGCCGCAATTTGGCAATGGCGCGATCCAGGCGGTGCTCGACCGGCATAGCCTGGCCTACCGGGTTCTGGACGAGGAGGCCCTGGTCGAGCAGGCCGCCGAGATCGTCGCCAAGGGAGAGGTGCTCGGTTGGTTCCAGGGGCGCATGGAGTGGGGGCCGCGCGCCCTGGGCAATCGTAGTATCATCGCCGACCCGCGCCGCAACTACATGAAGGACATCCTCAACGCGCGCGTCAAGCATCGCGAGAAATTCCGCCCGTTCGCGCCCTCTGTGCTGCTGGAAGCAACCGGCGACTACTTCGACCAGACCTACCCCGAACCATTCATGATCAAGGTCTATAACGTCTTGCCAGAAAAGCGGGACGAGGTCCCGGCGATCACCCACGTGGATGGGACGGGGCGTCTGCAGACCGTTGACCGGCAGCACGCACCGCTGTACTGGGCGTTGCTCAACGCTTTTGGGCAGCGGACCGGCACGCCAGTGGTGCTCAACACATCGTTCAACGAGAACGAGCCGATCGTCTGTACGCCAGAGGAGGCAGTTGATTGCTTCTTGCGAACGAGGATGGATGCCCTGGTGATCGGCAATTTCCTGATCGTGAAATAACTAGGGCTGGCGCGTGCCTTCACACTTGCTGCACTGCCCATCCAGCCCGTGCCCTGGAGAGCGGGGAAGCTGATGGACGCGCTCGCCTCTCTCCGCTGACCGGCGTATGGCTCAGCCTGGGTGTGGGTGCGCTGGGCTTGGCGCTCGATACACCCTGGCGCGTCCGGCTGGAACTGCGCCGCCTGCTGAGCTGGCCCATGACGCGGCTGATCTTCGCGCTGGCGGGCGTGCCCTGGGGCCGCGGCTGGCGTTTCTACGGCGTGCCTATCCTGCAAAAGCACCGCCGCAGCACCATTCTGATCGGCGACGATCTGTCGCTGCGCTCGATCCCGCACAGCAACGCCCTCGGCCCCTGGCATCCGGTGATTCTCTCCACCCGGCGGCCCGGCGCTCGGCTGATCATCGGGCGCGGCTTCGGCATGACTGGTGGCACGATCTGCGCCGAGGAAGCGATCACCATTGGCGATCACGTGTGGGTGGGGGCCAACTGCGTCATTACCGACACGGACTTTCACCCGCTCGACCTGGAAACGCGGCTGGCCCGCCCCCTGGACGGCGCGACCGCGCCCGTGCTGATTGAAGATGGCGTGTTCATTGGGATGCACTCGCTAGTGCTGAAGGGCGTGACCATCGGCGCGCGCAGCGTGATCGGCGCGGGCAGTGTGGTCACGCACAGCATCCCGCCCGCAGTGGTAGCGGCGGGCAATCCCGCCCGCGTCATCCGTCCGCTCGATCCTGTGTCCACAACCCGCCTCTGACCCCTGGAAGCGCCTATGACTTTCGTGGCCTATCTATTGCTGATCGGCATCTGGCTCGGCCTGGGCGCGCTGGTAGCCATTGCCATGCCCGCGCGGGGGGTGCGCGTCGGCCTGGGCGCGCTGACGGCGCTCGCCGCGGTGATCGATCTCACCTGGTTTGTCGCGCCGCTGAGCGGCTGGTCGGCCCGCCTGGGCGATGTCGCCTGGATCGCTGTCTTTGTGGGGGCGCTGGTGCTGGCGCTGTACCGCTCGCCGTTCGCCCAACATGGCTGGCAAGGGCCGTCCCCCTGCGACCTGGCCGCGCTGGGGCTGGTCATCGTCGCCTTTGGGGCGGTGTTGCTGGTGCTGCCCGTGCCGCTCGACACCGACGCGCAGGGCTTCGGCTACCTGGCCCTGACCCTGCGCGACGGCGGCGACTATACGACGCTCGCTCCCTGGCATCCGGAGATAGAGTATCTCTATTCTCCGGCGCAACCCGGCCTGATCGCGCACCTGAGCGCGCGCTTTACGCCGGGCATTCACACGCTGCAGATGATCGTCGCGGCGGCGACGGCGGCGCTTTTCGTCTGGGGAGCCTATGATCTGGGCTGCGAACTGGGCGATCGGCGGCTGGGCCGCGCTTTTCTGCTGGCGGCGTTGGGCGGGACGGGGCTGATCACCGCTTTCATGGACTCGCACTATACGGCATTGCTGGCGCTGGGCTTTTCCCTGGCCTTCCTGACGCATACGCTGCGCTACCTGGCCGGGCCAACGTGGTTTAACGCAGCGCTGGCGGCGGTCTGCCTGGCGGGTGTGCCGCTCAGTCAGCCGGACACGACCATCGCGCTGATCATGGGCTACGCGCCCTGGTTGGTGGTCCTGTGGGTGGCGCGTCCCCGCCCCACACTGCGGGCCTGGCTGGGCGTCGCCGGGGCGATTCCGCTGGGCGCGTTGCTGCTGGTCGCGCCCTGGCTGGTCAGCCTGCGCGCTTTGCTCGGCGCGGACATCGCCTCGCCCTTCGTAGTGGATTCCGGACACTGGCGGACGATGGTCTTCATGCACGGCGGCGTGATCGTGCTGCTGGCTGCGGTGGGGGCGCTGGTGACACTGCGAGAGCGTTCAGCGGCGGGGGTGCTGGCGTTAGTCTGGCTGGCGGCCATCGTCGAGTTCTCGACGCTCGGCCTGCTGGAGCGCACCATCCCAACCCTGATCGAGCCGCTGCTGAAATACGATTATCCCTTCAGCCTGGCCTGGCACGGGCCGATCATCCCCTATACCATCCTGGGCGGGAGCGGGTTGCTGTGGCTGGCCGACCGGCTGGGCGCGGCGCGCGTTGATCAGTTGGCGCGCCGCTGGGTGTATCCGGCGACGGCGCTGGGGGGAGGGGCATTGCTGGTGAGCGTGGCGGCCTTCAACCCCCTGCTGACGGTGAGCAAAGACGCCGGAGTGCGCTTCTTCGGGGCGTTTTCATCGGCGGCGGATGTGGCAGCGATGGAATGGCTGCGCGAGCACACGCCCCCCGATGCCCGCGTACTCAATCACCCCGGCCCGCACGAAGGCGACTGGGCGCCGATCATCGCCGAACGCGATACCGTGTATTTCCGCCCGCAGCCGTTCTTCCGCGGGACAGAACGCGCCGACGCCGAACAGGCCGCGTTGCGCGCCTTCTGGCGCGACCCGACCGATCCGGCGCACCAGGCAGCATTGCTGGCGGCGGGGGTGCGCTACGTGCTGGTGCCGCAGGTTTTCGTCAGGCCGGACGCCTTCGACGAGATGATTCGCTGGCGGCGTCCGCTGGAGGAGGCGGCGTCGTATGCGGCGCAACAGGTGGCCGACGCGCCTTATTTACGGCTGGTGTACGAGCGTGAGGGGGCGCAGGTATACGAAGTGCTGGCGGAAGACAGATGAAAGTCCCGTCTGAGCACTGAAGACGGGACTTGCAGGAATGATGCGCGTCGCACTGCCATAATAATGATGGCCGAGCGTTATTGTATGCGGGGAGGTGGGCGGTTGTCAAATCCGCTTTTGGAGGCGCTTAACAGGCCCATAGCAACCCGGCCATCTCATCACCAACGCGACGGATCAGGACGACGGCGTGCCTTCTTCACGCCCCGGCTAACCAAAAAAAAAGAAATCTAGGCCGCATTTAGGCGGCCAAGATCATATTTTGGTCTTGCGCCGGTTCTTCTTCAGACCTTCCTTATCGCGATAGACGGTGATGACACAGAGCGTACCATCATCTCGCTCGTCTGCGTGGACGGTCAAACCGTCCAGGCGGGCGTAATCGTGAGACAGTCCCGCAAGGGCAATTTGCCGTCTGCCCAAGAAGTAGATGTAGCAACCTGCATTTACCAGTCTCTTGCCGTAACGAATCGCGAGCAAGATATCATTCTCGTCTATGTTGCGCTGAGCACAACGCTGACGAGCGTGATCGGTCAATACAAGGTTGTTCAACAGTACATACTCCTTGTTAGGGAAGATGGCCGGGTTGCTATGCGTCTGTTAAAGTGCCGCTAATCCCCAAAGCACATCAAATGATAAGCATTGTAACCAGCTCTGTAAAAGGCCTGTTCGTGAATATTATGTGAAACTGTCTCTGGCACGTTTTCCGCCCTTTTGCCCTGCAATGCTTTTTGTGTCACGATTAGCGCCAGCGACCGCCTGCCATTCTAGGGGAGCGCTGCGCCGCCATGACTCGTGTTTTCATCAGCTACAGCCGCGCCGACGAAGTTTTCGCCCGCCGGCTGGCCACCGACCTGGATCGCCTGGGCGCGGACGTGTGGATTGACGTGGACGACATCCCACCCGGCGTCAACTGGAGCGCGGCCATTCAGCAGGGGCTGGATACCTGCGATGCGCTGGTGCTGATCATCTCGCCGGACGCGCTGGCCTCCAAGAACGTCGAGGACGAGTGGCAATACGTCCGCGACGAGGGCAAGCCGATCATCCCCCTGCTGTGGCGACCCGTGCCGCGGCTGCACTTTCAGCTTCGGCGCATCCAGTACGTGGACTTTCACCGGCAGCCCTACGAGATTGCGCTCGAACAGTTGCGCGTCCGCCTGTTCGACACCGCGACTCCCGCGCCCGCTGCCCCCGCGCTTGGCGCGATCACCCCATTCACCGCCCGACAGATCGTCGCGTTGCGCGAACTGTCGGCGCACCGCGACACTGTGCGCGGCGTAGCCTTCAGTCCAGACGGAACGCTGCTGGCGACTTGCTCCGACGACAAAACGGTGCGCCTGTGGAACACCGGACAGCGCCGCCGCATCCGCGCCCTGATCGGGCACGAAAAGCCGGTCAACGCCGTCGCCTTCGGCCCGGAGGGGACGCTGCTCGCTTCCGTTTCCGACGACCGCACGGTGCGCCTGTGGGACGTCAAGCGGCGCATCTGCGTGACGGCGCTGCGCGGTCACGGCGAGCGCGTCACCGGCCTGGCCTGGCTCCCCGGCGGAGAGCGGCTCGTTTCGTGGGGGGAAGATGGCGTCTTGCGCACCTGGGACGTGCGCACCCGTCGGCAGGTCGGGAAGATGGCCGACGTGCTCGGTTTCGCCGGGTGCAGCGCTACTGGTCACTTTGCTACCCTGGCGGAGAGAAGCGAGCGCGTTCGCCTGTGGGAGCCGAACTCCAGCGATCCGTTGCTGGATCAGGCCCTGCCCGCTCCGGCGCATTGCCTGGCGCTCAGCCCGGACGGGACGCTGCTGGCGGTGGGATTCAGCGAAGAGGGGCTACTGCTGATCAGGATGCCGGGTGGTGAGGTGTTGGCGCGGATACACTACGCCGACTACAACGCCAACTGCGTGCGTGGCGTGGCCTTCAGCCCAGACGGGGCGTTGCTGGCGGCGGCGGCGCTGGATGGTGGGCTGCGCCTGTGGAAGAGCGAGACTCTGGCGGCGGGCGGGAACACCCGCGCCTGGCGCGCCCTACACGAGCACGAGGGCGGCCTGACCAGCGTGACCTTTAGCGTGGACGGGGCGTTGCTGGCGACTGCCTCACACGACGGCTCCGCGCGCCTGTGGGGGGTGAGAGGCGCGAGTGAATCAGATCGCCAGATCGAGAGGTAGATCGCTGATATCCCTCAGCCGATTACCGTTGATCATGGTGTCGAGCATATCTGCTTGGTCTTCGCTTATCTCTTTAACCGCCTGTGTCAGTTCTGGCAGTGCAAAGTGATAAACGCAGTCCAGATCACCAGTGCCAAGTGCTAGCGAAGCCAGGCGTGTGGGCAATGGCTCAGCGGTGACAATGACGATCTTCGGTGTGTGCCCTTTGCGATTGCGGATCAGATTGAGCGCCTCTGTCCTCACATTCTGGGAACGGTCGCTTCGAATAGTCCATTTACAGGAAATACTGGCATGTAGCAAAGGGGTAAACTCAGAACGATTAATCGCCCGTAAAGGGGAATAGCGGGCTAAAGATTCATCGACGACCTGATCAATGCGATTTATCTCTCTGTCGGAGAGAGGAGACCTAGCCACAATGATATCCGGTGTCACCAGATAATCGCTGCCTAGGGCTGAAGCCAACTCTGGATTTCGGGAAAGTGTCTCCTGCAGATAGGCTAGGTGCCGGTATTGCTCAAAGTCAGCGATACTGCGACCGATCTCGAATCTCCACTCGCCAGGCCTCAAATGCAGCAGTAATGAGAACGCCTTGTTCAAGAACTCTCTGGTAACTTGTTCGAATAGCACTCCTTTGCTCTGGCCGGAAAGTATCTCCTCTGTAACCGAATATTCCAGTTGCTCGACTAGCCTAAGGGCAATAGCTTTACTAGCTCGATTGCCCACATCGGCTATGTTGGGAATACCATCGCTCAGGCGCAGCACATGTTGGCAAATGCGGCGATGATACTCTTTCCTCAACTCAGCTAGCTTCATCGAGACACTCCGGGTTTATAAAAGCCAATCACATATTCCTGATGCATTCTGTGCTCAATCTGCGAATGGCGCTCGTGTCCTCTACGGGCAGGCATCATACGCCGGTCGCGATCTAGGTTGCGCACCCCTATATGCGCTATTTCAAAGCCAAGCTGCTGCCCGATTTCCGCCAGGCAATCATAGGTACGGGTGTCTATACCACGAATGACCGAACTGCCTACCACGACGATCGCCGCCTTTCCTGGCTTCAGAACGCGGATCATCTCAGCGAGTACGTGCGTCATCTCCGAATAATAGCGCCGTAAAGCAGACGCTTTGCTTCGATCACTATCAGCAATGGTCTGAATAATATCCGTCGTCGTAGAGGGCAATTCCGCTATTCTTGCGCCATTCAACGCTTCGCTGCCAATATAGCGCTTGCGGTATTGGGACAGGAAATCGAGCGGATAGCCCAACCAGACAAGTGAGAATTTATGTGCCCGCATGTAGTCTATGGCATTGGCAGGATAGGGCGGTGAAGTAACGATCAAATCCACCGAACTACCTCTAAGAGGGAGTCGTTGAGCATCAGCACTACCCAGCATGACCAGCGGACGAACAGTCGGCAGAGCAGCTAGGCTGTTCAGATTCTGTCTCAAACGTTTCTCGAATTCCTTAATCGGTGAGCGGTACGGCTTCTCTTTGGCACGATGTGGACGTGTGTGGGCCAAGTCGAGCGCCAGTGAAACACCTCCAGACTTGGTAATGATGACAGACGAAAACACTAGTTCCAGGAAGCTGCGGACACTATCCCCTGGCAGAAGTTCGATCTGTTTCAGCAGCGCCAGCAGCTCGATCTGCGCCTCCGGTACAAACCAATAATCTACAAACTCCAGAGTCTTGTGGTCAAACCGCTGGCCAAGTTCGCCCTGTAAAGCGCTTCTCTGTTCATATACCGCCACGCGCGCTTTCCTGAGCACGTCCAAACCGGCCTGTGCGGCTCGTAGCGGCGAGACAAAAGCTGTCTTTGCCTGGCACAGACGGAGTGCCAGCGGATCAATATCAAAACCAATGGCCTGACGGTCAGCTAACAGAGCTTCTACCAGGGTCGTCCCTGAGCCGACCATGGGATCGAGCACTACTTCGCCGGGCTGCGTCAAACCATCGATGAATTTGCGCGGAAGTTGAGGGGGAAACTTGGCCGGAAATGCGTGCAAATCATGCGTGAATTCCCGGCTTGAACTCTCGTGAAAGTCGAGATCGCTCGCAAGCAGCGAGATCAGGTTTGCCCGATAGGTGTCAGACATTAGCTGAAAGGCTATTCCCTTTGGAGTCGGCCTGTCGCCGGCTGCACGATTGTATTATATCAACTTGAGGAGAGCAGCAAATTTTCAACCTATGCTACAATGCGGGTAAAGATCAGCGAAACACGGGAGAGACGCGCCCGATGGCCCGCTTTGAACCCGCCTATCTGTCCCTGCTGCGCAGCGGCGGCTTCGAGGAGCGCGTACAGGCTGCGCAGGCTGCCTTGCGCGATTGTGCCCTGTGCCCCTGGGCCTGTCACGTGGACCGCACACAAAAAATCGGCTTCTGCCGCACCGGTGCGGAGGCTATCGTCAGCAGCGCCTTCCCGCATATGGGCGAGGAAGACCCTCTGACTGGCATCCATGGCTCTGGCACGATCTTCTTTGCGCAGTGCAACATGCGCTGCCAGTTCTGCCAGAACTACGAGATCAGTCAGCTTGGCGAGGGCCGCCCGATCAGCGCCGAACGTCTGGCCGAAATCATACTGCGCTTGCAGGCAGCAGGGTGTCACAATATCAACTTTGTCTCGCCCTCGCATGTCATCCCGCAGATCATCGCCGCCGTCTATCTCGCGGCCCAAGAGGGACTGAGCATCCCGCTGGTGTACAACACCGGCGGTTACGACGCCCTGGAAGGGCTGCGCCTGCTCGACGGCATCATTGATATTTACATGCCCGACATGAAATATGCCGACGCGACGCTGGCTCAGCGCTACTCCAAAATCCGCGACTATCCGCGTCACAATCAGGCGGCTGTGCGCGAAATGCACCGTCAGGTGGGCGACCTGCAACTGGACGAGCGCGGCATTGCCACGCGCGGCTTGTTGGTACGGCACCTGGTGCTGCCCGAAGGGATCGCGGGGACGGCGGAGATCGTGCGCTTCCTGGCCGAGGAAATCTCGCCCAATACTTACATCAACGTCATGGGGCAATACCGCCCGGCGTGGCGCGTGGCAGAGCGGCAGATCGCGCCGCTCAACCGCCAGGCGACGCGCCAGGAAGTGGAAGAGGCTCGCGCAATCGCGCGGCAGGCGGGCCTGCGGCTGGACGAACGCCGGGCCTGGCTGGTGCGCTGGCTATGAGGGGAGGAGGAACGCAGTGGAATACCGTTACGTAGGCGTGGTCACACATTATTTCAGCCGGCTGGGCGTGGCGGCGATTCTGCTCGACGACGAACTCTACCTGGAAGACTGGGTGCTGTTCAACGGGCCGCATACCAACTTCGAACAGCAAGTGCTCTCCATGCAGATCAACCGCGAGCCGATCGATCACGGACTGCCCGGCGAAGAGGTTGCCGTCCAGGTAGACGATGTGGTGCGTGTCGGGGATGAGGTGTACGTGATCATCGATTGAGCTTATCAGCGTAGCCCTTTGGCCCCGGCAAAGCTCTGGATCGCGCGACGAGGGCTGTCGGCTTCCCGGCCCAGTTCTTCGTCGGCGAACTGGTAATCGCTCTTGCGCACGAACTCCGCCAGATCGCGCTGGAGTTCCCGCCAGATCGCCTGTTGCAGGGTCAGCAGGCGATTCTTGGCGGGCAGGGGAGCGTTGATCGCCAGCGCCTGGCGCAGGTGCTCCAGACACAACCCCGCCGAAGCCCCAAAGCGGGCGGCAAAATCGTCGTCTGCGATGTATTCGAGCAGATTGCGCAACAGGTGTGCTTCGGCGGTGTCGCGGTGTGTGCAGATGGGGCACGGGCCTTTGGGGGCGAGCACCTGCGCTACTTGCATCACCTGCCGCCGCCCGCCGTCCGGTTTCATCTGCCCCATGTCTTCCAGCAGATTGCGCACCAACCCCTCATAGAGCAGGGCAATGCCAAAAGCGCTGGCGTTGATCTGCTCCAGGATGTGCCAGGCGTGCGTGGTACAGAAACCGCGCGCGTCGCGCACCGCAAAGTGCGTGGACGGCTCATTGACGTATTCATACATCATCCCTTCGATGAAAGCGTGCACGCTCTCTTCCAACAGCCGGCAGACCGGGCAGCCGGGCTGTTCAAAAGCCTGATATAGATCGAAGGCGCGCGATGAAAGTTTCATGCCCTCTGCTCGCTTCCTCAAGACAATACAGCGAGATTATACCGCACGCGAGACGTCTTGCCGGGCAGTGCGAAGGGGGATTGCATCAAACCGCTCGCCGCTTTACCTCACCCCCAGCCTCGCTTCGCTCGGCTTGCCCCCTCCCCGGCGCGGGGAGGGGGCAGTGAGGCGCGACAGCGCCGAGCGGGGGTGAGGTCAACCAGAAGATCACACCTAAGCTTACTTCTGCCCATGGTTCTGCTGGCTGGTTTTGATGCGATTACCCTGGGCAGTGCGAAGCAGTCGTGGTCTGCATCCAATCGTCAGCGTGCGTATAATCTGACCAGGGGGCAATGAGTGACGACTATGACCACCATCATTGATGAAGCCGAAGCCACGCTGCACCGACACGGTTTTAAGGTGACGCCGCAGCGCTCTTTGCTGTTGCAGGTGCTGGCCGCGCAGGCGAACTACCTGGATGCCGAGGAAATCTATCAACTGGCCCACGCGCAGGATCGCAGCATCAGCCTGGCGACGGTCTACCGCACGCTCAATCTGTTCGCCGAACTGGGGCTGGTAGATCAGCGCTACGTGGAACCAGAGCATCGCCGCGAGGTCTTCCGCCTGGCCGACGGCCCGGAGCAGCACTACCTGACCTGCCTGCGCTGTGGGACGCGCGTCCCCATTGCCACCGACCTGCTGGATAACATGGCCCGCGAACTGGTGCGGCGCAAAGGGGTAACCGTGACCAGCGCCTGCGCCTGCTTCACCGGCTATTGCCCGGCCTGCACAGCTGAGTTGCGCCGCGAGGGGAAGCTCTAGGGGCTGTTATGAACTTTGCGAAGTGTTTTTGCGGCGGCGTCGCAGCGCAGGAGGGCCTGTTTTCTGGCCTGCAAGCGCCCCTTCAGCCGCGCGGCGGGCGAAGGGGCCGGAAATTGGGGGCAAAGAAGCGCATCACACGCTCTAGGGGGCATCGCCCTGGATGGACTGACGCACCTGCCGTCTGAGGGTGTCCAGCGGATAGCGGTCACCCGTCTGCCTGTCCTCGTAATACCACAGGGTCCAGCCGTTACACGATGGGACGCCCTTCAAGCGAGCGGCCACCTTGTGAATCGTGCCGACCAGAGCGCCTACCTGCACCTGCCCGTCGGCCAGGATCATGGCCTCCGGCTCGCCTCCTTGTAGATAGAGACGCTGTCCAGGCTGCAGATAGCCGCGCTGGAGCAGTTCTTCGATGGGCACACGCCCCAAGCGCGAACGGTGTGCCAGTAAAGGATCGTCTGGCGGCAACGGTTGCACAGCTTCCACCCGCCGACGGGCCGCCTCGACATAGCGACTCTCGCGCTCGATGCCTATCCAATGCCGCCGCAGCCGTTTGGCGACCGCCGCTGTAGTGCCAGTGCCCACAAATGGATCGAGCACTACATCACCTACGCGGCTGCTGGCCAGGATGATGCGTTCCAGCAACGCTTCGGGCTTCTGGGTGGGGTGTAGTTTTCGCCCCACAGCATTTCTGAGACGCTCTTCGCCGGTGCAGATGGGGATCGTCCAGACACATCCCAACTGCTTGCTGCCATTGAACTGTTTCATCAAGTGATGGTTGAAAGAATAGCGCGCCTTTTCCGATCGCTTGGCCCAGATAATGAACTCCACGTCATTTTTCAGGCGCTTTCCGCGGAAATTGGGCGTGGCGTTGGGCTTCAACCAGGTGACGGTATTGAGCATCCAGAAGCCCAGGTCTTGCATGATGGCCCCTACACGGAAGATATTGTGATAGGTACCAGAGACCCAAATGGTGGCCGTCTCTTTCATGACGTCGCGGACCGCCAGCAGCCAGGCCCGCGTGAATTCGTCATAGGCGGCGAAGTCGGCGAACTGATCCCACTCCTCGTCCACGGCCTCAACGCGCGTCAGATTGGGACGCCACAGCTCGCCTTCCAGTTGCAGGTTGTAAGGCGGATCGGCAAAGACCAGATCAACACTGGCCCTGGGCAAATCGGCCAGGACGCACAGCGCGTCACCATGCACGATCTGATCGAGATAGGGAACGGCGGTCATAGGGACGATCCCCTGTGCTCCTGGCGCAAAGCCGCCAGAAAACTTCTGCCCATGCCATGCGGGCGCTTAACAGTACAGGCGTTCCTTATAAGGCAGTATACCATGCTCCCTCTCGGCTGGCATTTTCTGGCAGACCCGCACGGCTGAGCACAGGGCGGAATCTCTGCGCAAGGGCGCAGGAACCCGAGCTGATCCGTTGCGCAAAGAAGAATCTGCGCGCCCTCTGCGTCTCCCAGCGACCACGCCCGTAGTGCCGCTTTCGCGCCCGCGCAGAATGTGTACAATGACAGACAGTGAGCATTTCGCCAGGAGGGGTTATGCCACGCGCCGATCTTACCGCCCGTCTGCAGGAAGCTATTGCCCTGGCCCAGGCTGGGCAACGCATGGAGGCGCGGCGTCTGCTGCAACAGATTCTGGCCGAAGACCCGCAACTGGTACCGGCCTGGGTCTGGCTGGCGACGGTGACCGCTGACCGCGCTGAGAAAGTCGCCTGCCTGGAACGCGCGCTGACGCTGGAACCGGACAACCGCACCGCGCAACAGGCCTATCTTCATCTCACCGGACACGCCTATGAGCCTCCCCCCCCAACACCGACGCGGTCGGGGTGGAGTGCCCTGACCGCGGACGCTCCCATTGGGCTGGTCAGCTTCGCGCTGATCCTGCTGGTGGGCGCTGCGGCGGTAGTGATCATCGCGCTGGCGATCAACGCCCGCAACGAGACCCGACCCGTCCGCACTCCCCCGACCAGGATTCTGGCATCGCCGGTGCCCACGGCCACGCCTTTCCTGTCGCCAACGGCCAGCGCTACCCGCCGCCCAACCATCACGCCGGGGCCATCGCCGACTTCCATCTGGGCCGCGCCGCCCCCTACCTGGACGCTACAGCCGACCGACACCCCCGCCCCGACCTTCACACCCCTGCCGACGCGCACGCCAGTGCCCAGCGCCACGCATACGCCATGGCCCACGCCCTCGGCCACGTTCACGCCGCTGCCGCCCAGCGCCACGCGCACACCGTCGCCTGCGCCGGCCCTCACGCGCACCGCGCCGCTGCCGACGATCACCCGCACGCCAACTTCCGGCGCGTAAGGCGTGGCTGGAGGCGCTTTCAGGACATCTTTGGCACCTGGCTGCTTTTTTACTCCCCTCCCCAACAAGGGTGGGTAATGCATAGACAATCCCGCTCCCTGGCGAGCGCTGACCGCCCCCTCGCCCGCGACGGCGTCGCGGGGGAAGAACCGCCCCGACGGGTTCGCCTGTGAGCGTTCAGACACTCTTCTACAAATAACTTTGTGAAATTCTTCGAAAAAAGCTGTACTGAGCGTTCCCACGCCTGGGTCGCGATTGGACTTTTAGACCATGTTGGAATATAGTGGGATTGACTGTGGGAAAGCTCGGCCTGCCTGCCAGGGGCAGTTGGTCAGGAGAGCAACCGGATTTCGGCAGCGTCAGACGACAGGCGGGGTAGTCAGCGGGCAACCATGCGTTTTTCGGCCAGAACCAGACTGCGGCGCGCGCAGCGTCCTTCCGTCACCGACCGCGGGCACGTGCGCCCGCCGGCTCGCATGGCCAACCCCGCCCCACCGTCGGCGCAGCGGATGCAACCGCGTTCGCACGCCTGGCCCGCCGGAGAGAGCGTGCCTCTGCGCAGCGCGCGGCGTCAGGTGCGCCGCAAGCCGATCAGCCCGTCCCAACCGCAAAAAGGGGGCGTTCGGCGGCGACGACGCAGCCTGTGGCAGGTGCTCAACTGGCAGTTCGTGTCGGCGCTGATGGTGGCCGGATGTGGGGCCTTGCTCTATCTGTTTCTGAGCATGGACGCCTTCTACATCAAGGCAGTGGCCATCGGCGGCGAGCGCTACCTGACCCGCGAAGAGATTTTCCGCGACAGCGACGTGGCCATGCAGCATATCCTGTGGGTTGATCCGCAGGATGTCGAACGGCGGCTGGAGGAAGTGCCCAACATCGCTGACGCAACGGTGCTGGTGGGCTGGCCGCCGACTATGGTGCAGATTCTGGTGGTTGAGCGCGAACCGGCGCTGATCTGGGAACAGGGTATTCGTGTGTGGGTAGATGTGAACGGCATCGTCATGAAGCAGCGCGAAGACCTGACGGGCCTGTTGCGCATCGTGGTGCCCAACGCCACTGAGCCGATCAGCGTGGGCCAGCGCATTCCCAAGACGATCGTGGATGGAGCGCTGCAATTGCGCCTGCGTTACCCCAACATTGACGTGTTGCTCTACGACGCAGTCAAAGGATTGGGCTATCACGACGGGCGCGGCTGGACGGTGTGGTTTGGATCCGGTGAGGACATGGACACCAAGCTGCGCGTCTATAACGCCCTGGTAGCTGAGATCGTGGACGAGGTTCAGCCAGGCGAAATTGTGATGTCCGACCCAGATCGTCCGTACTACACCGTGCTGTGGCGTAAGAGTTGAACGGCAGAAGCAGGCGATCTTCGGCGCAATAGATAGAGATTCGGGCAGATGGGTGAACTGGTTGTTGGGATAGATATCGGCACGACGAAAGTGTGCACGCTCGTCGGTGAAGTGCGCGAAAGCGATATCTACGTGCTGGGCGTGGGCATCGAACCATCGCACGGGATGCGCAAGGGCATGGTCACCGACGTGCACGCCCTCAGCGCGTGCATTCAGGCGTCGGTACACAAGGCCGAAAAGACCAGCGGCTACGAGATAGGCCGCGCCTTCGTCTCCCTGGCAGGCGGGCATATCGAGTCCATCAATAGCAAGGGCGCGGTTGGCATTCCCAACTCGCGCGGCGTGCAGCCCTATGACCTGGAACGGGCCATGGAAGCCGCGCGCGCCGTCACCCTGCCGCACGGGCGCGAAGTGTTGCACGTCATCCCGCGCAATTACAATCTCGACGGGCAAACCGGCCTGCGCAGTCCGCTGGGCATGTACGGTTTCCGCCTGGAGGTAGAAGCGCATATCGTCACCGCCTCTACGCAAAGCATCAAGACCCTGGAAAAATGCGTGGAAGACGCCGGCGTGCTGGTCGATCGCTTCATCCTCAACCCGCTGGCCGCCGGCGACATTGTGCTGACACCAGAAGAGCGCGACGCCGGCGTGATGGTGGTGGACATCGGCGGGGGCACCACCGACCTGGCCATCTTCATTGACGGGGCGGTGTGGCATACAGCGGTGCTGGCCGTAGGCGGACAGCACATCACCAACGACATCGCCTATGGTCTGCATCTCTCCGCCGAACTGGCCGAGTCCGTCAAGCTCACCCACGGTCATGCCGACCCCAAAGCGGTCAGCCCGCTGGAGGCGTTCCCCATTCAGCCTTTCGGCGAGGAATTCCCCAGCAAAGTGCAACGCACTGACCTGGCGCATATCATCAACATGCGCGTGACAGAGATCTTCGAATTGATCCTCAAAGAGGCCAAGCGCAGCGGCTATGACGGCCTGCTGAAGGCGGGCATCGTCCTCACCGGCGGCAGCAGCCTGCTGCCCGGTATCAAGACGGTGGCCGCCGACGTGTTACGGATGCCGGTGCGCCTGGCCCAGCCCGAAAACGTGACGGGCATGGCCGAAGCGCTGAAGAACCCGGCTTACAGCACCAGCCTGGGGTTGTTGAAGCTGGGGCTGATCATGGATATGGAAGACGCGCGCCGCGAGGAACTGGACCGCCATAATTCCGGCGGGAAAAGACTGGCGCACAAACTGTTGAAAGGCGTGATCGAGCGCCTCCTGCCACGCGAAGAGACCGAAGAGTGAGGCAAGGGAGAGGAGGTGCGCGCGTTGGCAACAGGTATGACTGTCGTGTGATTTTCGTAAATGCAAAAATCCTTTACAATACAGCGTAATTCTCGTGCGCGAGGTGGGAGGGCCGCACTGGTCGGCGCAGGGCACATGCGCCAGAGCAGCCGGTCGGGAGCCACTGCAGCCCACACGATTGTCCAGGAGGGTCTGGTGTGACGGACATGATGGATTCTCTGCATCTGGTTGACAACTTTGCCAGCATCAAGGTTGTCGGTATCGGGGGGGGCGGTGGCAACGCCGTCAACCGCATGATCGAAGAGGGCCTGGGGGGTGTTGAATTCATCGCCATCAATACCGACGCGCAGGCTCTCATGCTCAGCAAGGCCAAGACGCGCGTGCGCATCGGCGACAAGCTGACCCGCGGCCTGGGGGCGGGTGGCAGTCCGGAGATCGGGCGCAAAGCAGCCGAGGAAAGCGCCGATGAGCTATACGAGGTCTTGCGCGGTGCAGACATGGTCTTCATCACCGCAGGGATGGGCGGTGGCACCGGCACCGGCGGCGCGCCGATCGTGGCGCAGGTGGCCAAGGAGCTGGGCGCGCTGACCATCGGCGTGGTGACGCGGCCCTTCACCTTCGAGGGAGCGCGCCGCATTCAGACAGCAGAGGCGGGCATCGAGGCGCTCAAGAGCCAGGTAGACACGCTGATCGTCATCCCCAATGACCGGCTGCTGCAAATTGTGGACAAACGCGCCACTCTGCAAGACGCCTTCCGCATGGCCGACGACGTGCTGCGCCAGGGCATTCAGGGCATCTCCGAGTTGATCACCGTGCCCGGCCTGATCAACGTGGACTTTGCTGACGTGCGCACCATCATGTCCGAAGGCGGCGCGGCGCTGATGGCCGTGGGGTCAGCCAGCGGCGACGACCGCGCTCGCCGAGCCGCCGAAGACGCCATCAGCAGCAAACTGCTGGATGTGACCATTGACGGGGCGCGCGGCATCCTGTTCAACATCACCGGCGGCCCCAATATGGGCATGCACGAAGTCAGCGAGGCGGCAGCCATCATCAAGGAAACGGCACACCCAGACGTCAACCTGATCTTCGGCGCGGCCATTGACGAAAACATGGGCGATGAGATTCGCATCACCCTGATCGCCACGGGCTTCGAGCAGACGCGGGTGACTTCGCGCCGCCCGGTGCAGCCGCAACAGCGCGCCGCCCGGCCCGAAACTCCGGCGCAGCGCCCGGCAACGGTCAGCCGGGCCGAGACAACACCGCAGCCCGAAGTCCTGCCCGAAGAACAGACTGTCGAGAGCGATCCGCCGACGCCCAGCGTGCGCTCCGGTGGCGACGAATTCAAGCGCCGCGTATACGACACGGACGATCTGGACATCCCGACCTTCCTGCGTCGCTCCAGGGGAGGCGGCGCGTAAGGCGCGGCCATTATCCGGGCGGGGGTGGAATAGTCTCTCCGAGGATGTCCTGCGGGCGTGCCGCCTACCATACCCGTGTGCCTGTTGCCTTCTGCGCCAGGTTGTGGCCTGGGCAGAAGGCAATTTTTTTGCGCGCCCGGCCAACTCTTGTCCGGCCCTCAAGAAAGGATAGATGTTTCGTGGTCGAAGCGCTCGCCGGTACCCCAGTACTATAGTCTAGAATGCCTGTTCGTGATACATTGAAAGCCTATCAAACACCATATACAGGGGTTTATCCCACACATAACCGCCATATATGGTGGTTTATCCCACCATACATGTGGGATAATGGGGACAGGTGGCAGCGCCCAAATAGACTTCTTGCAGCATTTTAGTTTACCAATAGCACAGGTCGCGCGAGCAGACAGCACTCGCTGAAAACGTCGCTTTGTGCAAGAGATTTTCGCTTCTCTCCTGGTTACTCCAGCCAGAGAGCCTGTCTGCTTCTTTCTCCTTGCGCCTGCGGCCTGGGCTACACGCTGGTTGGCGGAACTGGTGTCGGCCAGCCTCTTCTTTCCGGTGCGCCGCTGCCTGATACATAGGGGGTTTGGGGGTGAGCTGGCGCATCGGCGCGGAAAGGTTCAATCATGAAATGCCCATATTGTGAAGCCGACGAGTCGCGCGTGATAGATACGACGCACGACGCGCAGGGGGGTATTCGTCGTCGCCGCGAGTGCAAGCAGTGCGGACGGCGCTTCAGCACCTACGAACGGGTGTTGCGGGCCACGCCGCTGGTGGTGAAGGCCAACGGCGACCGCGAAGCGTTCGACCGCGAAAAGCTGATCCGCGGCATCCAGATTTCTTGCGGCAAGCGCCCTATCCCTGCCGCCGACATCAAGGCCCTGGTGGACCGCATCGAAACCCACCTGCAGCAATTGGGACGGGACGAAGTCTCCAGCCGGGTGATCGGCGACATGGTCATCGAAGGGCTGAAAGCGCTCGACCCGATTGCGTATATCCGCTACGCCATCGTCTATCTGGGGTTGGACAACCTGACCAGCGTGCGCAATATCATTGACGGGCTGCTGGCCGAGCAAGGGGCCACGCCGTCCCGCGGGGGCGGGACACTTCCTGCCGAAGGGGCTGCATCGGGCGGGCCAGGTGCAGCACCGGCCTGAGACGGTTTTTCCACAACTCACAGGACGTTCCAGGCTCCTCCTGGTGCCAGGTGGAGCATAGATTAGGTATTCGCAGCGGGTGGGGATCGCTGCCCTGAGATAAGCGAAGAAAGCTGCCGGAGGTTATTACTCTCCCGTGCGATCCGTTGATGATCTCGAAGCATGGCGCACAGATGGTCGCACAGCCGACCGCCGGTTGTCAGTGTGATGCAATGAACTGTGAGTGATGGGCTTTTCTTTATCAAGGAGCGGTGGTAGATGACTGCTGAGAGCAAGAAGAAACAGACGGCGGTGGATGAGCGTTCCAATGGTTTCCAAAAAGTGCCGTTGCCGCCCGATCTGGAGCGCCCCATCCCCCTGAGCGAAAACGCGCGCACGGTGCTGCGCAAGCGCTACCTGCGCCGTGGGCCGGACGGCAAACCAGTCGAGACCGAGCAGGAAATGTTCTGGCGTGTGGCCTATCATGTGGCCAAGGCCGAAGCCGAACATGGCGGCGAAGTCGAGCCGATGGCACGCCGCTTCTACGACCTGCTGACCACGCTGCGCTTTTTCCCCAACAGCCCCACTTTCACCGGCGCGGGGACGCCGCTGGGACAGTTGGCGGCGTGCTTCGTGCTGCCCATTGACGACGACATGGGGCGCACTGGCTCCGGCATCTTCGAGACACTGCGCCACGCGGCGCTCATTCAGCAGACCGGCGGCGGCAATGGTTTTTCGTTCAGCCGTCTGCGGCCCAAGGGGGCTTTGGTGCGCTCGTCCAGCGGCGCAGCGACCGGGCCGGTGGGCTTTCTGCGCGTCTACGATCAGGCCTTCGGGGAGATCGCCCAGGGGGGATGCCTGGTGCCCAATACGCTGGTGTTCACAGGGGAAGGGACGCTCTATCTGGATGAGATTATCACACACCAGGAGCCAGGTTGGCGTCCCCATCGGCTGACTGTTGCCACCGATGAGGGACAGCGCGAGTCGCGGCAGGCCTATTGCAATGGCGTTGCGCCGGTACGGCGCGTCCGCACGCAAGAGGGCCTGGAACTGACTGGCACGCACAACCATAAAGTGAAAGTCATGACGACCGATGGCCCAGCCTGGCGGCGGCTGGATGAACTGCAGCCCGGCGATGCCATCCTGGTCAAACTAGGACAGCACCGGGGGCGGCTCCAGGCGCTCAGGCAGCCTGTGCGTCGGCACGGCAACCAGGTGTGGCCCACGTTCCCGTCCGTGCTCGATGAAGAGCTGGCTTTCTTCCTGGGGTATCTGACCGGTGATGGGTTTGTAGCAAGCGGCGATGACGATCATCGAGTAGGCGTGACCGTCGCTCACAGCAGTTACCTGCTCTCCAGCATGCCGATGCTCTTCAAGCGACTGTTCGGCGAGCAGATTCATGTGCACCGTCAGCAGAAAGCAGACGACGCTTCGGTCACCTTCTGGGTAGACAACCGGGCCGTCAAAGATTTCCTGGTGCTCAACGGTTTGGATAAACCGGCTAGCACGCGCGCCCGCGTGCCGCGCCTGATCCGCCAGAGTCCGCCAGAAGTCGTGGGCGCGTATCTGCGCGGCCTGTTTGAAGCGGACGGATCGATCCAGCATGGCTATCCGCTCCTGATGAGCAGTTCGGAGCAGCTTATCCGCGAAGTGGCAGTGTTGTTAATCGGCCTGGGATGTCCTGTGCATATCTCGCATCAGCCGCAGAGCGCCAATCACTACGGGACTGCGCCCATGTTCGCCTTGCGTATACACTCCTTCGTGGGGTTGAGAGCGTGGCGCGAGCGCATTGGCTGTGACCCTGCGTCGCGGTTCGCCGCCTGCCTGGAGTTTGCACCCGACCTGACACGTGAGACGACGTATCCGTTACCTAATGCCAGTTACTGGGTCGAGCCAGTGCTGGAAGCGATCACCCTGCCGCAAATTGACGCGCGAGGGCGTGGGACAGGGAAGAAGCTGCGCGCCAGCGATCCCTGGTTACGCAAACAGTTGTTGCGTTATGTCCGCGGCGAACGGCAACTGACACTCTCCGGTTACGAACTGCTCAAGAGGCAGTCCGAGGAGTTTGCCGCGCACGCACGCCCGCTGAACGATCTGTGGTTCGTGAGAGTGGCAGCGGTGGAACCGGCAGGTGAGTCATTGACACTCGATCTGGAGGTTGATGACAACCATACCTACCTGGCGGGCGGTTGGGTGACGCACAACTCACGACGCGGTGCGAACATGGCCGTATTGCGCGTGGATCACCCCGACATCCGCGAGTTCATCACCTGCAAGACCGACGAAAACGCCATCACCAACTTCAATATCTCGGTGGGCATCACCGACGCCTTCATGCGCGCCGTCGAAGAAGATGCCGACTTCGATCTGGTCAACCCGCAGGACGGCTCGGTGTGGGAGACGGTGCGCGCTCGCGAGTTGTTCGACCTGATCGTGCGGCAGGCGCATCACAACGGCGAGCCGGGCGTGCTCTTCCTGGACACAGCCAACCGCCAGAATCCCGTCCCACATCTGTACGAGCTGGAGTCCACCAACCCCTGCGGCGAACAATTTTTGGGTCCGTTCGAAAACTGCTGCCTGGGCAGCATCAACCTGGCGCAGCATCTCACCCCCGACGACCGCCTGGACTGGGACAAACTGGCCGAGTCGGTGGAGCTTTCCACGCGCTTCCTCGACGACGTGGTCACCGCCAATGCCTACGTGCCCGCTGTGCCCCAACTGAAGGAGGCCGCGCACCGCGTGCGGCGTATCGGGCTGGGCATCATGGGCCTGGCCGACGTGATGTATGTGCTGGGCATTCGCTATGGTGGGGAAGACGGGCAGGAATTCGCCAGCCAGCTTATGGAGTTCGTGCGCTATCATGCCATGCGCACCAGCATCGCCCTGGCCAGAGAACGCGGCCCGTTCCCGGCCCTCAAAGGTAGCATCTACGACCCCGACAACCTGCTGTGGCAGCCGCTCCAGCCACTCGTCCCCTACACGCGCGACTGGGGCCGCCCGCCGCTGGACTGGTCGCAGATTGTGGAGGGGATCAAGCAACATGGCATCCGCAACGGAGCGCAACTCACCATCGCGCCCACCGGCACCATCTCGACGGTAGCGGGGATCGAAGGCTACGGCTGCGAACCAGTCTTCGCCCTGGCCTATACGCGCTATGTCAACGACAACGGCAAGCAGATCGCGCTGCAATACACCAGCCCGCTGTTCGAACGGGCGTTGCGCCGCGCGGGGCTGGACGATGCGCAGATCGCCGCCATCGTCGAACAGGTCAACCTCACCGGCACCTGCCAGAATGTGCCCGGCGTGCCAGAGGAGATACAGCGCGTGTTCGTGGTGAGCGGGGACGTGACCGCCGAAGAACACGTGCGGATGCAGGCGGCCTTGCAGGTGTTCACCGACAACGCCATCAGCAAAACTATTAACTTCCCTGCTACTGCCACCGAAGATGACGTGCGCACGGCTTATCAGTTGGGCTGGAAGCTCGGCTGCAAGGGCATGACTGTCTATGTGACCGGCAGCCGCGAAAAGGTGGTGTTGGAGACAGCCAAGACCCGGCAGATGAAAGAAAAGGGCGAACAGCCTACCTCGCAGATTCGCCTGTTCAACGAAGAGAAGAAACCGCGCCCGCGCTTCCTGGAAGGCAAGACCTACCGCGTGGAAACGCCGCTGGGGGCCACTTACGTCACCGTCAACGAGAACGGCGAAGGCAAAGGGCAACCCTTCGAAGTCTTCATTCACACGGCCAAGGCCGGTTCCGATACGGCGGCGGTGTCCGAGGCGCTGGGGCGACTCATCTCCTACATCCTGCGGCTGGTCTCGCCGGTGCCGCCGCGCAACCGTCTGCGCGAGGTGGTGCGGCAACTGGCAGGCATCGGCGGTGTGCGGGCCATCGGCTTCGGGCCATACCGCGTCAGCAGCCTGCCAGACGGTATCTCGCAGGTGCTGCAGGAGTACCTCAACGAGAGCGAGGAGAACGCCGGAGACGAAAGCGTGGCGACGTCCCAGCCTCCGGCAGAGCAACTCCCGCTGCAACTCGAAGCGAAACCCCAGGGCGACCTGTGCCCGGAATGCGGCGCGGCCACGCTGGTCAATGAAGAGGGCTGCCGCAAGTGCTATTCATGCGGCTTTAGCGAGTGCTGAGCCGATGGGCCTCACCTCTGCCCGGCGCTGACGCGCTCTGTGCCCCCTCTCTGCGCATGTCCATTGAGAGGGGGCATCTCTTTTGCTGGCCCAAGCGGGGTTATGGCAGGTCAACGGCGCCGCTCGTTGCGCGCCACCACGTCGATCACTTTGCTGTGCTGCGCGAAGATCACCACTATGTCGCCCGCTCGGACGACGGTCTCCGGCGCGGGGTGTACGGTGACCTGCCCGTCGTGATTGTGCAGCACGATGTCCATGTCCTCGGCCTCCTGCAGCGCGCCGACTGTCTGCCCATCCAGGAAGGAATCCGGCGCGACCTGCAGGCGGATCATGCTATAGTCCACGCCGTTGATGTCGAGCGTCTGTGTAATGTCAATGCCCAGCGCCGCCGAGGCAAACACCGGCGCGGCCAGGTCGGTGGCGCTGAGCACCGCCGCCACGTTCATGAAGCGCTGAATCTGGCGGGCGAAGTGATCCTCCCAGACGCGCACCACAATGCGCACGTCCGGGTTAAGATCGCGGGCACGCATGGTCACTTCCAGGTTCATGTGATCGTTGGACGTGCAGACGATGAGCGCGCGGGCCTTGCGAATGCCCGCTTTGTCCAGCGTTGTTTCCAGGCGGCCATCGCCCAGCACCAGCGGCACGTGCAGGCGGTCGAGTTCGGCCCGTTTCTCAGTGTTGCTCTGCTGGTCTATCGCCACCACCTCGAACCCCATGGACACCAGGGCGCGGATGACGCGCGTGCCCAGGTGCCCCACTCCCAGCACAATGATGTGATCCCAGTATGTCGAGGCCACCGCTTCCTCCCAGGAATTGTGCCGCGCATCGTTGCGGTAGAACAGGTTGATGAAATCGAGCACGCCCCGTCCGGCCACGTACAGCGCGATGAGCGGCATCAGATACCAGAAGATGATCAACTGTGGCTCGCGCGGCATTTCGGTGGCGCTTTCCAGGATCATCAAGGCCAGCATGGTGTAAGGCAGGTCGGCATAGGGGATACGTTCGTGCCCGGCGCGCACCCACAGTTCGCCATAGAGCCAGCCGCCGCCGAACAGCGCCAGCAGCAGCACCACGAGCGGCAGGCGAAACTCGCGCCAGATCGTGCGCACATTGCGCCAGACAGCACGCATCTGCCGACTGCGGCGGCTCAGTCGCCGTTGTTGCGGGGGCGGGACGACAATCTGTGAACGGGGCATCGCCCACTCTCCGGCGTGTTACTTTCTGTTGGCCCGTTCACTGGCGAGCCGTGTCTTTCATTCGACCCCGGCATCCTCCGGGAAGCGTTCGCCGAACGCCTCCATGGCCTCGATGATGGGAATCAGCGCCTGACCTTTCTCGGTCAGCGCATATTCAACGCGCGGGGGAATCTCGGCGAAAGCCTGCCGGGTGATCACCCCCGCCGCTTCCAGCATCCTCAGGCGCTGCGAGAGGGTCTTGGGGCTGATTCCGCTGAGCGACTCTTCCAGTTCGCCGAAGCGCCTGTGTCCGCGCATCAGATCGCGCACGATGAGCAGCGTCCAGGTGTCGCCAATGAGGCGAGCGGTGCGGGCGATAGGACAGTGATCGGGGACGTGATGGGCCATGGCGAGTGATCCTGTCTGTTAGAACTTCGTCGGAAAATGCCTGGCGCGCTTGACAAACGCTATTCCTTATTATACTTTTTATTGTGTAGTTACTTCCATAAAGGAAGTATAAGAGTAGACCACCGTCAAGCCACCAGGAGGAAAACATGACGGACGCATTGTTTCTCATCGGGCGCATTGTGCTCGGCCTGTTCTACCTGTACAACGCTTCCAATCATATCTTGAATCTCAAAGCCATGTCAGGCTATACCAAATCCAAGGGCGTACCATTCCCCACCCTGGCGACTCTGGGCACGGGTGTGATACTGCTGCTCGGCGGCCTGAGCGTGCTGTTGGGAATCTATCCGGACGTGGGCGTGGCGCTGCTGATTATTTTCCTGGTCCCGACCGCTTTCATCATGCACAACTTCTGGACCGTGAGCGATCCACAAACGCGCACGATGGAGCTGGTACAGTTCTCCAAAAACCTGGCCCTGGCCGCGTCGGCGCTGATGTTCCTGGCCATCCCGGAGCCGTGGGCGCTTTCGCTGGGCTAGCCCGCTTCCACATGACCGTTATCAGGCCGCCCCGCGCACGGCAGGGCGGCCGGTTTTATTTCAAGGCCAGGGTTCCAGCCAGTACTGGCCGGGTTGCCCCTCAGAGACCCATCCCTCCAGGCGCGGCGTGCGCACCAGCCACCAGCGCCACAGGCGTTCCTGATCGCACACCGGCCCGGATACCACCGTGAACTGCTGCCCCGGTTGCAACTGCCCGATGACGTTGTCGGACGTGACGCGCGGCGCGCTGCGCACGTTGCTGGGCACCGGCGGGGTGAAGGTAACACGCCCGGTCTTGCCCGGCACCAGGCGCGGCGGTAACGCCCCGCTGCAACTGACTGGGCCGGTGTCGAACGGCTCGATCCAGTACGTCCCGTTCTGCCCTTCGCCGATCCAGCCCGTCCACAGGCCGCTGCGGTCGTAGACCGTGATCTGCCACCAGGCGATGTTGTCGGCGCACTGTGGCCCGCCGATGACCTCGAACATCTGCCCCGGCGGAATCTCCTGGAAGCGCGGGCTGCTAAGTCCCGGGCCGGTGCGCACATTGGTCGGCACCGCCGGCAACAGCGTGGTGCGCCCGCCCTCGCCCACCTTCATGCGGAAGGGCATCTCGTTGCACGATGGGGGGCGCGTGGGGCGCGGCGTGGCCGTGGGGCGCGGCGTGCGCGTCGGCGACGGTGTGACAGAAGGCGTCGGCGACAGGGTGCTGGTGGGCGTCGGCGTCGGCGACGGGGTGTAGCTGGGCGTCCAGGTGAACGTCGGCGAAGGGGTATCTGTCCAGGCGGCAGCGGTACCAGTCAACGCCGCCACCACGCTCGCCTCGATATCCGGCGTGGGGGTGTCCGTCCAGCTTTGCGCCGTCTGTGTCAGGCGCAGCGCCACCAGCGCCGCCGCCGTCGCGTTGAGATCGGGCGTCGGGCTGGGCGTGAAAGTCGGCGTGAAGGTATCTGTCGGGCGCGGCGTGACGCTGGCCGTCGGGCTGGGGGTGAAAGTCGGCGTGAAGGTGTCTGTCGGGCGCGGCGTGACGCTGGCCGTCGGGCTGGGGGTGAAAGTCAGCGTGAAGATATCTGTCGGGCGCGGCGTGACGCTGGCCGTCGGGCTGGCCGTTGGCGAAGGCGCAAGCGCGGTCGGGCGCGACGTCTGCGTCAGCGAAGGTGGCACGCTGGTTGCGGTTGCTGTGTCCGTCTCCGTCGCCGAAAGAGGCCAGGGCGTGACGGTGACCAGGCCGTCCGCCTCTTTCACCACCGTGGGCGACGGCGTGACGGTGAGCGTCGGCGCAGGGGTGTCGGTGTCGGTCGCTGTCACCGGAAGCTCCGTCGGTGACGCGGGTGTCTCCGTCGCACCAGGTGTCAGGATCACCAGGCCGACAGTGAGCGTGGGCGAGGGCACCTGCGCCAGCGCGGCCAGGGCCGTCTGAGTCATATCATCCTGTCGCGATGGCGGCGCTGGTCCTGCGCCTCTCTGCGTCAGCAGAGCGATGACAAGCGCCCCCACAATGACCACGATTGCCAGCGCCGCTCCCACCAGCCAGCCGCGTCCGCGTTCTCGCCGCGCCCCGGGGACGGGCGCAGCCTCCGCCGGGCCGATCCATGAGCGATCGGCAGGGGGCGTCCCAACAGGCGGCGCGATCCCCGGTGGCGGAACCGGCGGGGTAGCAGCCGCGCGTTGACCGGCGGGCGGCGTGACCCGCTCGATTTGCTCTGGCGTGGCGCGCGGCAGAGGCTGCTGTGTGGTGTCGGGCGGCAACCCGGCGACCGCTCGCGCGAAGTCGTCGGCCATCTGTTGGGCGGACGGGTAGCGGTCGGCGGGGTTCTTGGCCATGGCGCGTAGTACCACCGCTTCCAAGGCGGGCGGCAGGTCGGGGTTGACGGCGCACAATGGGGGCGGCGGGGTGTCGAAATGCTTGTACATCATGCTAAAGGGCGTGTCGGCCTGGAAAGGCAACGTGCCCAGCAGCATCTCGAAGAGGATCACCCCCAGCGCGTAGATATCGGTGCGGGCGTCTACAGGCTCGCTGCGCCACTGTTCGGGGGCCATATAAGCCGGCGTGCCCATCACACTGCCGGTGGCGGTGAGGCTCTGCGCGGTAGTCGTGGTGCCCGCCAGCATCTTGGCTATGCCGAAGTCGGTCAGATAGACGTTGTCCAGTGCGTCGAGCAGCACATTGTTGGGCTTGAGATCGCGGTGCACGATGCCCCGCTGATGCGCGTAGTGCAAGGCAGAGGCGATCTGCGTCAAAAAGCGGGCGACCTGGGCCAGAGAGAGCGAGGTCTGGCGCAGGCGATCGCTGAGCATGCCGCCATCGATCAGTTGCATGACCAGGTAGACATGGTCGCCATGCCGCCCGAAGTCAATGACGGGCAGGATATGAGGGTGTTGCAGGCGGGCGATTACGCGGGCTTCGCGCTCGAAGCGGGCGACGAATTCGGCATTGTGGGCCAGTTCCGCCGCCATCACTTTGACGGCAACGTCGCGATCCATGCTCTCCTGGCGCGCTCGGTAGACGCTCGCCATGCCGCCGCGCCCGATGAGTGCTTCCAGACGATATTGTCCGAGCGTTTGACCGATCAACGCCGCCATGAGGTTTGTGCTCCGCTTGGATCGTCTGTGACTGCGCATAGCATATCCTGTTGGCAGGGAGTGGGCAAGTGAAGGTGCCTGCAAAATCAGGGGGATTGCCTCAAACCGCTTGCCGCTTTACCTCACCCCCAGCCTCGCTTCGCTCGGCGAGGCGCGCCAGCGCCGAGTGGGGGTGAGGTCAACCAGCAGATCACACCTGAGCTTACTTCTGCCCCTGGTTCTGCTGGCTGGTTTTGATGCGATGACCCTGGCTGCAAAAATATGTCGGGCAATTTGCAGCAGTCGGCTGCCCCTCACCTCTAAACCCCTCTGATGCAAGCACCCTGGTTTTTCGTCCGGGGCTATTGACATCCAAAACGTTTTGGAATAAGGTATAGATAGCGTTCCAAAACGTTTTGGATGACCCGATGAAAGTTACTCTTAAGACCATCGCCCAGGAAGCGGGCCTCTCCATCACCACCGTTTCACGCGCTCTGGCCGGTTACGACGATGTCAACGAAGCAACGCGCCAACGGGTGATCGCCATTGCCAAACGCCTGGGCTACCAGCCCAACCTGGCCGCCCGTCACCTGCGCAGCAAACAGACGCATACGATCGGCATGGTGATCCCGTTGACTTCCTACTACTCCGACCCCTTCTTCATGGAGTTGCTCTCTGGTGTGGGGCGGCAGGCCGCCGAATACGGCTATGACCTGCTGCTGTCCGCTCAGCAGCCCGGCGAAGAAGAACTGATCGCCTATCGGCGTATGGTCGCCAGCAGCCGTATTGACGGGGTGATTGTGGCGCGGGTGTGGAAAGACGATCCGCGCATCGCTTTCTTGCGCGAGGTTCAGCATCCCTTCGTCGCTTTTGGGCGCTCTAACGACGGCAACTACCCGCACATTGACGTAGATGGCCTGAGCGGTATGTTGCAGCTCATGCGGCATCTGGTCGAGCGAGGACACCGGCGTATCGCGCTCATCCTTTCCCCGGCCAACCTGGTCTTCACCGCAGTGCGGTACCAGGGCTATGTGCAGGGACTGGCCGAAGCGGGCCTTCCCCTCCGGCAAGACTATCTGGTCGAAGCCGATCTGTCGCAGGAAGGCGGTTGCGCGGCAGCGCAGCACCTGTTGGCGCTGCCCGATCCACCAACGGCCATTGTGGCCTGCAACGATACCATGGCCATTGGCGCGTTGGAGGCGGCGCGGGCGCGCGGTTTGAAGGTGGGGCGCGACATCGCTGTCGCCGGTTTCGACGACATTCCCCTCGCGGCGTATACCGATCCCCCCCTGACGACTGTGCGTCAACCCATCTACGAGATCGGGCGACGGGCGCTCGACATGCTAATCCGGGTCATCCGCCGCGAACCGCTGCAAGAACCCCATGTGCTGATCACGCCCGAACTGATTGTGCGCCAGTCTACCGGTGGCGCTTCGCCTGCCGGTGGACAGGTGAGGGTTTGAAGGAGGTGCAACAGGGAAGATTGGTCTGGCAACATCACGAGCGAGGCAACCGAGAGTGTTCCCCCATCACGTTTAGGTTTGCGAGATATTCTGAGAGGAGATAATCACCATGCTTCGTCGTAAAATGCGCAGTCTTATCGTCTTGCTGGTCATCCTCGTGCTGACGGGCACGCTGGGGGCCTATGCGCAGACGGGCAAGGTCACTTTCATGTCCACGCAGTTCAACACGGTGGAAGAGAGTGACAAGGCGCGTGCCATCCTCGCCGACTTTGGCGAAGTAGACTTCGTGCCCAGTGAGGAAGGGCCGATGATCGATCTGCTGAAGGCCGAGGCGCAGGCTGGCTCTGGCACGGTAGACCTGGTCGGGGCGCTGCACGGCACGTTCCCGGTGCTGGCTCAGGAAGATGTACTCTTCGACCTGAGCGACCTGCTGGCCGAAATTCAGGCTGAATACGAGCTGCCGGAAGCGTTCGTCGAACTGGGCAAGCTGGGCACCGAGGACTATCAGTACTACATCCCCTGGATGCAGGCGACCTACATCATGGCCGCGCACAAGGACGCTCTGCAGTACCTGCCGGAAGGAGCCGACCTCAACGCCCTCACCTGGGAACAACTGGCCGCCTGGGCCAAGAACATCTACGATGCGACGGGCGAAGCCAAGCTGGGCCTGCCGGTAGCGGGTCTGTTCCATCGCTTCCTGGAGGGCTATCTGTATCCGTCGTTCACCGGCGGTATGGTGACCGGCTTCAAGAGTGCCGAGGCCGCCGCCATGTGGGAGTGGTTCAAGACGGACCTGTGGCCCTATGTGCACCCGCAGTCCATCGCCTATGAGTTCATGCAAGAGCCGTTGCTGGCGGGCGAAGTGCTGGTCGCCTTCGATCACACCGCGCGCCTGATCAACGCCTTCAACGAGCGTCCGGAAGACTTCGTGGGCTTCCCTGCGCCGGCTGGCCCGGCGGGGCGTGGCTTCATGCCGGTCGTGGTGGGGCTGGGCATCCCCTTCACCGCCCCGAATCCGGACGGCGCAGAAGCGCTGCTGAAGTACATGCTCAGCCCGGAGACACAAGCGCGCGTGCTGAAGGACCTGGCCTTCTTCCCGGTGGTCGGTGGCGTGGACACCTCCGGACTGTCGGCGGGCGTGGCGATCGAGGCTGGCGCGGTGGCTGCGCAGGCCAACTCGCCCGATGCCCTGCCGGCGTTGCTGCCGGTGGGTCTGGGGGCACGCGGCGGTGAGATCAACGAGATTTACCGCAACGCCTTCAGCCGCATCGTCCTGAACGGCGAAGACATCCAGACTGTGCTCGACCAGGAAGGCGCGAACCTGCAAAAGCTGCTGGACGAAACCGGTGCACCGTGCTGGCCGCCGGATGCCCCCAGCGAAGGGGCCTGCCAGCTCAAATAGCTGGTCTGGGCACTGCCTGAAGATGATCTGAAGGAGCACGCGGGGGAAGCCGGGCGTCTGACCTGCTTCCCCCTTTTGGTCTGGCGACCGGGAAGGGGTAGCATCTCATGCAACGACTTCGTTTGGGCCTCGCGCCATACCTGTTGATCTTACCCTCGTTCATCTACCTGGCGGTGTTCTTCGCCTGGCCGATGGGGCGCTCGCTGCAACTGGCGTTCGTGCGCGATAGTCAGATTCTGCCGGTGCTCAGCGAGCCGCAGGAAGACGCCGATGTCGTCGGTCGCCTGCCCATGCAGATCGAAGTGGCGGTCGTGGATCGTCTCAAGACCGAGGAACTGTTGCCCAACGGGCGCACCCGCCCCGTCTACTGGTTCAAGGTGGTGGGCGAGGCCGAAAACGGCGACACGATCGAAGGCTGGGTGCACCAGAAGAACCTGTTCATCAAGTCGCGCACCGAGTCCGACACGGCGCGGGTAGTCAGCGGGGAAGGGGCCAAGGAGTGGACGCTGGACTACATCGAGCGCATGGTCAACGACTACCGCTTTCAGGAGGCCCTGAAAACAACCCTGCTGCTGATCGTGCTCATCCTGCCCATTCAATTCGTGCTGGCGATCACTATGGCGCTGGTGTTGCAATCGCGCCTGCGCGGCAACACTCTCTTCCTATACATCTACGCCATCCCGCTGGGCATCTCCGACTTGGCCGCGGGCCTGGTGTGGGTGACCATCTTCACACAGCGCGGCTACCTCAATACCTTCTTGCAGCAACTGGGCCTGATTGACCAGCCCTATATCTTTCTCTCCGCCGACCGGCAGCACTGGATGATCGTCGCCATCGTGCTGGCCGAGGTCTGGCGGGCGACCTCGATTGTGATGGTGATCGTCGTGTCGGGCCTGCAGGCCATCCCGCACGAATATCTGGAGGCGGGCGAACTGTTCGGGGCCAACCTGTGGCAACGCCTGCGCCATATCATCCTGCCGTTGCTCAAGCCCAGTTTGCAGGTGGCGCTGATCCTGCGCACCATCCTGGCCTTCCAGGTGTTCGCGGTGGTGGTGGCCATTACCGGCGGGCGCGTGCTCACCGTGCTGGCCTACGAGACTTACCGTTGGTACGACCCTGGCGATAGCGGGTTCAACAATCCCAACATGGCCGCTGCCTATGCGGGCTTCATCATGCTGATCTCGCTGGCCTTTGCCCTGGTCTACCTGCGCACCGTTCGCACTCAGGAGGAGGCAGCCAGAGAATGACCACCCGTGCTCTCGACCCAGTACAGCGCCGGGCGTTGCGTCAGCGTCAGCTCCGGCGGGCGGGCACCTACGCCCTGGCGACGCTCATTGCACTGTGGATTCTGTTGCCGATCTGGCTGATTGGGACGATGGCTTTCAGCACCAGCCGCGACATCTATGCTTTCCCCAAGCAGATCGCGCCCATTCCCTTCTCCACCGAGACGATGGAATTCTTCCTCAACCAGCAGGGCATCATGAGCGCCACGCGCAATAGCATCCTGGTTGCCTTGTTGACGCTGGTGCTCTCGACCCTGATCGCCACGCCTGCAGGCTATGCTATCTCGCGCTATTTCTTCATCGGGCGCGACGCCTTCCGGCTGAGCGTGTTGGCGGTGCGCGCTTTCCCCATCGTGATCCTGGCCGTGCCGCTGGCGGTGACCTTCATCGAGTGGGGCATGTACGACAGAGTCTACAGCGTGGCGCTGATGCACACGGCGCTCACCCTGCCCACGACCATCCTGGTGGTGTCGAGCGTCTTCACCAGCGTGCCGCGCGAGTTTGAGGAAGCGGCCAAAGTGTTTGGCTGCAATGCCTGGCAGGCGTTCATGCGCGTGGTGCTGCCGCTGGTGTTGCCGGGTATCGCTGCCTCGGCCATCTTCACCTTCGTCATGTCGTGGAACGAGGTGTTCGCAGCTACGCTGCTCACCATCCGCAACCGCACCCTGCCGGCGCTGATTCTCTACCAACTCAACAAATCGTCGTTGCAGTTCCAGTATGCCGGCGGCTTCTTCATGCTCGTGCCATCGCTGATCTTCATCTTCTTCATCCGGCGCTATCTGTTCAACATGTGGGGTCAGATCACCAAGTAGGGGAAGGGAACATGGCTGAAATTCGCGTTGAGAACGCTGTTAAGACCTTCGGCAAAGTGGTCGCTGTTGACCATGTGAACCTCACCGTGCACGATCAGGAATTCGTGGTGTTGCTGGGGCCGAGTGGCTGTGGCAAGACGACCCTGCTGCGCGCCATCGCGGGCCTGGGCCTGGTCGATTCCGGGCGGATCATGATTGGCGACCGCGACGTGACCTATCTGCCGCCCAAGGACCGCAATATCTCCATGGTGTTCCAGAGCTACGCGATCTTCCCCCATATGCGCGTCTTCGATAACATCGCCTTCGGGCTGAAGATGCGGCGTGTGCCCAAGGACGAAATCAAACGGCGCGTTCAGGCGGCGGCGGAACTGTTGCATATCGAGAATTTCCTGGATCGCTACCCGTCGCAGATGAGCGGCGGGCAACGTCAACGGGTGGCCGTGGCGCGCGCCATCGCCGTGCACGCGGAAGTACTGCTGATGGATGAGCCGCTCAGCAACCTGGATGCGCTGTTGCGCCTGGAGATGCGCGCCGAACTCAAGCGCCTGCTGGCCGAGATCAAGGCCACCACCATCTATGTGACGCACGATCAGATCGAAGCGCTGAGCATGGGCGACCGCATTGCCGTCATGCGCGATGGCAAGATTTTGCAATTCGACTCGCCCACCAAGGTCTACGACATGCCCGCCGACCGCTTTGTGGCCGGTTTCATCGGCACGCCGCCCATGAACTTTCTGGAAGGGCAGGTGCGCCGCCAGAATGGGGACGTGCACGTTTACATCGGCGACTACGCTCTCAAACCCATTCCGGAGATGGTCGAGACGCTGCGCCGCTACGACGGCCAACTGATCGTGGCGGGCATCCGCGCAGAAAACATGGAAGCGTTGAGCGAGCCAGCCGAGGATGCGCTCAAGGTGACGGTGCTGGTCGTCGAGCCGCTGGGGTCGCAAAACCTGCTGACCATCCGCATTGGGAGCGACATCATCAAGGTTGCCACCCATCCGGATTTCCGCGCCGCCCCCGATCAGCCGATCTGGATTCGCTTCCCCGCCGACAAGATTCGCTGGATCGATCGCGACAGCGGCAAGGCGTTGGTGCCCGATCTCGACAGGCTGGTCTCATGAGCACTGCGTTCCAGGGTCGGGCGCTCGATCCGGCGCGCCATAGCAAACCGCTCGACTTCGGGGAGGAGGGCGTCATCGGCAGTGTAGACCGCGCCGGACGCCTGATCGCGCTGAACACCTATCATCCGCGCTTCGGCTTCGTCACGCTGACCAGCGCCAACCCCTTCCCTGAAGATCAGCGCTACAACGCCGCCGCCGTGCGGCAATACCGGGCCGGACTGGCCACGCTGGACGGCTTCGGGCCGCAGTTGCCCCCGATCACTTCTGTGCGGGCCAGCCTGCTGGCCGATGCCATTCCACAGCTCGACCTGACTCTCTCCGACGGGGCACAGGCCCGCATGATCGCCTGGGCAGGGGGCGGCGGAGCGTTCCAGCGCTGGGAAATCCCCTTTGCCCACCGCTGGCGTGGACGGCTGTCGTTGCAGCGCTGTGCCTACACCCAACTGACCGAAGGCGGGCCGTTGCCCATGCCGCCCCTCCGGACGCACGCGCGCTTTGCCGACGGCGTGCTGACCGTCGAAAATCCGGCGCTGGGTTGGGCGGTGGCGCTGGCGGGCTTTGCGCCCGGCCCGTCGTGGGAGCGTCGCGCCGATGGCCCGCTGGAAATTGACCTGCCCGGCGCAGGGGGGACGTGCACCCTGGTCTACGCCTTCGGGCCGACGGCAGATGCGGCGCGCGCGGCGGCGCGGCGGCTGGCCTCTCATCCGACGGGCGACCTGACAGGGGCCATACAAAGCTGGCATGAACGCCTGGCGGAGACCCACGCTCATCTGGCCGTGCGGCGCGGCCTGGCCTATGGGCTGATGCTGGCGGTGCCGGTCGGTGAGACGCGCTGTATCCTCACCGATCATATGCTGCTGCCGCTGTCGTGGAATCGCGATGCCTACTACGTGGCGCGGGCGTTGCTGCGCTGGCGACCGGAGACAGCCGATATAGTGCGCCGTCACCTGCTGTGGATGTTCGAGGTCGCCGAGCGCCCCGTTGGAGCCTGGGGGCGCTGTTACCTGGCCAATGGGCAGATCAAGGATGCTGCCTTTCAGCTCGATCAGCAGCTTTTCCCGCTGCTGGAACTGAGCGACTACGTGCGCGAGACCGGCGACCGTGCGCTGCTGGAACGGCTGTGCCCGGCGGTCGCGGCGGTGCTGGAGATGCTCCTGACCCGCAAAGCGCCCGCTGCCTGGCTCTTTCCCACCGACGAGACGCCCGCCGATGACCCGCTGGCGCTGCCCTATCATTTTTCCAGCCATGTGTTGCTGTGGCACGCCCTGCGCGAGATCGCGGCTCTGAACGGCGATTCTCGCCTGGAGCAAATGGCCGAGGCTGTGCGTGAGGCGGCACGGACATACTTCCGCGCCGCGCACAACGGCCAGATGCTCTACGCTTACGCTACCGATGGCCGCGGACAGTACCATTTCTATCACGACGCCAACGACCTGCCGCTGGCCCTCGCTCCCCTGTGGGGATTCACCTCAGCCGATGATCCGGTCTGGCGGGCAACGGTGAACTTCGCCTTCTCGCCAGCCAACGAAGGCGGATACTATGCCGGGCGGCTGGGGTCGGTGCATACGCGCGCGCCCTGGCCGCTAGGGGATGTGCAGGAATTGCTGATCGCCCGTCTGCTGGGCGACGCCGCGCGCGAAAAGCAGACCTGGGCGCACCTGGAAGAGGCCATGCTATGGGATGGCGCGTTGCCCGAAGCCTGCGACGCAAATACCGGCGCGGTCGTCTCGCGGCACTGGTTCGCCTGGCCCAACGCAGCGCTGGCCTGCCTGGAACTGGGCGCGTTCGGCTAGGGCGTGTCGGGCGCATTTCGCCCTGCGCGGCAGGCGAAGGGGAGTGCCTGGGCGAGAGAAAGTAAATCCCCTCTCCCAACGCTGTGGGCGAGGGGATTTAGGGGTGAGGGAAGCTTGTGCGTAACGCCCGGTAAAACAACGTTTCTCAGATAACGTCTCACCGTTCGGCCCGCAGCGCCGACACATCCCACACGCGCACTATGCCGTCCAGCCCGCCGGTGACAATGCGTTCTCCGTCTGGCGACCAGCTCACCGCCCGTACATCGCCCCCGTGCGCCCCCAGGTCGGCCCAGGGCTTGCCATCTGCCGCGTGCCACAGGCGCACGCTGCCGTCGCGCCCGCCGGTCACCAGCGCCGCGCCATCGGGCGACCAGGCCAGCGCGGTGACGTATTGATCCAGGCCCTGGATGGTGACCACCGCCTTTGCCTTGTCCGGCCCGGCGCTGAGGTCCCACAGGCGCACCGTCTTATCCCAGCTTGCCGAAGCCAGGAATGGCCCATCCGGCGACCAGGCCAGCGCGGTGAGACTGTCTTCGTGATCGTCGAGCGCCGCCAGCAGGTCGCCGCTGGCGGCGTCCCACAGGCGGAGAGTCATATCGGCGCTGGCGCTGGCGATGATCGCCCCGTCCGGTGACCAGGCTACCGCCGTCACGCTGGCGGTGTGTCCGTTCGCTTCGCGCATTACCTGCGGCGCGAAGGGATCGCCGAAATTCCGCGCCATCAGCGCTTCATACTGGGCCGGCTCCAGTTCGGGGATCAGCAGATAGTGCCCCGCGGCGATCGCTTCTGCCAGCCCCGCTGCGCCGAGCGTTTTCAGTTCATCGAGGATAGCGGCGTCGGGCAGGGCGCTGAGGCGCTGCACGGTCGCATCGTCCCGAGGCACGATGAACAGGTAGAAGCCGTTGCGATCCAGCCGGTTGACCGGCACATATTCGCCTGCCTGCCGGGCGATCTGTTGCAGGCGCAGGGTGCGCACGGCCTGGAGCAAATCAGCATCGGGACGGGTCTCCATTTCGCGCACGGTCTCTTCGGCGCGGGCGCGTCCGTCCAACGCGGCCAGGAACGCACTGTTTTCAAGCAAGCCTGCCAGCCGCAGCGCCTGCGCCTCGTCCAGCGCGGCCAGTTCGGTAGCGAGCGCCTCGTCACCATCCACGCGGAAGCTGAGGCTGTGCGGCCAGTCGGCCAACGCCGTATCGAGATCGCGCACGCCCAGCCCCTCAACCGCCATCACGTCGAACTGATGCGCCCCAAGCTGACGCAGCGCGGGCATTACCCCCTCGTCGGTGAGTGTCAGCGCCAGGCGCAGGCGGGTTGGTTCATCCAGTTCGGCCAGGCGCGCGTCGAGGTCGGCGTCGCCGGTGGTAATGCTCAACATCACCTGGGCGTCGCGCAAACGCCCAACCAGACGCAGCACACCGGCGTCTTCGTGGGCGTTGAATGCGCCCAGGGTATCTACAGCGGCATCGTATTGCTGAAGCGCCGCCAGGAAGTCCGGGTCTTGCAGTCTGGCGGCGATCTGCTCGCCATTGGCCACACTCAGACTCACCGCATAGTCGCCTTCCAGGTTGGCCAGGGTGGCGATGAAGTCGTCGTTGACTGTGGCAGTCGTCGTCTCGCCGCTGGCCGTGGTGATCACGATCACCGGCTCGGCGTCCTGCAGGCTGCGCACGGTGCGAATCAAGTCGGCATCGTCGCGCGCTTCGGTGGCAGCGATGGTCGTCTCGGCTGCTTCTAACTCGTCGAGGACGGCGAGCACAGCCGGATCGTCGCGTAGCCTGAGCAGTTGCGCGATCTGCGCATTGGGCAGAGCGGCCAGGTCGGCATCGAGCGCGGGGTCGCCGGTGTGCAACGTCAGGCGATAGCCGTGTACGTCGGTCGCCAGCAACGTCTGTACCAGATCGGCTTCGGCAAACGACACCAACAGTTGATAGTCTGTCTGCCGCAGGCGGGCGGCCAGATCGGTCAGCGGCTCGGCGGCGAGATCGGCCAGCGTCTTCTCCGCGGCTTCCAGCGTGTTGATACTGCGGATCAGGGCGCGATCGCTCACCTGCAAGGTCACGGCCAGCACGCGCGTCGTGCCGAGCGCCGTCAGCGCCTGGCCGCTGGGGACATCCCACAGGCGTATGTTGTCGTCGGCTCCTCCGGACACAAGCTGTGTCCCGTCGGGCGACCAGGCGACGGCGAAGACCCAGTCGGTGTGTCCGGTGAGCACAGTCAGCGGCTGACGGCTGGCGACATCCCAGACGCGCACTGTATCATCCAGGCTCGCGCTCGCCAGACGATCTCCTTGCGGCGACCAGGCCAGCGCGCGCACCGCTTCTGTGTGCCCCTCCAGCGCTCCCACCGGGCGCAGATCGGCGTCGTAGAGCCAGATGCGCGCGCCATCGGCGATTGCCAACCGCGTCCCGTCGGGCGACCAGGCCACAGCCAGCGGCTCAGCGACCGCCAGGCGCACGGCCTCGTAAGAAGAACGTCCCTGGCCGGCGGGAGAATCCGGCGCGGGCGTGAAAGGTTGTGGCGGGCCGCCTGCGCGAGAACCGCCATCATCTCCGCACGCGGCCAGGATGAACATCCCCAGCACCAGCACGATCAGCCAGTATCCCCGACACCGGCTCCGACAGCGCAACGATCGGCTCATGGGTCTCACATCCTGTGTTACACTTGCCGTTGACACTCCGCCTATGATAGCACACCCTGGCATACGAGCGGGATACCATGAGCGAAGATGATGATTTCTGGGCCTATCTCGACCGGCTGGTTGCCGAAAGCCAGATCGTGATTGAACGGCAGCGCGGCGCGGCGCACCCCGACTATCCCGACATGATCTACCCCCTGCACTACGGCTACCTCACAGGTACAGCGGCAATGGATGGCGACGAAGTGGACGTGTGGGTCGGGTCGGGCGACGCGGCCCAGGTGAGCGCCGTGCTGGTGACGGTTGACCTGCTCAAGCGCGATACCGAGGTCAAGGTGATGCTGGGCTGTACACCTGCCGAACAGCAGCAGGCGCTGGCCTTTCTCAACAGCGGCGGCCTGCTACGGGCCTGGCTTGTCCCGCGCCCACCCGGCAAGGACTGAGCGCGCGCCCTTCCCCTTTGAGGACAGCTCGCTATAATGATGCGCGCTCTGCGGTGACTTTCACCTGTGCGGCTAAGAGGCGTGCTTGCCACGCGGCGTCCATGACTGTGAGGGGTGCTCATGAGCCTGTCCAGGCGATGGGGGCGTGCGCTGATCATCGGTCTTTTCTTCTTCCTGTTGGCGGGGATCGCCATGTCCCCCCTGACGGCGCACCTCAATTCGCGCGTGCCCGGCGCTCCGCCAGAGTCCGGGCGCGTGCTGGACTACTATCACTTCCACTGGAATTTGTGGTGGCTGCGCCATGCCCTGCTGACTGGCCAGAACCTCTGGTATACAGATATGGTGCTGGCCCCCTTCACGCACAACCTCACCTATCACTCGCTGACGGCTTCCATGTTGCCGTTCTACCTGGTGCTCGAACCGTTGCTGGGGCACCTGCGCGCAGCCAACGGGATCATCTGGATCAGCCTGGCGCTGACCGGTGCGCTGATGGCGGCTTTTTTGCGCTGGCGGGGCATTGGCTGGCCGGTGGCGCTGGCGGGCGGGATCGCGCTGGCCTTCTCGCCCTACATGCTCGATCACGCGGGGAGCGGTCATCTGAACCTGCTGACAGCCTGGTGGCTGCCCATCGTCCTGTTCGCCTGGGAGAAGACCGTCCGCACACACCGCCTCCGCTGGGCGATCCTCACCGGCCTGGTGCTGTGGGGCATGTGGTTCACCGACACGTTGATCGTCTTCTGGGGCGGGCTGCTGCTCGGCCCCTGGGCGATCTACGCCCTGCTGCGCGAACGGGACTGGCGAGGGCGCGCCCGTCTGGTGGGGTTGGGTGCGCTGGCGCTGGCGCTGACGGTGACGCTCTCGTGGTTTCTGGGGCCGCTCCAGCCAACGCTCGACTTCGATACCAGTCAGTTGCCGCCCGCAAGGCTGCTCACCTTGCGCTACTATTCGCTGGCCTTCGATTCGCTCTACCTGCCGCGCCTGGGCAGCGTTCAGAAGGTCGGCACAGAGCACGACGAAACGCTCGGCCTGACGGTGGTGGTGTTGAGCGTCGTCGGGTTGTTTGTGCGCACCCGCAACCGCAAGCGCTGGTTCTGGTTGCTGGCGGCGCTGCCCGCGCTGATCCTGACCCTGGGGCCGGATGTAGACGTGCTGGGCGTGCGCGTGCCGTTGCCCTTCCGCCTGATTCATGAGGCATTCGGCGGGCAGATGCGCACGCCGATTCGCTTTCTGCCGCCAGCGACCGCCGCGCTGGTGATCTATCTGGCGCACACCTGGGACGACTGGCTGCGCGAGCGCCCGCGCCTGCCGCGTCGGGTCATCGTCACCGGCGCGATAGCTTTTCTGCTCTTCGACTACGGCGTCTTCGCGCCTTTCCCTACGCTGCCCGCGCTCGAACCGTATCAGTTCCACTGGACGATGCGCCAGGAGCACTACCCGGACTACGATTACGTGGTGCTCGACGTGCCCTCAGGCCCATTCACCGGCTGGCGCGATGTGGGCAGTCACCCGGAGGCGATGGTCTACGGGATCACGCACGAGAAGCGCCAGGTGAGCGGTCTGCTCTCGCGCATCCCCATTGATCAGCACCTGTTCTACGAGCAAAACCCGTTGCTGGGCTGGCTGACCGGTTCGCGCCCACTCGATGCCAGCGCTGCCGCCAGCGACCTCAAGCGCTTCGTGCAGACCTGGCCCATCGGCTACATCGTGGTACACCTGGACTGGCTGGAACCGGCGCGGGCGCAGGAAGTGCTGGCCTTCTTCAACGCACAGGACAGCGTCTGTCCGGTGACGGTGGAACGCGACGCCGTGCTCTATCGTTCTATCAGCCATCCCAAAGGCTGCCCGCCGCGCACCCCTCCGCAGACCGCGCCCGGCCAATATACCCTCGCCCTGGGCGAGCCGACTTCCGCCGCGCTCATGCCGGATGCGCCCTTTGTCGGCTATGGCTGGTACCCGCCCGAAGATATCGGCGGCGAACGCGCCCGCTGGACAGGGGCTTCCTCCGAAACGCTGCTCTACGCCGACCTGCCGCCCGGCAGCGCCTATACCATCACGCTGCGCGCTGTGGCTTTTCATCAGCCGCGGACGGTGCGCGTGGTGGTGGGCAATGTGGCAGACAGGCAGCTCTACACCGAGCGCCCCGGATCGCTCACCATCGAGCCGGGCGCGTGGCACGAATACACCGTGACCGTCTCGGTGGAACTGGTCAACGCCGTGGAGGGACGGCTGGCGATCTCGCTGGCGGCGGACGGGACGCTCTCAGCGGCACAGGTCGGTCAGTCGGATGACGCCCGCCCCCTCGCCGTGGCCTACGACTGGGTGCGCTTCGAGGCGGTGCCGGGCGAGTGACCGCCGCTCACCCTTCAAACCATTTCTTAACCCACTTTGCAGAACCGGTCGGCTGGCGTATAGTGAGTAGACCGATGCACAGCGGTTTGAAAGGGGGAGACCGTGTCTGACAAACCAGCCAATGGCACCAAACGGCGTCCCTTCGGGGGACTGACTACCCTGCTGGCGTTGATCGCGGTGATCCTGGCCCTCTATGCGCTCTATGCGGCACACCGCGACGAGTCCGGGCAGGCTCCCGCGCTCGATCTCAGTGACGGCGTGACCGCCGCGGAAGCGGCGTTGATCCTGGAGCGAGCCAACGATGCCACCAACTTCAGCGGCAACCTGTTGAGTTTCCTGGAAGTCTCCATGGCGGCGATCAGCCTGGCGCTGGTCGTGGGCGCGTGGATGCTGCGCAGCATGATCCTGGATCAGGTCGAGGAGTCGCGCGCCCTCAGCGACCGCATCGAGGCAACGCTGGCCGCCTATGAGACGCGCTTTGCGGCGTTGCAGGCCACCGTTGAGCGCGAAGTGGCCGTGCTCTCGCTGCAACTGCTGGCCGAGCAGCAGGTACGGGCGCACAACAACGATACGGCCATTGCTACCCTGCAACGCGCGCTCGCCATTGACGAGACCGATCACGCCACCAACTACCTGCTCGGCTACCTCTACACTCAGCGCAAAGAGCTTGATCTGGCCATTGAGCACTTGCAGCGCGCCCTGGACAAAGAACCCGACTTCACGCCGGCCATCGCCGCGCTGGGGTTGGCTCTGCGCCGCAAGGGCGATGGCCTGACTGCGCCCGACCAGCAAGCCGAGCGTCGGCATTTGTGGGAACAGGCCGAGGCCCGTCTGAAGGAAGCGCTGGCCCGCGACCCGCGCCTGACCGACGCCGAAGGCGAATCGTACTACGGGACGTTGGGCGGGCTATATCGGCGGCAGGATCGCCTGTATGCTGCGCTCGACGCTTATGAGCGCGCGCATCAGGTCACGCCGCATTCGTCCTACCCGCTGATCAACCTGGCGTCGCTGCACAAGCGCCTGGGCAACGACGCCGAGGCCGAGCGCTACTTCCGCGAGGTGGTGCAGCGCGCCCTGTGGCAACTCGACGACGACCCGCGCGACAACTGGACGCGCTGCGACCTGGCTCAGGCGTATCTGGTGCTCGGTCAGCACGAGGCGGCCTTCCAGCATTTCGCGCGGGTGCTGGATCAGGGCGCTGAGCCGGGAATGCTGGAGACCGTGCGCAGCGGGCTGGCCTTCCTGCGCGAGTCGCCTACGCCCATCCCGTACCTGGACGACCTGATCGCCCGCATAGATGGGGCGCTCGCTCGCTGGTCGGGGGAACAGGCTCTGTGAGTGGTCTATCTCCTGATCCGACCCTGGCGCTGGTGCTGCGCCTGGCCTTCGGTCAACCCGTTCATGCCACGCCGGTGCCGGTCGCCGCGGGCGCGAGCGACACCGGGCAGGTCTTCGCCCTGCACGGTCTGCACACCCCTGCGCAGGTGATTCTGCGCCGCTATCTGCCGGGGCGTCAGGCGCAGGCGCTGCGCGCCTTCCACGTGATGCGCGCGTTGAGAGCGCTCCATTTCCCTGTGCCGCAAGTGTATTATCTGGGCTGGCACTGGCACGGCGACGATACCCTGTTGCTGGCCGAGTGGGTGCCAGGCAAACGGGTCGCCGGGCAGCCCTATGCCTTCTTTGCGCGAGTGGGCGAGGACTTCGCCCACACCCTGGCCCGTCTGCACGCCCTGCCCTGGGACGCGCTACAAGACCTGCCGATGACACCCCTGCGCTACGCCTTCGGCGAGCTATCTCGCCTGGTGCGCCGCCTGGAAACATGGGAATTGCAGGAGATTCTCGACTGGCTGGAGGGGCATCTCGACAGCATCGAGGAATTGCCGCGCGTCATCGTGCACGGCAGCTATTCGCTAGAATGCGTCGTCGCGCAGCCACCGCAGATCGTGGCCATCGAGGGGTGGGAGCACACCGTCATCGCCGACCCACGCTTCGACATAGGTTTTGCCAGCGCCATGCTCGGCGCGTATGGCGTGCCGCTGAGCGATCAGTTTCTGGAGGCCTATCAGGCAGCCGCCGGCCCGCTGCCCGATCTGCCTTTCTGGGAAGTTTTCAGCGCGCTGCGCCTGCTGGCGCGGGTAGCGCGCAGCCTGTCTACGCTGCGCGCCGAGCAGCGCGAGCGCTTCCTGGCGCAGGCATTCCCCTACTGGCAGGGCCTGCTGGCACTGGTCGAAGCCCGAACGGGGTTGCACCTGCTTTGGCCGCGTCAGCGCTGAGGGGGTAGAATCCCGCGCCATGACAGTGGCCCGACACGACTGGAATGACGATCGTCGTTGATACGAAAGGACTTTCCCGACACCCATGGATAACCGCATTCGCAAGATGGCTTACGTCTTGCTCCACTACTCGACAGCGACGCAGCCGGGCGAGCGCGTGCTGATCCGCAGCACCAGCCCCGCCGGTGAGCCGCTGTGCCAGGCACTCTATGAAGAAGCATTGCGCATGGGCGCGCGGCCCGTCGTCTACATACACATGAGCCAGGAGAACGCGCTGGCGCTGGAAACGACCGACGATCCGGCGCTGCTGGCCGATGTCAACCCCATGCTCAAGCTGATGTACGACGAAGCGCCGGTGATTATCCGCATCGAGGCGGAGGAGAACACTCGCGACCGCAATGCTTACCCGCTCGACAAGCAGAGCGCCCGCGCCAAAGCCCTGGCTGCCCTGATCAACGTTCAGATGCGGCGCGAGGCCGCTGGCGAGTTACGCCGCTGCACCACGCAGTTCCCCACCTTCGGCTATGCGCAGAACGCCGGTATGTCGCTGCGCCAGTACGAGGATTTCCTCTTCGGCGCGTGCAAGCTCAACCTGGATGATCCGGTCACGGCCTGGAAAGGATTCTACGAGGCGCAGGAACGGTTGGTCGCCTGGCTGAAGGGCAAGAAGCGTCTGCACGTGCGCGGCGACAATATTGACCTGCAGATGAGCATCGAGGGGCGGCTCTTCAAGAACGCGGGCGGTAAGGAGAACTTCCCCGACGGTGAAATTTTCACCGGCCCCGTCGAAGATAGCGTCAATGGCTGGGTGCGCTTCACCTATCCGGCCTACTATCGCGGCAACGAGGTCAAGGGCATCGAGCTGGAATTCCGCGATGGGCTGGTGGTGAAGGCGCGCGCAGAGTCCAACGAGGACTTCCTGCTCAGCGTGCTGGATAGTGACCCTGGCGCGCGTCGCCTGGGCGAGTTCGCTATCGGCACCAACTGGGATATTCAGCAGTTCACCGGCTCGATCCTCTTCGACGAGAAGATCGGCGGGACGGTGCACATGGCCGTCGGGCAGGGCTATGGCGAGACGGGCAGCGTCAACACGTCCGAAGTGCACTGGGACATGATCTGCGACATGCGCCAGGGCGGTGAGATCGTGGTAGACGGGACGCTGTTCTACAAAGATGGGCAGTTCCTGATCGGCTGAGCGGCAGGGCGCAGCGCATACAGAAAAACCCCGGTGCTTGGCCGGGGTTTTTTGCGTGCTCCTCAGGTAGGATTCGAACCTACAACCCTCCGGTTAACAGCCGGATGCTCTGCCGTTGAGCTACTGAGGAAGGCGATTGAAAGATTACCAGACTCGCGGGGGACTGTCAAGACAAAAATCGCCTGGCGCAAGGGTAATCGCATCAAAACCAGCCAGCAGAACCATGGGCAGAAGTAAGCTCAGAGAAGCGTCGTGTGATCTTCTGGTTGACCTCACCCCCGCTCGGCGCTGGCGAGCCGAGCGTAGCGAGGCTGGGGGTGAGGTAAAGCGGCAAGCGGTTTGATGCAATCCCCCATCGCCTGGCGCAAGGACGATCTGAACGGCGCACACAAGGCACTTTTTGCCTGTGCCAATCTGCGCAGTAAGATCGAGCGCCAGACCGACGGCGAACCCGTATAGAGGGGGGAGGGTATCATGGCCACAGCGTTGTCCGTGCGCCGGGTCGAGAACAAAGCCGACTTCCAGGCATTTCTCACGTTTCCGTGGATCGTCTATCGCGGCGATCCCTACTGGGTGCCGCCGCTGCTCTCCCTGCAGCGGCACAAGCTCGACAAAAGAAAAGGAGCCGCCTGGGAATACATGGAGGGCGACTATTTCGTCGCCTGGCGCGGGGATCAACCTGTCGGCACCATCGCCGCCTTTATCAATCACCGGCACAACGAATACTGGAACGAGAATATCGGCTTCTTCGGCATGTTCGAGGCTCTGGACGACGCCGAAGCGGTGCGCGCCCTGCTGGAGACGGCGGCGGACTATGTGGCAGGCAAGGGCGCGACGGCCCTGCGCGGCCCGGCCAGCTTCTCCACCAACGCTGAGTGCGGCGTGCTGATCGAAGGCTTCGACGACCCGCCGGTGCTGCTGTATCCCTACAACCCGCCGTACTATCAGCGCCTGATCGAAGCGACGCCCGGCTTCGCCAGGGTGATGGATCTGCTGGCCTATTACATCACCTTCGAGGCGGCCAGTCAGTCGCCCAAGCTGGAAAAGCTCTTCCGCATCACCGAGCAGAACAACGCCCGGCGCGGTATCACCGTGCGCCCCGTAGACCGGACGCGCCTTGCTGAAGAATTCGTGCTGCTCAAGGACATCTACAACCGCGCCTGGAGCCGCAACTGGGGCTTCGTGCCCTTCTCCGAGCGCGAACTGGACGAGATGGTGCACGACATCGGTCAGTTCTTCGATCCGCGTATGGGCTTCTTCGCCGAGGTAGACGGGCGACCGGTTGCCTTTCTGCTGGCCTTGCCGGACATGAATCAGGCGCTGCATCGTGCCTACCCGCGCCCCGGCAAGCCGGAATTCATCAGCCTGCTGCAATTGCTGTGGCATTGGAAGATTCGTTCCAAGATCACGCGCGTGCGCATCATGTTGATGGGCGTGGAAGAGGGCTACCGGGGCATCGGCGTCGAGGCGGCAATGTTCATGCGCGCCTATCAAACGGGCGCAGAACTGGGCATACACAACGCCGACGGCGGCTGGGTGCTGGAAACCAACACGCCCATGAGCCGCCTGGTAGAGTCCATGAACGGGCGCGCGTACAAACGCTGGCGGTGGTACGAGCGCGCGCTGACATCTGCACCAGAGGGAGAAACCCAGGCATGAGCCTTCCCGTCGAAGTACGCCCTGTGCGCAGCAAGTCCGAGCTGGAAACGCTGATTACTTTCCCCTGGACGCTCTACAAAGACGATCCCTGCTGGGTGCCGCCATTGCTTTCCATGCAGCGCCACAAATTCGACCGGCACAAGAATCCCACCTGGCAACACCTGGAAGGGGAATACTTCATTGCCTGGCGCGGCGCTCAGCCAGTGGGCACGGTGGCGGCGTTCATCAATCACCGGCACAACGAATTCCACGGGGAGAATCGCGGCTTCTTCGGAGCCTTCGAGGTCTACGATGATCAGGAAGTCGCCCAGGCGTTGCTGACAACTGCGGCGGAGTACGTGCGGGCGAAAGGAGCAACAGCCCTGCGCGGCCCCGCTACCTTTTCCACCAACGAGGAATGCGGCGTGCTGATCGAGGGTTTCGACGATCCGCCGCTGGTGCTCTATCCCTACAATCCGCCCTACTACGCCCGTCTGATCGAAGGGGCGGGCTTCGGCAAGGTGATGGACATCTCCAGCTACTATTTCACGCTGGAAGCGGCGCAGGTCTCCGAAAAGGTGCAGAAGATGCTGCGCGTGGTGCGTAAGAACAACGAACGGCGCGGCATCGTCGTTCGCCCGCCCGATCAGCGCCGCCTGAAGCAGGAATTTGCCATTCTCAAGGACATCTACAATCAAGCCTGGGAGAAGAACTGGGGCTTTGTGCCCTTCTCCGACGCCGAACTGGACGACCTGGTGGCCAACCTGGGCACATTCTACGATCAGCGCATTGCCGTCTTCGCCGAGGTCAAAGGGCAACCGGCAGGTTTTCTGCTGGGGTTGCCGGACATGAATCAGATATTGCGCATCGCCTGCCCGCGCCCCGGCAAGCCGGAACTGCTGACCAAGCTGCAAGTGCTGTGGCACTGGAAGCTCCGCCCCAAGATCAACCGCATTCGCATCCCCTTGATGGGCGTACGGGCCGAGTTCCGCGGGATCGGTGTGGAAGCAGCCATGTTCGCCGACCTGTACGAGCGGGCGCTGACCTTTGCGCCACAGGCCGGCTGGACAGCGGCAGACGGCGGCTGGGTGCTGGAGACCAACGAGCCAATGCATCGCCTGTGCGAGATGTTCAACGGCGTCATCTACAAACGCTTCCGTTTCTACGAGCAGGCGTTGGGGGAGCCGTGATCAGTGGCCAGGGCGGGCAAGCGCTGGAGGTTCTCGTTCTGTCGGCTGGCAGGGCGAGAGTGAAGGGGCCTGTCAACCGCTCTCTCGGCGAGGGTGCATGCAAAGGCTGTCAGCGACTTTGCCCCACCCGATGGCCCTCATCCCCCGGCCCATACAGCTGCGGGAGAAGGGGAGCGCTCGCGCGACAGACAGTCAGTCCCCTCGCCCCGCGACGCAGTCGCGAGGGCGAGGGGATGCAGGGGTGAGGGGCAGCAGACTGCTGCACATCGCTTGTCAGATTTTGCACGCACTCCTCAGCGAAGCTGCACCACTGTGATGGTGAACGCTCCACTGCTCCCTGTCCCGCCAGTCAGCGCGTTGAAGCGCAAGCGCCGGTAATCGCCGCGCAGATCGTAGACGGCGCTGTAAAGGTGATCATCGGCGTAGGCGGGCGGCTCGGCGCTCAGGTTCAGCGCTTCCAGAGCGGACACGCCGTCTATCGCCAGGGCCGGGGCCAGGGCGGGCACGCCCCTCCCCGTCTGATCGAAGCGGTAGAACGTGTCTATCCCCGCGCCGTCGGCCAGAGTTCCGCTCCCCTCGAAGACCAGCCGCACGCGCCCATAATAGCGATACTGCGTCTGCACCGGCTCGCTACTCTCCAGCGGCAGGCTGAGCGTCTCCACCAGCGGATCGCCGTAATCGGGGATGCGATCAAGCGGGTTGCCCCCCTCGTTGGTGGACGAGACCAGCACAATGGCGATCAGCACCGGCAGCGCCGAGCCGATGAGCAGGGCCAGGGTGCTGGCGGCGCGCTGCCAGGGATGTTGATTCTCTCCGTCGCTCCGACTCACGCTATGTTCCTTCGCGGTCAGGTTTTCGCAAGGCGACTATAGCATAGGCGCTCCCCCGCGACAAAGTCACGAGGGCGAGGAGAAGATACTTCACGAAAGTTCATGCCAATCGCTAGGGCCTGTCTTTGGGTTTGGTCTGCCCTGGAGGTTGGCCCTGGTTGCCTACGCCCGGATGTGTCCCGCCCTGCCCTGGCGGATTGTCGCCCAGGCCAGGGGTCGGCCCGTGCCCTGGCGGGGTGCGGGTAGGCGTGCCCGCCCCCGGACGCCCCTTGACCGGCGTGCCGGTGAGCGTGCCCGTCGGGGTGACCGTCGCGGTCGGCGTGACTGTCGCCGTTGCGGTAGGCGTGAGGGTCGCCGTCGGTGTTGGAGTCTCGGTGGGCGTGGGAGTAGGCGTCGGCGTGTCCGTCGGCGTGGGCGATGGGGTGGCCGTGAAGGTCGCCGTCGGTGTTGGAGTCTCGGTGGGGGTGGGAGTAGGCGTCGGCGTATAGTCCGGGCGGAAATCCGGCACGCTGCCCTCGGCGACCAGGCGTTCCTGCACGGTCAGGTTACGACGTTGCGCCGCGCCAAGCTGCTGGAAGGCGTCGAAGGGGGCCAGCGTTTCGGCGCGCGCGATGAGGGCGGTCTGCTGCTGCGTCAGCGTTGCGATGCGCCCGTCCAGGTGTGCGCGATCCCCGTATCCCCGCGCCAGCAGATCAAGCGTGCGTTCCAGATGGGCAGAGGCGTCGAACAGCACAGGGGGGTATACCCGCCGCTGCGCCAGCAGGCGCTCGAACTCGTCGAGCCGCCGTTCGGCGAAGCGCACACGCAGGGCCGGTTCGCTCTGCGCCGAGACCAACGCCAAACGGGCACCCTCAATGGCGCGTTTCACGGAGTAGAGGCGGTCGCCGGGCAGGCTATCGGCGGAAGCCTGGGCCACGCCGAACAGCCCTATCAACAACACCAGCGCCAGCACCGCCGCGACGCGCAGCGCGGGCAACAACCGCCGACGGAAGAGCGCGCCTTGGACGGGGCGGCCTGTCTGCGCGGCGACCTGTGCCCGCAGACGGGCCTCGATGCGCGCCTGCGCCTGCGGAGACAGGCGCACCAGCGGGGCCTGGGCCAGGCGTTGCGCAGCCTGCACCAATGGATCGTCAGCGGCGTCGCTGACCGCGCGCGTGCCCGGCGGAACGGCCCGATCGAGGCGTTCCAGCCATGTTTCCAGGTCGCGTTCTTCGTCGTGTCCCATCACGACCGCCCTCGCAGATGGTGGCGATCTTGCTTGTTGGTGCCCAGCAGCTCGGCCAGCTTCTTCAGCGCGCGATGCTGGGCGACGGCTACCGCCCGCTCACTCTTGCCCAGGATGTGGGCGACTTCCTCATGACTCTTGCGTTCCACAAAGCGCAGCAACAGGATAGTCTGTTGTTCGTCGTTGAGTTGTTGCAGGGCGGCGCGCAGGGTATCGAACTCTTCTTGCTGGGCCAGGTCGAATTCCAATGCCGACGCGACATCAGCGGCAGAGCCTTCGTCGAGCACGTCTGTGGCGGAGCGCGCCTGCTGGCGGAAGTAGTCGGCCACGCGGGCAGCGGCAATGCGGTAGAGCCAGGCTTCGAAGGGCGCGCCCGTATCGCGGTAGGTGGGCAATCCTTCCACCATGCGCAGGAAGACTTCCGCGGTCAGGTCTTCGACGGCAACATCGTCTGGCACGCGGTAGGCGATGTAGCGCGCGATCGCATCCACGTGGCGACGATAGAGAGCGGCCATGGCATCACCATCTCCGCGCTGAGCGCGCGCAATTAGCTGTTGCTCCGACGTACCAGTCATGCCAGGTCTGAGTGCTGTCTGCTAGAGAATGCCCGACCCTTACTATAACCCATGTGGTACGCCCGCAACACTGCCCTGTGGTACCTGTCTGCACGACCCATTCTGCGCTCACGAAAGCATCCCCTGGAGCAGGAAATAGGCGGGGGGCTGGAAACGCTGCATACGGATGGCCAGCCCCCCTGGCATTGAGTTGGTTATCCGCCCCCCGCCTGCCCACAACTACGGTTTGCCCTTGCCTTTGTCTTTGTCCTTGTCCTTGGTCTGACCGGGGGCCTGATCGCTCTTGCCCGGAGCGCCATCGCCCTTATCACGCGCGTCGCCGCTGTGCCCCGGAGCCAGGTCACTCTTGCCAGGGCCGGCGTCGGGCGCGGTGGCGGGTTCAACGGTATCGCCTGTGTGGGTTTCTTCGCGATGGCGCTCGTGGGCGCGCACCGAGATCGCCTGACCCGGCGCAAGGGCGCTGGGGTGCACGTCATACTGCTTCTTGATCTCGCCCCAGCCCAGGCCGCTGGCGAACAGGTCGAGCAGCTCCTGAGCCGTCACAGTGCCGTCATAGTCGGCCAGCAGCAGCGCGCGGGCGATCTCGCCGAAGCCATAGCCGTCGCAGTGCCAGCCCATGATCGTGTCGTAATCCACCTCGAAGGACGCGGCCAGCGCCTCGGCGACCGGATGGTTAGGCCGGTCGCAGACAGTGTCGTCCGGCTCCTCTTCGCGGTCGTCGGTGGGGTCGCAGGCGTCGCCGATCCCATCCTCATCGCTATCTTCCTGGTCGGGATTGGTGACCAGCGGGCAGTTGTCTTCGGCATCCGGCACGCCGTCTTCGTCGGTATCTTCGCCGAGATCGCAGGCATCGCCCACACCGTCTTCATCGGCATCAGCCTGATCGGGGTTGGCGATCAGCGGGCAGCTGTCCTCTGCGTCGAGCACGCCGTCCTGATCATCGTCACCATCGCAGACATCCCCCAGGCCGTCCGCGTCGGTATCGGTCTGCTCCGGATTGTAGAGCGCCGGGCAATTGTCCAGATCGTCCGCCACGCCGTCTTCGTCGCTGTCCGGCTCACAGGCGTCGCCTACACCGTCTCCATCGGCATCGGCCTGATCGGGGTTGGCAACCAGCGGGCAGTTGTCCTCTGTGTCGAGCACGCTGTCTTCGTCGTCGTCACCGTCGCAGGCGTCGCCGAAGCCGTCAAAGTCTGTGTCCACCTGATCGGGATTGTAGACAGCGGGGCAGTTGTCCAGTTCGTCGGGCACGCCGTCACTGTCGGAGTCCTCGCCGGTGACCACCGTCAGCGAGATGACCTGAATGGTGTCGCCATCAGGCAGCAACCAGCCGGTGACGATCACGTAGTCGCCCACCTTCAAGGTAGCCGGGCTGAATGCGCCAGCGGGCGCGATGGTGTAGCCGTCAATGATGATAGCTTCCGGCGTGATGCTTTCGACGAATCCTTCGATTTCGATAGGCACATCTAGGGTGTCTTCGCCGCCGTCCTGGGCCTGCGCGGGCAGGGGTGCTTCCACCAGCCCCGCCAGCGCCAGGATTAAGGCAATGGTGGCAATTCCAAGGCGCAAACACGCTTTCATGATCGAACTCCTTCTCAAGCCGTTGTGTGGACGAAAGTCTGGCCGGCCTTTCTATACGCTATACCGCTCCACATCCCACAACATCACCGTGCGGGGGAGCCAGGTAGTACAAAGGCGCTATTGGCGTGGCGAATACATTAAGATGTCGGACAGGAAAGAGAGCAGATGAGGGCGGACATCTGCCCGAAGGCGATCATGGGGCCGGAAGGGTATCCTGATTGGCCTGTACCGTGCGTACCAACCCTTCGATCAGCGCTTCTTTCTGCGCTGCCGACAGGCGCGCCCGCGGGTGCGCCAGCCGATAGGTGCCCGGCGGCATCGAGCCGTTGCGGATGACCGCCTCGATGCGCTCTGAGAGGGTCTTGGGAGGGAAGGAATCAGCGGGATCAATATACTCGTCATCGGTGTGACGATCCCACTCGGAGAAATTAAGCGCCTCGCGCCCTTCCGTCACGTCATACCAGATCACCCACGACGGCGGCGCGATGCGGGCATACCAGGGCCAGACCGTTTCGTTGCTGTGACAATCGAAGCAGGCGGCCTGCGCCAGCGCGCGCGTCTCCGGCGAATCCCAAACCGGCTCGCGACGGACAGGGGGATTTTCACGAGAGACCGGCACAAGCTGGATCGCGCCGAAGAAGATCAGCGCGATGAGGGCGTTGAGAGCCAGGGTGCGCGCCCACCAGCGGCGGGAACGCCCGAAGATAGTGTCGGATACTGATGGCGATCTCACCGCGACTCCTCAGGGAGCAACTGCACACGCTGCGTCAACCGTTCCAGCATAGATTATAGAGAAAAGACCGGTGCAACAGACAGCCGTTTTCGACGGGTGCATTTCAGTTGAGTTCACAAAAAGAGGTAAACTAGTCTGACCTTGACCTAGTTTCTCGGACACAAGAAATGTCGTAGAGTGAAGAGCACAGGAGGGAAGGATGGACAGGCGATATCGTACCTACACCCAAGAGTTCAAGCTGGAAGCGCTGGAGCTGCTGAAGAGCAGTGGCAAGAGTGCGGCGCAGTTGGAGCGCGAGTTGGGGATCACCAAGGGGCTGCTGCTGAAGTGGCGCGACCGGTATCACCACCTGCACCACACCGGGCCGCTCGAACGTGAGCGGCCCCTTACTTTAACGGCCTGAGCGACGGTCGCGAATGGCGCGGCCCGAGAGCGGCGCGCCCAGCAGTGGCCCGAACAGGCAGAAGTCGAACAGACCCGCCGCCAGCGGCACCAGCCCGACGACGGCGATCACGATGCCCGCTGTGTCCTTGACGGCGAGCAATCCCACTGCGATCAGGGCGATCCCTGCCACAATGCGCAACAGACGCCCCGCGGCGCTTGACATGAAACGTGCGAAAGCCATGTGCCCGGCTCCTTTCGTCCGAATACAGCTCAAGCGAACTATCTACCCTGATCTACGGGCGGAAAGGGGCGTTTGGATTGGCCCTGCGCGGGATCGGGATTGCCTTTCCCTCAGTGCAGAGCGCGTTCGTACCAGCGATAGTGCTTGTAATCCTCCCCACCATAGGCGCGCACGATACGATTCATCGGCTCGTTGGTCTCCAGCACCCACCCCGCGTCGGCGTACGTCCAGCCCGTCCGCGCGCTGAGGGCGGGAGCCTGTTCGAAGAAGTGTGCGAACATAGCCGCCTCCACGCCGATCCCCCGGAAATTCTCGCGCACACCCATCAGGGCGATGCGCACCCGCGTGATCTTGGAGCGAATCTTCCAGTGCCAGAAGACCTGCGCCAGCGTCAGCAGGGTGGGCTTGCCTGGGCGCGGATAGGCGGCACGTAGCGGCTGGTTGAGATCGGGGAAGGCGAGCAGAAAGGCCGCCGGTTCGCCGCGCACCTCGGCGAAGAAGGCCAGGCGCGGCTCCAGATATTGCCCCAGGTTGCGGACGAGCGCGTCGAGTTCTGCGTCGGAGAGCGGGACGAAGCCCCAGTTGTCGTCCCAGGCCTGGTTGTAAATCTCCTTGAACAGCGCCAAGTCGCGCCGCATATGGCGCGGGTCGAGCGTGCGCACCGTGATCCCGCGCCGCTCGTTGTTCTTGCGGGTGACGCGCAACGTCTGTTCCAGCTTGGGCGAAGCCGTCCAGTCTTTGAGGGTGACACGGAAGCTGTAGGTATCCATCACCTTGACGAAGCCGGGCGTATTTTCGATCAGGCGCTGCACGTAGGGATAGTTGTAGGGCATGAGGATCACCGGGGGATCGTCGAAGCCCTTGATCAGCAAGCCGCACTCGTCGTTGGTGGAAAAGCTGGCCGGGCCGCGCAGGGCATCGTACCCCCTGGCCGCCACATACTCCGCCGCCGTTTCCAGCAGGGCGGACGCCGCTTCTTGATCGTCGTAGACCTCGAAACAGCCGAAGAAGCCGATATGTTCGCGCTGGAATTCATTGTGCCGGTGATTGATGATCGCCGCGATCGTGCCGACCGGCTCGTCGCCGCGCCAGGCGATGAAGTAATCGCCCTCCATGTGCTGCCACGATCGATTCTTGCGCCGGTCGAGCTTGTGACGCTGCATCCCCACCAGGGGCGGCACCCAATGGGGATCGCCTCGATACAGTCGCCAGGGGAAACGCAGAAACGTCTCACAGTCGGTCTTGCTCTCGACCTTGCGCACGGTCAATGGTGCAGACATGACATCCCCCTCAAGCAGATGAGCTGTGATCAGCGATCAGCTTTCAGTGACTCAGCAGTCAGCGACCAGTATAAACAGATCGGCCTTTTCGCTCCATCCGGTGCGTGTTGCGGGTGCATTTGCGTTTTGGGGCCATGTTTTTGAACCGCGGCGCGCCAACGCCAAATGAGGGTGAGATCAACCAGGGCCGGTCAACCCACCCTCGACCTGAGTTCGTTTCTATGACCTCTGTGCTCTTCGGAAAGCAGACGCTCAGCGCCTGTTTTTACCCTCGGCTGAGCAACAAGACGCTGGCTGGTTTGAAGCCGCCACACCGCGTTTCGCCGAGCGACGGTGCGTACCCGGAATGGGTGGCAGGGGGCAAAGCAACCGGTGGCACTACGACACCTCTTCGTCTGCGGTCGGCCTGCCCAGCAACCGCTTGAGCGCGCCCAGGGCAGTGAACCGACGCATATAGCTCAGGTTCTCCGGCGTGAAGGGGCGCGGTTCGATGCCGAAGACCTCGGTCAGGGCGTTGTGCTCGACCACGTTGTCCACTTTCAGCAAATCGAGCAGGCCCGTGCTCACCGGCGGGTTGGGCAGGGCCAGTTCCATCAGTTTGACCGCCGGACGCAACAGGGGCACAGGCACGTTGACCATCAGGCGGCGTGTCCCCAGCGCGGCCAGCACCCGCTCGACGATCTGCGCATAGGTCAGCACTTCTGGCCCGCCCAGCGCATATTCCTGACCGATGGTCTGCTCGTCGTCCAGGCAGCGCGCCGTCGCCTCGACCACATCGCCCACCCACACCGGCTGGAAGCGAGCTTTCCCATCACCGACAATGGGGAAGATCAACGGCGTCAGTTTGATCAGCCGGGCCTGCACATTGGCGAACTCATCCTGCGGCCCCCAGATCACCGAGGGGCGCAGGGCTGTCCAGTCCAGGCCAGAGGCGGCGACGTATTCCTGCGCCTTGCCCTTGCTGGCCAGGAAGCGATAGGGCAGACGGCTGTCGGCCCCGTTCTGACTCATGTTGATCAGGCGACGCACGCCCGCCGCTTTCGCTGCCTCTACCACGTTAACAGTGCCCTGCGTGTTGATGCGTTCGTAGTCGCCGGGGCGCTTTTCGATGGCCACCGCCACCAGATGCACGACCGCGCTGACCCCTTCCAGCGCAGGGCGCAGCGTTTCGGGCCGCGTGACATCGCCCTGGAAGATCTCGATTTGGTCGCGTATATCGGCCAGGCGCAGGGCAGCTTTGGCCGGACTGTGCACCAGGGCGCGCACTGCCTTACCCTGCGCGACCAGATAGCGAACCAGATTGTTACCCACGTAGCCGGATGCGCCAGTGATCAGTATCATTTTCACCTCTCCAGTGTCTGATTTAAAGTCTAGTGCATTCCACGACGGGCGGCGAATGAGAAGATGATAAGCACCCCCCAAAAGTTTGGGGGTGTTCATGCCTGTACAGACTCCCTGGCTTGTCCTACAATCTGCGCCGGTTGATAATGCAGACAAAAAACAGCCTCGCCAGCCTCCCGCCGGCGATGGCTGATAGGAGAAAGGACAGCGTTGCCCATGGCCACCAGAGAACAGGAAAAATGGTATACGTTGCCTGTGCCTGACACACTGGCGCGCCTGGAGACCAGCGCCGAGGCTGGCCTAAGCGCTTCCCAGGTCGCTGAGCGGCAGGCGCAGTTCGGCAAGAACGAATTGCCCACCGAGAGCCAGACTTCGCTGTGGAAACTGTTGCTCAGTCAGTTCACCGAAGTGATGGTGCTGGTGCTGATCGCGGCGGCCATTATCTCCGTGATCATTGGCGACACCAAGGACGCGGTGGTCATCCTGGCCATTGTGTTGCTGAACGCAACGCTTGGCTTTTTCCAGGAATACCAGGCCGAACAGGCCCTGGCCGCCCTGAGCAGGATGCAGACGCCCATCGTGCGCGTGCGGCGCGACGGCCATGTGCAGGAACTGAGCGCAACCGAGCTGGTGCCTGGCGACATCGTGCTGCTGGAAGCGGGCGATCGCGTGCCCGCCGATGGCCGCCTGGTCGAAGCGGTTAACCTGCAGGTGGACGAGGCGGCGCTCACCGGCGAGTCGCACCCCGCGCTCAAGTCGGTGGAGGCCCTGCCGGACAGCAACCCGCCGCCCTCGGCTGGCGACCGCAGTAATATGCTTTATATGGGCACTGCCGTCACCTATGGGCGCGCCCTGCTGGCCGTGACGGCGACCGGCTTCAAGACCGAACTGGGCACCATCGCGACGTTGTTGCAGCGCGTCGAGAAAGGGCGCACCCCCCTGCAGGAACGCCTGGAGCGCGTCGGCGTTGTCCTGGCTGGCGCGGCGCTGGCCGTCTGCGCCCTGGTCTTTGTGGCGGGGGTGTTGCGCGGCGAAGATGTCGAGGAAATGCTGCTGACGGCGATCAGTCTGGCCGTGGCCGCCATCCCCGAAGGGTTGCCCGCGGTGATCACCATCGCGCTGGCGCTGGGCGCGCGGCGTATGGTGCGCCGCCATGCCCTGATCCGCAAGCTGCCCGCTGTCGAAACGCTCGGCTCGGTGTCGGTGATCTGCACCGATAAGACCGGCACGCTCACACGCAACGAGATGACGGTGACGCTGATCGGCCTGCCAGGGCGCGACGACGTGACGGTGGAGGGCGTCGGCTATACGCCGGTTGGGACGTTCTACGAGGGCAAGCGGCCCATCAATGTGGTGAACGACACGGTGCTGGCCCGCCTGCTAAAAGCCGCTGCGCTGTGCACCGACGCTTTCCTGGAGCAGGTAGAAGGCAACGGGCGCTGGGAAGTAGTGGGCGACACCACCGAGGGCGCTTTGCTGGTCGCTGCCCGCAAGGCGGGCTGGAGCCGCTCGGTGCTGGAAGACGATCTGCCGCGCCGGGCCGAGATTCCCTTCTCGTCCGAGCGTAAGGCCATGACCACCATTCATCAGCCGCGCGGACGCTTTGTCTCCGAACTGTTTGAGCACGCCCCCTATGTGGCCTTCACCAAAGGCGCGCCGGATCAACTCGTTGCCTGGGCGGCCCAGGAAGTCATGCCCGACGGCCCGCGTCCGCTCACGCCCGAACGTCGTCAGGCCTGGAGCGCCAAGATCGAGAGTATGGCCAGCCAGGGATTGCGCGTGATCGGCATCGGCTACCGCCCGCTGCCAGAGATGCCCCAGGACTTGACGCCGGAGGTCGTCGAACGCGACCTGACCCTGCTAGGGCTGATCGGCATTGTGGACCCGCCCCGCCCGGAAGCCAAAGAGGCTGTGCGCGTCGCGGCGCAGGCGGGCATCCGCACGGTGATGATCACCGGCGATCATAAACTGACGGCGACAGCCATCGCCCGGCAGCTTGGTATCATGGGCGAGCACGACCGTGCCCTGACCGGTGTGGAACTCGATCGCATGAGCGACGACGACCTGCAGCGGGTGGCGCTGGAAACCTCGGTCTACGCCCGCGTGTCGCCCGAACACAAGTTGCGCGTGGTCAAGGCGTTGCAGTCGCACGGGCAGATCGTGGCCATGACCGGCGACGGCGTCAACGATGCGCCAGCGCTCAAACAGGCCAATATCGGCGTGGCGATGGGCATCACTGGCACTGATGTCAGCCAGAGTGCCGCCGATATGGTGCTCACCGATGACAACTTCGCCACCATCGTGGCCGCCATCGAAGAAGGGCGTACCATCTACGACAACATCCGCAAGTTCCTGCGCTATCTGCTGAGCACTAACGCCGGCGAGATCGTGGCTATGTTCGCAGCGCTGGTCATGGGGCTGCGCGTGCCGCTGCTGGCCATTCAGATTTTGTGGATCAACCTGGTGACCGATGGCCTGCCCGCCATCGCGTTGGGCTTCGAGCCGAGCGAGCCGGACGTGATGAAGCGCAAGCCGCGCCCGCCGCGCGAAAGTATCTTCGCCCGCGGCGTGGGCCTGCACATTATCTGGGTGGGGGTGTGGATCGGCGTGGTCACATTGATCGGGTTCATGTGGGCGCTCAACCGTCACGGCGGCGAACTGTTCGATCCCAGCGACGAAGCGCTGCACGTAGCGCGGACGGTAGCCTTCACCGTGCTGGCCCTGACGCAGGTATTCGAGGTGTCGGCCATTCACGGCGGCGAGGCGTCCTTCCTGCGCACACCGCTTCACCGCAACAAACTGCTATGGGCTGCGGTCACGCTGACCGCCGTGCTGCAGATGCTGGTGATCTACGTCCCCTTCCTGCAGACCATCTTCGACACCGTCTCGCTGGATGCCACCGAACTGATCGTGTCGTGGTTGCTGGCAGGGTCGCTGTTCCCGGCAGTAGAAGTCGAAAAGTACCTGCGGAGACGGCGCACGCGCCGCGCGGAGTTGTTGGCTGCTGCGCAGGCAACGTCGTGATGGGGGAATATTCCAGCAAACACTGCCGGAATTCGGGGTATCTCTCACCTTAACGGCGAGAGCCATCGCTGAGGCCTACAGAGCGCAGAGGGAAAGACCAGGCAAGGACTCTCTGCGCTCTTCTTTGCGTCCCCAGTGACCCCTGTGGTTCGGAGGTTTTCAAGGCTTCCCAGCTTTTGCCCTTGGCCGGGGTGCATGCAAAGGTTGATAGCGACCTTGCCCCGCCCGATGCCCCTCATCCCCCGGCCCCTTCTCCCGCGCTGCGGGAGAAGGGGAGCGCTCGCACGAAAGACAGTAAGTCCCCTCGCCCCGCGACGCAGTCGCGAGGGAGAGGGGATTGAGAGGTGAGGGGCAGCAGACTGCTGCAAATCGCCTGTCACATCTTGCACCCACCCCTTGACCCGCCCTTGACAACCGAAAGCGCTGTGGCTAAAATCCTAACTGAAAAATATTTTCATTTACTGTCTATCTTTGCCTGTCTTTTTTGCTACGCATTTGGTGAGGTGAACGTTGGCGACCGATTTTGACGCGCTCGCCGATCGTCTGCGCGAGCACGGCCACAAGCTGACACAGCCGCGGCGGGCCATCCTGCAGGTATTGCTGGCCGCGTCCAAGCCGCTCTCGCCCGCCGAGATTCAGGCGCGCGGGCAGGCCTTCTGCGCCGACCTGGGGTTGGTGACGGTCTACCGTACGCTGGAAGTGATGGAGGCGCTGGATGTGGTGCGCCCGGTGCACCTGGCCGACGGCTGTCACGGCTACGCGCTGGCTTCGCCGGGACACACCCATCATGTCGTGTGCGAGCGCTGTCACGCGGTGGTGGAGATTGTGGGCTGCGACCTGGGCGACTTTCTGGATCGCGTGGCACAACGCACGGGCTATGCGATTACCGGTCACTGGTTAGAGATCTCCGGTCTCTGCGCCGAGTGTCAGCGTGCCGACAAAAAGGGATAGGGTCTACACTACAGGAGTGGAGCAATGTCTCATCGCATGCCGATCCTTCGTCGTATCTCCGCCCCAATTCTCTTGACGCTTCTGCTCGCTGTCGTCCTGACGGCCTCGCTGACTGGCATTCCAGTTGCCGCACAGGACAATCGGCTGCAAGTCATGGTTAGTTTCAGTGTGCTGGCCGACGTGGTGCGCAACGTGGCCGGTGACGCTGCCGACGTAGAGACGCTCATCCCACTGGGTGCAAACCCGCACTCCTACGAACCGTCGGCGCAGGACGTGGTACGTCTCAGCGAAGCCGACGCCGTATTCATCATCGGGCTGAACTTCGAAGAGCGCCTGCAAAAGGTGGTATACGAGGCGGCAGAGGGCACGGTCTACGAGCTATGGGGCTGCCTGCCCATCCGCCCAGTGCTGGCTGGCCTGAGTCACGAGCACGAGGGTGAAGACGAACACGCCGAAGACGCTCCGGCCAACGCAACGCCCGCGGGCGGTTCCGGAGTTGCCGGGACCAGCCTGGATGCCCTGTGCGCCGCTCACTGGCAGGCAGTGCGCACCGCCTTTGGGCTGGACGAACTGGCATCACCGGGCGCGGTGACGCGCGACGACGCGGATTACCTGGAAGTGCTGGGCATGGCCGACCCACACGTGTGGACAGACCCGGTCAACGTGGCGCTGTGGACGCTGATGATCCGCGACATGCTCAGCGCAGAAGACCCGGCCAACGCTGCCATCTATGCCGCCAACGCCGAAGCCTATGTCGCACAACTGGTCGCGCTGCACATTGAGTTGGCGGCGCAGTTCGCCACATTGCCTGCCGAGCGCCGCTACCTGATCACCAACCACGAGACTTTTAGCTATCTGGCGGCCCGCTATGGCCTGACCGTGTTGGGTGTGGTGTTACCCGGCGGCGGCACGGCCAATGAGCCATCGGTACAGGAACTGCTGGCGCTGATCGAGACGGTGCGTCAGTACGACGTGCCCGCGGTGTTCACCGAAACGACCGTCAGCGATAGCCTGGCGCAGCAGATTGCCGATGAGACCGGCGCAAAGCTGGTACGGCTCTACACCGGTTCGCTCAGCGAGGCGGGCGGGCCGACGGACAGCTATCTGAACTACATGCGCTACAACGCGGCGCAGATCGTCCAGGCGCTGCGCTGACGATCACAACGCAAAATCGGGCGAGCCAGCGTCTGCCCTTGAGGCTGGCTCGCCATCCGGAGAAGAGGGTGCTCTCATGGCCGACTTTTCGCTGCGAACCCTGCTCAACCGTCAGGCGGAACCTGCCGACTGTGACAGTCCGCTGCCGGTGATGACCGTGCGCGACCTGTCGGCGGGCTATAACGGGCATCAGGCCATCGCTCACATCACTTTTGACGTATTTGCGGGCGAGCGCGTCGGCATTGTCGGGCCGAACGGCGCGGGCAAGTCCACCCTGTTCAAGGCGCTGGTGGGCTTGCTGCCGCACCAGGGCGCGATCTCGATTCAGGGGGCGTCGTGCCGCGACAGTCACGGCATGATCGGCTACGTGCCGCAGTACGAGGCGATTGACTGGCGTTTCCCCGCTACTGTCTGGGACGTGGTGATGATGGGCCGCGCCCGGCAGATCGGCTATATCCTGCCGCCGCGCAAACGCGACCGCGAAGCGGTACGGCAGGCGCTGGAGCGTGTGGGCATGTGGGCGCTGCGCAAACGGCAGATCGGCGAACTGAGCGGCGGGCAGCGGCGGCGCGTCTTCGTGGCGCGGGCGCTGGCGCAGCAGGCCAGTGTGCTGCTGCTCGACGAACCCTTCAGCGGCGTGGACGCCGCCGCCGAAAACGACATTTTCCAGGTGCTCGACGTACTGCGCGAGGAAGGTGTAGCGGTGTTGCTCGCCACGCATAACCTAGTGCAGGCGGCCACGCACTACGACAGGCTGATGTTGCTCAGTGGCGGGCGAATGCTGGCCTATGGCCCGCCCGCAGAGGTCTACACGCCGGACAACCTGGCCGCAACCTTCGGGGAACGCATCGCCCTGTTGCGCGATGGCGATCAATATCTGGTCATTCCCGACCAACCGTGCCATGATCATGACGAGCTCCGACATGTACACGCGCACAGGATGACATAATCACCATGACTCGACCGTTGATTTTGCTCTGCAACGACGATGGAATCGGTTCGCCTGGCCTGGCGGCGTCGGCGGCAGCGCTCGATCCGCTGGGCGACTTGCTGATCGTCGCGCCCAGCGTCCAGCAATCTGGCATGGGGCGCAGCTTCCCCACTTTCAACGATGGCCGCCTGTTCCCGACCACCATCAGCTATCAGGGGCAGACGTGGCCCGCTTACGCTGCCAATGCCTCACCGGCGCAGGCGATCGATCACGCCGTGCTGGAACTGACCGACCGCCTGCCCGCGCTGGCTGTGGTAGGCATCAACTACGGTGAGAATGTCGGCACAGGCGTCACCGGCTCTGGCACGGTGGGCGCGGCGCTAGAGGCAGCTTCGTTCGGCATTCCAGCGCTGGCCGTCTCGCTGGAAGTAGACCCGTCGCTGCACTACAACTACGATGACTCGGTGGACTTTAGCGCGGCGATCTACTTCACGCGCCTGTTCGCCGAGCGCTGGCTGCACGCCGAACGCCCGCCCGAAGTGGACGTGCTGAAAATTGACATTCCCGCCAGCGCCACCCCACAGACTCCTTGGCGGCTGGCCCGGCTGGAGCGCGCTCAGTATTTCGTGCCGCTGCCGCCGCTGCGCCGCCAACTGGGAGACGAGGGGCGCATCGGCTACAAAGTGAACGCGGCAGCCCTGACCGACGAGAACACGGACGCGGCGTTGGTACGGGCGGGCATCGTCGCGGTGACGCCCCTGACGCTGGACATGACCGCGCCGGTCGCGCCGGAGGTCATGCAGCGCCTGTTGGGGCAAGGAGAGGATAGCGGTAGCAATGGCAGGCGAGGGTCTGGCGTTGTGGCTGGCTGACGCCGGCCTGTGGCAAATCCTGATAGCAGCCTGGGACGTGCTGTGGCACAACTTCGACCAGGTCGTGCTCAGCCCGCTGCAATACCCCCTGCTGGCGCGCAGCCTGGCAGCGGCGATCGTGGTGGGGATTGTCAGTGGGGTGCTGGGCACGTACGTGGTGGTGCGCGGCATGGCTTTCTTCGGCGACGCCCTGGCGCATGCCATCCTGCCCGGCGTGGCCTTTGCCTATCAGCGCGCCAACGGGGGGACCGACAACCTGTTCTGGGGCGGGCTGGTGGCAGGCGTGCTCAGCGCTCTGGGCATCGGTTACCTGACGCGCCACGAGAAAATCCGCGAAGACACGGCCATCGGCGTTGTGTTCGCCGCGATGTTCGCGCTGGGCATCGCCATGATCTCGCGCATCAACAACTACGCGGGCGATCTGTCGCATATCCTGTTCGGGCAGATTCTGGGCGTGTCCGAAGGCGACCTGCTGCGCATCATCGGCTTTGGGGCGGCGGTGTTGCTCGTCGTAGCGCTCTTCTTCAAGGAGTTCATGATCATCTCCTTCGATCCGGCGCTGGCCCGCACGCTGCGCTTGCCCACCGAAGCCTTCCGGCTACTGCTGCTGGTGCTGATCGCAGTGACAATCGTCGTCTCGCTGCAGACGGTGGGCATCGCTTTGATGGTCGCCTTGCTGGTGACGCCCGCGGCTACCGCACAATTGGTCAGCAAGCGTCTGTTGCCAATGATGTTTGTGTCGGCCCTGTTCGGTGCAGCGTCGAGCATCATCGGCTTCTATATCTCCTACTACCAGGATATCGCCACCGGCCCGGCCATTGTGCTCACAGCGACGGCGCTGTTCCTGTTCGTCTTCTCTGTGCAGCAGACCCGTCAGGCGATCGCGCAGACCTGGCCGCGGCTGCGAACGATCAGAGAGCGCCTGAAAACCTCGCCCCCTGGCACTCTTTCCCTGCACGGAGACGAAGAGTAGGCGCAGAACCGGGTTCGCTTTCCGCACCTGCGTTCACTGCTGTGTCTTTCTCTGCGCCTTCGGCGTGTCCTGCGGTGAGACATTGTGTCTCGCGCAAATGGGGGGCTATTCAGGTGCGTGCAAAACATGACAGGCCATTTGCTGCAGTCTGTTGCCCCTCACCCCTCAATCCCCTCTCCCTCGTGACTGCGTCGCGGGGCGAGGGGACTTACTGTCTGGCGTGTGGGCGCTCCCCTTCGCCCGCAGCGCGGGAGAAGGGGCCGGGGGATGAGGGCCATCGGCTCAAGATGTGGGGTAATGATAAGCCCCGCGGCGGGGAAGGGGCAAGCCGAGCGAAGCGAGGCTGGGGGTGAGGTAAAGCGGCAAGCGGTTTGATGCAATCCCCCTGAGGGCTATTTGACAGCCCCTGCATTTGGGTGTATCACCACTACCTGTTCAGTTGCCCTTTCCCCGCCTGGGAGTCCTCATCCATGAGCACCAGAGCTGCCCTGACAATGTCGTTCGTCATCTTCATCGCCATCGGCCTGTTGAGCGCGGCACTCGGCCCGGCGTTGCCCGACCTGGCCGACCGCGCCGGGCGTGACCTGGCCACCCTGGGGAGCCTGGTCACCATGGTCTGGAGCGGGACGCTGGTGGCGCAACTGGTGGCGGGCGCGCTCAACGATCGCTGGGGACAGCGTCCGGTGTTGCTGGCGGCGTGTACGCTGGCCACGCTGGGCAGCCTGGGCATCCTGACCCTGCCCAACCTGTGGCTGTTGCTGGCAGCCGGCCTGATCTTTGGCCTGGGCTTCGGTGGGCTGGACATTGGCACCAATCTGTTCATTGCGCAGCGCTTCGCGCACCGCAGCGTGCCCATGCTCAATCTGCTGCACACTTTCTACGGCGTCGGCTCCATCGTCGGCCCGGCCATCGCTGGCCTGACGCTGCGCCTGTGGGATACGGCTCTGCCCGCGCTGGGCGTAGGCGTGCTGATAGTGGTCGCGCCGCTACCGCTCATCCTGCGCCTGGACTCCACCCCGCCCGCCACCGCGCGATCCGCCCGGCGTCAGGCAGCGCCCCCCTTCAGCTATCGCACCCCCTTGCTGTGGACGCTGGGCCTCTTGCTGATGCTGTTTGTGGGGATGGAAGCGGGCATGGGCGCGTGGACAACGGCCTATGTGGATCGCACTACCACGCACGGCAAAGAAGTCGGCGCGCTGATCACGTCGGGCTACTGGTTGGCGCTCACAGTGGGACGGCTGGTGGCCGCGGGCTACGGGGGACGTTTCAGCCCGCAGACCGTGCTGCTGATGTGCATGAGCGGGTTGCTGGCAGGCAGCGGACTGCTGGCAATTGGATCGGGCAGTATGGTACTGACGGCACTGGCCGTGCTGGTGCTCGGTTTCTGGTCGGGACCGCCGTTCCCCACCATGGTTGCCATCACCACTGCAACCTTCCCTCAGGGGCCAGGCAAAGCCACCAGTGTGGTGGTGGCCATGGCCAGCTTCGGCGCAACGACGTTACCCTGGCTGCAGGGAGCTTTGCTCGACCGCGTCAGCGGCCTGGCGATGACCCTGCTGCTTGTGGCCGAGGCTGCGCTGATGCTGGCGATCTTTGCGGGGGTACACGGGCGACACGCCCGGCAGCCAGCGGTTGCAAGCGATTAGGCTCTGTTGCTGTTCGCGCCTGATAAACGGATTAGCGTCTGAGCATCGGGATAATGGCAGCAAGCGCGCGCCACCCTCCGCCTTGCTACGCTCGGCTCGTCTAGTGCAACACGTTCTGCCAGACGGTGTACAGGGCGATCAGGGCGGTCAGGTTGTGCACAGAGTGCCCCTGCTGCAACGCGCGCGGATCGCTGAAGGTGAGCGGATACCAGGTCATGTGAAAGCCGTCATCGCGCAGGCCGCGTCCCGGCAACGTGCTGGCGATCCGCCCGAAGTCCCACAACGGCACCTGATATTCCGCCGCCAGCCGGCGCACAACCTCGTTGATGGCGTCGCTACCTTCCAGTTGATCCGCCTTCGTCCCCAGAACCGGGATCACGCCGCGCTCAATCGAATAGTCCACGATCGCGCGCAGGTATTGCTCGAAGAGCGCCGGCGTATTGGCTTCGTTGGTGCCCAGGCGGATCAGCACCACACTGGGACGATGTAGCCGGAACTCGCAGGCAAGCGGTGTCTCGCCCGGCAGACACCGCGTCGGGTTGGCGAAGGTCGGGTCGAGCACCGACCAGGCATGGTTGCCCGTCCACACTGTCACGCTTTGCCGCCCAAACGAGCCAGCGAAGTAGTCAATCACCGGCTGCAGGTACTGGTAGGGGCCGAGGTCGTAGTCGCCGCTATCGAAGCGCCCCAGGAAGAACGGCAACTCGCTGTTGCAGTCACCGATCTTGGAAAAAGCGCGCGGATTGTTGCCCAGCGTCTGCCCGCGCTCGTAGATTTCGCGCACACGCGGCCCGCCTGCGGTGAACAACCCTGGTAGTTGCAACCACAAAGCCGTATCCGGCGGGAGGATGCCCAGGTCGGGCGTATCGAGCGTCTCCCCTTCCACCACCAGGATAGCGGATTCTTCGGCGGGCGGCACAGCGGCGACCTCCACAGGAGCGGGCGGCAGGGCGAACCCGCCGAGTCTCGTCGTGTCCGGTTGCGCAGCGGGCGGTTCGCTGGCGGGGGACTGCATGGCGGCAGAAACATCCTCCTGCGCCGGGGCCAGACTGTCCTGGTCGGGCGCGCTGAGCGCTGTATCCGGTGCGCTGTTGATCAGTGCTGTCTCCGACGGAGAGGAGATGGTCTGCGCTGCGCCAGCATCCGCTATGATGGGCGGCTGTCCAGCAGACGCCGTCTCTGGCCCAGAGACAGAAGCGGGCGCGGCATCGGCGGCGTGTTCCGGCTCGGAATTCGGCGCGGTCTCAGGCAAAGCGACTGACATAGCAGGGACATTGGCCAAGGAGGCCGCAGGGTATGGTCCACTCGCGGGCAGAATCCCCAGGTCGGCCACAGGCGGTGAAACCGGTTGGAGAGGCACCGACACGCCCATCAAGCCCAGATCAGCCGTGCCGCTGCCCTCCGGGATGATCAGCACCTGACCGGGCACCAGGGTGTCGTTCGCCGTCAGATTGTTGGCGCGCAACAGCGCATCGGGGGTGAGGTTGTAACGCCGGGCGAGCTGTTCCAGCGACTCGCCCTGCGCGACGCGATGGGTGCGCACCCCCGGCGCATAGGTAATCGCCGCGCCAGAGGGGATGATCAGCGTCTGCCCGCTGAGTATCACACTCGCCTCGGTGAGACCGTTGGCGTAGCGCAGCGCCTCAACCGTCACGCCGTAGCGCAAGGCGATGCGGAACAGCGTTTCGCCCGGCTGCACCACATGCGTGGCCGGAGGCGAATTCCCCTGAGCCAACGCGGGCGCGGCCAGAGCAGCCGTCATCACCAAAAATAATATGACGGCAAACGCGAAGCGGCACATTGAGCCTTCCTTCATTAAGACGATCACTCTATACGCCCTTACTATACTTGAGATCGAGCAGGAACGAAACTGGGGGGCGAGCTAGGGGAATTGCATCAAACCGCTTGCCGCTTTACCTCACCCCCAGCCTCGCTACGCTCGGCTCGCCCCCTCTCCGCGTCGGCTTATCATTACCCACATCTTGAGCCGATGGCCCTCAACCCCCGGCCCCTTCTCCCGCGCGGCGGGCACCTGGGCGAGAGACATTAAGTCCCCTCGCCCCGCGACGCAGTCGCGGGGGCGAGGGGATTGAGGGGTGAAGGGCAGCAGGCTGTGTCTGCAAATGGCCCGTCACACTTTGCACGCACTCCGAAACTGGGGGAATAAAAAAGACCGGCTTTCATGCCGGTCTGCGCTACAAGAGGATGGTGGACCTGAGGGGATTCGAACCCCTGACCTCTACAGTGCGATTGTAGCGCTCTCCCAATTGAGCTACAGGCCCGCTGTGCGGACAATTGCGCCTCAGTGTGAGCGAATTGTAGCAGTGGGCCAAAGCGCTGTCAAGGCTGGTGAAGGCGGGGTTGATCGCATCAAATGCGCTTGCCGCTTTACCTCACCCCCAGCCTCGCTACGCTCGGCTTGGAGGCGCGCCAACGCCGAGTGGGGGTGAGGTCAACCGTTCCCGCGCACCCTGCGTCTCGGCGGTTTGAGCTTTGCTCGCAGACGAGATACGCCCGCAGGGTCGCACACCGCGGAGAGGCCGAGCCTCAAATCCCCTGCAGCTCTTCGCCTGGCAAGCCGAATGTGTAGCAGCGCTTCTTGGCGTCCAGCGCGGCGGCGAGCTGGGTGTTGCCGCGCGTGTGCCATGTCTTGAAGATGTCCTTGGCGAAGCTGACAATCAGCTCCAGCGCCAGCGCCTCGAAGTCCGTGCTCTCGATATCGGACTGTTGCCGCGGCCAGCCATAGCCCCAGGCGAACCAGGAGCGATCTTGCAGGATCAAGAAATCGTAGAAAGCGTTGCCCTGGGGGTTGTCGGTCAGGAAGACGGCGATACGGGCGCATGGCTCCTTGAACTGCACCGAGGGGATACGCGCTTCATCGAGCACGTTGGGGCGGGCGAAGCCTAACAGCGGGATGAAGATAATGCTCCAGTCTTCAATGAACATCTGGAACCCTTCCCGGCCACCGCCCGCCGGATGCGCCAGACGGCGATACTTGCCCAGGCCAGGAACTCCAGCCTGCGCGATCTCCGTCAGAGCCTGTTCCAGGGCTGTGAAGAGGCGTGTCGAGAAGTCATGCAACGTCTCTTCCAGAACCGCGCGCGTCTGTTCGCGCTGACGCATCATGGAGTTCAGGATTTCGATGGCTTCCTGACGATCTGCGCTGTCCACCTCTTCCCTCCTGCCAGACCGGGTGCCACTATCCACTCAACGGTAGACCAGAGCCGCCATGCGCGCAAGTGCCCTAAAGTCCCACTGAGAAAGATTCACCGCTGAGGCGCAGAAAGCGCGCAGAGAGACAGCGCCCCACTGACTCTGCCTGCTCCGCGGCATCCTCTGTGCCCCTTGTCCCCAGAAGAGAACACCCTGAAGTGCTCTGCCAGAGGCTACCCGTGCCGTTGCATGAAGCGCTGAATCCGCTCCAACGCCTCCTCGATTTTCTCATAGGCCGTGGCATAGCAGGCCCGTACAAATCCCGCGCCCGATGCCCCGAACGCTGAGCCTGGAATGACCGCCACCCGTTCTTCGCGCAGCAGCGCTTCGGCGAAGACCTCTTCGTCCAGCCCGGAAGCGCTGACGTTGGGAAAGGCGTAGAAAGCGCCGCGCGGCTCGAAGCACCGCAGCCCCAGCGAGTTGAAGCCGTCCACCATTAGGCGGCGACGACGATCGTACTCCGCCCGCATTCGTTCCACCTCTTCTTCGACCTGATCGAGCGTCTCCGCAACGGCGATCTGCGCCACCGTCGGGGCCGACATGATGGTGTACTGGTGAATCTTGCGCATGGCGGCGATCACCTCGGCGGGACCGAGCGCATAACCCAATCGCCAACCGGTCATGGCATGGCTCTTGCTGAAGCCGCCCAAAACCACCGTACGCGAACGCATCCCCGGCAGCGTGGCAAAGTGCACATGTTCGATGCCGTAGACCAGGCGGTCGTAAATCTCATCGGAGATCACCAGCAGATCATGTCGCTCGGCGACGGCGGCAATTTCCAGCAGGCGCTCGCGCGACATCACCGCGCCTGTGGGATTGTTGGGATAGCCGATCAGGATGGCTTTGGTGCGCGGCGTCACCGCCGCCCCGACAGCCGCGCCGGTGACCTGAAATTCCTCCTCGACGAACGTGTCAATCACCACAGGCACACCGCCCGCAAAGGTCACTTCGGGCGCATAGGATACAAAGCAGGGCTGTGGGACGATCACCTCGTCGCCAGGGTTCACTATGGCGTTCATCACCAGGTAGAGCGCCTCGCTGACCCCCACCGTGACCAGGATTTCGCTTTCCGGATCGTAGCGGATGCCATAGAGCCGCTCGATATAACGGGCGATGGCCTGGCGCAGTTCCACCGTACCGCTGTTGCTGGTGTAGTGCGTGTGCCCTGCTTCCAGGGCGCGGACGCCCGCGCGAATGATCGGCTGCGGCGTGACGAAATCCGGTTCGCCGATGCCCAGCGAAATCACATCGGTCATGGTGGCGCTGATATCGAAGAACTTGCGAATGCCAGAAGGCGGGACAAGGCGAACCCGCTCAGAAATGAAGTCGCGCATGAGTCGCTCCTTACGATAGGAAACCCGCGCCTAAGTATACAGAGTTCATGCCCTGCAGGCTATGAGCAAGCGGAACAAGGGGCCTTGCAAAGGTTGTCAGTGATTGGCTTGAGGCGGGAGCGCCCACCTCACCCCTGCTCTCCGGCGCGAGCCGGACGCTACCGCCCTTCCGCCCAGGGCGGCAGTGTGCAACTGGCGACAGGCAACGCCATCTCCCCGTAGTTGACGAAGTCCCCGTCGCGCTGCTCATACAGCCCGAAGCGCACCTGTGTCCCGTCTGGCAAGCGCGGCAGGGTGAAATCGTCGCGCACCCACTGGCCGGGAAACAGCTCAGTGAACGGGTAAAGCCCATAGACGGGATGGCGGGCATCGGCGTTGGGCGGATTGGGGGCGGGCATGTCGCCCGTCAGGTGCACGAAGATGCTGGGATCACCTTCGGGGCGGCGCTCGGCGCTCCAGATCACGTGCAGGTAGATGTGTTCTCGATCGCAGGTCAGCCAGGCGGCCTGACGGTGAATGCCGTAGACGATCGGCTCGCCAAGCGGTTCGTCGGGCGCGAGCAGGGGCGGCACGGTCAGCAGTTGCACGTAGCCGGGCGTAGCAGAGCTGAGCGCAAAGTCACCCAGGCGCTCGCTCCACCAGCTAGAAGGTGCGCCATAGGCGCTGGGCCAGGGCGGAGGGTACGTGTAAAATGTCTCTGGCTCGGTGAAAAGCTGATACCCTTGCGCCAGCAACGCGCGGTAGTCCGCCTTGTGATCTACCACGCGCACGTCGGCATATTGCCCCGTCACCAGGCGGGCGTAGGATGCTGCCGCGTAGCGCGGCCCCCAGGGGAACATCAGCGCCACCCGTTCCCCGCGCGGCAACCGCTCCATGCGGGCGATAGTCTGCAGGCCGGTCGGCTCGTCTACCAGTTCGCGCACATAGCCGTAATGCCAGATCGCCAGCCCCGCCCCCCAGCAGACAAGACTCACGGCAACCAGCACCGCCGCTGCCTTCCATTGGCGGATGAGCCAGTCGGCGGTGAGGACGACGCCAAAGACCAGCGCCAGAACCGTGGGCATCAAGATCGCCTGAGGCAACACGGCGGTGTGATACAACGCGGCGAACAGGGTCGGACCGGCAGCGCTGAGCGCCATCAGGCGGGCCGCGCGGCGCTGCGGCGTCACGGTGAGCGCCAGCAGCAGCGCGACGATCCCCACCAGCAGCCCGGGCAGCGACAGTTCCTCCACCAGAATCTGCCAGGTGTCGGTCAGGTTATCGGCCAGGCCGTGCAGGTCGGCGGGCAGGCGCACCAGCCGGTCGGCCTCGCGCCCGCTGAACTCGATCCACAGGCCGCGCAGCGTGTCCGGCTCGCCATAGACCCACTCCGCGCCCTGCCAGGCGCGCAGCGGCAGGTACAGATAGGGCACAAAGCCCAGCGCGAACAGCCCCCCTGCCTGCCAGGCCAGGCGTCGCCAGGGAGGGCGCTCGCGCCACAGCGCCGGTCCGATGGCCACGATCAGCCCCGGCGCGATGAACGTCACCGCCCGATGATGGGCCACGCCGATCCCTCCCAGCAGCGCCAGCGCCAGCAAACGGTGACGGGCGCTCCAGCCATCGCGCCAGGGAGCGGGCCACAGCGCTACCAGCAACAGCAGCGCGGTGATCGCCAGGCTCATGCTGTAGACCTCGGCGATGACGTTGTGAATCCAGAAGGAGCGCACCGTCCCCAGCAATACAGCGCCCAGGACGCCCAGCCAGGGCCGTTCCGTCAATCGCCACAACAGCGTGCCAAAGCTGATCAGCGTCAGCAGCCCCCAGGCAGTAGCGTACAGGCTGGCTGCCGCCGCCGGTTCCAGCCCCAGCGAGCGCAGGGGCCAGGTGAACAGGTTGCCGCCGCTGGCGAAAAGCGGATAGCCAGTGTGATGGATGGTGCCCCAGACGTTGAGCGCCACCTGGATTTCGGCCACGTCCTTGATGTACTCGTTCTTCAGAATGTTCTGCGGAGAGGTTTCCCCAAAGCTGCCGCTGATGTGCGTCTGCAGCGTGACGGCGTAGAGCAGCAACAGCGCCAGCGCTGGCAGGATGCTCAGCAACCATACCCTGGCAGCAGCAGATCGGGTTTGTCTGACGGACCTTGCAGAAGAATTGGGCATGGCCATCCCAGGCACGCTTCTGAACGGGCGAGAATTATACCTCGGCTGCCCCCTCCGGTCGCGCCAAAAAAAACACACAGCCCGGTCAATGGGGCCGAGGCTGTGCGTCTGTGAGAGGTATCTTTAACTGTCAGGGTCGGGCAAAATTCTCTTGGCAGACGATAGATTAGCGAGGTTCAACTACCATACGCAGCGCCGTGCGTTCCTGGTCGTCAATGGTCACTTCGGTGAAGTAGGGGATCACGATGACGTCAATATTGTCGTCGCTCAGATACCCCCGCGCGATAGCAACCGCTTTGATCGCCTGGTTGACCGCGCCAGCCCCGATGGCCTGGACCTCCGCCCGGTTGTGCTCGCGCACGACGCCGGCAATAGCACCGGCTACTGCCGTAGAACGAGATCGAGCCGAGACTTTGATGATGTCGACCGTCCGCGCCTCCTCTGTCACGGGTTTGTCAGGAGCCAGTTGAGATGGATGTGTCGGTTGCATAGTAGCCCCCACGAAGTCTGAAAGGTTAGTGATACGCGCACGAACAACGCTAGCCTTCATCATTGTACATGATTTCACCAGCCAAGCCAATCAACGGAATCCAAATCTTTGGCCGCGGGGCCAGTTCTCCCCAGGCTACCAGAGGCTGTATTCTCCCCTTGCCCCCGCATTCTCTCTCCCGCGCGATGCGCTTTTCACCACCCTTGCGCGTAGCCGAGTACCGTCAACAGTACCGTCAGCGCGCCAAAGGCCACTTCCTGAACGCCCAGCATCGTCACGCGCACCTGTGGGCGATAGGGCGAAAGCCCCCACACAGCGCGGGCTGCCAGAATTGCCAGGGCGATCACCGCCAGCCAGGGAGAAAGACCCGCTACCGCGAGCACAGCCACGCCCGCAATGGCAAGGGCCTGACTGCCGATCACCGGCCCCCAGGCAAAGGACTTCCCCTTGTCCAACCGCAGGCGAGCGCGTACATACAGGATAGAGGGCACGGCGCGCCCAAGGAAGATGGCCCACAGCGCCAGCGCCTGATCGGTTGCCGCGCCTCCGGCCAGGGCCACCGCCGTTGCAGTGCCCGCCAGAGCGCCCGCCCCCGCCAGTTCCGGGATCAACTCGCGCCCGCGATTCTGGCTGTAGCTCACCAGCAACAGCACTGTCAGCGGCGCGATCAGCGGCAGCGGCAACAGTGCGCGCAGGCCAGACAGCGCCAGTCCTCCCAGAAAGCCGATCACGGCTAGCGCCGCGTAGAGCAGCGCCACGCGCTCGGCCAGCGCCGTGCGCGCATAACGTCGCCCGCGCCGCCGATCCTGGTAGACGATCTTGAGCGGCTGACGCAACAGGAATCCGCCCAACACCCCCAGGCTCAGCAGGGCACCGGCGGACGAAGGCGCAATCGCCAGCGCCGCCCCGATCGGTTCCAGCAAGAAGCCCCACGCGCCATGTTCGGGCGGCAGAGCCACCGCTTTCAGCGAGATACCGCTCGTTTGCGTCGTCGAGACAGAAGACACCGCCGCACCTCTCCAGCGACAGACCAGAGACTGTCATGACCTTCTGCGCAGCATTTCCCCTCCCCCGACCTCTCCCTTCCTCACGAACGCGCCGCGGGACGAGGGTCTCGCCCAGAGGCTTCCCGCTCGCGGGGGAGAAGGGCCTGAAGGCTGAGGGGGTAAAAAGTGCATAACTCAATCTGACGATAACGCCAATAACTTTACCCGATACCTGAAAAATCGGTCTTGATCTGGATCAAGCTAGATTAAGCGCGATTGCACATCCGTCCTTGCTGCGGTACGATCCGCCCGATCCAGGGGGGCCTTGGCAGTGTATTGTGGATAGAAGCTATGAGTGACGAATCGCACCTCACCCCAGAGCCTGGCCAACCGCTCTCGCTGGAAGACCGGTTGCGGGCCGAAGAACCGCCCGTACACGATGACGATACCAGCCCCAGCCGCCGCCTGGCCGCACGTCTGCGGGCCGAAGAACCACCCATCAGCGCCGACGATACTGCACCCTCGCGGGCGGTCGCCCGGCCTGCATCAGAGCGCACGTGGGGCGTGCTCGGCGTTGTGATGGTGTTGGGCGCGCTGACTATGGCCATCGTCGCGGCGCTGATCTGGCTGAGGGACGAAGAAGCGCCCGTCGTCCCTCCCTCGCCGCAGCCCACGGCGATCGCCCAGGTTTCCACGCCGACCGCCCCGCCAACCTCTGCGCCAACCTCCGTGCCGGAGCCGGTCGAAGGGGGACCGCTGTTCCCCACCGCCGCCGCCGACGAAATCGCCGCGGCCCTGCTGACGCCTGTCCCGGCGCAGCCCGCCGAACGGGCGCTGTTGCGCCAGAGCGCCCCCTTCACCATCCGTCCGGCGACTGCCCGCACGCGCGTTATCCAGTACACGGTCAAGGATGGGGATACGCTGGAGAGCATCGCCGAACAGTTCGGGTTGAAGGATTTCTATACCCTGATCTGGTCGAACAAGAGCAGCAAGTACAACCCGCTGCGTCCTGGTGTGCAGCTCAATATCCTGCCCGAAGATGGCGTCTATCATGAGGTCACCGATCCGATCCGCATCGCCGACCTGGCCAAACAGTACGAAGTAGACCCCTACGCCATCATTGACTCGGAATACAACGACCTCTTCGGAGCGACGCCGGAGACGATCCTGCCGCCCGGACTGTTCGTCGTTGTGCCCGGCGGCAAGGCCGAACGCGAGCTGTTCCTGCCCCGCCCGGTAGCGGTGGGCACCACTGGTTCGACCATCAGCGGCACCTATACGCTGTGGGGCTGCACGGCGGAAGTGTCCGGCGGATCGCCGCCCTGGAGCCGCCGCCCGCTCGACAACTACAAATGGGTGCGCGGCTTTGCCCCCGGCGGGCACACCGGCGTAGACCTCTCGGCCACGGTGGGAGAGCCGGTCTATGCGGCGGGTGCTGGCACCGTGGTCTACGCTGGCTGGAGCGATGGCGGCTATGGTAACGTGGTGGTGATCGCACACGGCTCGACCTTCAGTCTCTACGGGCATCTCTCGCGCACGACGGTGCGTTGCGGGCAGCAGGTGTCGGCAGGCACGCAGATAGGCGCGGTGGGCAATACCGGCAACAGCAGCGGGCCGCATCTGCACTTCGAGATCCGCGACGTAAACTGGAACCTGCAAGACCCGCGCAACTACATTGCGTTCTGAACCTGAGAGGGCGCGACCGTGACTCCCGCAGATGGACACTGGCCGGTGATCGGGCACGAATGGGCGGTGACGCACCTGTCCCGCGCGCTGGCGCATGGGCGGATGCGGCATGCCTATCTGATCACCGGCCCCGATCAGGTGGGCAAGACCACGCTGGCCCGCGCCTTCGCCGCCGCGCTCAACTGCACCGGCGAGCCAGCGCCCTGTGGGCAGTGCCGCGCCTGCACGCTGATCGCCAAAGATGCTCACCCAGACGTGACGCTGATCGCCGCCGAAGCGGGCGGCAATACGCTGAAGATCGATCAGGTGCGCGCCTTGCAACAAACCCTGGCGCTGCGCCCTTTCGAGGCTCGCTACCGCGTCGCCATTCTGCGCAACTTCCACCAGGCCAATCCGGCAGCGGCCAACGCTCTGCTCAAGACGCTGGAAGAACCCGCGCCGAACGTAGTGCTGTTGCTGACAGCTATCTCCGCCGATCTGCTGTTGCCGACCATTGTCTCGCGCTGTCAGCCGCTGCATCTGCGACCGCTGCCTTTGCAAACCGTCTATCAGGCGCTGGTGCAACGCTGGGGCGCTGCCCCTGAGCAGGCGCAGACACTGGCGCGTCTGTCTGGAGGGCGCATCGGCTGGGCCATCCGCGCGCTGGCCGATCCCGCTCTGCTTGCGCTGCGTCACGAGGCGCTGGCAACGCTCAACACGCTGTTGCAAAGCTCGCGGCGCGCACGCTTCGCGCTGGTGGAACGCCTGCCTCAGGACAAGCAAACCCTGACCGAGATTCTGGGCATCTGGCAGAGCTTCTGGCGCGACGTGCTGCTGGCGGCGACAAGCAGTCAGGCCCCTGTCACCAACTACGACTGCGCCGGACAGATCACCGCGCTGGCGTTAGACGCTGGCGCGGAGAAAGCCGAACGCGCCTTGTTGGCCACCAACCGTACCCTCGATTACCTTGCCAGGAACGCCAATACCCGTCTGGCCCTGGAAGTCCTGGCTTTGGAGTATCCGGGGTTGTGATGGGGGGATGGCGGGGCGCTTTCTGAACAGACTTTGCGGGTTTCTACTCTTCTAAAAAATGTAGCCGCAGTAGTAGAGGCTGTGGAAATGTAGATAACTTCCCGGAGGCTACGGGACGCTGGGCGCTGCTGCCCGTATATGTGGCCTTTACTGGCCTGACCCCCGCCAGGGATTTCCCACGGTTTCCCAATTTTCCCATTCATTAACCACATTATCCATCCACAACGGTTGTGGATAACCGGAGCGGTTATCCACAGAATTGACTCTGGCTCCGGCAGCCGTGGGCCGGGCAGAAGTATCTGGGGGTTGGCTGGCCAGCGCACCCCCAGATATGGCTGGTCGCAGATGAGCACAGAGACGCTATCAACAGCCCGTTGATAACTGTGTGCCGCTTTCGACAGGCAATGCTGAAGGATGAGAATCCGGGCGCGATTTCCCCCGCGTCAGAAACCGACAATGCCAGATATAGGGGGCTGCAGGGTAATCGTCACCTCCCATATCTGGGGGTGGGATGTGCCAGGTTAAAACGGTGGGCTGTCGCGCCCCTGTTGATAAGTGGGCCGAGTTGTGCACATGCCCGCGGAGAAACAAAAACGCCGGCTCATCTGGCCGGCGCTGAGTAACAAAGGGAGAGATAAGCGATCACCCCTTGGGCAACAGGGTCAGTTGGCGGCGAATTTCGCTGACTTCGCGCCGCAGTGTCGGGTCGAGTTCGACGTTCTTGGCGATTTTTTGGTAGCCGTAGAGCACAGTGCTGTGATTGCGCCCGCCCAGGGCCGCGCCGATCTCTGGCAGCGAGGCGTCGGTCTCTTCGCGGGCCAGGTACATGGCGATCTGCCGGGCGCGGACGACTTCTTTGGTGCGGCGTTTGCTCAGCAGATCATCGAGCGAGAGCTGATGGTAGCGGGCCGTCGCCTGCAACACATCGGTCAGGTTCGGCGCGCGGCGAACAGGGGGCGCGCTGCTCTGGCGACTGAGCACCTCCTCGGCCAGCCCCGCGCTGAGTGGTTGACCGGTGAGGGTGGCGCGGGCCAATATCTGCGTGATCAGCCCTTCTATCTCGCGTACGTTGGTGGCCGGATGTCGCGCCAGCGCCGCAGCGACTTCGTCGGGGAGTGGCATCCCGCGCGAGTTGGATTTTGCCTTGAGGATGGCACAGCGCGTCTCTTCTTCGGGCACCTGCAGGTCGGCCAGCAACCCTCCGGCCAGCCGCGATTGCAGGCGATCGTCCAGGTCGGTGAGTTGCCGGGGATGCTGATTGCAGGTCACGACGATCTGCTTGCCCAGGCTGAACAGGGTGTTGAACGTGTGCAGGAATTCTTCTTCGCTGCTACTCTTGCCCGCCAGGAATTGCAGGTCGTCCAGCAGCAGCACGTCTACCTGCCGGTAACGTTCGCGCAGAGCGTCGGTGTTGTGCGCTTTGATGGCCATCACCAGTTCGTTGGTGAACTCTTCGCCAGTGACGTAGCGCACTTCTTTGCCGTTGGCCTGCGCCAGGTGCCCGATAGCGTGCAGCAGATGGGTCTTGCCCAGCCCGACGCCGCCGTAGATCACCAGCGGATTGTATTGCTCGCCGGGGGCCTCGGCGACCGCTTTGGCCGCAGCAAAGGCGAACTGATTGCACGGGCCGGTCACGAAGCGCTCGAAGGTGAACAGCCGGTTGAGCGGCGTGGTTGCGGGAGACGTCGGGCGCGTTGCAGACTCACTCCGCCTGATGTCGTTGAACCGCGGGTCCCATTCGCTGAAGCGCTGCGCTGTGATGGCTGGCGTGGGTTGCGGCGCGGTGACCGGACTGACCGGCTTGGCAGGCGAAGCATTACTGCTTTGCTCCGGCTCGGTCTGCGCCTGTTCGGCAAACAGCGTACCCGCTGGCAGCGGCTGCACGGGCGGGGTGGGCGGGGCCACCACAAAGCTGACGGATACGTCCCGCTCGCACAGGTGACCCAAGCTCTCGACAATCTGCCACTGCAGGTGCTTTTCTAACCAGTCTTTGGCATAAGCGTGCCGCACCCGGATGACGAACTGACCGTCGTCACAACTCATCAGCTCCGACCCCTTCAACCAGGTCTCGAACGTGGCGCGGTTGAGTTGGAGTTGAAGCTGGCCGAGCGTGGCCTGCCAGGCATCTTGGGGGGTCAGCATCGAACTCGCCTCAAATCTTGTGCAGACAGCAGACAATAATTTCCCCGCACGGGGCAGCCTTGCGCTGGCCCGCGGCGACAAATCGCTATGAACTTGCCGGTGATGGTTACAATGTGATCCCGCTTGCGCGGTTGTGCGGCCTGCCGGTTCCCCTTCTGCTCCGGCTGTGTGGACAGGCCCCCCGACTTCCTTGGAGTGACTCTCATTTTAGCAAACTCTGGAGAGACTCTCAACCGGAGTCGGGCTGGCAAACCTTAAAGAATCGAGTTTTTTAAGGTTGGACGGAGTCCGGTCGGGCGTTGATCGCTCCTGAAAACTGTTCAGCAGAGTCAGATGCCGATTCGCAATGTCTGTAATCACAACATCTGGGGGGAAGCGGCCTGGCAGCAGTCCAAATCTAGGTTTTCTTGGAAATCTTGGGAAAAAAGAGGTTATCCCACCTTAAAAATTGCCAGGGGCCAGGAAATTTTAAGGTTGGTTCTGGACATCACCATTTGTGAATCTCAGTAGAGTTGGGGCGCTTTTTCAGTACACCTGTTCTGCTGGCAGGGTGTGCTCACGGGCTAAAGCCGGGTCTTCAGCCGGTTGTCTTCATCCCCGCAGCGATGCCGTTGACCGTGAGCATCACCGTCTGCAGGACGGCGTCGTACTCTGGGGTGTCCGGCGGGAGGGCGCGCAACTGCCGCAGCAGGCTGACCTGAATGAAGTTGAGCGGGTCTACATAGGGGTTGCGCCGGTCAATCGAGCGCCGCATGACGGGGTTGCTCTCCAGCAGGTGACTCTGGCCAGTGATGGCGCAGATATAGGTGCAGGCCCGTTCGTGTTCGGCGCAGATAGCGGCGAAAATACGCTCGCGCAGCACCGCGTCGGAGACCAGGTCGGCGTACTGCGCAGCAATGCCCATGTCGGCCTTGGCCAAGTCCAGTTCCACGTTCTGGATCAGCGCGTTGAAGAAAGGCCACTCGCGGTACATGACCTGCAACAACTCCAGACCGGTGCCGTCGCAGTCGTGACAATAGCGCTCGAAGGCCGTGCCCACACCATACCAGCTAGGGATGATGGCGCGGCTCTGCATCCACGAGAAGACCCACGGGATGGCGCGTAGCTGAGCAAAGCCCCCTGCGCCGCGTTGTGCCGGACGCGATCCCAGCGGCATCTGACTGATCTCCCTGATGGGCGTGGCCTGTTGCCAGTATTCGGCAAAGCCGGGCGTCTCATAGACCAGCGTCCGCCAGGCCGTCCACCCATCCCTGACCAGTTGCTCCATCACGGCACGCCATTCCGGGCGCGGTTCTGGCGAAGGAGGCGCGCCGGTGGCGATCAGCACGGCGTGCAGCATCTGGTGCAGATGGCGGCGCGCGATGTCGGCGTTGCTGTAGCGGTAGGCGATCACTTCGCCCTGTTCAGTGATCTTGATGCGTCCCTGCATGGCGACCGGCGGCCCGGCCAGGATGGCGCGGTTGGTCGGCCCGCCGCCGCGCCCGATGCTGCCGCCGCGCCCGTGAAACATCTCTACCCGCAGCCCGTAATCGGCGCAGAGTTGCCCCAGCGCCTCCTGGGCCACGTACAATCCCCAGTTCGACGCCAGGTAACCGCCATCCTTGCCGCTGTCGGAATAGCCGATCATGATTTGCTGGCAATCGCCACGGGCGCGCAGGTGCTCGCGGTAGAGGGGCGTCTCGAAGAGTACGGCCATCACCTGCGGGGCCTGGCGCAGGTCTTCCACTGTCTCAAAGAGCGGCACCAGGTCAAGCTGCCGGTCAATGCCCACTTCGCGGGCGAAGAGCAACAGGGCCAGGATGTCGCTGGGCGCTGTGGTCATGCTGGCGATCGCCGTATCTATGACGACTGGCCCGAACTGACGTTGCGCCTCGGCCATCATGCGCCAGGTGGCGATCACCAGGTTGGTTGTTTCCGAAAAGGCGAGGTCGGGGGGGAATAGCGGGCGCGGGTTGTCCAGTTCGCGCAACAGCAGCGCCTGCTTTTCCGCTTCTGGCAGGTCGAGATAGTGCTCGCACAGGCGGTAGTGGCGCAATAACTCGTCAAGAGCCGCGGCGTGTACCCGCGCATCCTGCCGGATTTCCAACGGCACCAGGTGCAACCCGAACAGGCGCACCAGGGCGATCAGGCGGGCCAGCGCGCCCTGGGCTACCAGTGTCCCCCGGTTGGCCTGCAGACTGCGCTGCATCACCTGCAGATCGTCCAGCAGCGCCGCGCTATCGCGGTACGTATCGGCAGCCAGCCGCTCATGGATATGATCCAGCCAGGCGCGGTATGGTTCGCGCGGATAGCGCTCGCTACCATCCAGCGCTCCCAGCCGGTCGAGCAGTTCTGCGCTGACGCCGACTTCGGAAGTGGATTGCGTCAGGTGATCGCGCAGAAAGGCCACGCGCTCCAGGTACGCAGCGCGGGCGGCCCGACGCAGCGTGTGCAGCGTACGCAGTGTGACTTCTGGGGTCACGTGCGGGTTACCGTCGCGGTCTCCGCCGATCCACGAGCTGTAGCGCAGCAAAGGGGGCAGGTCGGACCAGTCGGCTTCTGGATAGTGGGTAGTCAGGGCGGCGCGCAGATCGTCCAGCACGTCCAGTGCCACATCCATGATGACCGAAGTGATGAAATACAAGCCAAAGTCCACCTCGTCCTCTACGGTGGACCGCGCCGCGCGAGTAGGGCTGGTCTGCCACAGTTCCTCGATCTCCTCGGCCAGGGCCGCTTCGAGCGAGCGGGCTTCGCGGGGCAACAGGTCTTCCAGGTCGCGGCGGCGCAGCAACTGCGCGATATGGCGCAGCTTGACCAACACCTCTTTGCGCTTGGCTTCGGTGGGATGCGCCGTCATCACCAGCCGCACGCTGATCCGCTGCAGCAGGGCGCGCAGTTCCTCAGCGGAGACTCCTGCCGCGCGCAAGGTCGCGATGGCCTCGTACACCGACTCAGAGAGTGCCCCTTCGCGCTCGCGTTCGCGCAGTACCCGCACGCGCTGTTGATCCTCGGCAATGTTGATCAACTGGAAGTAGTTGCTGAAGGCTTTGATCAGCACGCGCTTGCCTGGCAGGTCTTGCCCCTCGATGATACGCGCCAGCGTGACGTGAGCCAGCGGGTCGTGATTGCGACGGGCTTTGGCGGCGGCGCGCACCGCCTCGACCGTCTCGAAGGCTGCCTGCCCGTGTTGCGCACGGATCACTTCACCCAGCAGGTCGCCGAAAAGATGGATGTCTTCACTGAGACGAGAAAGGGTCTCTGGGCCAGCAGCCACGCAACACCTCCGGGCAGAGCATGTCCTAATGTAGATAATACCCACCAGGCGCTCCTGCCAGCAACTGATGACGCCGCGGGAGGGAGTGTGCAAAATGTGACAGGCAATTTGCAGCAGTCTGCTGCCCCTCACCGCTAAATCCCCTCGCCCCGCGACGCAGTTGCGAGGGCGAGGGGACTTATTGTCTCTCGCGCGAATGCTCCCCTTCACCCGCAGCGCGGGAGCAGGGGCCGGGGGATGAGGGGCATCGGGCGGGGCAAAGTCGCTGTCAACCTTTGCACGCACTCTCGCCGGTGAGGGAGTGGCGTAAATTCGCTTTCTTGCTAGAATGCATACAGAAGCGCGCGTCTGAGCGAGGAATGGCTGCGGTTGCAGGGGAAAAGGAACGCCGGGGGAGCGCAAGGATGGCAGTTCAAGGGAGCGCACGGGAAAAGTTGTGTACATTTCCCCGTATCATGATACAATAAGCAAGTGTAAGGTGGTTCGGCGACTTACGCCATTACTAGGGATAGTGCATAAAAAGGAGAAATCGCCGTGGCCGTTGAATTCTACGATGTCAAGTTCCGCAAGAAGGTGAAGGTGGACGACAAGGACGTCAAGCGCGTCACCTTCACCACCAAGAACGGGCAGACCCGCTACGGGCTGCAAGCCAAGACGGCGGATGGTCGCAACCTGACCAAGTTCGTCTCCAAGCAGGACTGGGAGAAGATGACCTATCCCATCGCCAAGTAGCAGACGCGGTGGCGACTCCGTTCGTCCAGATTTATCATGAAGCAAGCCCGCACAGCGTTTCGCCGTGCGGGCTTGCCTTTTGTGCAGCCCGTGCGGGGTCAGCGCGCGATCAGGGCGCGGTGACGGGCAAGGTGACCGGCGCAAAGGCCGGTTGCCCGGCATAGGCCAGCAGGGTCGCGGTGAGCGCGCCCGTCGGCAACCAGTACAGCGCTGCCTGCGGGTATGCAGCGCGGAGCGTCAGCGCATCGCCACCGGCTCGCCAAGCGTCCACTAGCCCCTGACTGCCCGGCACCACGCTGAACAGCACCCCGTTGCCATCAGGCGCGGGGGCGATGCGTCCAATGGCGTAGCCCTGCCCGCGCCAGAGCAATGCCTGTTCGCCGGTGACCGGGTCGAGTCGCAGCAGCGCCAGGTCATTGATGTGCACTTGCACCGGCCAGCGCCCAAAGACTGCCTCGCCGTCCGCCTGATCTGCGGCGTTATCGAGCGTCTGCGTCTCCGCCAGCGTTCCTGTCCCGACATAGAGCGCTGTCCCGTCCGCTGCCCAGGCGACCTGCTGCACAGCCCCGTCTACTGGCCAGTCGTAGCGCGCGCCGCTTGTCAGGTCAATCACCGCCAGCCGATCCGCGGCCCAGGCTGCCACGCGCGCGCCATCCGGCGCGACGACTCCGCCCTGGAACTCATCATCCAGTTTTTGCAGGTCGCCGGTCGCCGGGTCGAGCAGCGCTAGACCGCCCGCGCAGTACGTCGAAACCAGGAAACGCCCGTCGGGCAGCCAGGCCAGCACGCCCGCGCCCGTCCCTGGCGCGGCCTCGGCGGCGGACACGTCGGCAGCGGGATCGGCCTGTGCGCTGCTGCATTCGCCCGCGAAGGGGAAGTTCGCCAGTCGTTCGGCCTCGCCGCCCAGCGCGGGTACAGCGGCGATGGTCAGCAGGGCGCTGTCCGGACTGTCTGCCGCGGCTACGTAGGCCAGGCGTGCGCTATCCGCGCTCCAGGCGGGCGGAAAGCGTGTGTCCACTTTCTGCGCCACCCGTCGCGGAGACAGCCCGCTGAGGGCGTCCATCGTCCGCACTTCGGCGTTGGTCACATCGAGGTAGGACAGATATTGCCCGTTCGGAGAAAAGTTGAGGTAACGCCGGTCGAACGTCGGCACGGAAGTCACACCGCGCCCCGGCAGGTCATTGAGCGCCCCCAGGAATACGTCGCCCGTGAAGTACAGGGCCAGCGGCAGCGCAGGCAGCGTTGGAGCGGCGGTCTCGTCGGGGGCTGCGGCGAGGGCGGTTGCCCCGCCCGGTGTGAACTGGCTGAGCATGTTCTCGAAGCGGAGATCCCATTGCGGGAATTCCGCCGCCGGTGCCCATTGCAGGATGCGGTAGGCGCGCCCAAGCTGCACGAAGGCTGTCACGCGCCAGCCGCGCGTCGTCCCGTTGCAGGGCGCTTCGTAGGTCGTCGAGCGCCCGGATGTCCCCACTATGCGCCGCTCGCCGCTGACGTTGAGGCTGCTGAAACCGGCCAGGTATTCGTCCAGCAGGTGATCGGGCGTCACGCCCGCGGCGACGCGCCCCAGGACGGTGATCAGCATCCCCGGCAATGCGCAGTCGGTGCCCGCTCCCGGCGCGAAAAGCGTCTCGTCCTCAGTCGCACCGGGGAAGACCAGCCAGGCGTCGGGCACCAGCACTGAGAAGTCGCGCCCGTTGTAGGTGGTCATGCGCACGTCCGGCGCGATGCCTGTGGCACTGCACAGCACGGCGGGAGTGCCCGTCACCCCGCTGTGCACTTCGTAGCGCACCATGTTGTCGAAGGTGAACGTCCAGCGGTATCCCGCGACCTCGCCGGGCGTGATCGGCTGGCCCGGAACCGGACAGCCCAGGCTGGAGTCCGGCCAGACGTTATAAGAATAGGTGTATTCGACCAGAATCAGACCGGGCTTGCCCAGTGTTTGCAGCAACCATCCCTGCACCGCCGCGCGTACCGCCTCGATATCGCCTTGAGCCTGGGCGACAGGGGCGGTCAGCAGCGCGCCCAGCAAACCCATCACCGTCAGTAGACCCAACCAATGCCAGCTCTGTCGTGTCACGCTACTCTCTCGCTGTTTTCTGGTGAAGGACGGGTTAGCGCGGCCAAGTGCGATCGTATAGCACGCCGTCGAAGCGCCCGGCCACGGCGGGCAGCAACGCCGCCCTGGCCGGTTCGTCCTGATACAGCACCGCGCGCAGGAAGGCCGTTGCGAAATGGGTGATCAGCGCGTGCGCCCGCTCCATATCCCAGGCCGGATCGGTCACCCCGAAGCCCTGATTGGCGAAGACCAGATGTCCCGCCCCCTCCAACACGACGAGCGCCTTGTGAGTGCTGCTGACACCTGTATATATAAGGTAGGCGTCGCGCTCTGGGGGCGTGACGCTGTCTGCCGAGCCAACCTGCACCATCAGCGGCACGTCGAGCGTCGCCAGCCCGTCCGCGCCGAAGATGGGCGCATTCCAGGGGGCCAGAACCAGCACCGCGCGAATGCGCGGATCAGTAGTGGGCGGCCATAGTCCCGCCGGAGGCGCGGCCAGACCGCGCAGTTCGGCCACGTCGCGGGCGGCCAGTCGCGCTAGGCACACAGTGAGCGCCTGACCTGCCGGTAAGGGTTCGGGGTGGAAGGCTACGCGCCGCTGCGGGTCGAAAGAGACCCCCTGCGGATCGGTGCACCATTGACCCAGGCCGCGCAGATCGAGTTGTGCTCCGCCCGCCGCAAGCGCTGTGTAGCCGCCGAACGAATGCCCGCTGACCGCGATACGCTGCAGATCGATCGCGCCTGCCAGCGCCCTGTCCGCAGCGGTGAGCGCCTCGGCGAAGGCGATCTCGCGCAGCACGTCCAGCGGGCGCAGGGCCAGGCTGACGCTCACCAACTCCAGGCCGCGCTCGGCCTGTCCGCGCTCCATCAGGCGTCCCAGCAGTTGGCCCTCCGACTCGCTGTCGGTGAGGATTTGTCGCACTTCATCGAGCGAGACATCCTCGCCCAGCAGGTCGAGAATGCTGCTGCCAGGATGGTCGGCGGACATGACCACGAAGCCATACGAGGCCAGATGCTCGGTGAGGTAGGTAGACTGATAGCGAAAGCCACCGAAGCCGTGCGAAAAAATGACCAGCGGGTACGGCCCACCGGCTACGTCGGGCGGGGCGTCGGCGATGGCCTGCCCAGGGATGGGGAACAGGTCGGGCAGATAGACGGTCGTTTCGGGCGCACCCGCGGGATTCAGCGCCGGATACCAGACCGTCACTGCCAGAGGGCGCTCGTCATCGGCGATGACGAACTCGCGCACGCCGACCGGGTAGGGACCGCGCGCAGCGAAGGCGGGCGTATCCGGCGACTGCGCGCGGGCGATGGGCGCCAGCAGGGCGATCCCCACCGCCAGGAACAGGAACACAGACACTATCCGTTGCAGTCTCATAGCTGCTGACTCCTTTGCAGTTAAGCCTCTTCGCGGCGTAACCGTCGCAGGAATTCTACACTTTGCAGCCGCTGCTCCAACACGAAGGTCAGGTAGGCCAGCATCAACCGTTCGAGTTCCAGATGCAGGGCCGGGCCGATGCGCACGACGCGCACAGCCTCCCAGGGCTGAGTCTGCATGTAGCGCAGCGTCTTAAGGGCGGGCAGGCTGATGGGCATGCCGCGCCCGGTGTCGCGGTGATGGTCGGGGCACAGCGCGCCGCCGTCGGGCGGGCTGAAGTACTGATCCTGTGGACGCAGCTCCTCTTGCCCGATGGCGCACTGATGCAACGCCGGCGCAAACCCTGCCAACGCCAGCAGCCGCAGTTCATAATAGCGGGCGACGGTGCGCGGGTCGGCGTCGCTGCACAGCCAGCCGAGCGCGTCGCGCAGCAGGGCGAACTCGGCGCGGCTGATGTCCTGCTCGCCGGTGAAGCGATCGATCAGTTCGACCAGATGGCTGGCATAGGCGGTGCGCAGCAGGTCTTCGCGCAGGGGCAGGAAAGGCTCTTTCGTCTCCGCTTCGCGCACATAGTACCACTCGCGCCCGCGGGCCAGTTGCATGTCTACCAGGGCGTATAGTTCCAGGTGTCCGGCCTTGCGGGCGATGGGTTTGCGCGCGCCTTTGGCCAGGGCGCGCAGTTTGCCGTGTGCGGGAGTCAACAGCACCAGCAGCCGATCGGCTTCGCCGATCTCCTGGCGGCGCAGGATGATCGCTTCGGTGCGGAGAGTACGCTCACGACCCGGCACGCTGTCCCTCAGCCAACTCGTGCGGCCCGAAACCCAGCGGCAGCAGGTCGCTCAGCAGCCCTTCCCAGGTGATTTCACCGTCCGGCGTGGCCAGGATGACCGTCATGGCCGGGCCAAACTCGTACAACACCTGACGACAGATGCCGCAGGGGGCCGCCCCATTGCTGGTGACGATGGCAATGGCGCGGAAGACGCGCTCGCCTTCGCTCACCGCTTTGAAGGCGGCAGTGCGCTCGCCGCACACCGTCGCCCCATAGGAGGCGATCTCGATATTGCAGCCGGTGTAGACGGCCCCCGTATCAGTCAGCAGGGCCGCGCCCACCGGATAGCCGGAATAGGGCACATAAGCGCGCTCGCGCGCGCGCAGCGCCGCCGCGACCAACTGACGGCGCATATCTTCGGTCATACCCTCGGCGGGTTCTCGCATCACAGGCATCTCCAACAGAACGGTCTTAAGGATCGCCCAGTATAGCAAAGAATGCCCGCCCTTGCCTCAACTGAAAGCGGGGGACGTGCAAAGGGTGCGCTGGCACATTCCGTTTTCAGGGTGCCGATGAAACTTTCCATCGGCGCATTGTCATAGCAGTTGCCCACACCGTTCATGCTCACCTGAATGTGCTGGTCTGGCAGCTCCAGCGCTTCCAGCTTGAACTCTTGGGGGTAGGTACGATATCGCCTGTCCATCTTTACCTCCTGTGCTCTCCAGTCTATGACAGTTCTTGTGTCCGAGAAACCGGGGCA